>Ga0210408_10004431_pt1 | contig 12519 bp, 7 predicted proteins | sample IncBWH4MmetaG_FD_155471 | JGI IMG/M metagenome (GOLD analysis project Ga0210408, IMG submission 155471) | Forest soil microbial communities from Barre Woods Harvard Forest LTER site, Petersham, Massachusetts, United States - Inc-BW-H-4-M | ecosystem: Environmental > Terrestrial > Soil >...
CGGGTGCCGCGCACCTCTGCGGCTCCGGTGGCGTCCGCCGGCACGTGCCGGATTCCCCCGACGGCGTGCACCAGGCACGGATGCAGCACGTACGTGTCTACCTCCGGCGGGAAGTGGAACTCCTCGATGTCGCCTATGGAGTAGAACCGGCGCCGCCCGTCCTCGTCGATGTACCCGAGCAGGCCGTTCTGCCATAGGACGGAGGCGAGGTCGGTTGCCTGCTCGAAGTGCAGATCCGCCATTTCCTGGAGTGCGCTGAGATCGGCACGGGGGAACCGGTCGACGCCGATCATCCGGACGAAGGACCGGACGTCCTCATGCACGCCGGTGATATAGGCCTGGGTGCTGGTGAACAATTCGGAGTAATCGTGCAGCGCGGCGTTCTTCGGCATCAGGTCCGACGAGATCTGGTTGGCGCACTGGGCAAGCTGGGAGTCGCCGAACCGCTTGGCGCAGCGCTGGACCACCTTCGCCAGAACCTCCGCCGACAGGCCATCGTGGCCAGCCTGCTTCTGCCGCAGGACCTCCTCGTTCAGGTCATTGCCGAGCGAGATGATGTCGCGCGGGATCAGCCTGGTGTGACTGAGCAGGTAGTCCTCGATCGGACCGTCGCCATCGGGTCCCGGCCAGTGGCCGTTGACCCCGAGCCAGTCGCCGATCGTGGGGGGCCCGCTGGCGACGCGTCGCATCAGCAAGGCGGGCGGCAGCCGCTGCAGCTTTTTCTGGAGCAGGTAGAGCAGCGAGTTCCGGTCCCAGGTCAGGACCCGTATGTGCGGTTCGTTGTAGTACCGCGGCGCATGTTCTGACCGGTACACCGACGACATGACGATGTCGCGGATGCAGATGACGACGTGCAGGCGGCCGCCCAGCTTGTGGTCGCGGAGTAGCCGCATGACCTGATAGAACAACCCTTCCTGGCATTTCAGCCAGTACATCGGGGCGTGGCTGAACTCCTCGTCCAGCGCGTCCAGGTAGAAATAGATCGGCTTGCAGCGGTTGACGACCTCGCCGAGCAGATCCTCGAGGTCGTCCCAGAGCGGATCGTCAAGGTACGCAGACAGCTGGTGGGCGTTGTTCTGCCGGTTGATGATGTCGCGCACTTCGCTGTAGATCGACCGGGGGCGGCGGACCTCATCGAGCAGCCGGGCGTAGGAACGCCCGAGTTCGTCAGCCTGCTCGTCGGCTATCTGCTGACGCAGCTCGGGACGGTGCAGCAGGTGCGAGGCCAGCGACCGCATGATCGCTCGCTCCCAGATCTGCATCCACTTCTCGACCAGGACACGGTCCGAGAACCACTGGCACGCCTTCACCACGACTTCGGTCTTCGGCAGGCCCTGCTGCGGCACGTCGGCGTAGACGGAGTCCTGACGGGACTGGAAATCCTGAAGACGCCGCAGGTAGACCGTCTTGCCCGCCCCGAGCTTTCCCACGATGACCCGGACCATGGAGTCGTTGGCCCGGGTCGCGAGGTGACCGAACGCCGGATCGCCGCCGAAGTCGACGAACTCGCTGATCACGTCGTCGATGTCGGCTCGCGACCCGTCCGGATTGCCGAACGGCCCCACGGAGTCGAGCCGGCGCCGCCTGCTGGGCATCTTCCCTCCCACCCGGATCGTAGTCGCGGACGCGAACGTGAGCCAGCAATGCATCAGAAAACCGGACAAGACCGGCGACGTCTCTGTTACGTCCCGCAGGGCGGCCCGTAGCCGGTTCCCGGGGTGAGAAACCTCAGGCCGTTCGGCCAAAATCTTTAGTGCCGAACGGTCCGGGCCTTCCGCTCCGCCGCCCGCGGAACCGCTCTGGCCTACCTGCGCGGCAGCCCGAGTTCTCCAGGCTCCCGCGGCTGCACGTATGATGACCGTGGGTAACCGAACAGACGTCAGGGCTTGACGGCGCCAGCAAGGAACTATATGTCCCTGGTAAAGAAGATCCTGCCGAGGAGCTTTCCTACCCTGATCGGACTGCTGGTCTTTGCTAGTGCACTGGGCATTACGACAGCGTGCTCGGACCCCTCGGACCCCTCGGACCCTTCGAAGACTGCCAGCAAGACCGCGGCTACCTCACAAATTAAGACCCTTCTGAACGAAGGCCACGGCTATACCGCGGAGGGATACTTCAAGGCAACCAGCTCGACTCTTGTCGCGGCCGCGGCGGGCGACTACAACTCGAAGTTCTATGACCTCGGCGAATTGCTGGTCAAGGACGGACTCGGCAATACCATTATTGACCTCGGTCGCGAGATGAATGGCACCTGGTACGAATGGAGCGTGCACCGCGCGCCATCGTCCGAGCCAGACGCGTATATTCACGCGTGGCGGCAGATCGTCACGACTATGCGGTCGGTGCCCGGCCAGCATTTCAAGTTCGTGTGGACCCTGTACCCGACTAGTACGTCGGCCGCCGCAGGCTGGCCCGGCAGTGCCTATGTTGACTACATCGGAACCGACATCTTCGATTGGTACGGCGGCCCTCACCACACGTACCCGCATACCGCATCCGGCGCGCTTGATTACGAGGAAAAGTGGCAGCAGATCCTTACCGCCGAGCCTGGCGGCCTGAACTGGACGGCTGCATTTTCGCACGCCACGGGTAAACCGATCATCATCCCCGAGTGGGGACTCGACTTCCATACCTTCGGCGGTCAGGACGACCCGATGTTCATCACGAACATGATGGCGTGGATGAAGGCCCATGATGCCATCGGGCTCTACTGGACCGGAGGGCACGTCAGCCCGATGGCGACAGCTAGCGGTCGGCTGCTGGTTAACCAGGGCGCGTCGTCGCAGAACAACACCCCTAGCGTTGTCAATGGCATGGGGAACCTGATGGGCGGCCGCCTGCAGTACGCGGGCGCTTACCTGCCTGATCACGGGTGGTTCTCGGACCGCGTGGACCAGCCCGTGCTCGTCCCATGGGAACACGCCGGATACCGGTTGATCCTGAGTGTGCCTCTTGTCCCGAACCCTCCGGCGATCAAGTCCTATTCCGGTCCGCCTGAGCCTGGGAAGAGGACATATCACCTCGCCGACTACCCAGATGCGGTGGCGGCCCTCAGGCAAGGTGCCTGATACTCCGGCCGCGCTTCGCTGTAGCGCAACTTTCCGCGTCGGGTCACCGTTACCTCGTTATGTGACGAAGGTCTTGCGCGCCCGCATGGCGAGAGCCGTGGCGATGACGGCGATGGCCGTCGCGCTCGGCACGACGGTCACCGCCGCGCCAGCGGCCAGGCCGCACACCGAGGCGTCGACGGCGGCCGTCCTCACGCCGTACCGGGCCACGGTCATCGTCAACGGCGCCCGCCCCGGCCCCGTTTTCCAGGGCATCGGCGCGATCAGCGGCGGTGGCGGCAACTCCAGGCTGCTCATCGACTATCCGGCGCGCGAGCGCGCGCACATCCTCGACTACTTGTTCTTGCCGCATTTCGGGGCCTCGCTGCAGATGCTGAAGCTGGAGATCGGCGGCGGCGGTTTCTCCACAGACGGCTCGGAACCCTCCGTCGAGCCCGCGAAAGGCCAGCTGAACTGCGGGGCTGGCTATGAGTTCTGGCTGGCCCGCCAGGCGCTGGCCCGCAATCCCGCGATCAAGCTGTACGGCCTGCAGTGGACGGCGCCGGCCTGGGTCCGAGACGGTCATGGAGGCCTGTGGAGCCGGGCGGATGTGGGCTACGTGGTCGGCTGGCTCCGGTGTGCCCGGCAGAACGGCCTGGCCATCAGCTACGTCGGCGGCTGGAACGAGCATTTCCAGGACACCCCGCTCCAGCGGGCCTGGTTCGTAACCCTGCGCGCGGCGCTGAACGCCGCCGGGTTCGCCGATACGCGGATCGTCGCGGCCGACCAGACCCCGCAGATGCCAGGAAGGCACGGGCATGCGGGATATTCACCGCTGCTGGTCTGGCAGGCCATCGCCGCCAGCATGGTCACCGACCCGTCATTCGGACGGGTGGTCAGCGTCCTGGGCGTGCACGACACCTGCGGGCTGCCGACGACCGGGTACCGGTGCGTGGTGGCGGCCCCGGCGCGGACCCTGTCGGAGCACACGGGCAAGCCACTATGGGAATCCGAGCTCGGGGCCACGCCCGCCATCGGAACCAACCCCGCGCTCCCCGGGCCAGGCGGCCTGGCCCGGGCGCTGAACGATGCCTACAACCACGCCGGGATCACCGGCATCCTGGTGTGGCCGCTCATCGACGCGATCCCGCCGGATCTCCCGCACGAGAACCGCGGCCTGGTCTGGGCTGACCGCCCCTGGGACGGCTACTACCGCGTCATGCCCCTGACCTGGGTGATCGCGCAGACTACTCAGTTCACCGCTCCGGGCTGGCGCCACGCGGCCGGCGCGAACGGCACCCTGCCCGCCGGCGGCTCGTACGATACCTACCTGGCGCCCGGCCGTTCCGCCTGGTCGATGGTGGCGCAGACCTCCGTGTCGACCGCGGCGCAGCAGATCACCGTTCACGTCACCGGCGGTCTGCCAGCGCGGGTGGTGCACGTGTGGAGCACCAGCCTGCGCGGGGCCGGCCAGTTCATCCGGCGCGGCGACATCATCCCCGACAGGGGTGCCTTCAGTGCCCTGCTGCGACCCGGGTACGTGTACACGTTCACCACGACCACCGGGCAGTCGCGGGCCGGCGGCCGCCCGCTCGCGGTTCCGGTCGCCGGGCCGATGCCCGTCCGGTACACCGCGACCCCCGACGGCGCCGGCATGGCGGACATGCTGGCCCCGATCGAGGGGTCGTTCGGCTACGTGCACGGCGTGCTGACCCAGACGGCGGCCGGGGAGCCCGTGGAATGGCAGTATCCCGGCCGGTCGCCCGCTCCCTACGCGATCATCGGCGAGAACGGCTGGCGCGACTACACCGTCTCGGCCCGCGTCATCCTCCCGGCCAGCGGGACGGGTTCCCCGGGGGCCGCGCTGATCGCCCGGTTCGAGGGGTTCCGAAGGTCTACCGTCAGCCACTTCCGAGGCTACGAGCTGACGGTCCGCGGCAACGGCGCCTGGCAGATCGTGGCCAACGGCCCGGCCGCCGTGTTGCTCGCCTCGGGAAGCGTCGCCGCCGCCCGCGCCTACGCGCTGAGCCTCACCATCCGTGGCACCACCATCACGGCGCAGATCAACGGCGTCGTCGTGGCCACCGTTACCAATCGCATGTACCGGTACGGACCCGCCGGGCTGGGAAGCCTCGGTTACTACCCGGTGCGTTACCCCAGCTTCACCATCGGCCATCGCCCGGAGACCGGCCCCCATAGACTGGCCGGGTGGCGGAGATCACCACAGAACGGCTGATCATGCGCGGCTGGCGGGAAGCCGATCTGGCTCCGTGGGCGGCGATGAACGCCGATCCGGAGGTTCGGCGTTATGTCGGCCCGCTGCTGACCTTCGAGCAGGCCGCGGCCTGGGTGCTGAACTACCAGGACGACCTGGACCGCTACGGCTTCGGCTTCTGGGCCGTGGAAATCCGGGCGTCCGGCGAGTTCATCGGGTTCACCGGACTGAACACCATGGACGAGGGGACGCCGTTCAGCGGCGTCGAACTCGGCTGGCGGCTGGCGCGCTCGGCGTGGGGCCGCGGTTACGCCACCGAGGCCGGGCTGGCGGCGCTGCGGTACGGCTTCGACGCCGTAGGGCTGCCGGAGGTCGTCGCGGTCACCATGGCACGGAACGTGCGCTCGCAGGCGGTGATGCGGCGGATCGGAATGACCACCGATCCCGCCGAGGATTTCGACGACCCGGACGTCGGCGAGGGCCCGCTCCGCCGGCACGTGGTGTACCGGAAACTGCGGGACCCTGAACACTGACCAGGAGCGTGATCGTGGACTACGCCGACGCGGTGGCTGCCTTCTTCGTGCCTCGCGACGAGGAGACGCCGCCGCCAGCCGCCGTTACCGACGGCGGTCCCGCGCGCCGGCTGCGCGACGCCTGCGAGCCGGTCGCCATGCACGCGGTCTGGAACCGGACGACGAACGAGCGGCTCGCCCAGCTCGGCCTGGACTTCCTCACCAGCTACGTCGGCGGTCGGGGCGCCTCCCTCGGGGATCCGGCCGGAGCCGTGGTCGCTGCCGCCTTCGCCTGGTTCGAGCCCGGCCTGGTGGCCACCTTGTGGGACGCCGCCCGCACCGCCGTGGCACCGGGCCTGCTGGCGCAGGCCCGCGACGAGGCAACGGTCGCCAGCTTGCGGGAGATCCTGGCCGGCGAAGACCCGGGCGAGGTGGCGAACCTGCTCGCCGACGCGGCGGAGGCGGCCGACGGGATGGGCCGCCCGCTGTTCAGCGGACGGCGCGCCGACGGCCGGCCACGCGACGCCGTGCACTGCCTGTGGTGGGCCTGCAGCTTGGTCCGCGAGCATCGCGGCGACAGCCACGTGGCCGCGGCAGCCGCGGCCGGCCTGGATCCGGTCGAGATGAACATCCTGACCGAACTGTGGATCGGGATGCCGCTGCTCTCCTACACCGGCACCCGCGGCTGGGCGCCCGAGGTCATGCAGGCGGCGGTCGCGCGGCTCGAGAGCCGCGGCTGGGTCCGCGACGGCGGCCTCACCGACGAGGGTCTCGGGGAACGGCTAGGCATCGAACAGCATACGGACGCCCAAGAGCAGCCGATCGTCTCGGCGCTGGGCGAGCGGCTCGACGAGGCCTGCGACCGCCTGAACCACTGGGGGCAGCTATGCATCGCGGCCGGCGCGTTCCCTCCCGACATTCTCAAGCGCGCCGCCGGCTGACGACGGCCGCCGTCATCGCAGCACCATGCTGCCGTTCGGCCCGCTGAGGTGGGCGACGAGCGCGGCCGCGGCGGCCGGCTTGATCACGGCGTTCACGCCGAGGGCGGTGAGTGCGGGCAGCAGCGACGGGGGATCGGGGTGCTCGATATGAAAAGCCTCGAGGGTAAGGCCGCGAGGAGCTGACCGGGCCGGGTGCTCGGTGTCGCCCCAGCTGATCAGGAACGGGGCCAGGCCGTCCGCCAGTTCGCCCGATGTCATGCGCCACTGGAGCTCGGTTCCGGCGGGCTCGGCCCGGTGGCCGTCGACCACGTCGCCAGGGTCGTAGCCGTGAGCGCGGGCCTTAGCTACAGCCGCGTCGATAACCTCGCAAGTCAGGGCCCACCTCACCAGCCTGCCGCGGTCGGCGCTGTCGAGCCTGAAGGGGTGAGGTACGGCTGACTCGGGCTGTTCGGGGTCCGGAGCGATGATCTCCAGGTACGTCTGGGGGCCGAGCGCGAGCAGCGCGTTGCGGGTTCCCCGCCCCGGGTGTCGACCCCCGATCCGGGCCCGGACGCCGAAGCGCTCTTCAATGTCGGCGACCGCCGCCTGCAGGTCGGGAGCGGCGTAGACCAGGTGGTCGATCACGTCGGCGCCGGGCCGGTCAGCCCGCGACCGGGTCGATCGGGGTGAGCGTCCCGAGCCGCTGCTCGATCGTCTCGGCCACGGCAAGGCAGCGAAGCTCGGTGTACTTGCCGCCCATGACCTGGACGCCGACGGGGAGGCCGTCGGCCATCCCGGCGGGTACCACCGCGGCCGGCGTGCCGAGCAGGTTGGCCGGAAGGACCGGGCGCATCAGCTCCAGGGTTGCGATCGCGCCCTCGAGGCTGGCGATGTCGAAGTCCAGCGGGAAGGCGGGCTGGGTCCAGACCGGGCTGAGCAGCACCGGGTATTCCTGGTACCACAAGCTCCAGCGCCGGGCCAGCCCGTGCCGGGCGGTGTGCGCCAAGGCCAGGGTGGCGACGTCCGATTCGGGCAGGTAGCCGAGCGCGTAGTCGAGGAACTGGCGGCCGGCCGCGCCCATGAGTTCGTCCAGCACCGGCTTCATGACCCGCAGGTCAGCGGTGAGGATCGTGCTCCACAACTCGATCGCCTGCTCGTAGTCGGGCGGTGCGGCCTCGGTGACCTTGAAGCCGTCGTCGGCGAGCGCGTCGGCGGCGCGGCGCACGGCCGCGGCTACTTCGGGATGGGTGCTGCCGCCTGGCGGCTCCGGCAGCACGGCGACGGCCGGGCGTTCGCCTGGTCCCAGATCGGTGAAAACCGCGGGCACGCTGAGCGGGTCGCGGGAATGCTGGCCCGCGATCACGGTGAAGGCGGCCCGGACGTCGGCGACCCGGCGGGCGAGGACACCCTCGACTGCCATGAGCTGGAAGGAGATGTTGTAGTCCTCCGGCGGGATCACGGTCGCGGCGGGCACCGCCCCAGTGGAAGGCTTGATGGACGCGACGCCGCAGCAGTGCGCCGGATTGCGCAGTGATCCGCCGAGATCGTTACCCAGGCCGAACGGGCTCATCCCGGTGGCCAGGGCCGCGGCTTCGCCGCCGCTCGACCCGCCCGGGGTACGCTCCGGGTTCCACGGGTTGCGGGTCAGGCCGTGCAGCCACGAGTCGGTGTGGACGCGCAGGCCGAAGTCCGGCAGGTTGGTCCGGCCCATGGGGATCGCGCCGGCCGCGCGCAGCCGCTCCACCTGCGGGGCGTCGATCGGGGCGACCGCCTCGGCCAGAGCCGGGATCGCATGCGTGGTCGGGGTGCCCGCCACGTCGATGTTCTCCTTGACCGTGAACGGGACGCCGTGCAGAGGGCCGAGACCGCTGCCGTCCGCCACCGCCCGGTCGGCCGCGTCGGCGGCCGCGAGGGCCTGGTCCGGGAGGAGGCGGACGATAGCGTTGAGGGCAGGGTTGACCGCCTCGATCCGGTCCAGGTGCGCCTGGACCACCTCGCGGCTGCTGACCTCACGGTCACGGATCAAAGCCGCGAGTTCGACAGCGCCCTTGCGCCACAGTTCGCTCACGCTACCCCCTCCGATTCGAGATCGAGGCAAACGTAAGCCATCGGAGATATCCCGGTAAAGGGGACGTGATCCGTATTTCCAGCCGTCACGCTCAGGAGCGGACGAACAGTCCCGCGGCCCAGGAGCGGGCAGTCTGCGGCTTACGCGGATGATCGGCCGCAACCGTGCCGCCGAGCGCGCCGCCAGCCGCGCCGAGAAGAGGGCCGAGGATGCTTCGCTACGTTGCCTCGCCGGTCGCGGAAGCCGCCGGCCTCCGGTGAACAGGGTCCGTCACGGTTCGCCGGGATCGGGCTCGGTCATGGCGTTCACGATAACGTCCAAGGTCGGGTCTTGAACCGCTCTGCCCCGTCGTCCGTGTCTGACATAGGGGTCGTTACCTAGCGGGGATGGGCGGGGATGCGGGCCAGGGGCAAGCAGGCGATCGAGAGCGGGCTGCCGCTGCTGGAACGAGAGCCGTCTCTGGCGCTGCTGAGCGAGTACGCGGCGCAGGCCTCCGGTGGCCAGGGACGGCTGGTCCTGCTCAGCGGCGAGGCGGGAGTAGGGAAGTCGGCGCTGGTCGAGAGGCTGTGCCGGGACCTGCCGGATGCTCGCTGGTCGTGGAGCATGTGCGACGGCCTGTTCACGCCGCGGCCGCTCGGGCCGCTGTTCGACCTGGCCGACCAGCTCGGCGGCGCGCTGCTGGACCGCTGCCGGGCCGGCTCCGGCCGCGAGGAACTGTTCCGTACGCTGCTCGCCCAGGTCCGCGAGTCCAGGGGGCTGGACGTGGTTGTCGTTGAGGACATCCACTGGGCCGACGAGGCCACCCTTGACCTGCTCCGCTACCTGAGCAGGCGGCTGCGCGGCGCCGCGCTGCTGCTCATCGTCACCTACCGGGACGACGGCATGGCCACCGGTGACCCGCTCCGCGTGACGCTCGGCGATCTCGGCTCGCAGCGGTGCACGCGCCGGGTAGGCCTGGTGCCGCTGTCCCCGGAGGCGGTGCGGACGCTGGCCGGCGGGAGCGGCCTGCCCGCGCCCGAGCTGTACCGGCTGACCGGCGGGAACCCGTTCTACGTGACGGAGGTGCTGCGGGCCGGCATGGCCGAGGTACCCCCGTCGGCACGGGACGCGGTGCTGGCGCGGGCCGCGCGGCTCAGCGCCGGGGCGCGCGAGGTGCTGGACGTCGCGGCGCTGACCGGGGCCCGGGTCGAGGCGCGGCTGCTGGAGCGGGTGACCGGCTGCCCGCCGTCGGTCCTCGACGAACTGCTGGAGAGCGGCCTGCTGGTCGGCGACGGCGCGTGGGTCCGGTTCCGCCACGAGATCGCCAGGCTCGCGGTGGCGAACGCGGTCGCCGGCCACCGGGGCCAGGTGATTCACGGGCTCGTGCTGGCCGCGCTGCGCTCCCTCGGTTGCGATGACGACGCTCGCATGGCTTTCCACGCAGAGGCGGCAGTCGACGGTGCAGCCGCGCTGCGATACGCGGCTTCCGCGGCGCGCCGGGCCGCCCGGCTGGCCTCGCACCGACAGGCCGCTGCGCAGTACGAGCGGGCGCTGCGATTCACCGCGAGCGCGGATCCGGTGACCCTCGCCGGGCTGCACGAAGGGCTCGCCGACGAGGTGGCGCTGCTCGACCGGTGGGACGACGCGGAGACCGCGGGGGAGCGGGCGCTGGCGCTATGGCGCGAGGCGGGCGACCGGCTGCGGGAGGGGGACGCGCTGCGGCGGCTATCCCGTATCAGGTGGAACCTGTGCCGCGGTCGCGAGGCTGTCGACGCGGCCGAGGCCGCCGTGTCGGCTCTCGAGCCGCTCGGGCCTAGCGTCGAGCTCGCGCGGGCCTACGCCACCTTCGCCAACCAGCGGATGCTGTACGCCGACTACGACGTCGCCATCGACCTGGCCCTGCAGGCCCGGGCGCTGGCCACCCGGTTCGGCGCCACGGACGTGCACAGCGACGCGCTCAACACCCAGGCCGCCAGCCGTTCGGCCAAGGGCCTGGACTGGGCCGGCCAGATGCGTCGCGCGCTCGACATCGCGCTGGCCGGGAGTCACCATCACGAGGCGGGGCGCGCCTACACCAACCTGTCCGGAATCCACGCGGGCAAGCGGGAGTTCGCCGAGGCCGAACGGTACCTGGAGCCGGGCATCGCGTTCTGCGACGAGCACGACATCACCACGTTCGCGATCTGCCTGCGCGGCGAGCACGCGAACGTGCTGGAACGCACCAGTCGCTGGGACGAGGCCGTCGCGCTGAGCAAGGAGATCCTGATCAAGGTCGGCCCATCCCCCGCGAACCGGCTCTGCTCGCTGATCCGGCTCGGCGTGATCGGGGCCCGGCGGGGCGAGCCCGGAGTCTGGGAGTACCTCGACGAGGCAGCCGCCACGGCGGACGAGGCCGGCGAACCCCAGAACCAGGTACCGGCCCGGCTGGCCCGCGCCGAGGCCCACTGGCTCGCAGGCGAGCCAGACGCGGCCCGACGCGAGGCCGAACTGGCCCTGGACGTATGCACGACCCCCAATGCCTGGCTCCGTGGCGCGGTCGCGGTCTGGCTGCGCCGCCTCGTTTCCCCGCGTTCGCTGGCAGGAGAGGTAGCCGAGCCGTACCGGCTTCAGCTCGACGGTAACCTGGCAGGCGCCGCCCATGCCTGGACTCGCCTGGGCTCACCGTACGAGGCAGCGATGGCGCTGGCCGACGCGCCTGAGGAGGAGGCCCTGCGCGAGGCCCTCAGCATCGTGATCGGCCTGGGCGCCCAGAGCGCCGCCCAGATCATCAGGCAGCGCCTGCGGGTGCTCGGCGCCCGGTCGATCCCGGCCGGCCCGCGCGCGGCCACCCGGGAGCGGCCGTTCGGGCTGACCCGGCGCGAGTACGAGGTTCTCGACCTGATCTGCGCCGAGCACACCAACGCGGAGATCGCCGCGAAGCTGTTTCTTTCCGTCAAGACCGTGGATCACCACGTTTCGGCGGTTCTCGGCAAGCTGGGCGTGCCGACCCGGGGCGCCGCCAGGCGCCTGGTCCGCTCGCCCTGATCGGCGCGGTATTCGCTCCCGGCGGCGATCACGCGGAAAATCCGGCCGACCCTATTCTTTATTAGGTCTGCGATGGCGCTGATATAAACCGGAATTTGATGAAATGTTCGGATTCGCGCCGGGCTGGCCCCGAGATTGTCTCATTCGAGACGACCTCCGCCTCTTGACCTGGAATACGGCGCGGAGGTCGAATAGGGAAACAAGATCATATCATCATTACTCGACTAATTCCTTGACTTGCGCCTGGAGTGGGCAAGGACGTGCACCTGGGGGGGTGGCGAGTTGGATGAGCTGCAGTCTGGGGATCCGAGACGGATAGGACCGTACTGGCTCGAAGGGCGGCTGGGCTCGGGCGGGATGGGCCGCGTGTATCTGGGCCGGTCGCCGGGAGGTCGCCAGGTAGCGATCAAGGTAATCCGGCCGGAACTGGCTGAAGATGCCGATTTCCGGGCCCGATTCGCCCGGGAAGTATCCGCCGCCAAGAAGGTCAGCGGCATATACACGGCCTCGGTCGTAGATGCTGATCTGGACGGTCCGGTTCCCTGGCTGGCGACGTCCTATATCGCCGGGCCGTCGCTCGCCGACGCGGTGGCCACCCGCGGGCCGCTGCCCGAGTCCATGGTGCTCAGGCTGGCCGCGGGACTCGCCGAGGGCCTGAGCGCGATACACGCCGCCGGCGTGGTACACCGTGACCTCAAGCCGTCGAATGTCCTGCTGGCCGACGACGGGCCGCGGCTGATCGATTTCGGGATTT
>Ga0210408_10004432_pt1 | contig 12519 bp, 12 predicted proteins | sample IncBWH4MmetaG_FD_155471 | JGI IMG/M metagenome (GOLD analysis project Ga0210408, IMG submission 155471) | Forest soil microbial communities from Barre Woods Harvard Forest LTER site, Petersham, Massachusetts, United States - Inc-BW-H-4-M | ecosystem: Environmental > Terrestrial > Soil >...
CGCTACCGTTCGGTTGCGGCAGTTCAGCGGAATGAGGGTCGCGTGAGTTCAGAGGAGCAGCCCGCAGATACGGGTTGCTGGCTGAGTCGCGCGACCCAGCATTCTGCTTTCAGCTTATTTTCCGGATCGGGAGAAGCTTGCAGATAGCGTCGCAGCGCTGCGACGACCTGGTCGGTGCGACCTTGCTCGAAATGAATTTGCGCGAGAACCAAGCAGGCGTTCGGGAATGCATCTTCACTCTGGTGAAGCAACTGGATGACTTCCGGAGTGACGCGGTTTTGGCCAATCAGCGCGCGGGCCAGAAAATAGCGAGGTGCCGCGGTTTGCGGATCAAGATCCAGGGCCTCGCGGGCCTCTGCTTCCGCCTCCGAATACCGATTCAATAACAAAAGCGCGAAAGCAAGATCCTGGTGGGTCTGCGCACTACGCGGGTTGAGGGAGAGCGCGATCTCGTGCTCGGCAACCGCTTTCTGATATTCGCCGATTTGCGCATAGCGCAGTCCAAGGGCATTGTGAGCCTCAATGAAGTCGGGGTAGATCTGCACAGCCTTCTGAAGATGTTCGGCGGAGGCCCGCACTTCGCCGGATTGAAAGGCTTTTCGGGCCCGTTCAAATTCTTTCAACGCTTTGGAGGGAATGCGGAGTTGGCTGACGGGAACGGGAGTAGCGCTTGGCGGCGCGGGCGCGGGTGTCGATTTAAGGTGCGAGCGAGAAATGTCGGTCGAATCGAAAGACATGTCATCCGCTAGTACGCCCGTTCGCGAAACATCGCGCCGCCGAACGGCACCTTGTGCCCAAAGATTGGAAGCAAGAAGAAGTAATGTGAAGAAGGCGACGACTGTGCGATTCATGTAGACACCCAGACGGCAAGCCATCACCAGAAGCAGGTTCACCGTTGCGTTCTTGAAGCGAGGAATTGGCCCCGGATGCGGGATTTTGCGAATTGCCGTTTACTTCGCTTCAAGTGGGGAGACGAAGAAGCACGCCGCTTTGTTTGGGAAGTTGCTAGTAATTGTGTGTAAATCGCGGCTACAACCGAGTAATTAACATAAAAAAGTTCTTAACGGCGTTGTCAAAAATCACGCGGCGCGGGTGGATGGAGGTATTCGGGTCGTGAAAACTGCTCGGGGTCGGTTGGCTATAAAACCGAGCGACGCTTCTCGATGCTGGTACTCCGCGGCTAACCGGAGCGCTGCTGGCCGTCTTTTTGGGCGGCGTCGAGCCACCGTCCAAGGACCGCGAGCGGCTGCGGTTCCACTTCCAAGAACGAGAGGCCGCAGCCGAGGTTGGGCTGGACGTAAATGATCTTGGCTTTGGCGTGGAAGAAATCTTCGCCGGCGAAAATCTTGACGAGTACCAGGGTGTCCTTGGGAAAAGGATTCATCATGTCCAAGTAGCAGCCGTGCAGGCTCAATTCGCTGACCCGCGTAGCGATGCGCACGTCGGTTTTTTGCTCGATGAGCTCGGCGCTGGCGATGAAGGTGTAGCGGGGCGTGCGGCGCTGTTCTCTCTTCAAGGAGATCGGCCTCCGAATCATATTCCCATGAAAATGCGCGGAGCAGCGGCGGAGTTGCGGAAGGGTTATTACCCGAAAGAGGGAAGCGTGCAGCGTTGGGCGGCGATGCTCAGACGCTATGATCCTGCTAACTGGGGCGCAACAATGCTGCGCCCCTATACCGCGGACCGCCAGAAATGGCTGTGACGCTCAGATGCGGTTGAAGAGGAGGGGGGCGCCGAGTTTTGAGGTGTAGTTGGGGCGGTAGCGCTCGGTGTTGTAGAGAGCGGGGATGTCGACTTTGCGCGCGCCCATGGAGGAAGCGGGAAGCGGCGCGTGGGCGTAGCAGCCATTTTGTACGCCGACCATGCGGCCGGTGACGCCATCGCGGAGCATGTCGACCGCGATGTTGGCGAATGTAATGGCGACCAGCTGGTCGATGGCGTCGGGCTCGCCGCTGCGGAGGTCGTAGGTAAGGTCGCTGACCATAATTTCGTCGCCGGTGCGTTTGCGGATTTCTTCGCCGAGGGCCTGACCGATGTCGGCCTTTTTGCGATGGCCGTAGGCGTCGGCTTCCCCGACTTCCTTTACGGAGCCTTCTTTCCAGACGGCGCCTTCCGAGACGATGACCAGAGCGTAGTGACTGGGATTGTTGCGTTTGTCGTCGGACAAAATTTTCGCGACGCGATCGACGTCGAAGGGATACTCGGGAATTAAACAGCGGGTCGAAGTGACGTAGGCGGTGTAAAGGGCGGTGAAACCGGCATCGCGGCCGAAGATGCGAAAAACGCCGATGCGTTCGTGAGAGCCGAGCGTGGTGCGCTGGCGGGTGATGAGTTCCTTGGCGCGAGTGATGGCGGTGGAGAAGCCAATGCAGTATTCGGTGCCTTGCACATCGTTGTCCATGGTTTTGGGAATGGCGATGACGGGCATGCCGGCGGCGGAGAGTGCGGCGGAAAAGCTGAGCGTGTCGTCTCCGCCGATGGTGATCAGGCAGCCCACGCCGAGCCGGTCAAGATTTTCAAGAACGATGGGTGTGAAATCGTAGTGTTTGCCGTCAAACGGAAGCTTTTTCACGCGGTCGGCGGAGGCGGTTCTGGGTAGTTTGCCTTCGGCCATTTTGCGCGGATTGGTACGGGAGGTGTGCAGGACGGTGCCTCCAGTGCGATCGATGGCGCGTGTATTTTCGCGATCAAGCGGACGGATGTATGGGTCGGAGGGATTGGAGGGATCCATGTGGGTGAGGCCTTCCCAGCCTTTCCGGATGCCGATGACCGGGCGGCCCAAGTGAGTGGCGCCATAGACGACGGACTTGATTACAGGGTTTAGGCCGGGAACGTCACCGCCGCCGGTGAGGATGGCGATTTTATCTTTGGGTGGCACTGGGTGGTTCTCCTTGAGGGCTAATTATTTGAGCGATCGTGATTCTGCTGGCGAAAAGCCTCTGGCTCAAAAGGCGAGCCTCGAAGTTGAGAATAAATCTGAGCAAATGGTATAGGGCTCAGACGCCTCGGCTACGGCTCGGGTTTCGTCGTGTCTGGACCGTGAAAGCGGCAGCCAGACCGCCGCACTCCAAAGTAGCCGTATAGTTTCGCATAAGTGATGGGGAAGAGAGGAATTTGGAGTGTTAAAAGATTTTATGGGACGAATTTAGTTTTCAAAGAGGCTAATTGTGGCTAGTCTATGCGTTCGCGAAGGGGGACTTCATGCCAGAGAGCGGGGCGCGCGCGGTCAAGGCGCCGGAGTTTGGGGAGACGTTGCGGGAGGATTCCTGGTGGGCGGAGACCGTTCCGGTGGTGTTGTTGCTCGGGGGATTCGGTATTTACGCGACGCTGCGCGCGTTCGAGGGGCGATTTTATGAGTGGGGGCCGTACCTTTCGCCGTTCTACTCGCCGCTGATCGATGAGCATCATCGCTGGTGGAAGCTTTCGCCGGCGCTACTGATTTTGGGTGGGCCGCTGGGCTTTCGGGCCACTTGTTATTACTACCGGAAAGCATACTATCGTGCGTTTTTTCAGGATCCGCCCGCTTGCGCAGTAACGGAATGGAAGCGGAACTACAAAGGTGAAACGGGATTTCCGTTCATTCTGCAAAATATCCATCGATATTTTCTGTATTTCGCCGTGCTGTTCCTGTTTTTTCTGTGGAAGGACGTTTTTCTGGCGTTCAATTTTGACGGGAAATTCGGGATGGGCGTGGGCACGCTGGTGCTGCTGGTCAACATTATTTTGCTGACCACGTACACGCTTTCTTGCCATTCGCTGCGGCACCTGGCGGGCGGGAGGACGGATTGCTTTTCGTGCGCGACGTTTGGGAAGCCGCGCTACAAGACGTGGCAATGGCTAACGATCTTGAATGAGCGGCACATGTGGTTTGCCTGGATGAGCTTGATATCGGTTGGATTGGCGGATTTTTACGTGCGCATGGTGGCTTCCGGCGCGATCCAAGATGTGAGGATCTTTTGAGCGACAGGTTCGAGACGCACGAACACGATGTGCTGGTCGTAGGAGCGGGCGGGGCGGGATTGCGCGCGGCGATTGAAGCGCTGGGGCAGGGCGCTTCGGTGGGGGTGGTGAGCAAATCCCTGCTGGGGAAAGCGCATACGGTTATGGCCGAAGGGGGAATCGCGGCGGCCATGGCCAATGTCGATTCGGCGGACGGATGGAAGCCCCATTTTCGGGACACCATGCGCGGCGGAAAGATGCTGAACAATTGGCGTATGGCGCAGTTACACGCTCAGGAGGCTCCGGAGCGAGTAAAGGAACTGGAGCAATGGGGTGCGCTGTTCGATCGCACGGAAGACGGGCGGATTTTGCAGCGGGCATTTGGCGGGCACACGTTCCGGCGGCTGTGTCACGTGGGAGATCGCACGGGATTGGAGATGATTCGGACTCTGCAGGATCGCGGCGTACACATGGGATTCGATGTGTATATGGAATGCACCATCGTGCGGCTGCTGACCGATGGCGAAAGATGCGCTGGAGCGCTGGCGTATTGGCGGGAGACCGGGCGGTTCGTGCTTTTCAAGGCGAAATCGGTGGTGATGGCTACCGGGGGGATTGGGAAGGCTTGGCCGATCACATCGAATTCGTGGGAATACACGGGCGATGGAATGGCGCTGGCTTATGAAGTGGGCGCGGAGTTGATGGATATGGAGTTTGTGCAGTTTCACCCGACGGGAATGGTGTGGCCGCCGGGTGTGCAGGGGATTTTGGTGACCGAGGCGGTGCGCGGCGAAGGCGGGATTTTGCGCAACAAGAATGGCGAGCGGTTCATGGAGCGCTACGATCCCAAACGGATGGAGCTATCGACGCGGGACGTGGTGGCGCGCTCGATCTATACGGAAGTGAAAGAGGGCCGCGGGACGGAGCATGGCGGCGCGTATCTGGACATTTCGCACAAGCCCGCGGAATACGTGAAGAAAAAATTGCCGAGCATGTACCACCAGTTTAAAGAGCTGGCGGACGTGGATATCACGAAAGGGCCAATGGAAGTGGGTCCGACTTGCCACTACATGATGGGCGGAATTCGGGTGGAAGCGGAGACGGCGCAAAGTTCTCTGCCGGGACTGTTTGCGGCGGGAGAGGCGGCGGCGGGCTTGCACGGCGCGAATCGGCTGGGCGGGAATTCGCTTTCGGACTTGCTGGTGTTTGGGCGGCGAGCGGGACTGGCTGCGGCGCAGCACGCGAAGGAAGTAGCGGCACCCAAATTGGATGAAGGGCAGATAGGCGCGGGCGAGAGCGAGGCATTGAGCGCGTTTCAGCGGCAGGGCGGAGAGAATCCTTACGGAGTGCATCGGGATTTGCAGAAGGTGATGCAGAGCCTAGTGGGAATTTTCCGGACGCGCGAGGATATGGAGAAGGCGCTGGGGGAGTTGGAGAAGTTAAAAGAGCGCGCGGCGCGTACCAGCGTGGAAGGGTCGCGGATGTTCAATCCCGGGTGGCACATGGCGATTGAGCTGAAATCGATGCTGACCGTCTCGGAGGCGGTCACGCGCAGCGCTTTGGTGCGAGAAGAGAGCCGCGGAGCGCATAGCCGGATTGATTTTCCGGAGCTGGGCGCCGCGTGGGGCACGAAGAGCAACATCGTCTGGCGCAATGGGAATGCGATGGGACTGCGGCAAGAGAGGCTCCCAGAGATGCCCGCAGAATTGAAGCAAGTGCTGGCCGAGGACAAGTGAGCGGAGGGTTGATGGCGGACGCGACTCTAAAGGTGTTTCGCGGGAATAAGGACGGCGGGCAGAGCGTCGAATTCAAAGTGCCGGTGGCGCCGGGAATGGTGGTGCTGGATGCGCTGCACTACATTCAAGGGCATCAGGCGTCGGACCTGGCGGTGCGCTGGAATTGCAAGGCGGGGAAGTGTGGGTCGTGCTCGGCGGAGGTGAACGGACGGCCGCGGCTGACCTGCAAGACGCGGATGGACTCGTTGCCGCAGAACGAACCGATTACCGTGATGCCGATTAAGAGCTTTCCGGTGATCAAGGATTTGGTGACCGATGTCTCCTGGAATTACCGGGTGAACAAGAAGATTCCTCCGTTCAGCCCGAAGGCTGGGGCGGATTGGAAGTATTACCAGGATGATGTAGATCGCGTACAGGAATTTCGCAAGTGCATCGAGTGCTTTTTGTGTCAGAACGTGTGCCACGTGTTGCGAGATCACGACCAGTACGAACAGTTTGGCGGGCCGAGATTTTTCGTGCGTGTGGCGGGATTGGAAATGCATCCGATGGATGGGGTGTCGCGGACGAAGCTGCTAAAGGATGAGCTGGGTATCGGGCTGTGCAATATAACGAAATGCTGCACGGAGGTTTGCCCGGAGGACATCCATATTACGGATAACGCCATCATTCCGTTGAAGGAGCGGGTCGTGGATGAGTTTTACGATCCACTGGTGTGGATTGTGCGTAAGATTCGAGGAGCAGGGAAGAGTTAGGCGTGAAGGCGGAGCTTCCGAGTTGTTGAGCTCGACGGAGGGCCCATGGATCTGAAGCTGAAGACCATTTCTAAATCGGGGATTCCGGAGGCCATTGCGAAGGCGGAGTTGTACCGTTATTTGAATGAGCCGGAAGAAGCGGAATCGATTTGCCGGGATGTTTTAGCGGCAGATCCAAAACACATGCTGGGGCTGCGCACGCTGGGCCTGGCGATCACGGATCAATTTACGGGCGAGCCCACGGACCGGTACGCGGAAGTTGAAGCAATTTTCCAGCGTTTGACGGAACCGTACGAGCGGCTCTACTACATGGGTTTGTTATGCGAGAGAAGGGTAAAGGCGCAGTTGCGGGCGGGCCGGGCTCCGCACACATTGTTGCCATTATTGGAAAAGGCGCTGCAATGTTTTGGGGACGCGGAGAAGATTCATCCGCCGGGGAATGATGACGCGATTTTGCGATGGAATCGTTGCGTGAGGTTATTGCAGAGCCAGCCGGATTTTGAAACGGAAGAAGTAGTTTCGTTTGAAGCGCATGACAGTCCGCCAGCGTAGATATACAGTTGGCAACTACAAGGTGAAGGGCTTTTAGTCCGCGCAAAGCCAAGATGCGCCTCCCAAACGATCGGTCTGGATTCCAGAGTCAGATTCGACGAACGCTTGAGTAGCCTGTTGATGGCGATTTGACCTCGGCAGGGCGGCGCGATCGATCTTGCCGTTGGTGGTAAGAGGAAAAGCGTCCAATACGACAAAGACGTCGGGAATCATGTAATCGGGCAAGTACGATTGCAAATACTTACGCAGATTACCGGCGGTCACTTGCGCGTCCTTTTTCAGGACGAGGTAGGCGGCGAGAGAATTGCCGCCCGAAGCGTCTTTGCGTGGAACCACGATACCGGATTGTACGGCGTCGTGTTTGCACAATGCGGAGCAGACCTCATTGGGCTCGATACGGTAGCCGCGGATCTTGATTTGGTCGTCGGTGCGGCCTAGAAATTCGAAATCGCCGTCCGGGAGAGCGCGCGCGAGGTCGCCTGTTTTGTAGAGGCGGGAGCTGGGATTTTTGTCGAACGGGTTTGGTATGAATTTCTTAAGCGTGAGCTCAGGGTCGTTGCGGTAGCCGCGCCCGACGCCCGCTCCGGCTATGTACAACTCGCCAATCGAGCCGGCAGGAACTTTCCGCAGCTCCTCATCCAGCAGGAAAATTCGAGTCTTGGATATTGGGCGTCCGACAGGGGGCAGGGCAGAGGGCTTGCTGTGGGGAGTCACCGGTCCGGAAAGAGCGACTACCGTGCATTCCGTGGGTCCGTAATTGTTTACGAGCGTGAAGGGCAGTCCCGCGGGGGGATATTGCTGAAGGACATCAGCACCGGTGAGGAGAAACCGCAAGGACGTATCGGTGGGCCAGTCAAGAAAAATGAGGCGCTGGGCGAGCGGAGTGGGGACGAAACTGATAGTGATGCGCTGCTGGAGCAACCAGTCGCGGAGGCTGCGGGGCGAGGCGCGCGTTGTCTCAGGCGGGGCGCACAAGCTGGCACCGGCAGAGAGGTACGGCCACATTTCCCAGACTGCGGCGTCAAAGCCCGTGCTGGCGAGCATAGTCGCGCGATCGGAACTGGAGACGGCGAAGGCGCTCTGATGCCAGTGGACGAGGTTCAGCAGATTTCCGTGAGTGATCTCGACGCCTTTGGGGCGGCCGGTGGAACCAGAGGTGTAAATCACGTAGGCGAGCTGGGCGGGTTGGTGTGAAGCAGGAAGCGGCGCAGAGGAATAGGCGCGCAGCAAGGAATAACGATCGGAGATGTCCACCTGCTTTGCGGATTCCTGGGACAGTTCGATCTGGGAAGTAAGACCGCTGCGGATGAGAATGGGGATACGAGCATCTTCCAGGATGAGACGAATCCGCTCCGGAGGGCATGCAGGATCAATAGGAAGATATGCGGCGCCTGCTTTCCAACAGGCCAGAGCTGCGATCGCAAACTCGGGGGAGCGGTCGAGGACGACGGCGACGAGAGTCTCAGGTGAGGCGCCGAGTGCCTGAAGATGACGCGCGAGGGCGTTCGATTGTGTTTCGAGCTCGGAGTAGGAGAGAGTTTCCGTGACCGTTGCTACCGCAACGGCATTCGGGCTTTCCGCCGCCCAGGTTTGGACGGACTCCACTATAGAAAGAGAAGGACGGGAATCCTCGAATGCTGCGAGGGCGGCCTCTTTTGGAGCTAGGGGACGTCTTAGAAATTCAAGCCAATTGGAACCAAATCGAGACTCATTGGATGAGAATGTGCTCATAGATTGTGTGCCTGCCGGGAAATAATGAGATCGACGCTCTCGGCAAGAGCCTGGCGGTCCAGCGGGCTTTGGAGGCTGAAGGCAACCGGGACGATATACACGGCGCTGTGGGGGACGAGTTTGTCCCAGAAGAGCATGATCTCCTGGGCGAAAGACGGGGGAGACATTTGCGGCGCCGTTAGAACGGGCGAGTTGGGCGGAGCTTCGGAACAGTCGAAGAAGTGGGACACACCCTTACCTTCGTAGAGAGAACCGGGCGGGAAGCAGTTCCACTAAGTCGAATGCGGTGCGACTTCAATCCCCAAAACAGCAAAAAACATCTGGCGGCCGTCCGGTTGTTCGTTGAGAAAATGAACGTGAGATTGAGCAGTGGCCGCCAAATCGGCAGTATTGTGTAACGCCGAAAGGGAAGGTGCTATCAAGTAAAGCCTTTAGGTTGGGTAGGATGTTATGGAAGAAAGGCACCGCAAATCACAGTCGCGTGTTAACAGTTGCGTTGCGTCGCCCGTGGGCTAAGCCAAAACAGTATTTAGCGGTGACTTGAGAACTGAGCGGAAGTACTCCCGACGGAGTCGCTGATTTTTAGAATGAGGACGCGGCCATCGGAGTGAAAGGAACCGCCGGTGGCGGTCCTTGCATCTTTGAGAGCGTCGCTTGGAAGCGCATAGGCGATCTCGGCGATGAGCCCTGTGGCAGTGAGTGTCTTCTCGACGTATTGGCGCTCGAGATCGATATCGGGATCAATTTTGTGGGTTATGCCGTCATTGCGCTGGTCGCGATCGAAGCCGATGTCGTGGGTCGCCGCGCCAAGCCAGAGGGTTCGGCCATCAATTTCGAAAGGCGCCTTCCAGATTCTCAAATGGTTGCGCGAGGCCACGACCTTGATCGGCTCGGCGTGCGCCCAGCCGTAATCCTGTGGACGGCCGAAGAGATACAAGGGACTCATCGGCATGGTCAGGTACGATTCCTTGGAAATGCTTTCGAGGATGCCGTGAAGCACGGTGCCGCGCACGTCAGCGTCAACCTTGACCCACCCAGCAGTGGTGAAAACCTTTTGCATGGCGTCTTCCGAGCCGACAATCAAGAAATTGACCATGTCGCCGGGGTTGTCATTTTTATCGGTGACCCGGCGGGGGACTTTGGTCCATAGGGTAGCGTCCACACCCGAAATGGATTTCACCTGGCGAGCGGGCCGATATGCGGCGTCGGAGTCGGGCGCTCGCACCTCGATGCGGACGGTGTAGGTGCCATCGCCGATGTCGTCACCGGCTTGATTGATTCCGATCGCAAGTTTTCCGGCCACGGGAGCGATGACATCGCGGTGCGCCCCCAGGAGAAAGGGCTGCGCGATTTCGGCGTCACCGACGCGGCCTATGAGTGCGCCACGGCCTGCGGCGTTGAACGGTAGGATCCGGAGCAGATCTTTGAAACCGCGAGAGATGCCGTCCGGTCCATTGTCTTCCTTGGCGTCCGAGTAGCGGAGGGTGCCTTTGGCAGTAACGATGATGTGTTCGCCGGGCTGCACGTCGACCCCTGTGTCGGTCCAGGATTGTTCGCCGGTGATTTGAAGTTCCTGGGAAATGCGACGCTTGCTGGTTGAATTCTGTTTTGGCGCGGAATCCCTGGTCGTGGGTGTCGGGATACCTTGCCGGACAAGTTGAGCTGCGACGCCCGGTGGGCATGCGGCCAGCATCGCGCAAGCAGATCCGAGCAGAAGGAGTGTTGGCCGCTTTATCATAGGGCGACAACCAACTTCAGGAAAAACAAGGTCACTCTAAAGAGATGCTCGCAACCGAGGGATGTGTTGCTAAGGGGGCGAGAAAAAGCGTGGCTCGATTCCTTGACTCATCAGAGGAACGCCTTGTATGTTGAGAAGATGCAAGGGCTTCACGGAAAAAAACAAAAAACAACAAATCTGACTTCGGCACGACACTGCGGCTATACCACGGGCTTGCTCGCCAGACTCGTTCCATTTTTATTGATGTGGCCCCTTTGTGCTGGGTCAGCAAACGGCCAAGTGGCGGCGCCACAAGCTTCGCCGTCGGCTGGACCTCGAATGCATGCCAGTCCGGTGACGAATGTTACGGTCGACGGAAGCGAAGCGATGTTCACGACCATGTGTGCGTTGCTGGCGGCAGGCTTTGAGTCGGACGTGAGCGCGGCCAACTGGCATCCATTGCGCGCGCAGCTCCGCGACCGGATGCAGCACCAGCAAGGGTCAGCGGTGGACGCGGTGCGCGACTTCTACAAAAAGCACCAACTTGCCGACGAAGGCGCGATGCTTTCGCAGTATGTGTGGTTTGGATTGGTGTCCGGACCGGCGCCCAAGTTCGAATTGACTCTACGACGTGACGAACTGCCGCCGGAGGTGATCGCGCTGGAAGGATTCAGCGAAATCCTTTCGTCCTACTATCAGGAGCAGAAGATCGGGCGGTTGTGGCGCGAACTGCAGCCTTTGTATAACCGGGAAATCGAGCGACTTCATGATTCGGTGTCGCAGATCGTTTTTGTGGCTACCAACTACCTTCGCGAGATGATGAATAATGCGAATCCGCGAACATTCACCGTGATGCTAGAACCACTGGTGGGACGCATAACCAACGTGCGCAACTTTGGAGAGCACTACGCGATAGTGCTTAGTGGCGCCGACGACTTGCCTACGGACACGGTGCGCCATGCATACTTACATTTTTTGCTTGATCCGCTGCCGCTTCAATATCCCCATGTGGTCGCGGTGAAGAGGCCATTGTTTGAGTCGGCGGCACGAGCGCCGCGATTGGTGGCAGACCTGAGAGAAGACTACCCTTCGTATTTCGCCGAATGCCTGGTGCGGGCGGTGGAGTTTAAGCTGAAACGAATGTCGCCGAGCGAGCGCGCGGCGGGGCTGGACATGAACGATGCGGATGGATACGTGTTGGTGAGGCCATTGTTTTCCGCACTGGGGAATTTTGAAAGATCCGAGCCGTCTATGAGGCTGTTTTTCCCGGAGATGGTGCGGTCGATTGATGTCAATGCGGAAGCTAAGCGCGTTCAAACGATAAAATTTGCGGCGGCGAGCGGTGCGGCGAAGCCCGATCAAACCGGGAGCGAAGAAGTCGCGAGGAGAAAAAGGCTAACTCCCACCACGGTGCCGAATGATCCTGACGCCATCGCCGCTTTGACGGAAGGGGAACGAAGGATTGCCGAGAAGAACCCGCGGGCAGCGGAATCGTCGTTTCAGAAAGTTTTGGCGAAATATCCGGACCAAACGCGGGCATGGTATGGCCTTGGATTAGTGGCGCTGATGGACCATGATGGTGTGCGAGCGAAAGAAGTCTTCGGCAGGTTGACGTCCGGCGAGCATACAGCCACAGATGATCCGATGGTATTGGCCTGGTCGCATATTTATTTGGCCCGGATCTATGATGATGAAGGACAGGCCGAGCTGGCTAAAACGCAATACCAGGAGGCCCTGGCGGTCACCGGGAGTCCGGACCAAGCGCGGCAAGCAGCGCAGAAGGGACTGGCAGCCTTCAACGGGGGAAAGCCGCCGGAGAGACCGTAGAGAAATCGGCGCGGATGTGGCATCTAAATAAGGATGGGAGTGCGTCTCAAGCCCACGGACTCCAGAACCAAATCTTGCATCGGAGAGGTAAATAGATGAGAGGTAAAAGGATCACTTTGGTGGGCGTGGGAGCGGTCATGCTATTTTTGCTATGCCGTGCGGCGTCGGCTGGGGCGCAGACCGGACAGCAAGGTCAAGGCGGCCAAGCTCAGCAGCCTAGCCAGCAACAACCTGGCCAACAGCAGCAACCTGGCCAACAGCAGCA
>Ga0210408_10004433_pt1 | contig 12516 bp, 5 predicted proteins | sample IncBWH4MmetaG_FD_155471 | JGI IMG/M metagenome (GOLD analysis project Ga0210408, IMG submission 155471) | Forest soil microbial communities from Barre Woods Harvard Forest LTER site, Petersham, Massachusetts, United States - Inc-BW-H-4-M | ecosystem: Environmental > Terrestrial > Soil >...
CGTTGCTTTCCACCGTGCCGGCGATCGCCATCTTGGCGCAGTTCGTCGGGTTGAACTGGAATTCTTTACGCGTGGTCGTGAAATTGACCTTCTTGATCTGCACAGGGATCCCGTCGATGAAGTTCGGGATCGCAAAACCTTCATTTTCCGCGTTGCTCGTGATCGTCAACGCGGAGGTCAGGGGGTTGACATCTATCTTGGCGCGTACGACAATGCAGTCACAGGCCGGATTTTGACTGGGGTTGGCGGTGTCGTGCTCCAGGTCGAAGGGGCCGGCCTTTACAGGATTCACCACAGACAACCCAAAAGGAGAGCCGTGATATTTTTCGGTCAAATAGACCTTACCGCCTTCGACGGAGACGGGATCGGAGCCGACCCCAGCGCTAACGGTAGTTTCCCCGATCAGGCTTTCCGGACCACAGGTGCCCGCATCAGCCTGAGCTTCAGGGCAGAGCTTCACCCCGGTGAGCAGCCCGGACAGCCCGGGGGGCAGGGTGAAGCGCACTCGAGACATCTGCTGTTCACCGTCCTCGCGACTGAACGTACCGGTCAGGGGGGTGAATGACCCCGCCTGGATGTTCGTCGAGCCGCCCGTGAACGTGGGGTTGAAAGGCAGATGCGGGCCCGGGCAGGGAGTGTTGTGCGGGCCGGAGGTGATCTCGAACGAGGAGGTTGTGTAGACCGGCCCATTGCCGTCCCATGGCGTGAACAACGCCTGGGTCGTGTAGGTCCCGCAATGGTCAGGCGTCGTCAACGGCGCCCGTTCGCCGCCTTGGAAGTGCAGTTCGAGGTCTTCGAAGGGCAGGTCCGGCGTGTTGTGAGACGTCGTGATGATCTGCCCCGGCGCCTGGCAGGTCAGACCGCCTATGACCGCGCCTGCGCCTTCGCAGAGGTGCACCTGGAAGGGGACCTTGATGATCGTGCCCGACACGGGGTCTTCGATGACCATGTACATCGCGAGCAGCGACCCGAACGGGTTGGAGTTCTGCGCCGCCAGATAGACCGCGCCTTCAAGCGGATTTTCCAGCAACGGCGTCTTCAACCTCGCGGTCGCGATCTTCGACGCGTCAGGACAGAAACTCACGCCCGGTTCGAACGGCTGAGGCAGATCGGCGCTGAACGTGGGCGTCAAATCCCCCGGTTCGAACGCTTCATTGAACTGCGCGAACCCCGTGAACGTCGCAAGGCCCTCCGAGCAGCCCTCAAGACCACCACCACCCGCCGGATTGATCGCAACACCAACGGGCAGCGCGACGGTGGCGTCGCGCAACGGCGACTCCGCGAGACCTCCGGGGTTCTTCGCGGCCTTCTGGGAGACGTGCACGTTCACGACCAACCCCGACGCCCTGCTCGCCTCGGAAACGTCAGGGTGAGTTTCGATCGCCGGCGGGAACGCCAACTGCGCACAACCACTCATCCCCGCCGGAACACCCGCCGCGTTGCGAGTGACCGAGCTCGCCATCTTCCAACGCGGATCACTGCGATCGGGGAAACCATCGGGTTTCACGCGCCCCGGTTCCTGATAAGAGTCCCCCGTCACCGTCGAAGTCAACGGCCCATTGCACGCCGAGGGCAACGTCAACAACGGCTTGGTCGCACCAACCGGCGGAACACCAAAAATCGTCGCAATGCTCCTCAACACCGGAACCGTTGCAGGAATGCCTTCAGAGACCGCCATCACCCCCGAATCCCCACCCGCGGGGACGCCGGCGTTGATAAACGCATCCGGCGTGAGGATTTTCGCGGCCATCTGGAGCGCGACACCGGGCGGCGGAACGACATTGACCAGATGTTTCCCGTCCACATGAGGGTAGAGTTCCGGCCCAAGCTTGGTTTCGGCTTCGAGTTCGCCGACTTCCGACTCCGGTGGGCACGTGTCGCTGAGTGCCCCCGGAGCCAGCTGCTGGAGAGTGCACTTCTTCGTCGTCGCGTTGGGATCGCCGTAGAAGCCGGGCGGTAGGTGAAAGACGAGATCCTTCACGTTGCCCGCGGGCATGGTTATGTACCTTTGGTCATAGGAACCTTCGTGGAAGCCTTTCGGCACGACCTGGGTGTTGGACACGGTGTTGACGACCATCTTGTAGGGGTGCGAGCCCGCCTGCACATCCGGCGTGCCGTCCTGGTTCAGGAACGACACTTCGAACTGCTTGAATCCGAAGCCCGCGCTGGTCGTCGCGAACAGCCCTCCGCCATGGCTTGCGCCGTTCGCGTTGGACACGACGAGACGGACATGGTAGAGGGACCCGGGCTGCAGGCCAGAGACATCGGCGTGAACCGCGATCCGCGACGTGGCTCCCGTGACGGATTCGCCGTGTTCGCCGACACATTCAACGCTCTGCTCGAGGAGCGCGATTGGGAGCGTCAAATCGTTCGACGGGCTGGTAGCGTATTCAAACTGGCACGACTGCACCGACACACCACGCGGATCAACGGTGCCCTGCAACGTCGCGCTCGTCTGCGTCACGTCCGTCGTCGCGCCCGTCACGGCTGCCGGGGCGCTGCTGCCGAACACGTACACCTTGTGTTCTGCTGGGTTGGAGACATACACGTGTCCGCTAGCGCCGTTGACGGCGATCCCACCCTGCCCCGAGGAGCCCGCCAGCTGCAACGAGCCGAAGCTCGAGACAAACGTCCCCGTGCCCTTTATGTCCGTCTCGCTTTCGGCGAACGGGGGCCCATTCATCTCGCCCGTGTCCCACTCGGTAACCGACGACTGGTCATCGACGTAGACGTGGCCGGTCGCGGGATCGACGGCTGCCGCGACCGCGGTCGAGCCTCCGTCAACCCGTCCGTACTGCTCCCCGTGGGGGCCGAGCTTCGCCACGCAGCCACACGGCGACAGCAGCGGATAGTCACCCCCCGGTTGGCCGGCGGTCGCGAAGCCATATACCTGAGTCCCTCCTGACGGGGACACCTGCGGTTGAGTGACAAGCGCGACGAAGCTGTTTACCGCAGAGTCATCGAATACCTCGACCGTAAGCCTCCGGGATATTTCGCCTTCGACGTCGACGCGGACGTTGCCGCTCGCGTCAATGCCGACGCCCAGGGGCGGAAACGAGAACGGGCCCGTGATAGGAGCCAGGGCTTCGCCCTTGGCGTTGAACTTGTCGACCACGTTGCTACCCGCGTCCAGCACGTACAGGTCACCCCTGGACGGATCTGAGGGGCTGCTCGAGTTGTCGACCGCGATTGCGGCGGGGTTGCGGGGTTCGTTGGGGAACGCGAACGGTCCGCTCGGCGTGCCGGTGAGCTGGTTGCCCGTGACGTATGAACAAGTTGTGCATTCGAATGCGACGGGATTGCCGCTCGCGTCGAACTTGGCGACGGTGTCGGTGCCGAGATCGGCGACATAAACGTTCCCGGTCGATTCGTCAACAGCGATCCCGTTCGGATTGGTGAACGTACCGAAGCTGGTTATGAAGGTATGTGTTTCGGCGAGGGCCAAGGGGGAACCGAATCCCATCGCTGCGAGCAGAACGATCAAGAATGTGCTCGGCGCTACGGTTCTTTTCGAGAACATCGAGATCACCTACCCTTTTTCCGGTTGGCATGGGTAGGCTTTCTTCTGGCCCTCCTCTTGGGCTTCTTCTTCACGCACTTGTCCTTCTTCTTGACGTAACTCTTCTTGCATTTCACCGGCGGTTTCACCGATGGTTCGATGAGGTTCCCGATGCCGGAGAACGTCTGGCTCGCTGGGCTGCTAAAGATCGAGGGTTGTGGGGCGGGCGCCGTCCGGCATGCTTCGGCCGTCGTGCACGGGGGCGGCGGCGCTGGTTCTGGGAACCCGCCGTTCACGCGCACGTCGTAAAGAGAGGGCGCTTCGTCCTGGGTGTCGCGCGGGACGAGCTTCTGGAACTCGCGGATGAACACGTCGTTGCCGCTCGGGCTCGAGTCGATAAAGAGCGTTTCAAGCGAGCCCGTGCCCGTCGAGATCAGAGACAGACAGCCGGTGGGTTCGGCGCAGCTGCCGGCACCGTCTGGCTCGAACTCATACACGTCGGTGCAAGCGGGGAACCCGCTCGCGCCCGAGCAGTCGGCCTTGCCGTTCGTGTCCGCCGGCAACAGCCCTTCGCTCGAGTCGAAGAACACCTGCCCGTTCTCCGAAAGCTGGCGCGGTGCCCGTCCTTCTACTTCTTCGATGGCGCCCCCTTCGGAGTCGGGGCCACCGGGGTGTGTTACCCCAAGTTGAGCAAATCCCGTCGGGGGCTCGCCGCTCGGGTTACACGAAGCGCACGCGAGGCTGTTCGCCGCGGCGTCGTAGAGGTAGAGCTCCTCGGCGGGTTCGCCGGTGGCCGGGTTGACGTTGTCATAGCCGGTCGGTTTCCCCCCCGATTCGAACAGCAGGAACCCACCGTTCTCAGACACCCTGACCTTCCCGGCGCCGCCCGCGACGAACACGCTCCCGGCGCCGCGGGACACATACACGTTCCCCTGCCCGGCCTGCGCCGTTTCGTGCCCGTTGGACACAGAGCTCAGCACACCCCCAGCCGTGAAGTACACGGATACCGAGGAGCCGTCTCCGCCAACCCCAAGCACACTCTGCACTTCGGCGTGTTCGGCAGGGGTGAGGTCGATCAGGCGCCCAGATTCGTAGCGGTAGAGGTTCTTGCCGCTGCCGGGCACCGTTTCGGGCGTCAGCCCAGCCGAGTCTTCGTCGGTGAAGAATACCGTCGACCCGTTCTTGCTGATGCCGCCGACGGCGGGCGCGACCGCGTGCGCCACGGGGGTGAGGTCGGCGAGGCGGTGGCCGGCGGGAGCACTGAAGTCATAGCGGTACAGGTTGGGGCCGCTGCCATGGACCGTGTCGGACGTGAGGCCCGCCGACGCGTCAGCGGTGAACAGCACCACCAACCCGTCGTGGCTCGCCTTCACAAAGCTGGCGCCACCGCCCGCGCCGCCCGCCTCGGAGGCGTCGAGCTGCACCGTTTCCGAGCCGCCGACGCGAGCGTAGAGGCGGCCGCCCGCGTTGAAGAACACACGCGAGCCGTCCGCCGCTAGGTCGGCAAACGCCCCGGCAACCGCGGTCCCATCAGGCAGCACCGTCGCGAGCCGGACGTGGCCCGCGCTCCATTCATAGACGTCGTCGACACCGACGGGCGCGTCGGGAGTGAGCTTCGCTTTCTCCCGGAAGACTATGCGGCTGTAGTCGCGCGAGACCCCCAAAACCGTCGGAGTAGCGGGAGCGATGCCTTCCGGGGTGACATTGATCAGCTGGTAGGTGCCGGTCGCATTGTCGCGAACGAAGAGGTTTTCATTTTCGCTGCCGCGCGGTTCGCCGCTGACCAGTTCCGGGTCCACGCCACACTGCTGCCCGACGCTCCCAACATGGATGATCGCCTTCGAGAGGTCTTCAGAGTAGCTGGCGAAGGTGTGCAGCGGACATTTGTAGCCGTAGTAGTCCGTGGGTGGGAACATGTTCTCCGAGGACCAGCCCCCGGAGCCGCGCGTCGCGACATACGATTCGTCCGCGCTCGGGGAGCCCGGCAGGACGTCTTCAGCCCGAAACGCGAGGCGGCTGCCATCAGCCGCAGGCAGATTGTTGGCGAGGGTCTGAGAGAGATGAAGTTCCCCCAAGTGGCCGCCTCCTTCGTTTTTGTCCGGCTGGGCGCTGTTCTTGTTCGGCGGTGTCACCAGCTCGTAGGCGCGGCAATCGGGTAGGCCGGCGGAGAAACTCGTGCGGAACCGTTCGTTCGGGCACGCGGACCGGGCCGCCGTCGCGGTCGTGAACGTCTGATCGTTCCCCATGATTGGTTTGCCGAGCGCGCCCGCCACGACCGCGCGATAGTGGTAGGTCGTACCCGGCTGCAAGCCCGAGACGCCCGCCCACACGGTCCGCGGGATAAACCCCGCGCCCGTGTCGCCTTCCGGGAAAGGAACCGAATTGCCATAAGCCGTGGTCGTGCCATATTCAAAACGGTAAGATCCGCCGAGCCCACCAGGGTTCACCACCGCCCCGAGCTTCGCCTGAGAGACGCCCACTTCGACCGCCGCCTCGGCTCCGAGCGTCGGCGCGACCGGCAGACGGAACTTCAACACCCGGCCACGGGTCCCTCCCGCAGGGGCGACGAGGACGGCTTCGGTCACGTACACGCGGCCAGTCGCATCGCTCACCGCCACCATGTCGGGCACCGCCTGCCTCTGGCGGCCTTTACCTTCTTCAGGACCGAACTGGTTCGCACCGATCACGCCCGCGCCGAGATCCGCGACCTGCACGCCCGCCGGGCTGTACTCGACCAGATGCGAGCACGGCGACTTGATCGCGCCACAGAAGTCCACGCTGTTGTTGACGATCGCGAACACATTGCCATGAGCATCGACCGCGACCGACCCCACTCCTTCGCTGGCGATATCCCGGACGACCGTATCGGAAGAGGTGAGCTCCTCGATCCGATTGTTGCCGGTATCCGCAACCCACAAGTTCCCCGCCGGGTCGACCACGACACCAGTCGGACCGTTGAACTCTCCGCCACCCGAACCACCCGTGAACGTCTTCGTCACTTCCCATTTTCCGGGTTCGGTTTTGCTTTCGCTGTACTCCAGCACCTCATTCTTCGGCACCACCGGCACATACACGTTGCCTTCGGAGTCTGCCGCGATTCCCACAACCGTAACAACAAGCCCTGACCCGGCGTTGTAATTGCCGCTCCCTTCCACCGGGAATGATTTTACGGGAGCCCCTGTTGCGGGGTGAATGTCGACAGTAAGTTCGAAACTAAAGAATGAATCCGAATCTTTCAAGACATACACATCCCCGTTCGCCGGGTTCACCGCCGCGCTGCCATAGATGCCCGATTCACCGAAAGACGAGATTAGGCCCCCCAGGATGTTGAACTTATTCACCTCTCCGAAAAGGAGTCCTTCCGAGTTGGCGCCCAGGAAACCCGCCACGTAGAGGTCCCCACGCGATGGATCAGATTCGCTTGTCGACTGATCGACCGCAACACCGAGGGCACCTTGCGATTCGAACTGGCCGTCAGGGAGCAGCCCCGGGACTTCGGCCTGCGCACCCCTAACGGATACCACGAGTAGAGCGGCGGTGATGCACACCGCAACCGCGATGAGCAAATGCAAGGGAAGGTGCCCAAGCACCGCGCAAAGCACCGCGACGAGCGCTTTACGCAGCCAGGCAACTCCCCTCAACACAGGCCGATTACGATCACAACTGCTCACCAGTGGTTCCTCCATCCCTGCTCTCCCCTCTTTCTCCCTCTCTCTGGGTCTGTGTGTGTGCTCCGTTTTGCGTATAGCCAGCGTCGTGCCGGCGACTCCCATCACTTCCCACGACGGTGGGCGGCGTACGCCGCCCACCGTCACCAACGACGCTCACTCATCACGACAAGCGCACACGCGCTATTGCCGCCGTCAAGCGAGCGAGACCGTCAGTTGTTTAAGGGCCGAACGAGATTAACAAGTGGTCTTTCGATGATGGGCTTTGTGTCAAGACAGTTCCTGACACCAGGCCGGTTTCTGGTTCCCCTTTGGCTTCGCTGCATTTAGCACGCGGGTTATTGCCGTCGAATGTCCCTAGCACTCCAGATCCGTTCGTTTCATTTTTCATGCTGGTGCTTCCGGGCTTGTTTTCTTCTTCTTCGCAAGTATCTGTCGATGTCCCGCCAATGACGTTTTTGCAGGTAACCTTCCAACCAGGCTTACCGCCTCCGTGCCCTAAGATTAAGTCACGCACTTCTGTCCCGTGTAAAATGAGCTGCGTATGCCAGGGCAGGTTTATCGCTAAGGCGTCTGGCATTTCGTTTTCTTTACAAGTCAAGGCTTTTACTTTATCGTATAAACATAAAACTAAATCTTTCGTCCCTAATAATTCTAACGTGATCGATTTTATTAAATCTAATCCATGAGGACCAACGGTCCCCGTGGCGGAACCATGGCAATGTACCCTGACACCCGTTGCCGTGTCTTCCAGTAAGAGTAAACCTAAAAGGTGGACCGTCACGGGACTCGCTAGTAATTTGTGATTAATTAACCACTGGTGTAATTCCGTTTCCGCCGACGCGCTCCCCGCCGCCACCACGCTCATGAGCAGCGCGGACATGAGGGCGAGCCCTAGAATCTGTATACGTAACATATGTTGCGAACTCCTTATCCCTTGAGGGTTGGAATGACCGGCTCCCGGGGATGCTCGTCTGTTCAGGTCAGAGACCACCGGGGCCAATCTCTTTACCGCCCGCCGTCTTCCGACGGGTGGCTACTGCATTCGGGAATGTCGCAGAGACCATACCCACTGTCAAGGACAAAGTAGACCCCTGTTTCTCACTCGGCGTACCCGACCAGGGGGCCCCTACCACTACGAGCGGCATCGCCGGTCCGATCTTCCACATCTGGACAATCGCGCACTCACGCGACTTTGCTCACCATTTGCGCCCGATCCACAGGCAGGCCGATGTGCCGAGCATCATGTCCCCACACGCCAGCGTCCGTGTCAAGCAGGTCCAGCAGGTCCCTTTGCGCATGTCTCCGACTACGCCCCTGGATGTGCACCCGCGACCGCCGGCCCATGCGATGAAAGGGGTGTTGTGCACCACCCACCGCCCCAGGCATTGTACCTGGCGACGACTCCCCTCACTTCCCACGACGGTGGGATCGCGTACGCCGGCCCCACCGTCACCAACGACGCTCACTCATCACGACAAGCGTACACGCGCTATTGCCGCCGTCAAGCGAGCTAGACCGTCAGTTAAGGACCAAACGAGATTAACAAATGTTCTTTCGATGATGGGCTTTCTGTCAAGACAGTCCCCTCCACTATGCCGGTTGCCGGTTCCCCGCCGCCTTCGCTGCATTTAACACGCGGGTTATTTGCGTCCCATGTCCCTCGGACTCCAGATCCGTTCGTTTCGTTTTTCATGGAAAGACTGACAGGCCTGCCTTCTTCTTCTTCGCAAGTATCTGTCGATGTTCCACCAAGGACGTTTTTACAGGTAAGCTTCCAACCGGGCCGACCGCTCCCATGCCCTAAGAGTAAGTCGCGCACTTCCGCGCCTTTTAAAATGAGCTGCGTATGCCAGGGCAGGTTTATCGCTAACACGTCTGGCATTTCGTTTTCTTTGCATGTCAAGTTTGGTACTTTATCATATAAGCATAAAACTAAATCTTTTGATCCTAATAATTCTAACGTAATCGATTTTATTAAGGCTAACCCATGAGGACCAACGGTCCCCGTGGCGAACCAGTGGCAATGTACCCTGACGCCCGTGTGCGTGTCTTCCAGTAAGAGTAAACTTAAACGGTGGACCGTCACGGGACTCGCAAGTAATTTATGGTTGATTAACCACTGGTGTAATTCCGTTTCCGCCGACGCGCTCCCCGCCGCTACCACGCTCATCATCAGCGCCGACACGAGGGCGAGCCCTAGAATCTGTACACGTAACATATGTTGCATACTCCTTTTATCCCTTGAGGGTTGGTTGACCGACTCCCGGAGGCGCTCGTCTTTCAGGTCAGAGACCGCCATGGCCAGTCCCGCTCAGTCCATCGTGTTCCGACAGACAGAACCATATCGAGACTCGCAGACCGCCCCCAGCCTGTCAAGCACAGGTAGACCCCTGTTTCCAACTCCGCCCGCCCGGCCGGCCCGCAGCCGGCTCAGCGCGTCTCGAGCTGGTCGACGGGCGCGTAGTCGTCGCGCAGCGGCGCGGCGCCGGCCACGAGCGCGACGACGGCCGCGCGACCATAGACGCTCGCGCCGTCCGCGGCCGGTCCATGCTCGCGCGGCAGCGGTCCGGCGGACGCGAGCAGGACCTCGTTGCTCCCGTTGACGCGGCCATCTTCGCCCGCAAACGTGATCAGACGGACGTCGGCGAACGTGGCGAGCAGCGTCGCCGCCTCGGCACGCAGCAGCCTGAGCGGCCCGATGTCGATCATGTTGAGCGCATAGACGCCGTCGGGCTTCAACACGCGCCGTACGTCGTGCAGCCATTCGGTCGTCATCAGCTGCCATGGCACGGTACGGCTGCTGAAGGCGTCACCGACGATCACGTCGGCGCTCCCAGGCGGTTCGTCCTGCATCGTCAGGCGCGCGTCTCCGACGGTGGCGCGCAGATCCGGCGAGGTGCGCAACCCGAGACGCCGGCGATCGAACGCGACGAGCTTGGAGTCGACCTCGAGCGTGTTCGAGCGGGAGCCCGGGCGGGTCGCCTGCAGCCAGCGCGGCAGGGTGAAGGCTCCCCCGCCGACGAACACCGCGTCGAGCGGCGTCCCCGGCCGTCCGATCGCGGCGATCGCTTCGCCGACCCACCGCTCGTAGGGGAAGCCGAGGTAGCGGGGATCGCGCGCGTCGATCGCCGAGTTGAGCCCCCGGTCCAGCAGCAGCAGCTCGGCCGCCGGCTGTTCGGGATCGACTTCGATCTGCGCGCAGTGATATGTCGTTTCCGCGTCGCACGGCGAGCGCTGCGCGAGCGTCAGCAGCGCCAGGGCGACGGTGAGGAGCGTCGCCGCGACGATCCTGACGGGACCCAGCAGCCGGATGTATGCGCCGAGCAGGCCGCCGGCGAGCACGAGCGCGATGCCGATCGCCAGCACCGAGCTGCTGACCGGGAGCAGCGGCACGAGCACAAAGCCCGTGCCGAACGTGCCGACGAGGGCGCCCGCGGTCGCCCATGCCGACAGCCGCCCGACGACGGTGCCACTCGCTCGCAGGTCCCGCAACTGCAGCCGTGCGACCGTCGGCGTGACCGCGCTCAGGACAGCCGCGACCGGGACCAGGGCCGCGAACGTCACCCCCACCGCGGCGGCGTTCCCGCCGGCGCTCGCCGACGGGCCGAGCGCTCGTATGATCGGGACGGTCAGCAGCACCAGCAGGCCGCCGCCGATCAACAGCCCGACGAGCAGCCGGCGCGGATTGACGCGATCCGCGGTCCACCCGCCGAGCGCCGCGCCGAGCGCGATCCCGGCGAGCACCGCGCCGATGATCGAGGTCGTCGTTTCGAGCGTCAGCCCCACATACGGGGCGAGCAGCCGAACGGAGAGGATCTCCAGCACGAGCACCGCGCCGGAGGCGACGAAGACGAGCCCCGCCGCGATCACAGGCGGCAGGAAGCCCGGGACGAGCGCGTCCTGCGCCACGCGCGGCGCGGCGGACCTCGGCGAGGCCTCCTGCGACTTCGATGATGTCCTCGTCCCCATACCCGATCTCCTCGCGCCATGCCCCGTGCGGCTCAGCGCAGCTCGCGCGACGTCAGGAGCAGCACAGTTGCGCGGATCGAGGGGTCGAGCTTCCAGGTCATCGTGCGGGCGAGCGTACCGACCGCACCGCACGATCTCGACTCGCCGTCAAGGACAAAGTAGACCCTTGTTTCTCACTTGGCCCCGTCGCCCCGCCGGGCGCGCTTCGAGCCGCGTCACCCGGTCCAATACTCCATTTCCGGAAGATCGCAAGCATGGCGCGGCCGGCTCCCGACCGCTGCACCCGCAAAGAGCGCACGCCATCCCCGGCGAACTTCGGCTCACCAGCGGGATTCCAACAACCTGCATCTGTGCTTTTCCCGCAGTAGAGAGGGAAACCCCGGATGCACCGAGGCGCATCCGGGGCTATGATGTGTCGTATCCCACCCGGCTTCCACACCGGGTTGGGGGTTGGTAGGCCGACGCCGGGGCGCTCGTCTTTCAGGTCAGAGACGTCCCGGCGCCGGCTATTTGCCCGGAGGTCAGGGGCACACAGGTCTTACCAGATCTCAGAACCGTGTCAAGCGCATCCGACGAGGCGCTCTCACGCTTGTCTCCGACTGCGCCTCGACCCGCCTCCGCGACCCGCCAAAACGCTCCCAACCATGCCGCCCCGTGCGATGACCGGCGCCGACAACGGTGTTCGCAGCCGCGGGCTATGGGTCACCCAAAAACACCCGCCGGGCGCTACCGCCCCAGCGCCCGGACCAGCTCGCCGGCCACCCGCTCGACCTGACTCGCCGTCATCTCCGGAAAGAAGGGCAGGGCGAGCGAGCGAGCCGCCACGTCCTCGCACACCGGCAGCTCCCCGGGCCGATGCCCGAACCGCTCGCGATAGTGGCCCATGAGATGGATCGCGGGCAGATACGGCTTGCTCTGCACCCCGCTCTCGGCCAGCCGCCGCAGCACCGTGTCTCGCTCCACCCCCGCGGGCAGCTGCACGACGAACACGAACCACCCCCGCCGGTCCCCGCCCATGTCCGCACAGGGCAGCCCCAGTCCGTCGATCCCGGCCAAAGCCTCCCGATACCACCCGGCCACGCGAGCCCGCCCGGCGAGCATCTCCTCGAGCCGCCCCAACTGAGCGATCCCCAGCGCACACGCGATATCCGACAGCCGATAGTTGAACCCCAGTCGGTCATGGTCGAGCCAGCCCATCTCCCGAGCCCTACGCCCTTGGTTGCGCTCGGAGTCGATCCGCGCCTTCAGCTCCCCATCGGCAAGCGTGACCATCCCCCCCTCGCCCGTGGTGATCTGCTTGTTGGCATAGAACCCAAACACAGCCGGATTGCCCCGCCCCCCCACAGCCACGCCGTCCCCATCCCCGTGCACGGCCCC
>Ga0210408_10004434_pt1 | contig 12516 bp, 9 predicted proteins | sample IncBWH4MmetaG_FD_155471 | JGI IMG/M metagenome (GOLD analysis project Ga0210408, IMG submission 155471) | Forest soil microbial communities from Barre Woods Harvard Forest LTER site, Petersham, Massachusetts, United States - Inc-BW-H-4-M | ecosystem: Environmental > Terrestrial > Soil >...
TGGTCGCCCACTTCGCCGAGCCGGGCTCCCCCGTCCGTCCCGGCTACCAGCAGAAGCTCTTCCACGTGCAGCCCGACCCGGCGCTGAACACCCTGGAGACTGGCCGCCACAACCCGGAGGACCCGCTGAAGCGCGTCCGGCACCGGCAGGAGACCGAGGAGGGGTACGTCCCCCCGGTACAGACCTGGGACCACCCCGAGTACGGCAACCAGGACGACGAGGGCCGCTACCGTCACCCAGGGCACGGCGGCTACCTCTGCCACGCCTGCACCCAGAACGAGGGCGAGGCCGCCTTCCACGCCGACCCCGAGGAATCAGAGCGGCACGACACCGCCTACACCAACTGGGACGAGGAGTACCCGCGCATCCCGGCCACGGTGCACCGGGGCATGCGGATCGACGACGACGGCTCCGAGGGCCGCCACCACATGCTCCGGGGCGTCCCCGCCGGGGAGTCCGCCGCCAGGACCGTGCTTCACCACCTCGGCGACTTCGGCACTCACTGGACCGGGGACGAGCAGCAGGCCCGGCACTACGCTGACGTCGGCACGGGTGGTTACCGCAACCCCGGGAACCACGACATGAACGTGGTCGTGCACGCCCGCAAGCCCGAGCGGGAGGACATCGAGACCGACCCGGAGACCCTCGCCGGCCAGAACGTGTTCGGCATGGGCTACCACGACGACGAGGAGATCCCGCTGCGCGAGGGGGCTCCCGTGCACGTGACCGGGGTGTCGTGGAAGTTCCACGACGAGCCTCACGACGCCTGGCGCAGGCACGACTTCGGGGAGCACCCTGAGCACACGGCCGCCCTGGACGACGGCAGGCGGCAGCGCGCCGACATGGCCCAGTCGATGCTGGCCTACGACAAGGACCTGTCCGACGATGACCGGGCCTTCGTCCAGTCGGCGATCGACCACATCCGGCGCGGCGCTCCCGCCAGCGAGCCGATCGACGCCGACGACGCCGAGCGGATGGCCCGGGGCATGCGGGCCCGGGACCGGATGGAGCAGGCCGGCTGGACGCTCGGCCCGGGGCAGGACAAGATCCGCTACGGGCGCGGGTTCACCGTCAACGTCGGCGAGCACCACCGGGCCACCCTGTCGCCGAACTCCCCGTCGGGCTGGCACGTGCGCACCCACCCGGCCGACTACGGGTCTGCGGCCGGGCACCTGCACCATGACCTTGACGTGGACGACGAGGACCTGCCGTCAGAGCTGCACAAGTACTACGCATCACCGCAGATCCGGGGTGAGCTGGCTGCCCAGCGAGCCGAGATGATCGCGGAGGGGAGTGAGCACACGGCTGCCCTGGAACCGCCAGCGCCTGCCCCTGCCGTCCCGTCATTCACCTGGAGGCACCAGACCTACGGGCCGAACGGCGGCTACGCAGATTCCGAGCAGGAGGTCGCCGGCCCGTTCTACCACGGCAGCCGGTCTAAGAGGCTCCAGCCGGGCAGCATGATCCGCAGGGGGATGCCGACCAACCCCTGGGGGGATGAAGGAACCAGGTCCCAGCGGGTGCACTTCACCACGAGCCTGGCAGGCGCGCGGACGTACGCCCGCGACGCCGGGGGGCACGTGTACGAGGTCGAGCCGACCGGCGACGTGACGATGGGCTACAGCGGCGACGAGTGGAAGTCGGAGCATCCCCTGCGGGTGATCCGCCGCGTGCCGGACGAGGAGGAAGCCATGCAGCCAAGGACGGCGGCGCTGCCGCAGGTGGTCGCTCACTTCGAGCCGCCGGGCCACTTCGCGTTCTACCACGGCGAGGGCAGCGAGGACGGCAGGCCGCGCACCAGTGCCCTGGAGGAGCACCTCTATGGCAACGGCCACGGCCGCCCGTCCTGGGACACCACCATCGACGAGGCTATCCCGCGCGCCCAGGACGAGGCCTACTCAGGCGAAGGGACCAACACCCAGAAGCGGCAGCGCTACCACCAGGCCCTGGAGGGACTCCACCAGCACGAGCATGAGCAGGCGGGGAGCCGGGCGCAGGAACTGGAGCGCGGTCACCATCAGCAGTGGCAGGACGAGTGGGAGGAGCGCGGCCGTCACCAGGAGGACCTGCGCGAGCACTACGAGAACGGCGAGGCCCACATGCACGGCCGCGACGTCCCGTTCCACGAGATGGAGTCCCACCTCCAGGTCGAGCACGGCATCCCCGGCCACGCCCTGCCGCAGCACCGGCTCCCGGTCTCCGACCATGACGACCCTTACCAGCGCGAACTTGAGGAGATGCACGAGCAGCACCACGGAGAGCACACCCTCCCCGATACGGGCAGCTACCGTCACACTCCCCACGGGCAGTACGTCACGATGCACTGGGGGCCGCGCACCGACTTCGACGCCGAGCACCACCTGGTGGAGCACCACGGGATGGACATTGACCAGCTCCGGCACGACGAGCCGGACCTGGAGGACGTCCACAGGCGGGACCACGAGCAGAACCGAAGCTACCTCGACCACCACCTCTACACGGTGATGGACCCGGAGAACCACCTGCCCAGTCACCCGTACTACTCCGGCCCCGACGCCGGGGAGCTGCGCGAGGGCGACCCGGAGCATCACTTCGAGGTGCAATCGCGCGACGAGGAAGGCAACGAGCACAGGGGCGTCTACCACGCTGAGGACGAGGACCACGCGCGGGAGATGCACGAGGACGTCCACCCTTACGACGAGGAGGCCCACCACGTCGGCCGCGCCCCTGTGGTGCCGCCCCGCCGCCAGTACACGGTCCCGGCGGGCGACCACGGGTGGGAGCCGCCGATGGGCGGCCTCCAGGCTCCCAACGAGCACGGCGAGGACCTGGGGACCGCTGCCACCTGGCAGCACGTCCCGTACGCCGCCCCGCCGCGTTCCCGCGAGGAGCTGGAAGAGCACATCAGGACCCAGCACGGTTCGTCTTCGGCCGGGTACGGCGGCAGCCCGAGCGAGCTGCACGCCAGCATGCATGACAGCGAGTGGGCAGAGCACCAGCACGACTACCCGGAGGGGCACGACCCGGTGTTCGGGTCAGCTCACCCGGTGATCGCCCATTTTGACGGGAGAGGGGGAAGCATGCGCGGAGGATACGACCAGGCCCAGGAGGCGCTCCGGGTACTGGGGGCCTGGGAGCCGCAGGACAGGGAGGACGCGGTGGCCACGGTGCGGGAGCTGCCCTCGGTGCTCCTGGCGTTCCGCAACGGGCTCGCGAGCCTGTCGGCCGCCCTGGCGGAGGCCCCCGTGCACGCGGCGGTCCGCGACGCGGTGCACGACCTGGCCGCCCAGGCAGGGAGGGCCGCCCAGGACGCCGAGGACCTGGTGCGCAGGCTGCCCACGGAAGCTGCGTGGGAGGATCGCCCAAATCGCTAGCCCGGCAGGCAGTCGCCGCCCCTGCCGGGAGGCCGAAGCGCTGGTACCACGGGACCAGGTACGAGTTCGGGCCTGGCGACGTTCTTGAAGGCGGCCTGGTGAACATGAACCAGGGATACGGGGGCATCCCCGGCGATCACGTCTACTACTCGGGCCGCCCGAAGATCGCCGCTGAGTTCGCCCATGCGGCCAATGGGCCGGAGGAAAACGACTGGGAGGGCCGGCAGCGGGTCTACCAGGTGGAGCCCGACGATACTCACGAGCGTGACCCTGACGAGGAGGACTTCGCCGACTCCTGGCGCGCCAGGCGCGCCCGTGTCATCCGGGAGGTCCCCTGGCAGCCGCACTGGGGACGCCAGGACGAGGCGGAGAGCGCCCCTGGGGTGAACTCCCGCCTGGCGTCCGCCTGGAAGCCGAGCGAGGGGATCTTCGGCCCGACGACCGGCCTGGACCAGGACCTGTTCGACGAGCACGGCCGTATCCGGCCGGACGTGCGGCACTGCGTCATGACCCGCCTCGACCAGTGCATCCGGACCGACTCCGGGCTGGCCGGGTCGGACTGGCAGCAGTGGACGCGGGTTTACCTGCTCGGCGGCGCGGTCTCGGAGTGGGCCGGCCCCCGGCCGAACGGCACCGCCCGCGACCTGGACGTCATCGTCGCGGTCGACCTCCCGCAGGCGCAGCGGCACAGCGCCTTCGAGGGGATGGACGCGGGCACGGCAGCCTCGGCGCTGAACGCGGCCTTCCAGCGGCACTTCAACGACGACCACTGGCGGCCGTCGTTCGGCGGGATGTGGTCACTCACTGCCTTCTGTAATCAAAGAGCCTGGGACGTCACCCAGATCCGCCCGTACGCCGCCTACGACCTGTCCACGGGCCACTGGATCGTGAGACCGCCCCATCTCCCCGAGCACTCGGTGAGGGACTTCGACCCGGCCGTCATCGCGCACGCCCAGGCGGTCCTCGCGGAGGCCCGCGCGGTGCTGCGGATGCCGGAGCCGCTGCGCACCCGCGAGGCCCGCGACCTGTGGGAGCACGTGCACGCGCACCGCTGCGTCGCGTTCGGTCCTGAGGGCACGGGATGGCAGGACGTCGGGAACATTGATGAAAAGATGCTGGCCTACGCGCCCCGCAATGTCTGGGGGAAGATCCGCGAGCTGGCACTGAGCAAGACGGCAGCCCGCATCCTGCCCTACGTCCCTGGCATCCCCCTGTACCACGGCAGCCTGAGGCAGTTCGCGCCCGGCACCGTGCTCACCCCCGAGGACAGGGACCCGGAGGGGTCCATCTTCTCGGGCGATCACGTTTACGCGAGCACGACCCCGGAGGCGGCCAGGTACTTCGGCTCGATGCACGACACCAGCCCGCTCACTGACATGGACGTGCACGTGCACCGGGTCGAGCCGGTGGGGGAGGTCGAGCCGGACGACTTCCCCGAGGGGGCGGAGGATGAGCGGTTCGCCGAGGGGAACTACAAGGCCAGGGCACTGCGGGTGATCGACAGCCGCCGGGTTCCGGGGCACTGGGCCAGCAGGACCGCCGCCGCCCAGGGTTATCTCCGCAATCCCTACCACGGCAACCCGCAGTTCGGCGGGAACCCGGAGTGGAGTCATACCTGGTTCCACGGGACGAAGGGCACCCCTGACTTCGGCACCCGCCGCAAGTACTCCGACGAGGGGCAGCGGGCGGAGCTGCCGCCGGATGAGCGGCAGATGAACTCCGGGTGGACGCAGCCGAACCAGCACCTGGGCGTCCACTTCAGCCCCCTGCACGAGGTGGCCCACAAGTTCGTCGGCTCCGTCTCCAGCAAGCCGGGCGCGCTGGTCCACGCCAGGCTGCGGTTCGACAACCCGGCGGTGTTCCCCAGCGAGGAGCACCTGGACATCGCCATGGCGCACTACGGGTCGCAGCACTACCCGCACTGGCACGACGACAAGCTGAACGCCCAGATGGCGTGGAACTACAGCGACCAGGAGGGGACGCGCCGCGACTTCTCCCAGGTCCCGGACAACCCTCGCGAGCGCTGGCACCTGAGGCAGAAGGCCCAGTCGCTGCTGACCTGGCACCCGCACATGCCCGAGATCCTGAGCGGGTTCCGCCAGCACCTGGCGGCCCAGGGGCACCACGGCATCGTCTACGGCAACAGCCTGGAGGGGCCGTACGAGACCGACGCGGGCCGGGGCGGTGACGCCTCGCTGAAGTACATCAGGAAGCGGGAGAACTGGCCTGCGGGCCACCCGTACAGCTTCTCGGCCATCGCCCACCCTGACGACATCGAGGTGACGCACGTCGAGCACGTCGCCCCGTGGCGCGGGGAGCCGCAGGGGGACCAGCGCACCTGGGAGGACGTCAGCGACACCGACGAGCCGGACGAGGTGCGCGACAAGGTGCTGGACTACCACCGCCAGCACGGCGGCGCGCTGCCGGGGAAGACGGCGGCGGCAGAGCGGAAGTTCTACCACGGGACTGCCACGGAACTGCGCCCCGGCGGCAGTATCGCGCCGTGGGACGCGGTAGGCCGCTACCCGGAGTCGAGCGAGGATCACGTCTACATGTCTCCTGACCGTGATCATGCGTGGGGATACGCCCTGGAGCGCCAGTCGCAGGGCTACGGGAAGGCAAGGGTCTACGAGGTGAGGCCGTGGGGCGGCCTGGAGCACGACCCGATGCACCCGGGCGGGGACTCATGGAGGGCTGCCGGAGCTGATGTCGTCCGGGAGGTCCCCTTCGGCGAGAGAGAAGGGGCCGCCCCCTCCGGAGGCCAGCAGCGCCCGAAGCGCTCCCCCGGCAACGCCATGGTCTACCTCGACGTGCCACACGGCACGGTGCAGCCGTACCAGGGGCAGGAGGGCGGCCACCACATCGCGCTGGCCTACCTGCCCAGGTCGATCGGCGACGAGGACTTCGCCAAGGTGGTGGACCGGGCCAGGGAGGCAGCCACCCGGTTCCCGCCGCTACGTGGCACCCTCGGGGGTCACATGACCTTCCCGCCCGGCACCCCGCCGGACAAGCGGAGGGTCGCCGTGGTGCCGGCCAAGATCCCCGGCGTGCACCAGCTCCAGCAGGAGTTCGGCGAGTTCGACCGGGCGCACTACGAGCAGTACACCCCGCACGTCACCCGGGCGCAGCTCACCGGCAACGACCCTGACCCGGACCCGCACCCGCAGGTGCCGGTCTCGTTCACCCACGTGCACGTCAAGAGGGGCGACGAGGTGCACAGCTTCCCGCTGACCGGCCTGTCCCCGGCCGAGCGCGCCACCCAGGCCTACGATTACGCCCGGCACCCCGAGCGGCGCAGGCGGCAGGAGCGGCAGGACGCGGAGCTGCGCATGGAGCAGGAGCGCCGCGACCGCGAGGACGAGTTCCGCAGGAACGAGGACGCCACCCTGAAGCCGTGGGCGCGTGAGGCTGTTACGGGCTACGACCTGAAGCCTCGCTCAGGGATGATCTACCTCGATCTCCCGCCGGGCACCGTGCGGCCGGTACCCGGCGGGACCGAGGATCATCACGTCACCCTCGTCTACCTCGGGTCGGGTCTCAGCGATGAGCAGTTCGCGGAGGCGTGCAGGCGCACCAGGGAGGCCGCCGCCCAGTGCCCGCCGATGGAGGGCGTGCTGCGGGGCATCGACATCTTCCCGCCGGGCGAGTCCAGTGACGGCAAGGTGGTCGCGTTCGTCCCGGCCTACATCGGCGGGGTCGGCCGCCTCCGCCGCCTGCTGGAGGACCTGTCGGCCAGCGAGCACAAGGACTGGCGACCGCACTGCACCCTGGCGTACCTGGGAGGGGGCGACTCCCTCCCGGCTCCCCAGCCGGCGGTGCCGCTGAGGTTCACGCACGTGCACGTGAAGCGGGGGGACGACGTGGTAAGTTTCCCGCTGACAGGAGGCGCGCATGAGTGATGACCTGCCGGAAGTCAAGTTCGCGGAGCACCCGCAGCGGACCTGCCGCCGGGAGCAGTCCCCCGACGGGATGAACAGTCACTTCTGCTCGCTCACCGAGCTGCACCCCGGGCCGTGCTGCCCGAGAACGCTGAGGTCGGCGATCGTCCGCCGTGCCGCCTGGGAGCAGTCGCACCCGAACTGGCAGGCGATGGCCCGCGACCCCGACCCGTTCGCCGACTTCACCAAGATCCCAGGGGTGACCCAGTGACCTCCCAGTACCCCGAGCAGATGCGCAAGCGGCTCGTCCCCGGCCCGGTCTCGTCCAATCCGGGCGTCATCATCGCGTCGAGCCTCGCCCCGCCGCCGTGGCGCATCGAGATCACCGCAGCCGACGGTACCATGCTGCTGCTACTGCGCGAGGAAGACGGCCGCCTGGTCGCCGAGGGCGACGAGTCCCGCTGGGACGAGGCGGCTAAGCGCTTCATCGGCGTGATGATGCAGTGGGCCGGCGGCTACGGCATCAACTGGAAGGACGAGGCGCGGCGGTCGGGCGGGTGATCTCGGTCATCGTCCGGCGGCACCTGTACGTCAGCGCCCCCGCCCCCGTGGGCATCTACTGCATGGAGACGACCCGCTCGGTGCACGCCGTGCCGCGCGCTGGCGACTGGATCGAGCTGGCTGATGGCTGGGCCAGTGCGCGGGTAAGGGACTGCACGTTCATGGAACGGGGTAGCCGCGTCATCATCGAGCTGGACAACGTGAAGACGGACAATCCCGCCATGATCGCCGAGGACCACCAGCTCGTGGACGACCACCGCTGGCACTGGGTAGGCCCGGCCCCTGACCGCCCCCTCGTCACGGAGGAACCTTGATCATCGCAGTGCAGAACCTGAGCACCCTGGTCTCCGACCAGGACGCTTACGAAATGGCTATCCTGTGCGACCGCCAGGCGCGCCGTCACTTCGCCCCCGCGTGGGAGGTGCAGCCGTCCACGGTGATCTTCCTGAGGCAGCCGTCGGTGCTGCACTACGACGCGATCATCGGCATCCTCGACAACGCCGACCAGGCCGGAGATCTTGGCTGGCACAGCGAGGGGCCGGACGCTGACGTCTACGGCCGGGTGTTCGCGCAGCCGGTGCTCGCCAACGGCGGCAACGCCCTCACTGACAAGCTGTCGGTGTGCTCGGTGCTGTCGCACGAGGTGCTGGAGACGCTCGCCGATGCTGCCTGCAACGGCTGGGCGCAGCGGGCCGACGGCACCCTGGTCGCCCGTGAGGTGGGCGACCCGGTGGAGAGCGACTCTTACCTGATGACTGTGCAGACCGAGGAGGGCACCGAGGCGAGCGGCACGGTGAGCGACTTCGTGTTCCCCGCCTGGTTCGACCCGGACGCCAAGGGCGCTCCCTACGACCAGATGGACCTGCTCAGCTCCCCGTTCGAGGTGCGCCAGGACGGGTACGTGATCACGATGACGGGCGGCACCGTGACCGAGCAGTGGGGCGAGAGGTACCCTGCTTGGAGGCGTGCCACCAAGCAGCACCCGACAGCGCGTACCGCCCGCCGGACGGACACCTTCCCGCAGGACGGCCGCAGGCAGGCGACGAGCCTCGCCTGACCCTCTTGTGCTGTCAAGAAAAGCTGTATTATCCTGGTGTTACCTGGTAGTCCGATCCCCCGGCGGCTTCGCCTGGGGAGTGACCGGCTGCTTTGTTCCTTGCAGCGGAGGTCCCGATGGCCTCCGTCCCGGACCGGGCGCGCTTCGGCCGCCCGGTCCGCTGGCTTCAGGAGGAGGCACATGAGCGAGCAGTCACTGGACGCCCTGTACGAGGCGTACGCGGGGAACCACCTCTTCGCCCGGCTGGCCGAGGGCAGGGAGATGGTGCGCGGGCACGGCCCGCACGGCGCGCTCGCCGTCGTCGGCGAGGCCCCCGGCGGTACGGAGGAACGCACCCGGAGGCCGTTCACCGGGCCGGCCGGGAAGCTGTTCCAGGACATCTTCGCGAGGGCGGAGGTCCCCTGGGAGCTGTGCTACGTCACCAACGTGGTCCCGTGGCGTCCGCCGGGGAACCGCACCCCGTACCCGTTCGAGGTCACCGCATCGCAGTCGCGCCTGGCCGCCGAGCTGGACGTCGTGGCCCCCGTCGTGGTTGTCGCCGCCGGGGCGGTCGCCTGGCGCGGCCTGGGCGCGGAGTCCCTCGGCAAGTTCGAGGACGCCCGCTTCCGCTGGCACGACCTGAACGGCCGCAGGCTGCTGGCCCTCCCTCACCCGAGCTACATCATGCGGCTGTCCGCCCGTGAGGTCCCCGAGTGGAAGAAGGCGTCCATCGACGCCCTCTCCCTGGCGCTGAGGGTCGCAGGGACGTGACCGAGCGCCAGGAGGAGCTGGTCCCGGAGTTCGAAGGCCCGGACCCGTGCACGTGGCCGGAGTCAGTTCCGCGCCTGTGGAACTCGGTCCTGAACATCGAGGCGCTCAATCGCACGATCGAGGCGGTCGGGCCTTTCAAGCCCGAGGAGGACCCGCTCCTGGCGGCGGGGCGCGAGTTCCTGCACCACGCCCGCGCCGATGAGCGTGCCGCTCTGGCCCAGATGATCCTCGCCGCGTACAAGGTCCCGGTCCCTGAGCCCACGGAAGCCGTGGGAGGCTTCAGTGGCGACGGCAACGGCGAGGGAGCCGGGGATCACCTGCGACGAGTGCAAGGGTGAGTTCGTCCTCGGCGACGAGTACATCTACTTCTACGGGCGCAAGCTGCACCAGGGGTGCGCCAGCGCGGATGCGGCGGCCCGGCGCGACGACGGCGGCGACCCGGTGGCGGTCGCCCGGGAGATCCTCGACGCGGGTACCCGCGTGGTCCTCACCCGGGCCCAGATCCGCGCCCTGGTCGCCAGGGCGGTCGCGCTGGGCCTGGAGCCGGTGCGCAAGCCGGACACCGGCAGGCAGCAGTGGTACGGGAGGATGGGCGGCTGGTCCGCCGAGCGGGTGAAGGGCGGCCTGGCAGCGTCCGAGGTGGCGGGCATGTGGCTGGACTTCGTTGACGCCGGGCGGATGCCCCCGCTGCGAACGATCGATTTGCGAACCATCATGGACGTTATCGACGGCCAGGATGCCCGTGACCTTTCCGTGATCACTGACGTTACCGAGTCACCTGCCAGCATCGTTACCGCTCCGTTACCAGCCTTTGACCCCATCTCGTGACCTGGCCGCAGAAGGGGCAGGAACCCACGGGAGGGCTGATGACAGACCGAAGCGACCTGACGCGGATGATCCGCCAGGCGTCCACGGGCCAGGAGGTGGCGCAGGCCGTCGCCGCCCTGGACGAGTTCGACCGGCAGGCTGTCGCCCGCAGCCACGCTGACCGGGAGACCGACCTGGGAGCGCGCATCGCCGCGCAGCGCCTCACCCCGGTCCCGATCCACGAGCACCACACCGCCGCCACCGACTGGCTCGGCGACTACGACCCGTCCGGGCGCATCCTGGATTACCGCACTGCGATGATCGCCGAGGCGACCACCTGGTACCGCAGCCTGGACCCGGCGGTGCGCGCTGACCGCGACGAGCTGGCCGCCCAGGCATCTGGCCGGGCGCGCACCCTCGGTTCCGCCTACGCCGCCAAGGCGGGTGCGGCCGAGCGCGAGTTCATGTCAGTAGTCGGCTACCTGCGCTCCCGCGAGGGAGGCAGCGGCCTCCCCCAGATCGACCAGACCATCGACGCGAACAACGCCCCCGCCCCGACCCCGTACCCTACGGAGGTCTTCCCCACGTTCGGCGCGGACCAGGACCCGTTCAACCAGGTGGAGAGGTTCGACCACGACTCGCAGGCCTCCTCCCAGCGGGCCCCGCTGATCCAGCAGGTGATGCAGCAGCAGAACAGCGGGTCGGGGTTCGGCAGCGGCCCGGAGCGCCCGGACAGCCACACCACCATGTTCGACACGGCCGACAGCTACGCGGAGGTGCCGCTGGGACCGCCCGGCACCCTGCCGACTGCCCCGGCCGCGACCGACTCGATGGCCTCCAGCCACCCCAACCCGGTGGCGGGCGTGCCGCAGGACGCGGGCGCTGAGCGCCGGGTCGCCTCGTACGGCTACTCGGCCCCAGACCCGTTCGGGTACCGCTGGGGGATGGCCACCGCCGAGGTGATGCACCCGTTCCACCAGAAGTGCGGCTCCGCGCACTGGCCGGACGAGGCGTGCGGCAACTTCGCCCATACCGCGTCGGTGGCCGTCGGCTACACGATGGACATCGACCAGGCGCGCCGCGCCGCCCGGTGCGAGGCGGTCGGCGTCCGGGAGGGCCTGCGGGTCATCGCCTCATCCCCGTCCCCGCACGCCCTCGGGCTCGCTCACAACCGGGTCACCGCCGCCTGGGGCCAGAGCGACCGCACGATGGATGACACCGCCGTGCTGCACGGCTTCATGGCCGTGGTGCGCCCGGTGCTCGCCGAGCTGGCGGAGGTGACGGCAGACAGCGACATCGGGGACCTTATCGGTGACGCGACGAAGGCGGTAGGGGCAGCGACGATCGTGCCCATGCTGGCGTCCCGGTCGTGCACCGCCTGCAAGGGCGTCGACTGCGGTGACTGCACCAACCCGGACTGCGCGTGCGCCAGGCACCCAAGGGGGCACTCCCGGATGGCCGCTTCAGGCCTGGCGGCAGGCGGCGTCACCGAGCACGAGCGCGAGAGCGCGCCGCACCACCTCCCCGGCACCGACAAGTTCCCGATCAAGGGGCCGGCCGACGTGGAGAACGCCAAGCACGACATCGGCCGGACGAGCGAGCCGCACGGCGAGGTCGTGCGGTACATCAACGAGATGGCGAAGGAATACCACGTCGCCCCCGTCGGCGGGTAAGGAGAGCAGATGCCGGGATACCTGCCGCCAGGTCACTTCCTGGCGCGCACCGCTGCCTCCGGGCTGCCGCAGCTCCAGCAGGTCGTCGACCCCAACAACGCCCCCGTCCCCCAGGACGACGACCTCCCCGAGGGAGTCGCCTTCCCGCTGGGGGACGCCTTCGGCCAGCAGTGGATGACCGGGCCGGAAGGGGCGCAGCCGCGCACGGCGGCCTCGATGGACCCGGGCCACGCCGAGGCGATGGCCCAGGCCGATGCCAGCAACGGGCGCAACCCCCAGCACCAGGCCGACTTCGGCGGCAGCAAGATCATGCACGGCCGCTACCTGAAGGCATGGAACAACCTGGCCGGGCTGATGCACGGGCTGACCGGGCGCGCCCCCATGAGCAGGCAGGAGTACGGCAGGGCGACCGGGCGCGCCGACCTGCACTCCCATTA
>Ga0210408_10004437_pt1 | contig 12508 bp, 11 predicted proteins | sample IncBWH4MmetaG_FD_155471 | JGI IMG/M metagenome (GOLD analysis project Ga0210408, IMG submission 155471) | Forest soil microbial communities from Barre Woods Harvard Forest LTER site, Petersham, Massachusetts, United States - Inc-BW-H-4-M | ecosystem: Environmental > Terrestrial > Soil >...
CGTTACCTGAGCCTGCAACTGAGGCCGCCGCCAGCGCGACGTTGCGCGATCACGCGCGAGCCTTACTTGCGGCAGTCCTCGACAAGACTTTGCCTGCCTCTCTCAAGGAGGAGGCAGCCCGATATCCCGGAAACCTTCACCAGATGCACGAGGAGCCTCCAATATGATGCAACTCTACTGGTCACCGCGTTCACGCTCGTTCTCCGCAATATGGTTGATGGAAGAAACCGGGCTGCCCTACGAGCGGGTGCTGACCGATATCACGACGGGGGCACAGAAGGCGCCCGAGTTCCTGGCCATCAATCCGATGGGCAAGGTGCCGGCCCTGAAGGATGGCGATGCGGCGCTTGGGGAAGCTGCCGCGATATGTGGTTATGTCGCCGACCGCTATCCCGAGACAAAGCTTGCTCCCGCCGCGGCCGATCCCAGGCGCGCGCGATACCTGCAATGGCTGTTATTTTCGCCGAGCTGCATCGAGCCGGCGATGATGCAGATCTTCACCAAGATCGAGGTGCCCGTCAGCACCGCCGCCTGGGGCAGCGCAACGCAAGTGTTCGATGTGCTCGACGCCGCGTTGGAAAGAGGTCCGTGGATTCTCGGAGAGCAATTTTCCGCCGCCGACATCATGATCGGCTCGGGGCTGAATTACGCGGTGCGGGTGTTTAAGATGGTGCCGTCTCGCCGGTCCTTCGACGCTTATATCGCGCGCTGTATGGAACGTCCCGCGTTCCAGCGCGCGGAGAAGATCGCGGTGGGGTAACCTCCCCTGGAGCGGAATGAGGTCAAGCGCGCTCCTGCCCCTTCAACTCTTCCGGGTGCGGCATCGAGATGATGTTGTAGCCGGAATCGACGTAGTGGATTTCTCCGGTGACGCCGCCGGACAGTTCGGACAGCAAATACAGCGCCGAGCCGCCGAGTTCGTCGAGCGTCACGCCACGCCCAAGCGGCGAATGTTTTTGCTGGAAAGCGAACATGGCGCGGGAGTCGCCGATCACGGCGCCGGCCAGCGTGCGCACCGGTCCTGCCGAGATCGCATTGACGCGGATTTTCATTCTTCCGAAGTCGAAAGCGAGATAGCGCACGGAAGCTTCCAGCGCCGCCTTGGCTACTCCCATCACGTTATAATTCGGCATCACACGGACCGATCCGCTGAATGTCAAAGTGATGATGGAGCCTCCGGCCGCGGGCATCATTTCTGCTGCGCGTTTGGCTATCTCGGTGAAGGAAAAGCATGAGATCACCATGGTGCGCGAAAAGTTTTCGCGCGTGGTGTCAGCATAGCGTCCCCGAAGTTCATTCTTGTCGGTGAACCCGATGGCGTGGACCAGGAAATCCAGCTGCCCCCATTTGGCGCGCAAGGTCTCGAACACAGAATCGACGCTGGCGATGTCTTCCACGTCGCAGGGCAGCACCAGCTCGACATTAAGCGATTGCGCCAAGGGCTTGACCCGCTTGCCCAGCACCTCGCCCTGAAAGGTGAAGGCCAATTCGGCGCCCTGCGCGGCGAGTGTCCTGGCAATGCCCCAGGCGATCGAATGATCATTGGCGATGCCCATGATCAACCCGCGCTTGCCTTTCATCAAGTCTTGCATCATGCCGAGGCACTCTCTTGCATCATGCCCGGCCACAGCAATCAAGCCTACGCAGATTGCGTAAACTTATCTGCGGTGCCGGGCATCCAGGTCCTTCCTTGCCAGTATCGAAGACGTGGATGGCCGGGACAAGCCCGGCCATGACGGTGAATTGCGCTATTCACTTCGCGGCCAATCTCACGCATCCATCCGCTTGAAAACCAGCGTGGCGTTGGTGCCGCCGAAGCCGAAGGAATTCGACAACACCGTGCCGAGCTCGGCATTGTCGATGCGCTTGCGCACAATCGGCATGTCTGAAAACGCCGGATCGAGCTCGGAGATGTGGGCGCTCTCGCAGACGAAGCCGTTATTCATCATCAAAAGCGAATAGATCGCCTCCTGCACGCCGGTGGCGCCGAGCGAGTGCCCGGTCAGCGCCTTGGTCGCCGAAATCGGCGGACACTTGTCGCCGGTACCGAACACCTTTCGGATCGCCTCGATTTCCGGCGGATCGCCGGCCGGCGTCGAGGTGGCATGGGGATTGATGTAGTCGATTTTGGTTTTCACCGTCGAGAGCGCCATCCGCATGCATCGCTCGGCGCCTTCGCCCGAAGGTGCGACCATGTCGTAGCCGTCGGAGGTGGCGCCGTAGCCGACGATCTCGCCGTAGATGCGCGCGCCGCGCGCTTTCGCGTGCTCGAGCTCTTCCAGCACCACGACGCCGGCGCCGCCGGCGATCACAAAGCCGTCGCGGGTCACGTCGTAGGGGCGCGATGCTGTCGCGGGCGTATCGTTATATTTCGAAGACATCGCGCCCATCGCGTCGAACAAGACCGACAGCGACCAGTCGAGCTCTTCGCAGCCGCCGGCGAAGATGATGTCCTGCTTGCCGATCTGGATCGTCTCATAGGCGTTGCCGATGCAGTGGTTGGAAGTGGCGCAGGCCGAGGAGATCGAATAGTTCACGCCCTTGATCTTGAACCAGGTGGCGAGCGTTGCGGATGCCGTGGACGACATCGCCTTCGGCACCGCGAACGGACCGACCCGCTTCGGCCCCTTGGTGCGCGTGATATCGGCCGATTCGACGATAGTGCGGGCCGACGGTCCGCCGGAACCCATGATGATGCCGGTGCGAACGTTGGAGATGTCGGAGGGCTCAAGACCGGAATCCTGGATCGCCTGTTCCATCGCGACGTGATTCCAGGCTGCGCCCTCGCCGAGGAAGCGCATCGCCCTGCGATCGATCACGCCGGAAGGATCAAGCGTGGGGGCTCCCTGAACCTGGGAGCGGAAGCCGAGTTCGGCGTACTTCTCGGCGCGCGTGATACCGGACTTCGCCTCGTGCAGGCTCGCAAGCACTTCCTGGGTGTTGTTTCCGATGGATGAGACGATGCCCATCCCCGTGATGACAACCCGCCTCATGTTCGCCTCGCCCTATCGTTATGTTCTTGTGCTGTTCATGCCTTCAGGCCGGTGCCGTGCCCTGCTTGAACAAGCCGACCTTCAAATCCTTTGCGCGATAGATAATCTCACCATCCATCGAAAGCCACCCGTCGGCGATGCCTAGCCAGAGCTTCATGCGCATCACGCGCTTGATATCGACGTTGTACACAACCTTGCGGACGTTCGGCAGCACCTGACCGGAAAGTTTGAGCTCGCCGAGCCCGAGCGCCCGGCCGCGGCCTTCGCCGCCGATCCACCCCAGGTAAAAACCGATCATTTGCCACAGCGCGTCGAGGCCGAGGCAGCCGGGCATCACGGGATCGTTCTTGAAATGACAGCCGAAGAACCAGAGGTCCGGCTTGACGTCGAGCTCGGCACGCACCAGGCCCCGGCCATATTCCCCACCGGTCAGACTGATTTCGCTGATGCGGTCGAACATCAGCATCGGCGGCAATGGCAATTGCGCGTTGCCCGGGCCGAACATCTCGCCACGGCCGCAGGCCAGCAAGTCCTCGTATTCGTAGCCGCCACGTCGATCCAGCATCAAAACCAACCCTCTTTCCGAAATCCCGATGGAGCTTTCGAGCGAAATCGACCCATTTTGCGTTCGACGCCCGTCAACTTTCTTGGATTGACGCGACTACCGCAGATCAGCACGTCCCCGCGGCAACCAGCGCTCGTCTGCGCCGATCAAGGGGGTTAAATGGGTCCGCGGGACCTCTATCATAGGCCCCGCCGACGGCAAAGCCGCCCGCCCCGGGTAAATCGCCGCATTGCCCCTCCGGTTCCGGGGGCGGTCTAGTTGCGAAAAACTTGCATCTAACCCATTTCCTTCTTATATTCCACCGCGATAGTGCGCGATAGCCAGTGTGGTGCCCGACGTGGAAATGAGCGACGACGGCTCGACTTTGAATGATGACACTGCCCATTCTGCGTCCCCTCACGCGGGACGGCAACCGGCCTTGACCGGCTGTCCCTGGCACGATGTCAACGAAATGCTGCAGTCGGCGGGCCTGCGCCCGACCCGTCAACGCATGGCGCTCGGCTGGCTCTTGTTCGGCAAGGGCGCCCGTCACCTCACCGCGGAAATGCTTTACGAGGAAGCGACGCTGGCCAAGGTTCCGGTGTCGCTCGCGACCGTCTACAACACGCTCAACCAACTGACCGATGCGGGTCTCTTGCGCCAGGTGAGCGTCGACGGCACCAAAACCTATTTCGACACTAACGTGTCGGCGCATCATCACTTCTATCTTGAAAACAGCCACGAACTGGTCGACATTCCCGATCCGCATCTCATGCTCTCGAAGATGCCCGAAGTGCCCGAGGGTTACGAGATCGCCCGCGTCGACATGGTCGTGCGCCTGCGCAAGAAGCGCTGAGTTCTGCATCAATCGCAATTTGGCCGTCATGTCCGGCCTTGTGCCGGGTATCCACGTCTTGCTTTCTTGCTTCGTCAAAGACGTGGATGGCCGGGACAGGCCCGGCCATGACGACTATCAAGGATCGTCACGAGATTTAGGACTCACTCCACTCTCTCGTCGGCGTAGACGCCCCACAGCCGCTCTTGCTGGATCCAGCCGTCGAAGCCGTTGCCGGCAATGCGGCACCAACCTGACACGCATTTTCTTACCTGTGCCACGACGCCGGCCTGCAAGCGGGCCGCGACCACGCTCGCCTCGTCAGCGCTCTCGTAAAGGGGCGCGAGGTCATCCTTGCTTTTCATGGTGACGACCGCGGTGCGGCGGCCGGACAGCAGCGAATGATAGACCCAGCCCTCGGCGCCTTCGGAATCGCGCACCCGTCGCCAGTTCTCGAATTCGGCCGTGATTTCGACCGGCAGGCCCGAACGGGTGTAGACCCAGGCTACGTCATTGTCCTTGGTCGGACCGGCTCTGACATTCACATGATCGGATTTGAGGCTGACGTAGCGCGGCACCGGCAGGCCACTGGTGGTGAGGGTCGAATCCTTTGCCGAAAACCCTGAAGTCATCGAGGCGCCGAGCAAGCCCGCCGCGAGCACGACCGCCGAACAAAACCGCCGCAACGCCATCAACTCGTCTCCCACCGAGATGCCTTGAGCTCAAACGCTTCGAGCTGCACCGTCTGACGCCCTTAAATCCCCTGTGCCCGTCCCGAACGTCCAAGGCTTGTCGTTTCCACTTGTCGTTCCCCAAAAGGCCCAGCGGTGGTTCTTGTCTTGGCCCGGCCTTCTGCTAGAGAGGACGGAACATCTTTCAAAAACCAGCACCATCCCGCATTTTTCCGTAAGAAGGTGGCGGGGAACCCAGAGGAAACGCCGGGACTACGCGGCAACCGCAGTGTCGAACACCCGGGTTAACGGGGCCTGAATCGCGCTAGTACCCTCTTTTTTCGAAGTTCGTGATACATCGCAAGCATCCTCTTGCACGAACCCCGGAACGCAAAGGACTAGCAAGTCTATGATTCTAGTGCCGCTTTTCGATTTGACGTTCCTGATCGAACTTGCCGTGGGATGCAGGAACTTCAGATCGGCGGTGCTAGTCCGGGGAGCCAGCGCGTCATGAGAGCAGGTCATGTCGGTTAAGAAAAAGCCCCTTGTCGTCGTCACGCGCAAGCTGCCGGACTCGATCGAGACCCGCATGCGCGAGCTGTTCGACGCAAGGCTCAATCTGGACGATACGCCGATGACGGAGGACCAGATCGCCGAAGCGGTCCGGACCGCCGAGGTGCTGGTCCCCACCGTTACCGACGCGATCACCGAAGAGCTGCTGAAACAGCCCGACTGCAAGCTGAAAATGATCGCCAATTTCGGCAACGGCGTCGACAATATCGACGTCGCCGCGGCGCATGCGCGCGGCATCACCGTGACCAACACGCCGAAGGTTTTGACCGAAGACACCGCCGACATGACCATGGCGCTGATTCTGGCGGTGCCGCGCCGGCTGATCGAGGGCACCTCGATCCTGATCGAGGGCAAGAACTGGCCGGGCTGGTCGCCGACCTGGATGCTCGGCCACAGAATCGGCGGAAAACGCCTCGGCATCATCGGCATGGGCCGCATTGGGCAAGCGGTGGCGCGGCGCGCCCGCGCCTTCGGCCTGCAGATCCACTATCACAACCGCCGTCCCGTCGCGCCCATGATCGCCGAAGAACTCGGCGCGACCTATTGGGAAAGCCTCGACCAGATGCTGGCGCGGATGGACATCATCTCGGTGAATTGTCCGCACACGCCGGCGACGTTCCACTTGCTGTCGGCGCGGCGGCTAAAACTGATCCGCAAAGAGGCCTATATCGTCAACACCGCGCGCGGCGAGGTGATCGACGAGGATACCATGGTCAAATTGATCGAGGCCGGCGAGATCGGCGGCGCCGGGCTCGACGTGTACGAGAACGAGCCCGCGGTCAATCCGAAGCTCGTGCGGCTCGCTAAAGCCGGCAAGGCGACGCTCTTGCCGCATATGGGTTCGGCCACCATCGAGGGCCGGGTCGAGATGGGCGAGAAGGTGATCATCAACATCAGAACCTTCCTCGACAACCACAAGCCGCCGGACCGTGTGCTGCCGAGCATGCTGTGAGGCTGTTGTAGTACGTAGGGTGGGCGAAGGCGCGTTTGCGCCGTGCCCACCTTCCATCAACGATGTGCCTCGTGAGTGGTGGGCACGCTTACGCTTTGCCCCACCCTACGATTCTGCTGTGAGGCGGTTGTAGCCCGCATGCTCGCCCGGGCTACGAGCCTGATTTGGATTTCAAACAGCCAAGCCGTCATTGCGAGAAGCGAAGCGACGACCCGTTGCGCGTAGGCGCAAGCAATCCAAACCTCCTTCTGAGCGCGATGGATTGCTTCGCTTTGCTCGCAATGACGGGTACAATCGCCATTTACGGGGCGAGCCCCAATGGACAAGCGCAAACTCGGCAAAACCGGCCCCACTGTTTCCGCCATCGGTCTCGGCTGCATGGGCATGTCGGATTTTTATGGTCCCACCGACCGCAGCGAGAGCATCGCGACCATTCATGCCGCGCTCGACGCCGGGATCACGCTGCTCGACACCGGCGATTTCTACGGCATGGGCCACAACGAGTTGCTGATCCGCGAGGCGCTCGCAGGTCGCGGCCGCGACAATTTCCAGATCAGCGTGAAGTTCGGCGCCTTGCGCGATCCCGGGAGGAAATTCTTCGGCTATGACAGCCGCCCGGCGGCGGCGTGGAATTTCGTGTCTTATTCGCTGCAGCGTCTCGGCGTTGACGCGATCGACATCTACCGGCCCGCGCGGCTCGATCCCGACGTGCCAATCGAGGAAACGGTCGGCGCGCTCGGCGAGATGGTGAAGAAGGGCTACATCAAGCATATCGGCTTGTCCGAGGTCGGCTCGGAAACCATCCGCCGCGCCCATGCGACGCATCCGATTTCCGACCTGCAGATCGAATATTCGCTGATCTCGCGCGGCATCGAAAGCGACATTTTGAAGACCTGCCGCGAGTTTAACATCGGCATCACCGCTTACGGCGTGCTGTCGCGCGGCTTGATCAGCGGGCATTGGTCCAAGGACCGCTCGGCTGCGCAGGATTTCCGCCGGATGAGCCCACGCTTCCAGGGCGAGAATATCGACCGCAATTTGGCGCTGGTGGATTTTCTGCGCGCGATCGCCGACGAGATCGGGGCTTCGCCCGCGCAGGTGGCGATCGCTTGGGTGGCGGCGCAGGGTAACGACATCGTGCCGCTGGTCGGCGCCCGGCGGGGTGACCGCCTGACCGAAGCGCTCGGCGCACTCGATGTCAAATTGACGAACGCGCATCTGGCCGCGCTTGCAAAAGCGTTTCCGCCTGGCGCCGCAGCCGGTGAGCGCTATCCGGAGGCCCAGCTTGCCCGTATGGATAGCGAAAGGCCGGGGAAGGCCTCGTGATATTCAGCGATGCGCGCTGAGATCGGTGATGACAAGCGCATCGCCGTTGAGCGGGTTCAGCGGATCGCGCGCATAGCGCAGTGTCTCGAAGCGCATCGTGCGCGCGTCCACCATCAACAGCCGCCCGACCAGGCCCTCGCCAAAACCTACGATTTCGCGGATCGCCTCCAGCGCCATCATCGAGCCCAGGACGCCCGCGAGCGCGCCCATCACGCCGGCCTCGGCGCAAGCAGGCACCGTGCCGGGCGGCGGCGGCTCCGGAAACAGGCAGCGATAGGTCGGGTTGAGTTCGCCTTCCGCGTTTCTCTCATGCGCCCGGATCGTGGTCAGCGATCCATCGAACATGCCGAGTGCTGCGGTGATCAGCGGCCGGCCGGCGAGGAAACACGCATCCGACACGAGATAGCGGGTCTCGAAATTGTCGGAGCCGTCGAGCACGAGATCGTAACCGCCGATCAGCGACATCGCGTTATCGGCATTGAGCCGCGTGCCATGGGCCGCGAAGGCAACATGGGGATTGAGTGCGTGAATCTGTTGGGCGGCGCTGTCGACCTTCGGCCTTCCGATATCGGGCGTGGTGTGGATGATCTGGCGCTGCAGGTTGGATAGCGAGACAATGTCGTCATCGACTACGCCCAGTTGGCCGACGCCTGCGGCCGCGAGATACATCAGCGCCGGCGCCCCCAGGCCGCCGGCGCCGACCACCAGCACGGAGGCTTCCTTTAGGGCGAGCTGGCCGGGTCCGCCGACTTCGCGCAGCACAATATGGCGGGCGTAACGTTCGAGTTCTTCGGCGCTTAACACGGCAAAGCCTTCGCCCAACCGTCATTGCGAGCCAAATGGGTCGCGTGAATGCGCGCCCGATGACAGGCTCCGCGAAGCAATCCAAACGCCGCGCTGCAAAATGCAGACATGGATTGCTTCGCTTCGCTCGCAATGACGGCTCTTTTGCCCATGATCTACTGAACCCCGGAACTGCTGTTGCCTACCAACCAGATGTGCTTAATTGCCTCTACGTCAATCACCCCCGGGATTTGTCATGAGATCGTGGCTGGCAGCAACCTTGATGTTGATGGCGGCTGGGACATCGGCCAATGCGCAGATGACGGCGCCCGCCACGGTCGGCACCAAGCCGAAAACGGTCGCGACCGTTCCGATCCGGCCGCCGGGGCTGCAAACCCCCGCCGATACTGCGAGCGCGATGGCGCAGGCGGAACGGCTGGCGCTGCAGTCGGACCTTGCCTGGGTCGGGCAATATAACGGCGCGATCACCGGCGAGGTCAGTGACCGCATGGTCGCAGCCATCAAGGAATTCCAGAAATCCCGCGGCAGCAAGCAGACCGGGGTGCTCAATCCGCAGGAACGCAGCGTGCTGGCCGAGACCGCGCGGCGGCGGCAGGACAATGTCGGCTGGAAGATCGTGACCGACCCCGGCACCGGCGTCCGGCTCGGCATCCCCGCAAAACTGGTGCCGCAGCAATCGAGCGACGGTGGCGGCGCCAAATGGAGTTCTCCGACCGGCACCGTCCAGGTCGTGCTGACGCGCCGCAAGGAAGCCAATCCCACCACGGCCAAGCTTGCCGAGCGCGAGAGGAAAGAGCCCACTGGGCGCACTATCGACTACACCGTGGTCAAGCCGGATTTCTTCGTGCTGTCGGGCTTGCAAGGCCTGAAGAAATTTTATCTGCGGGGCACATTCAGGGGTGACGAGGTCCGCATCCTCACCATCCTGTACGATCAGGCCACCGAGAACACCGTCGAGCCGGTGGTGATCGCGATGTCGAGCGCGTTCAACCCGTTTCCATCGGGAGCGCAGATCGGCGGCCCGCCGCGCAAGAGCGTCGAATACGGCACCGGCGTCATCGTCAGCGATGACGGCGCGATCCTCGCCGACCGCGAAATTACCGATGACTGCCTTGCGATTGCGATACCCGGCTACGGCAATGCCGATCGCGTCGCCGACGACAAGGATCGCGGTCTGGCATTGTTGCGCGTCTATGGCGCGCGCGGGTTGAAGGCGCTCAATCTCGAAGGTCACGCGGCCAAATCGAGCGTCGAGCTGACCGGGATCCCCGATCCGCAAGCCCAGGGCGGCGCCGCTTCCGCAAGCAGCGTGAAAGCGCAGGTCGCGCCGGTCGGCAGCGGCGGCGATCTCGCGCTGTCGCCACCGCCAGCTCCCGGATTTTCGGGCGCGGCCGCGCTCGATGACGGCAAATTCGCCGGCGTCGCGCTGTTGAAGCCGGCGGTCGTCGCGGGACCTGCGAATGCGACGCCGGCGGCGCAGGCGGTGTTGGTATCGGCCGACAGCGTGCAGGAATTCTTGAAGGCAAACGGCGTCGATGCGTCGGGCGGCTCTTCGGATGCGAAGGCGTCCGTGCTGCGCGTGATCTGCGCGAGGAAGTAATGCTGCCTGGCAGACTGTCCAGAATAATTCGACGCGGGGAATACATCACGGCCGTGCCGTCAACCGGACTGGGCCTGCCGTGAAGGGCTATCGTACCATAGTCGGCTGTGACCTGATCGATGACAGGGCACCCGGTCGCCGCCAGCCGGTCCAGTAAACCCCACTTCGCCAGGAACGAGGTCGTTCGCGGCCACATGAAATGGGTCGAAAGGGTGTCGCTTGGAAACTGCGCACGATCGACGCCGAGAACATCGCAGCCCTTGCGCGCCAGCCGCGCCGCCAGCGGGGCCCCCGCGCAGCGTGTTCCCACGATCAGAACGTCGCGCCGGGCCATGTTTTCTCATTCCAATCGATGTGAACGACGGCGTGGACGTCCTCGACCACGATGCGTCCGGCCAAAAATAATTTCTAGGTATTCCTACGGAATAGAAAACAATGTCATATTCGGTCACCGTGCGTCGTTAATGATTCGGACCTCCGCGATTCCTTTGGATCGGGCTGGCACGTCCTGAGCGAGAATGGCTCGGCATCGCGAAGACGATGCACCTCAGTCTGGCCTATCCGCAAGACCCTGTAAGCAATCCGAAGGATTTCGATGCACACGATCGTATTGGCCACCCAAAAGGGCGGCAGCGGCAAAAGCACGCTTGCCATTGGTCTTGCGCTTGCCGCCAAACAGGCAGGACATACGGTCCGCCTGATCGAGACCGACACGCAGGGCACGCTGTCGAATTGGCAGGGCCGTCGCGGCATCGCCGAACCCATTGTCGAGACCGTTTACGGCGCCAACGATATCGAACACCGGCTACAATTGATCGAGCGCGGCGGCGTGACGCTGACGATCATCGACACCGCCGGCGGCGTCAGCGCCGCAACCACGGCGGCGATCCGCTACTGCGACCTGTGCATCGTTCCGGCGCGGCCCAGCCTCGCCGACATCGAAGCAACCGCATCGACGCTTCATCTCGTCAGGGCCTGGAAGAAGCCGTTTGCCTTCGTCCTCAACCAGACGCCGACCCGCGGCCAGCGCGTCCCCAACGCAACGTCCGCGCTTTCCGGCGAAGCCGCGCTCGACCTGTCCGACGTCCTCGCCCAACCTTTCATCGCCATGCGCAATGATCATCAGGATGCGCTCGGCGTGGGCCTCGCCGTCGGCGAATACGCGCCATCAGGCAAATCCGCGGACGAAATCCGCGACCTCTGGCAGTGGATCGAGACCCGGTTGAACGGCGGCGTCGCCGCCGACGAACAACCCGCCTGCGCGCACGGCAAGGCCGAGTTTCCCATCATGTTCGTTCCGACGCCCGCGCAGGAAGTTGCCGCTCCGGCAGCAGCAGCCGGCCCGCCGCCGACCGGGCCGGAAGCCGACGCGTCGTCGGATGCGTGCCTGTAAGCGAAGCCGTCGTTTTCATTGTCGCGGGCGACCGTATCACGCGGCGAGCGCGCATCGCATATCGGTGGCCGAGGCAGGCTCGCCGCCGCAATCGCGCACCATCCGCACCGCTTCCTCGACCATGGCGAGATTGCTCGTTGCTGTCCCCAGCGGGGGCATCCTCCAGTCCGACGCAATATGGCCGCCTTGCGCAACTGCCTCGCCGATCAGGTGGCGGATATCGGCGCAGACGCCAGCGACCATCCAGTGCGCCGGGCCGGGCTGTTCGCGCAGCAGCGCCAGATGCGCTGCCAGCGCATAGGGTTTTGGCGGAAAGCCGATCGCAAAGGTTTCGCAGAACATGAAGCGGTAGATCGGCGTCTTGACGCCGGCCACCCGCGCCAGCGCCGCGCCGGCGCGCGCAAAGCCCGGCTCGTAGATCGCAAAAGCCGGATGAAGACCGTGGCGCGCGGCAAAGTCGAGCGCGTGCCGGACGTGGCTCTCCGGATTCATGTAGGTGCCGGCCGGTCTTGCATCTGATGTCGTCGCGACTTGCGTGAAATTGACACTGCCGGGGTCGATCACGGCAAATTCCAGCAATCCGCGCGCGGCGAGCGCCTCGATATGGGCGAACCGGACCGCGACCGCCGCAAAGTGAACAGCTCCATTGATGTCGGTGGTCTGGATCGGCGGGTAGGATGGATAGACGGCAACATCGACTTGCGCACGAATGCCCTCGATGATGCGCGCGTAGATCTGCCAGTCGAAGGTTTGCGGACCGCCGCCATCATAGGCGTGGGTGTGGATGATGGCGGCCCCGGCACGCGCAGACGACGCC
>Ga0210408_10004438_pt1 | contig 12505 bp, 13 predicted proteins | sample IncBWH4MmetaG_FD_155471 | JGI IMG/M metagenome (GOLD analysis project Ga0210408, IMG submission 155471) | Forest soil microbial communities from Barre Woods Harvard Forest LTER site, Petersham, Massachusetts, United States - Inc-BW-H-4-M | ecosystem: Environmental > Terrestrial > Soil >...
TTTTAGTGTTTACACCATATTAGGCCGAGAAAGCAATTTGCCCACCTGTCCCAGAAGGGAACTACAGGCTGCCGTCCAACCTTATATGCTAGGGCGCGGGCGGGAGTTTTGCCATGGCCTGACGCCGTTTTTGCCGCGGCAGTAGTGGCGAACCACGTCAAAGCACCATTAGTCCCCTAGATCAAGGCTGGACGGGCGCCGCCGTGGCGGCGAAAAACGCCGCAAACGCATGGGTTAACGCTTCGTGGCTCTCGAGACCTACCGCAAAAAGCGACAGTTCGACATGACCCCGGAGCCGCGAGGGCGAAAGGCGCCCCGCGGCGGTCACCGCTATGTGATTCAAAAGCATGCGGCGCGGCGGCTGCACTACGATCTGCGGCTGGAGCTCGACGGCGTGATGAAGAGTTGGGCCATAACCCGCGGCCCGAGCCTCGACCCCAACGAAAAGCGCCTTGCCGTCCACGTCGAGGACCACCCGATCGAATACAACGCATTCGAGGGCACGATCCCGCAGGGCGAGTATGGCGGCGGCACGGTCATGATCTGGGATCGCGGGCGCTGGTTACCCGAAGGCGACCCGCACAAGGGCTACGCCAAGGGCCACCTCGTTTTCGATCTCGACGGCGAGAAGCTGCACGGCCGCTGGCATCTGGTGCGAATGCGTACCCGCGACAGCGACCGTCACGACAACTGGCTGCTCATCAAGGGCAAGGACGAGGAAGCGCGAGGTCCCCGCGACAAGGACATCCTCGAGGAACGGTCCCGCTCGGTCGTTTCCGGGCGCTCGATCGAGGAGATTGCCGCGGGGAAGGGCGGAAGAAAACGTGTCTGGCACAGCAATCGCGGCGCCGGCGCGGACGAGATGGAAGACAAGCTGCAATCCGCGCCGACAGCAAAGAAGGCAGCGCCGAAGGCCGCCGCGAAGCCGAAGCGGAGAGCGAAGGCCGCCACGAAGCCGAAGCGGAGAGCGAAAGCCGCTGCTCTCGCGGTTGCGCGCATCGGTGGCGAACAGGCGGTGCGCGAACGCCCGGCAGGAAAGCGCGCGGCTCTGCCCGACTTTGTGCCGTTGAGCCTCGCCGCGCTCTACGAAAAGCCGCCGAGCGGCCCGGAATGGCTGCACGAGATCAAGTTCGACGGTTACCGCATGGAAGCGCGGCTTGATCACGGCGGGGTGCGGCTTCTGACACGCCGCGAGCAGGACTGGACGCACCGGTTCAAACCCGTGGCGGCGGCGGTTGCCGCGCTTGCGGCCGAGAGCGCGCTGCTCGACGGCGAAGTCGTCGTGGAGGACGAGCGCGGCGTGAGCAGCTTCTCGCTGCTGCAGACGGACTTGAAGGATGGGCGCGCCGATCGCTTCGTCTACTATGTCTTCGACCTCCTATCTCTGGACGGCCGGGATTTTTCGCGGGAGCCGTTGATCGAACGCAAGGCGGCGCTGTTGCGGCTGCTGCAAGCCGGCGACGGAACGGGGGTGGTCCGCTACACCGATCACTTCAACGAGCGCGGTGCGCTCATTCTGGACAAAGCCTGCGAGATGGGTCTCGAAGGCATCATCTCCAAGCGCCGCAACGCGCCGTACCGCTCCGGGCGTTCCGACAACTTCGTCAAGAGCAAATGCCGCGGCGGCCAGGAACTGATCGTCGCCGGCTACGCGCCGGCGACCGCCGTGCCGAACGCCATCGGCGCCCTTATCGCGGCTATGAACGAGAACGGCGAGCTGCGCTACGCCGGCCGGGTCGGCACCGGCTATACGCAGAAGATGGCGCGCGATCTGTTCAAGCGGTTGCAGCCGCTGCGCATCGAACAGCGCCCGATCAAACTGCCGGCGGACGAACGGCGCAAGGACGTCGTCTGGGTGAGGCCGGAGCTCGTCATCGAGGCCGCGTCCGCGGGGATGACTCACGGCGGGATCTTGCGGCAGGCTTCGTTCAAGGGCATCCGCGAAGACAAGGCCGCGGCCGAGGTCGTGCCCGAGGAGCCGGCAGCGATGAAAAATCTGGCGAAAGATCCGGCCCCGGAGCCGTCTAAAAATTCGCGGCCGGCGCGTGCGGGCAAGAATAAGAATGCCGAGGTTTCGAACGTTCGCCTGACCCATCCCGACCGCGTGTATTGGGCCGACGTCGGCGTGACCAAGAAGGATCTCGCCGATTACTACGTCTCCGTTTGGGATTGGATGAAACCGCACCTTGTCGGCCGCGCGCTCGCGATCGTGCGCTGTCCGGACGGGACGCGGGGCGAGTGCTTCTTTCAGAAGCACATCGCCGCGAACGTGAAATCCTCGCCGCTGCGCCACGTCGTCCCCGGCAAGGACCACGACGTGATTGCGGTGGAGGCGGTCGACGACCTCGTTGCGCTCGCGCAATCAGGGGCGCTGGAGATCCACGTGCGCGGCTCGCGGCTCGACAGCCTGGAAACGTGCGACCGCATCGTTTTCGATCTCGATCCGGGGGAGGGCGTTGCCTGGACGGAGGTGATCGCCGCCGCGCGTGAGGTCCGCGAGCGCCTCAAGGCGGAAAAGCTCGAGAGCTTCGTCAAGCTTTCGGGCGGCAAGGGCGTCCACGTGGTGGCGCCGATCGCGGATGCCGATTGGGATACGGCCAAGCTCTTCACCCAGCGCATCGTCACCGGGATGGCCATCGACAACCCCAAGGTCTACCTCGCCAAGATGACCAAGGCGCTGCGCAAGGGCCGCATCTTCATCGACTATTTCCGCAACTCGCGGGAAGCGACTTCGGTCGCTGCCTATTCGACCCGCGCGCGCGACGGCGCGCCGGTCTCCGCGCCGGTCACCTGGGAGCGCCTGTCGCGCACGAACGGCGGCAATGACTTTTCCCTGCTCGATCTCAAGAAGCGCCTCAAGGAAGATGCCTGGGCCGAGATCGGCAAGGTGCGGCAGAAGCTGCCCGAGACCGTTTCGCCGCGCCGGCGCTGACGACAGCGGCGGCCGCATCAAATCATTTCCGCGCGGCGTCCTGCAGGATCGCAATCATGCGGTCGACGACTTCATCGAGAGTTGAACGCGGCGGAAATGTTATCCTTTGCTCGGGATCTTCCTCCCGATGTCCATCGCGATTCGTCCGATAGCCAACGATTTGATAGCTTTCGTCCTTCTCCTTGATGCTCCAACTCGACATGCCGCGCGCGAATGCCGACCACGTCTTAACGTCTGCGTATTTCAGCACAACGGGCTGCGGACGACTGCCGCGCGGATAATGCGGCGTCGGTGGATTGCCTCTCGCGATCGTCGCCTTAAGAGCCTCGCGGATAGCATCAGGGTTAGAGACGGGGACAACGGCAACCGGCTCGATGTCGCGATGCAAACCCGGATGTACGTTGCCCGACGTCGGCACGAACACCGAGCCTTTCCTCAAATCAAGGTGGCAAAACATAACGTTCTGCTCAGGGCGCGGCTCGATACGTTGAGCGGCGGCAATGACGAGAAACTACCCCGCGAGCTTGAAGCGCTCGGCCTTCGGCTCGAAGCGCGAGCGGAAAATTTCTGCGTCGAGCGGGTCCTCGAAGCAGTAGCGCACGAACGCGGCGTAGTCGTCCTCGACATACATGTCGAACTTGCCGACATACTTGATGAGGAAATTCAGGATCTCGCTGTCGTCGGCGAGCTGCCGGCGCGGGAGAACCACCTGATAGGGGCATTCCTCGTCGAGCTTGCGCAGCCAGGCGCTCTTCTTTTCCGCGTCCATCGTAGCCTCTACCCTTGACTCGGACCGTATATTGTTCTCTTTTTGTTCTCAGGAGTCAAGCGGTAATTGAGAAGGCCGGCTGCCATGGCGGTCGAGACCATAGGCGACGCTCATTCCCTCGGCTGGCGCGTCATCGCCCGCTGCACGCACGGCCGCGAGGACGGCCCGCGCACGCAGTCGAATCACGCATGCACCTACCGCAAGGAACTGGACATGGAGACATTGGTGTGGACGCGGGGGAGGGCGTTTCCGTTGTCTCGCCTCGAAAGCCGGCTGCGCTGCCCGCGCTGCGGGTCGCGCGATGTGGTCGTGCTGTATCAGCCGCCGAGCAGGGCCGTGGTGGGCTAGCCCCGCAAACTCATCTCCGCGACAACCGCCGCCGGTTGGCGCCGACGCGCTTTTTGTACGCGTTCAGAACTTTTCCGGCGACGATCTTTGGCCGGCGCCCGGTCAAAATCGCGGCCGTGGCCGCCGTCTGAGCGTCGGTGAAGGCGCCGACCTTTTCCGCGACCATGCGGTTCGCTTCCGCCCGTCCGCGCGCGCCGCCAGCCGCCAGCCGCATCATCCGTAACGCAATGACGCTCTGGGCCTCGACGCCGAGCTGCATGGTTTTGAAGGCGAGCGTGAGCCAGGGATTGAACACCAGAGCTTTCCCGGGTTTTTATCGATAGTGATGGACGGTAACGTAGGGGCAGCGAAGGGGTTCCGAGGACAATCTCATGAGCGACGACATCCACGAGGTTTACGCCATCCGCTACGGCCATCACGCGCGCCGGTCGCCGGAGAACTTCATCGGTGGCGATCCGCACGACATGCTGCAGCCGCTCGACTTCTTCGTGTGGGCCATCGTGGGGCCGTCAGGCGCGATCATCGTCGATACCGGCTTCGACGAGGCGATGGGCCGGCGCCGCCAGCGCGAGATCGTCAAGCCCGTGCGCGACGGCCTGCTCGCGCTTGGAGTCGCCCCCGAGAGCGTCGAGGCGGTCGTCGTCAGCCACATGCACTACGACCATTGCGGCAACTACGATCTGTTCCCACGCGCCCGCTATCACCTGCAGGATCGGGAGATGGCCTACGCCACGGGACGATGCATGTGCCACCAGCAGACGCGCCTGCCGTTCGAGGTCGAGGACGTCGTCGCCATGGTGCGCAAGGTCTTTTCCGGCCGCGCCGCCTTTCATGACGGCGCGGACGAGGTCGTGCCCGGTGTCACGGTGCACCACATCGGCGGCCATTCGAAGGGCCTGCAGAGCGTGCGGGTAAAGACCCGGCGCGGCCACGTCGTCCTCGCCGCCGACGCCTCACATCTTTACGCCCACGTCGACGGCGGCCGGGTGTTCCCCATCGTCTACAACGTCGCGGAGGTGGTCGAGGGCTACGAGACCTTGAAGAAACTCGCGACCTCGCCGGGCCACATCGTGCCTGGGCATGACCCGCTGGTACTCACGCGCTACCCCGCCGCCAAGCCCGGGCTCGAAGGCTGGATCGCGCGCCTCGACGCCGAGCCCAGGGACCGGTGAAGGCGCCAGCAAGCCGCGAGGAAAATTTCGGCTGCCGGCCGGCCCGCAAATTCGGGCTGCGGCGCTTGCGACGGGACCGACGATGACCGCTCGACCTTCTCTTCCGGCGCTGGAACGGCTGGTCGCAGCTCATCGTCTGCCGGAAGCGCTGGACATGGCGCTGAGGATTCTCGCGGCCGTCGATAGCCGCGCGGGGCGCATCGATGGCGTGGTCGCGGGCCCGTCCTATCCCGACGGCGGCGAAGAGGACGTTGCGCTGATCTTCGCCACCCGCTTTGCCGCGGTGTTCGGACAGCTGATTACCGCGGGGGATCTGAAAATCACCGCGACCGACTACGAGCGGCTGTTGTCGTACTACCGCTGGATCGACCTCATCTTTTCACTCAGCGGATTTCGCACGTCGGACCATCTCGTCCGCCTCATCGCCAAGGACGCGGGCGGCGGCCGGCTGAGCTTTCAAGGCACCGATTACCTGCGCCTCCTTACCGTCCTCACCATGAACTCATTCATCCACGTCGATTTCGATCGCTTCTGGCGAACCAACCGCGTGGCGTCGGCGATCGCGTTCTTCAACTACATCAGCTCGCGTTACGTGTTTTCGCGGCGCGCCTTCGCATTCCGCGAGCGCCTGCTGGAATGGATTCCGGAGCGGCTCGCGGAGGTGAAATTCGGAGCCATGACGCTCGCGCGACTGCCGGAAGTCTACATGCACTGCAGCTATGCCTTGACCGCCAGGAAGCATGCGATCAAGCGGCCGCTGATGGAACAAATGCGCCGCGCCTGCCTGGAAGCCGGCGTGATCGAGGCCGAGGGCGCGATCCCGCCCCACGGCGCTGGGCGCGCGACGGTCGTCGTGGTCGGAGAGCGCTTCGCGGCGGGGCACGCCGTGTTTCGCAGCCACTCGCGCGCCGTCCGGGCGCTGCGCGCGCGCTTCCACGTCGTCGGCGCCGTTCACCCCAACCCGACCAGTGCCTTGATCGCCGACTATTTCGACGAGTGCATCGCCTTTCCCACGGGAGACTTCTTCGCCTCCGTCCGCACGGTCGCCGCTGCCATCGCGGCGCACCGGCCGGCGCTGATCCTCTATCTCGGCGTCGGAATGACAGCCGCGGTGATCGCGCTTGCCTCCCTGCGCCTGGCGCCGATCCAGTGCGCCTCCTATGGCCATACCGCAACCACGATGAGTCCGGTGATCGACTATTTCATTCTGCCTGAGGATTTTGTCGGCTCGGCCGAGTGTTTTTCGGAAGCCGTGCTGGCGGTGCCGAGGGCGGCGATGCCGTTCGCGCCGCGGCCGGTGCCGCAGGCGGCGCGGCGCCCGGCAGATGGGACGGTACGCGTCGCGATCCCTGCCTCCACCATGAAACTCAATCCGCTGCTGTTCGACGCCCTGGCGAGCATTGTCGCCGGCGCCAGGTCGCGGGTCGCGTTTCAGTTCTTTCCGCTCGCTGCCACCGGTCTTCCCTATTTTGAACTATCGCGGATCGAGCGCGCCGCGATTCCGCAGGCCACTGTGTTCCCGGAAGCGCCGCACGAGCGCTACATGGAGCGCCTTGCCGAATGCGACTTGTTTCTTTGCCCGTTTCCCTACGGCAACATGAACAGCATCATCGACGCGTTCCAGCTCGGTCTGCCCGGTGTGTGCCTCGACGGCATCGAGGCCCATGCGCATGCCGACGCCGCGTTCTTCGCGCGCATCGCGCTTCCCGCCGAGATCGTCGCCGGATCGGTGGACGACTATGTCGCGGCGGCGGTCAAGCTGATCGACGACGAGGCGTGGCGTGCGCACTGCACGGACATCGTCTGCCGGGCCGATCTCGATGCGGCATTCTTCGGCGGCGATGCCGGTCTGTTCGCCGCGGCGGTCGAAAAGCTGATCTGGCCGGACTAATACAGACTTTCGGAATGTCGACGCGCTCTCCCCGTCATGGCCGGGCTTGTCCGGCACGAGGCCGGGCGTGACGAGTCCGCAATTCCGAGCGTTGGTATGATGGGGCGCGGCCGCGCAACGCTTCATTCGACGTCCAGCGGCTCGGCGCCGCTCGGCTTGCCCGCGGCGTCGAGCGTGATCTTCTCCACGCGCGCCTCGGCCTGCCGCAACAGCTCCTCGCACCGGCGCTTGAGCGCCTCGCCGCGCTCGTAGATGGCGATCGATTCTTCGAGCGGCACCTTGCCCTCTTCCAGCCTTCTCACGATCGATTCGAGTTCCTCGATCGCGCGCTCGAACGGCAACTGTCCGACGTCGCCGCCGTTCGGGTTGTTGTTTTGGGCCATGCGCCGGCTCTCCAAGTTCTGTTTCAATGTAGCCCGGATGGAGCGAAGCGCAATCCGGGTCTGCCGGCCCGGATTTTCGCTGCGGCACGTTCCGCCCGCGCGCGTTGCGTTCGCCGCGTTTATCCCCGCATCAACGCCGTGACGTGCGCGGCAGCCGAGTTCGCCAGCGCCTCGAGATCGTAGCCGCCCTCCAGCACCGAGACCACGCGGCCCTCGGCGCAGCCGTCGGCCACCTCCATGATCTTGCGCGTCGCCCAGGCAAAATCCTCCTCATTGAGGTTGAGGTTGGCAAGCGGATCGCGCATGTGCGCGTCGAAGCCGGCGGAGATGATGATGAGCTCCGGCCGGAAATCCTCAAGCCGCGGCAGGATTCTCTCCGCGAAGGCGGCGCGGAATGCCTTGCCGCCGTCGCCCGGCCGCAGCGGCGCGTTGACGATGGTGTCATGCTCGCCGGACTCGCCGACCGCGCCGGTGCCGGGAAAGAGCGGCATCTGGTGGGTCGAGCAATACAACACCGTCTTGTCCGCCCAGAAGATCTCCTGCGAGCCGTTGCCGTGATGCACGTCGAAGTCGACGATCGCGGCGCGGGCGACGCCGTGATGATCCTGCGCATAGCGCGCGGCAATGGCGGCGTTGTCGAACAGGCAAAAGCCCATCGGGCGTGCGGTCTCGGCATGATGGCCGGGCGGCCGCGTGGCGACAAAGGCGTTGGCGGCTTTCCTGGTCAGCACCTCGTCGACGGCATGGACGGCGCCGCCGACGGCGCGGAGCGCCGCCTCAAAACTTCCCGGCGATATCGAGGTGTCGGCATCGATCCGGACCATGCCTGCGCTCGGCGTGGCGTCGCGAATCTGCACGATGTAGTCCATCGGATGGCACAAGGCGATCACTTCGAAAGGCGCCGTGGGCGCTTCGACCCGCGCCAGCGACTGAAACCTTTCCGCCTCGAGCGCCTGCTCGACGGCGCGCAGCCGGTCCGGCCGCTCCGGATGGCCGAGCGGCGTCAAGTGTTGCAGGCAGGCGGGATGGGTGATCAGCAGCGTGGACATCGGCGGCGCAGGGCAGGGAGGTAAAGCATACTTCCACAGTTAAGCCGGCGCGGTCGCGGGGGAAAGATGCGCGTCAGGCAAATTCACCCGCGTCCGCAAAGGCGAGCTTCAGCCGGCGAGTGCCGCATCGGCGCCAAGAACGCCGCCCGCGCCCTCGACCACGGTACGTTCGAGCGCGCCGGCCTGCACCGCGAAATTCTCGGCAAAGAACCGCGCCAGCGCGATGCGCGGCGCAGCGTCGATGTTGAGCCGCAGTGCCGCGACCGCCTGCTGGGCCAACAGGCAACCGCCGCTCGCAACCCCGAACAGCCGCAGATAGGGCGTCGCGCCGGCCAGCGCCTCCTGCGCATTCCTCTCGAGCTGGGCCAGCAGCCACGCCGTGGTCCGCGCCAGGCTCTCGACCGCATCTTCGAGCCGCACCCCGGTCCAGCCCAAGGCCGGATCGTTGATGGCATTGACCGCTTCGACGATGCGGCGCAGCTCGCCGATATAGGCCTCGACCGCCGTACCGCCCGCCAGCGGCAATTTGCGCGTGACGAGATCGATCGCCTGGATGCCGTTGGTGCCTTCGTAGATCGGCGCGATCCGCGCGTCGCGCAAAAGCTGCGCCGCGCCGGTCTCCTCGATGAAGCCCATGCCGCCGTGGACCTGCACGCCGAGCGAGGCGACCTCGACGCCGATATCGCTCGAAAACGCCTTGGCGACCGGCGTGAGCAGCGAGGCGCGGGCATGCGCCGCCTGGCGCGTGGCCTTGTCGGCGCCGCGCTCGGCGCGATCGAGCGCCATCGCGGTGGCGTAACAGATCGAGCGCGCCGCCTGGGTGAGCGCGCGCATGCTCATCAGCGTGCGCTTGATGTCGGCATGGGCGATGATCGGCGCCGACTCGGTCGCCGGCATTCCCGCGGTGCGGCCCTGCCGGCGCTCGCGCGCGTAGGCGAGCGCCTGCTGCGTGGCGCGTTCGGCGATGCCGACGCCTTGCAGCCCGACGCCGAGCCGCGCCCGGTTCATCATGGTGAACATGCAGGCCATGCCGGCGTTCTCTTCGCCGATGATAAAGGCCGTCGCCCCTCCGTGGTCGCCGAAAATCATCGTGCAGGTCGGCGAGCCGTGGATGCCGAGCTTGTGCTCGACCGAATGCGCGCGCAGGTCGTTGCGGGTGCCGGGCGTGCCGTCGGCGTTGAGCAGAAATTTGGGGACCACGAACAAGGAGATTCCGCGCGTGCCCGGCGGCGCGTCAGGAAGGCGCGCGAGCACGAAGTGGATGATGTTGTCGGTGAGGTCGTGCTCGCCGTAGGTGATGAAGATCTTCTGGCCGGTGATGCGATAGGTCCCGCCGGCGGCGCGCTCGGCGCGCGTGCGCAACGCGCCGACGTCGGAGCCGGCCTGCGGCTCGGTGAGCTGCATCGTGGCGATCCATTCGCCGGAGACGAGCTTGCCGAGGTAGGCGCGCTTGAGCGACTCGCTGCCATGTGCGGTGAGCGCGTCGATGGCCGACATGCTCACCAGCGGACCGACGCCAAACGCCATGGCGGCCGCGTTCCACATTTCGACGCAGGCCGCGTTGAGCACGTGCGGCAGCGCCTGGCCGCCCCACTCGGTTTCCGCCACGAGGCCGTTCCAGCCGCCTTGACGCCAGGTCTTGTAAGCCTCCTTCCAGCCCGGGGCGGTGGTGACGGCGCCGTCCTTGAACGTGACGCCCTCGCGGTCGCCGATGCGGTTGAGCGGGGCAAGGACCTCGCCGGCAATGCGGCCGGCCTCGCCCAGCACGGCCTCGACGTCATCCATGGTGAGTTCGCCGAAGAAGCCCTCTTCGAGCGCGGCCGTGAGCCCCGCGCCGTATTTGAGCGCGAAGCCCATGTCGGCCAGGGGAGCCTGATAGGTCATTCGATTTCTCCACGGAGACGCGCGCCGCCGGCAGCGTCGGCCGAAACCATGCCCGCCGGACGGCAGTGTCCCAATTGATGGACGCTGCCTGTCGGACTTGTCATCATGCACATTATTCCACGGCATAATATAAACCCATCGGTCCCTCGCGGCGCTATGCGTGGCGAACGTTGATCGGCCGGGCGCGCGCCGTTATGTTCCGCATGCCGCCGGTGCGCCGGGCGGCAATCCGATGACGCGTTGGGGCGTAGCCAAGCGGTAAGGCAGCGGATTTTGATTCCGCCATGCGGAGGTTCGAATCCTCCCGCCCCAGCCATTTGATTTCATTAAGATTTAGTCGTTTCAGCTTTTGGGATTTTTGTAACGGTCGGGAGGGCATTCGGGAGTTTTTCGTCCTCCTTTTGTGCCCGGTACTGATTTAATTTCGCAATCGCATTGCTTGCGACCTCTGCATCCCTTGGTAAGTAGTGCGTTGTCAGGATCGCTTGCACGTCACTCGGCTTGTGGCCGGTGATCGAGTAAATCTCGACCTCGGTGCATCCAGCTCGCGCCAGTGTCACCACTGCCGTTCCGCGCAGGTCGTGAAAGGTCAGTCCTCGGACGCCGGCGCGGGCGGTCGCCTTTCCCCACGCCCCTTGAAAGCCGCTTTCGCTCCACGGCTTGCCCTCGCTGTTCGTGAGCATGATCGGGCTTCGCCTTGGCGTCGCATCAAGCGCATCCGTCAGCGCGTCAGCAACCGGGATCGGAATATAGGCTCCAGTCTTTCTTTGACGTAGTTTGATCGTCGCGCCGTCATAGCTGCTCCAAGGTAAGCGCAACAAATCGCCTTGACGCTGTCCGGTGTTGATTGCAAGCAGCATAGCTAAACGGAGGTATGGTGGCGCGGTTTTCAGGAACCGCTCAACGTCCTCATCGTTCCAAATCTTGCTCGCGCGGCTCCCGTGATAAAGCTTGCCCGCTTTCGAGCACGGGTTCTTAGCGATCAGTCCACGATCGTGTGCCCACGACAAGACACGCGCCAAGGTGCCATAGGCGTAATCTGCTTGCCGCAATGAAGTTTTGGCCAGACTGTCGCGCCATGAGAGGAACACGGACCGCGACCTCGGATCGCTCAAGGCTTTAATCGGGAAGTCTCCGAAGTCGCGTTCGATGCGCTTTATCTGTTTGATGTAGTCCTTGCGAGTACGCGGCGAAATACCAAAATTTCTGCGCTGTCCTGAAACTGAAAGAGCAGCGCGAGCAATACTCCGCTCGGCGGGGCTACCTTGGTGGCCACGGCCTCGTTATAGGAGGCGATAAACTCCAGCTTTCCGGGCGCACCGCGTAAACGTGGCCCGCCCTTCCAAGCGTACCAGTACGTCTTGAAACTGCCGTCTGCAAGGCGCTTACGCTTCGAGTTGAGGCCCTTGAGTCTAACGTGCATGCTTAGCCATCCACGCATCAAGCTCGGCCGGTCGAGCGCCGCCGTGTTCGGTAGGCTTGCCGATGACTATAACGATGCGCCCATCTCTGTCGATTTCTATACGAGCCACCTCGCCGCCGGCATCGGTCACAGCCTTGTACGCTGCGGCTATGTCGCGCTTCTTGAACAAGGCGACGGAGCGGCTCACCTATGCAGCTCCTCGTTTGCTTAGAGGCGTGGCGCTATCGCGCGGCCGTCCCAGCGCCGGCTTATTCCGCCTGCAATACGTCAAGTTCGCGCCGCTGCGCGCGAGGAGGACGGCTTCTGTTTCCGTCAAAGCGACCACTGGGCGTCCGTGCGGCCCCGCCGGAATTGAATCAGCGGGACCGTCTCCCCGTGCTGGTCGGGAAGGGTCCAGGAGGCAAAGGTGAAAATGGGAGGTCATAAAAAGCCTTATTTTATGCGGGCTATTTTATCGTTTCAGCGACAAAAACCGGCTCCAAGGCTGTTCTGCCCTTCCGGGCACATTTTGGTGAGCAAAACCGGGTTAAGCTGGAGACCTTTCGCCCCTTGCGCCAAGTAGGAATCCGACCCCGACATTCGGGATTGGCGCATTGCCTCTTGGAGGCTGGCTCGATCCCGACTTCAGCCATAGCAGCAAGATTTTCCTGGCGC
>Ga0210408_10004439_pt1 | contig 12505 bp, 15 predicted proteins | sample IncBWH4MmetaG_FD_155471 | JGI IMG/M metagenome (GOLD analysis project Ga0210408, IMG submission 155471) | Forest soil microbial communities from Barre Woods Harvard Forest LTER site, Petersham, Massachusetts, United States - Inc-BW-H-4-M | ecosystem: Environmental > Terrestrial > Soil >...
CTCCTGCAGCTTCACTCGGCCGTGTACGGCTGCGGAAGATCAAGCAAGAAGGAAATCGGACGCGTGCAGGATATGGGGATCGCTGATGCCAACAAGGGTAACGCTGTCGTTGGCGTCGAACGCAATCCTGGTATTGCCGCCGCCATCGGCGGTGATCATCATGGCGGCGAAGTTATGGATGCCATAGGCGCTCACGTCGATCTTGTCGTGATCGCTTTGGCGAAAATCGTTGATGTCATCGTTTCCGCTGCCGGGCGCGAAGACGAAGGTATCGGCGCCGATTATCACATTGCCGGTAGGAGCAGTGGGTGACGCCGCAACGCCATTGATGAACGCGGCAGCCCCCCACATGTGGTCGGTGCCGGGGCCGCTGATCAGGATGTTGTCGCCACCGCGGGCGTTGCCAGACATGGAGAAGGCGTCGCCGTAGAGGTTGTTGACCGGAGCGGCGCCGGCGATCAGCGTGTTATTGCCGCCGCGGCTGTTGCCATCCATGGTGCGGGCGTCGCCGTGGAGCGAATTGATGCCACTGTCGCCACCGATCAGCAGGTTGTTGCCGCCGCGGGCGTTGTCGTGCATCTCGAAGGCATCGCCCATGAGGGCGTTGACCGGAACAGAGCCGGCGATCGAGAGACCAGGGCCGGCGATCAGCGTGTTATTGCCGCCGCGCGTGTCGCCATCCATGACACGGGCATCGCCATAGAGGGCGTTGATCTGACTGGCGCCGCCGATCAGCAGGTTGTTGCCGCCGCGGGCATGGTCGTGCATCTCCCCGGCGTCGCCGAAAAGGTTGTTGACCGAACCATTGCCCCCGATCAGCGTGTTGTTGCCGCCGCGCGTGTCGCCATCCATGGTGCCGGCGTCGCCGTAGAGGAAGATAAACGAACCCGCGTCGCCAAACAGATGGTTGTTGCCGCCGCGGGCGTGGTCGTGCATCTCCGACGCATCGCCATAGAGGTTGATGTCCGCAATAGGGCCGCCCCTTCCCGTGCCGCCGATCAGCGTGTTGTCGCCGCCGCGGGCGTGGTCGGACATCGAAAAGGCGTCGCCGTAGAGGTTGTTGATCGAACCATGGCCGCCGATCAGCGTGTCATCGCCGCCGCGGCTGTCGCCATCCATGGTGAAGGCGTCGCCATAGAGGCTGTTGACCGAACCATCGCCGCCAAACAGATGGTCGTTGCCGCCGCGAGCGTGGTCATGCATCTCGAAGGCGTCGCCATAGAGGACGTTGGTTGCGTTGGCGCCGCCGATCAGCGTGTCGTTGCCGCCGCGGGCGTGGTCGTGCATGGAGTAGGCGTCGCCATAGAGGATGTTGGTCGCATTGGCGCCGCCGATCAGCGTGTCATTGCCGCCGCGGGCGTGGTCGTCCATGGCGAAGGCGTCGCCATAAAGAGTGTTGATCGCATTGTCGATGCCGATCAGCGTGTCATCGGTGCCGCGCTGATGGTCCGTGAGAGATCCGGTTTGAGTATTGGGGATAGGCTTTGGCATGGCTCGCCTCCCTCACTGCGGCAAACCAACCATAGGCTCGGCTGTCATTTCGGGCTGTGGCCCTTCTGCGACATAGGACCAGTCGGCGGCCTTGATCCCGATATGGGGGGAGGCATGGCGCCACAGGTTACCGTTCCGTGACGTCTGCCCTTTGTGCGAAACGTTGCGGGTGCCGGGTGCAAGCGGCATATGGTGCCGGAGCCGAGCCGCCTTGCCCTCCTGATCGCGGGGAATCCGATGATCCACCCGACCACCCTTCTGGCCGACGCGCTGGCCGGCCAGCTCATGCAGAATTTCGATCGCACCTTCGGCGCCAGCGCGCCGCGCCACGCCGAACTGCTGGGCGAGGCGGCGCGCCTCGTCATCGAACGGATCGCGATGAGCGATGCGCTCTATCACACGGCCGAGCACACGGCGCTCGTGACCATGGTCGCCCTCGACATCCTGCGCGGGCGTCGCCTGGGCCAGGACATTTCGCCGGACATGTGGCTGCATGTCATCCTGGCCGCCCTGACGCACGATATCGGCTATGTGCGCGGCGTATGCCGGGGCGACACGGCGAACCGCTGTGTCATCAACGAGGACGGCGCCACCATCGAACTGCCACGCGGCGCGTCCGATGCCTTTCTCGCCCCCTACCATGTCGAGCGCTCCAAGATCGCCGTGAAGGAGCGGTTCGTTCGCCACCCACTCGTCGATGCCGACCGTCTGGCCCGCAACATCGAACTCACGCGCTTTCCGGTCCCCAACGACGACGACCACAGGGCGACCGATAGCGAGGCGGCCTTCGTCCGTGCGGCCGACCTGATCGGACAACTCGGCGACCCTCTGTATCCCCGGAAGCTGAACGCGCTGTTCGACGAATTCGCCGAACTCGGCGTCAACCAGGTGCTGGGCTACGCGACGCCTGCGGACGTGGCGGACCATTACCCGCTGTTCTTCTGGTCGAAGGTCGAACCGTTCCTGGGCGAGGCGGTCCACGCGCTTGGCCTGACAGCCGAGGGCCGGCAGTGGCTCGCCAGCCTCTACAGCCATGTTTGCGTGATAGAGCATGGGCGCCGCAGCATGGGGCCGGCCCCGTCGCCGGAGCCGCAAAGCCATGTCGGTCTCGTGGTCCGGGAATTTCCGCGGCGGATGCGCTCGGCCTGACGGCGTGCGACCTGTGCGCTGACTGCGGCGATGGAGGAGGAAGGAAATGGCCAAAGCACCCCTTGGATTGCAGGCATGGTCTGTCCTGCTTCGTCGACATCCCGAGCCGCATCTGGTCGTCGGTTGGACGCGCAACGTGAACCGCTGGCGGGACGAAGGTTTCTTCGACCTGATTGGCACCCAACGTCCTGCCGGCCGGTACTCCGTCAAGCGCGACCTCGACGAGAAACGAGGACAGTATCTCCTGCTGGCGGCGTTCGGGCAGGAGAGCGATGCCCGCGAATTGGCACAAGCCATCGGCGCCGAGACCATCGGCCGCTATCCCGGATACGCCAGCCAGCGAGGCGTCAAGTACGGCAGCAAGTTTCAAAAGACACTGAGGGCTGCCATCAAGCGGGGCAAGACCGGCAAGCGTCTCCCGGAGGACCGGGGCAACAAGTTCGCCTAGTGTTGCTGGGGGCGCGCCACTCCAGTGGCGCGTCATGGTCTTCCGGACCGCGGGCCTCTGGCCCGCTCATGATCATGAGCGCGCAAGATGCGCGCGGTCCAAAAGAGCATGAAAGACGCGCCGCTTCAGCGCGGAGGTTACTCCGCGCGCGGTGGCGCGCCCCCAGCTACTTCAATGCGTTATCGGCGGCGCTGTCGAATTGGGCGATGGCGGTTTTCATCGCTTTGAAATTTGCCGGCACGGCGCACATCGCGCCGACGCAATAGTAGCTTTCATAGCCGGATCCGCTGAGCGATCCGATCCGCTCGACGTCGCGCGTCAGGATATCCACCCTGATCTGGTATTGGAAATAGTGGGCAAAGCCATGCGGGAATTCGAGGGCAATGTCGACAAGGGCAACGTAGTCGACGGCGCGGGCACCGCGCAGATCCTGCAGCGGTTCAACCCGGCCGAATCGCTCCTTCAGCTTGTTGACGATCGACGTCATCAGGAACTGTGGCTGCACCAGCTCGTCCGTTTCGGGCGAATAGAGGAGCAACGGGTCGGTCTTGAGCTCGTGGACGTACTTCTCGAGGAATTCCAGCTGCTTGTCGGTCGAGTTCGTCAGCACGACGCCCACCGACTTGCCCTTGGCGCCGGAAATCGGGAAGGTCTGCGCCGCCTGGCTCACCTGCTTGCCGGCTGGCAGCAGCCCCAGATAGGGGTCTGCCGGCGGCGGCGCGGTCGACTGACAGGCTGCGAGCGTCAGCAGGATAGCGAGCAGCAACCGGCGTCCGGTGCACAGCGAGAAGGCAACGCTCATTCCGATCTCTCCCGCGAGCGAATGAATAGGGTCAGCGGCCGGTGCCGGTGATGTCACTTTGGTGCAAGGGCGGTGCCCGATAGGCCGGCGCCCCCTGGCCATGAGTGCCGCTCACCGGCCGATTGCCGATGCTGCCCATGTTCGACCCGAAGCGGGCCGCCGCGCCGCCCGGCATCGCCGCATAGACGCCGGCCACCCCGCTCAGCACGTTCAGCAGCGCGAAACCGAACTCCAGGACCTCGCCTGCGTTGTACGAGCCGCCACCCAGCGCGACAGCTGCCGCCGTATCCGGCACCGGGCCGACGTTCCCGTTCATCGCCTGGTCCAAGAGTTTCTTCGAGCGGGCCGGCATAGGTCGCTCCGGCAGCTCGACGCCCGCGGCAACCGCCAGCGCCCGGATCTGCGCGTCGCATTGGGCGCGCAGGTCGCCGTAGGCGGCCGAAGCCTTGCCGCCGTCGCCCGTGTCGGCGCCCTGCAGGAGGCTGTTGAGCTCGCCTCGACACTGCGGCGAGAGCTGCGCCACCTCCTGCTGCTTGCGCGCGGCGGCCGCATCGCTGGCTTGGGATGGCGCACTCGTTCCCTGCGGCACAGGGTGGGTCGCCAGGCAGGCCTGGGAGATGGCGGGACAGTTGGCGGTGTTGGTCCTGCGCGCGGTCTCCAGTCCGCATCGTGCCGCCCGCGCGCCACAGGCATAGACCCGGGCGCATTCGAGGAATGCCTCGTTCTGGGGCATCGGGTTGGGACTGAGCGGCATGTTGCAGTTGAACACGACGTTGTCGCCGTTCCGGCGCCAGCGGCCGTCAGGACGGTCGGGAAGCCAGACCCGGAAATCCGGGGCGCTGGCCTCGGTGTAGGTCGGATCGGTCGACTGCGGCAGACCGCCCGGATAGACCTTGCCTCGCTTGTCGCCCGGGGCGTCCGGACTGCCCGGCGCGTAGAATTCCAGGCTTGCCGCGTCACTGAACGAGACGAGGAGCTTGTTGCGCTTGGAGCAGACGCCGAGCTGCTCCCTCATTCCCTCGAACATCGTCTGGAAATAGCCGACGCATTGCTGGGCTTCGACCGGCGGCGCGGCAATGACTAGGACGCATGCGACAATCCAGAGGCGCAGGCCCCCAAGCCAGACGCGATCCATCTCCCCATCTCCCCCAAAGACTCGGCACAACCTTGCCACAGTACCACCTGGAGTCGAGTCGTAAGTGTGCTCTGCTGGCCTCCGACCGAGTTTGCCAAGCCCTTGAAAATGCTACAGTGCCAAGAAGCGAAGCGGCCGGAGTCGGGGCTCACATGATGAAGCGTGCTTTGCCGGTTGCCTTGGCCGCGTGCACCCTCGCCGCCTGCACGACGCCAAAGGGCACGCTCGATCGGTCCGAGGTGGAGACGGTCAAAGTGGACGGCCGCTTGTACGAGGTGCGCGTCGCGTCGACCGAGGTCGAAGGCGACTATCGGCTGCTGCTCGTGCGGGGCACCATCGTCATCGATCCCGATCCTAACCTCGAAAGCCAACGGAATTGGAACGTCGTCCAACCCTTCATGCAGCGGACCTGCAAGGGCAATTTCGTCGTGCTGGAAAATCATCTCGCCGACAAGGTCAACCTCTACATAACGTTCCGCTGCAGCGGCGCGCGCGCTGCTGCCGCCTAGACGCGGACCACGATCTTGCCGCCCGCCCCGTTCGCCTCCATCAGGCGATGGCCCGCCTGGATCTGGTCGAAGCGCAAGACCTGCGCTGGCTTTGCCTTGTAGACGCCAGCGGCGACGCGCTCGGCGATCGCCTGGAACGGCCCCCGCACGGCCCGATCGCCCATCGCCTGTGGCAATTCATCGGATCGGCCGGATTGACGGCCTCAAGCAGACAGCGGGCCTGAGAAGGCCCGCTGTCGATGTCGCTCGATCGGAACGGCTGCTAGTAATACCAGCCGTACGGATAGCCGCCCCACGGCCCCCAATCCCAGTCGTTCATCGCCATCTCGTTGGCGGTCATCGCCTGCTCGTCGGCGAGATTCTGCTGGAACACGTTCTTGCGGTAGGTGGCGTAGGCGTTCTGGTCGCCGACATACAGGCAGACGCACACGGTGGGGTCGGGATAGACGTAGAAGATCCGGCCGTCCTTGATCTGGCGGGAGAATTTGTGCGGCGGCAGCAACTTGAACTGGGCCTGGCGCTGCGGCGTGTTGGCGGCCAGGAACTTGAAGCCGGAGGCCGTCATCATGTCTTCTTTGCCGGCGATCTTTTGCTGCGGGCTCTGGCAGGCGGCGACGGCAACGCACAGTCCCAGCGCGGCAAGGGTTGTCCCAAAACGAACCATCCGATCCTCCTGTTCAATGCTTGGCGGGCTCACGTCCCCGTCCATTTCGGCGCCCGCTTGCCCAGAAAGGCCGCCATGCCCTCGCGGAAATCGGCGCTACCGTAAGCCAATCTGATGAGATCGTCGATATTCTCGTCGCCCAGCCGGGCCTGCAGCCGGCGCAGCGCCTCCTTGGTGACTTTGAGCGTGATCGGGGCATGGCCGGCGACGGTTTTAGCCAGCTCAGCGGCCCGCGCGTGCAGGGCGGCGGTGTCGGGCAGCAGTTCGCTCACCAGCCCTACGTCGCGCGCCGTCGGGCCGTCGATCATCCTGGCCAGCAGGAGCATCTCCTTCACCCGCTGCGGACCGATCAGCGCCGCCAGCCGTGCATAGTTGGCCATCGACAGGCAGTTGCCCAAGGTGCGGGCGATCGGGAAGCCGAACTGGGCATTGGCGGCGGCGATCCTGAGGTCGCAGACCGCGGCGATAGCCGCCCCGCCGCCGGTGCAGAAGCCCGCGATGGCGGCGATGGTGGGCACAGCGCAGCGTTCGATGATGTCGAGGGTATGGTCCATCTTGCGCTCGTAGGTGACGCCGTCGTCGGGGCCCTTGAAGTCCTGGAACTGCGCGATGTCGGTGCCGGCGGCGAAGGCCTTGTCGCCGGCGCCGGTGATGACCAGGGCCTTGACCTCCCTTGTATCGGCGATTCGGCCGCAGATCTCGGCCAAACCCTCATACATCGCGAAAGTAAGGGCATTGCGCTGGGCCGGCCGGTTGAAGGTGATCCAGCCGACATCGCCGCGCTTGTCGAAGAGGAGTTCTTGGGTCATTTCACCTGCATGGCGTTGGAACGACTTCTGAAGGGCTTCGCCGATTTCCGGCTGGGCTATTACCGCGAGCATCTCGACCTGTTCGAGAAGCTGGCGACCGAGGGCCAGTCGCCCCGGATCCTGATCATTGCCTGTGCCGATGCCCGCGTCGATCCGGGGATTCTGACGCAGACCCAGCCCGGCGACATTTTCACCGTGCGCAATGTCGCGGCGATGGTGCCGCCGGCCCAGTTCCCGCCCGACACGCGCCATCACGGCACCTCGTCGGCCATCGAGTACGCGGTGCGCGGGCTGGGCGTCGAGCATGTGGTGGTGCTGGGCCATGCGCTGTGCGGCGGCATCGGGGCGCTGGTCGACGGCCGCGACAGCATCTATGCCGACTACGACTATCTCTCGACCTGGACCGCCATCGCCCAGGAGGTGCGCGATCTTGCCGTGCGCGAGCTTTCAGGCCGGTCGCGCGAGGAGATCACGCGGGCCGTCGAGCAGGCCGCCGTGCTCAACAGCCTTTCGAACCTGATGAGCTTCCGCTGGATCGCCGAGAAGGTCGCGGCCGGCACGCTCGGGCTGCACGGCTGGTGGTTCAACATGACCGAAGGCCAGCTCTATGCCTTCAATCCGGCGAACGCCACGTTCGAACCCGTGCACGGCATCGAGGCCGCGCCGACCATCGTCAAGGGCACCGCGCTGTCGACGATCAAGCCCGAACGCCTGCTCGCCGCCGTGGCGGGCAAGAAGCCGGCGTTTTGAGTCAAGCGGACCGCGGGCGGGACGCCCGCGGTCCGATGAAACTACTTCACCCACAATTCGAGCGGCACCGCCGGTCGACCGGGACACGCGAGCTTGCCGGTATAGGAGTCCGACAGGCCGGCGCGGTAGGCGCACTCGACGCCGTCCACCGACACGGTCGCCTTCAATCGCGACGACAGGGTCGATATCTGAAGCCGAATCTCACCGGTCCTCTCCTCCGGACCCTCCTGCGTGCACCAGCCGACGTGCTTCATCGTCAAGGGTCCGGCGTATTCCCGGGTTCGCTGGGACGCCTTTCCCGTGGCGACCGTGGCCGTCAATTCCCACTCGCCCAGCACACCGGCATAGCCGGTCACCTGAAGCGATTCGCCCTGAGGCGATTCACCTCGCGCCGGAGCCGCCAGCGCCCCGAGCGCGACCAGGAGCAGCAGTGCTCTCACGACTTCTTCGCGAGGAACAAGCGCGCGTCGTTGACGTCGGCCCGGTCCTTGTCGGCGTCGCTGGCGATGGCGACGACCTTTCCGTAATACTCCCGGGCCTTGGCCGGATCGCCGGATTTCTCGGCGGCTCTTGCTGCACCGACATAGGCGTCGAGCCGGTTGGGCTCCTTTTTCAGCGTCGCTTCGAAAGCGGCGAGGGCCTCCTTGGGCATGCTGCTCTCGAGCAGCATGCCGGCGTAGAACTCGCGCGCGGGCTTGGGCACGCCCGGCGTCACGGGATGCTTCTCGGTCTTGTCCTCGGCATCGGCGGCGGCACTCATGGCTTTCAGCGCGTCGTCGCGCTTGCCTTCGGCGTAGAGGACCCAGGCGGTTGCGATCTGCTTCTGGATATCGACCTGCTCGGCCCAGTAGGCGTCCTTGGCCTGGCTGAGCTTGTCCTGCAATTCGGCGAGCTTGGCGATGTCGGCCTTGGCGGCTGCCGGATCGCCCGAGCGGGCAGCCCCCACCGCGCGGGCAAAATAGGTGATTGCCTGGACCTGCGGCAGCGGGCTGGGGCGGACTTCCAGCGCCGCCGCTGCCTTCCAATCGCCGCGTTCCACCACGTAGCGCGCCGGCGAAATGGCCCGCGCATACGGACCGGAAAGGTAGTTCTCGGTGAAGCCGGTGACCGTCGCCATCTCGTCGATGACGTCCTTGGCTTTCTTGTCCTGCCCGAGCTGCAGATAGGCATAGACCAGGTAGTCCATGGCATGCAGCTCGTCGTGGAAATCGCCCGCTTCCTTCGCGGTACGCCCCGAAGCCAAGTTGGAATCGATCGACTCCTGCCAATAGCCGACGCGGGTGAAGATGTGCGACGGCATGTGCAGGGCATGCGGCGCGGCGGGGGCGATCTTGGCATAGCGCCGGGCGGCTTCGATGCCTTTGTCGGCGATCGGCGGATAGTCGTAGAGATGGATCAGGTAGTGCGCGACGCCGGGATGCTGGGGCTGGCGCTTGGCGATCTCTTCCAGGATGGCCGCGCCCTTGAGCTGGTTGGCATAGGTCTTGTCGGCCGGCGACGCCGAGGTGTTGAGCGCCAGCGCATAATGGATCTGCGCTTCGTCGTCGTTCGGATAGCGCGCGGCCAGCTGTTCCATGGCCTTGGCGTAGGCCAGCAGGCGCGTGCGGTGATCGACCTTGTCGGAGTCGGCGTACATGGCGCCCAGTGCCGCGAGGTAGTCGCGCTCGCGTTCGGTCTTGGCGCCGATGCTGTTGGCTTTCGCCAGTGCCGCAGAACCCTCGACGAGGTTCTTCGCCGGCGGCGCGCCATGGGGGTTCCACAGCAGGCTGAGCGCAATGCCCCAATAGGCGATGGCGCACTCGGGATCGGCCTTCAAGGCATCCTCGAAGGTTTTTTGCGAGGCCCGGTACCAGAACGAGTGCTGATAGAGCATGCCGCGGTCGAACAGCTTCTGCGCTTCCGGCTTGCACGATGTCTCGAAATGCACCTTGCCGAGCTTGTTGTCGTCCGTCTGTCCGAAGGCGGGCAGGGCAAGCGAAACGCCGGTCGCTGCAATAGCTGCGACGGCCAATGACGTTTTCTTCATGATCCAGCTCCTGGTTGGTCTCAAAACCGAACTCGGTGCGGTCATTGCATGGTCTGAATTAGAGAGGGTCTGGTCGTTCACGATATTGTACAGGAACTCCGAGCGGACTAGCCAGCCTCGGCGGACCGCGGGCGTCCCGCCCGCTCATGAGGCGGGCCAGAGGCCCTGCGGTGCAAATGAGGAATTTCTTTCAGGACGCCCCAAAGCGAGCCGAACTCCAGGGCCAGTCGGACGCGATCTCGACCAGGCCTGCTTTGACGGGATTGCGCTCGACGTACTCGATCGTGCGGGCCAGTGGCTTTCGTCCCGCATGTACCGGTCGAAGTAATCGGCGTGCCAGAAAGAGCCTGAACGGCCGAGTTGCGCGTTGGCACGCTTCGCCGTGAAGGATTTCCAACTTGCGACGATGTCGCTCAGGGAATGGCCGTGCAGCATCTCGATCACCGCATGGACGTGGTTCGGCATCAGGCACCAGGCCAGCAGCCGATAGCGTTCCTTGTCGAAATGGAGCAGGGCGCCTTCTACCAGCGAGGCGACCTCGGGCCGCCGTAGCCAGCATTCGCCCAAGCCCGTGTCGAGTTTATGGTCCAGGCGCTGCAGAACCTCGTCCTGCAGGCGTAGGCCTTCGATCACCGCGTTCGGCAGGCTATCGGCCAGTCGAAAGGTGACGAACTGGACGGTTTCAGGCGAGTCGAAGTGAGGCAGATAACCGCGGGAGTGCCATCCTTTGAGGGGAGACATTCGGGTCATTGGACCGCGGGCGTCCCGCCCGCTCACGATCATGAGCGGGCGGGACGCCCGCGGTCCGCATGACTCTTAGTTCGCCAGCGACTTGATCGCGGCGTCCACGCCGCCTGGCGCGAAGGGCACGCCGGCCGTCTTCATCGCGAGCTCGGTGGTGGCGAGGCAGCCCAGCAGCATGGGCTCGTTGAGGTCGCCCAGGTGGCCGATGCGGAAGACCTTGCCCATCAGCGCGCCCAGGCCGCCGCCCAGCGACAGGTTGTAGCGGTCGATCGCGACCTTGCGCATGGCATCGGAGTTCACGCCCTCGGGCATCATCACGGTCGTCACCGAATCGGAGAGCCGGTCGGGCGTCTGGCCGTAGAGCGTCGGGCCCTTGCCGTCGGCGCCCCAGGCGCGCACCGCTTCGCGGGTCGCTTCGCCCAGGCGGGTGTGCCGAAGAACATGTGCACCGGCGCGGTGCCGATGAATTTCTGCGGCGCGCGGCCGTTCATCAGCTCCCAGTTCCAGTAGTGCCGCGGCGCCTTGTTCTTGCGCGCGAGCTCGATGGCCTTGTTGCTGACGCCGGTCAACGACATGCCGGTCGGCAGCATCAGGCCCTTCTGGCTGCCGCCCACCGTGACGTCGACGCCCCAGGCATCCATCTTGTATTCCATGGAAGCGAGCGAGGAGATCGTGTCGGACAGCAGCAAGGCCGGGTGCTTGGCCTCGTCCATGGCGCGGCGGATCTCGGCCACTGGCAGGACCATGCCGGTGGCTGTCTCGTTGTGGACGGTCAGCACGGCCTTGATCTCGTGCGCCTTGTCCTTGGTCAGACGCTCCGCGAGTTTGCTGACGTCGGCACCCTTGCGCCAGTCGGCGGCGAAGGTCTCGACCTTGATGCCGAGATTAACCGCCATCTCCGCCCAGCTCTGGGAGAAATAGCCGGTCTCGACGATCAGCACGGTGTCGCCGGCGGAGAACAGGTTGGCGAGGGCTGCTTCCCAGGCGCCGTGGCCGCTCGCGTTGTACATATAGAGTGTCTGGTCGGTCTTCAGGACCCGCTTCACCCCGGCATGGCAGGCGTGCTGGATGGCCAGAAACTCGTCCGACATGAAATCCAGGACCGGCCGGTCCATCGCCCGCAGCACGCGGTCGGGAATGTTGGTCGGGCCGGGATTGTTGAAGAACTGGCGTCCGCGGGGCTTGGCATTCACGTTTTAGGCTCCGGTCTGCGAAAAGTGCCGGAACTTAGGGGCGCGCCCTTGGCGAAGCAAGCGAGGCTTGCGATGGTGGGCCATTAGTTAGGTGAGGGCTTGGATGACTGTTCAGAAAACCGATTCCGTAACGAATTCCGCCACCAATTCGACAATCGTGGCCGACTACCGAGCCCGCACCCCCGGCTCGGGCGCGCTTTTCGAGCGCGCCCGCAAGGTGCTTCCCAGCGGCATCACGCACGATGCGCGCTATCTCGACCCCTATTCCATCCACGTCGCCCGCGCCAAGGGCCCGCGCAAGTGGGACGTCGACGGCAACGAATATGTCGATTATTTCGGCGGCCACGGCGCCATGCTGCTGGGCCATTCCCATCCGGCCGTGATCGAGGCGGTGAAGCGCCAGATGGATCTCGGCACGCATTACGGTTCGAGTCACGAGCTGGAAGTGCGCTGGGCCGAGCTGGTGTGCGAGCTGATCCCGTCGGCCGAGAAGGTGCGCTTCACCGCGTCGGGCACCGAGGCCTCGCACATGGCGATCCGCCTGGCGCGCGCCCATACCGGCAAGGACAAGATCGTGCGCTTCGTCGGCCACTTCCACGGCTGGCATGACGCCGTCGCCGCCGGCGCCACCTCGAACTACGACGGCTCCTCGCCGCCGGGCGTGGCGCAGAGCGTCACCGATCTCTCGATCCTCATGCCGACCGACGATGTCGGCGCGGTCGTGAAGCTGATCGAAAGCCGCGACGATATCGCCGTCGTGATGTTCGAACCATCGGGCGCGTCGT
>Ga0210408_10004441_pt1 | contig 12501 bp, 7 predicted proteins | sample IncBWH4MmetaG_FD_155471 | JGI IMG/M metagenome (GOLD analysis project Ga0210408, IMG submission 155471) | Forest soil microbial communities from Barre Woods Harvard Forest LTER site, Petersham, Massachusetts, United States - Inc-BW-H-4-M | ecosystem: Environmental > Terrestrial > Soil >...
GGAGAGAAATCCAGGCTAGTGGATTGTCATCCCCGTCCTAAACTCAGTTCATCGCAGAGAGTGAAAACGGCGCCTCTTTGGTGTTGGCGTAAAAGACTTTTTGTGTTGGCTCTGTAGAAATCTTGGTCAGGATTCTCGAAAATACGCAAATCCGGCGTGGTTTCGACCTCGAAAAAATGCCGGGTCTTGATACAATAAAAGCTCTGTATTTCGAGGCAGAAGATTGCCTGGGATTTTGAGGGAAAGAAACTTGGCTTCGACTCAGACCGAACCATTATTGGAAGTGGGACCGAAGGTCGTCTATAAAGTTTTGGCAGCGATCAGCGTGTGTCATCTTTTGAATGACATGCTGTCCTCGCTGTTGCCCGCGATTTATCCGTTGCTGAAGGATTCGTTCAATCTGAGTTTCGCGCAAGTGGGGCTGATTACACTTACCTATCAGACCACTGCTTCGCTCCTGCAGCCAATGATCGGGTTCTACACGGACAAGAGGCCCAGGCCGTTTTCCCTGCCCGTGGGGATGGGCGCGACGTTGATCGGACTGATCCTTTTAGCGGCGGCTCGCACCTTTCCCGCGCTTCTTGTTGCAGCGGCACTCGTCGGGACTGGTTCGTCGGTGTTTCACCCCGAGTCCTCGCGAGTGGCCCGAATGGCGTCCGGCGGGCAACATGGCCTCGCGCAATCGATTTTTCAAGTCGGGGGCAATTTTGGCCTTTCCCTGGGGCCTTTGCTGGCGGCGTTCATTGTGCTCCCAAAGGGGCAAAACAGTATCGCGTGGTTCTCGCTCGCGGCTCTAACCGGAATGATTCTGCTGACGGGGGTGAGTACTTGGGCTAAAAATAATGCGGCAGGGTGGAAAAAATTCAGCGCGAAGCATGATATTGACAAGGCCCCGAATTTGTCCACCGCGAGGATCACAGCATCGATTGCCATTCTGATGGCGCTTCTTTTTTCTAAGTTCGTCTATCTGGCAAGCCTGACAAGCTACTACACGTTTTATCTCATCATTAAGTTTCAATTGTCCGTGCAAAGCGCGCAAATCCATCTTTTTGTTTTTCTGGGCGCGGTTGCGCTGGGCACGCTGATCGGCGGACCAGTCGGCGATCGAATCGGGCGTAAAAGCGTCATCTGGTGCTCGATTCTTGGCGTTCTTCCGTTCACGTTGCTTTTGCCATACGCTAATCTGCTTTGGACCGAGATTCTCAGTGTGGTCATTGGCCTGATCCTGGCGTCGGCATTTTCGGTCATCGTGGTTTATGCGCAAGAGCTCGTTCCCGGCAAAGTGGGAATGATCTCCGGCCTCTGTTTCGGCTTCGCGTTCGGGATGGCGGGACTGGGCGCGGCAGTTCTTGGCTGGCTTGCGGATGTGACCAGCATTAATTTTGTGTATCTGGTTTGTTCCTATCTTCCGGCCGTGGGTTTGCTGGCGGCGTTCTTGCCGAACATCGAGCGGCCCAGGCTGCGAACCATTCATGAAGAAGCGATCGCGGATTAGGGTGAATTAATATTCTGCGATTGTGGGATAGACCCCCATTCAGGATCAAGCACGCAAAAGATTCGTTGAAAAGTAACCCCGGCGTCTCACCAGCGTTTTTGCTTTTTGAGCCCCTGAAAAATCGCCGGCGAGACACCGGCGCTACGTGAGACCAGCTTTGGCCAATTCCGCGGCGCGGTGGATGGCACGGCGAATTCGCGGGTAGGTCCCACAGCGGCAGATGTTTCCGGACATGGCTCGATTGATGTCTTCGTCTGCGGGATTTGGAGTTTTTTCGAGCAGGGCCGCCGCGCTCATGATTTGTCCGGACTGGCAGTAGCCGCACTGCGGCACTTCGATTTCGATCCAGGCGCGCTGCAGGGGATGATTCCGGTCAGTTGAGAGCCCCTCGATGGTCGTGACTTCCATCCCAGCGGCGCGCGATACCGGAGTGCTGCAGGAGCGCACTGGCCGGCCAGCGAGGTGTACGGTGCAGGCGCCGCACTGCGCCACGCCGCAACCATACTTCGTGCCGGTCAGGCCAAGGTGCTCGCGGAGGACCCAGAGCAGGGGAGTAGAGGGTTCGACATCCACCTTCACGCTACGTTTGTTTACCATTAGAGAAATCACAGGAATAATCCTCCATTCTTTCGGCGGGCTCCAAGTAGAGCCCGCACCCGGGAAAAAATCCGCCCGCGCCAACCCATCTAATTGATCGCGACTATAATCTTGCGCGATCTAAGTCTTCAGCACCGCGAGCACGCGGTCCGGCAGGAACGGCGACTGCCGTAGGCGACGCCCAGTCGCCGAAAAGAAAGCGTTCGCGACTGCCGGGCCCACGCCAATTCCTCCGAGGTCGCCAATCCCGACCGGGTTGCGGGTCGAAGGCACGATGTGTGTGTGCACCTCCGGCGCTTCGGACATGCGCAAGACTTGATAGTCGTAGAAATTCGATTGTTGAACCGCGCCATTCTTAAACGTGATGCGTTCCTTGAGCAGATTGCTCAGGGAATGGATGACGGCGCTTTGCAGTTGCGCCTCAAGATTGCGCGGCGAGATGGGAACGCCAACATCGGCTGCAATCCAAATTTCAGGCACGTGGATCACGCCGCTATTGCGGTCCACAGTAACCTGCGCAATCGTACCGAGATAGGTCCCAGCGTTCGCGATAAACGACACGCCACGGCCAGCCTTCTCGCCTTTCTTCCATCCTGCTAGGCTGACAACGGCCCGCAGGACTTCCTGTTCGGCTGGAGCTTGCTTTAGAAGGTCGAGCCGCATCTCGATCGGGTCAATACCCTTCGCGATGGCAATTTCGTCCACAAAACTCTCCGCCGCGAATTGATTCACGGTCGAGCCGACACCGCGTACGGCCGACATGCGCACGCCCAGCTTGTTGCGCACAGCCTCGACCAGAATGTTAGGAATGTCGTAATCGGTCTTGATGCCCGTCGTGGAAATTCTCGGGAATTCCTTGCCCTTCTCAAAGCGAAGCGGATCGGTCATCGCCAGGGCTTCGTCCGCGACGAGTCGGTGGTGATAGGCGATTAAGCGGCCATTGCTGTCTTCCGCAGCCTGCAGATATTGCGCCGTCATCGGTTTGACGCGCCCAAAGCGCACATCGGATTCGCGGCTCCAGATTACCTTCACCGGCTGTCCCAACTCTTTAGAAACCAGGGCGGAGTCAACGGCCCAGTCGTGGTCCTTGGCCGATCGCCGGCCGAATCCGCCGCCAAGATAGGTGCGATGAAGAGTTACTTTTTCGGGAGCGATGCCCAGCGCTTCCGCGACGGACCGCATCAGGTGCGTGGGCGCTTGAGAGCCGGCCCACATTTCCACACTTTTGCCGCCGTCCTTCACCCAGGACACGGAATTCAACGGCTCGAGTTGGGCATGGGTGACAAATTCCGTACGGTATTCGGCTTTGTAGACTTTGGCCGCGCCGCTGAGTGCGGTAACGGCGTCGCCCATATTTTGCACCACCGTTCCAGGTTTACTGAGATCGCGCGCAATCGCTGCCTGCTCTTCCATGGCACGGTCGCTGTCGAACTCACTTTGCGCAATCTTGCTCCACGTAATTTTCAGCGCGCGCTCCGCGGCGAGCGCCGCCTCGTAGGTCCGCGCCGCAATCGCCACACGGTCGGGTAGCAACTGTATCACCTTCAGAACGTCGCGCATTTTGGAAACTTCAGCATCATTGACAGAAATCGGCTTAGCCCCTAGAACAGGCGCGCGAACCACGGTGGCATACGCCATGCGTGGCAGCCGGATATCGATGCTGTAGGTTGCCGAGCCGTCGGCCTTACTCGGAACATCCACGCGCGGAATTTCATGGCCGATCAGCCGGAACTGGCTTGGGTCCTTTAGATCTTTTTCCGAGACGGTCGGCAATTTCTCGGGCAAAGTCGCGAAGCCCGCGATCTCTCCATAGCTGAGACGCTGTCCACTCTTGGCGTGAACAACCACGCTGGGTTCCGTTGTGAGCTCGGCAACGGGGACATTGAGGCGAGCCGCGGCAGCGTCAAGCAGCACGCGCCGGGCCTGCGCGCCGTAGAGGCGCAGGTTTTTGTAATAAGCCATCACCGCTGTGCTGGCCGCGGTGATCATCATTCCGAAAAAGAAGGACAGTGGACTGCCGTAAACCGAATCGTCCGAAGGGCTGAACTCGATGGCTACCTTGTTCCAATCCGCGTCGAGCTCCTCGGCGAAAATCACCGCCAGCGCAGTCATCGTGCCCTGGCCCATCTCTGTCGCGGGCGCCATGATGGCGATCGATCCGTCTGGAGCGATACGAACCCAGGGCATGTTCACACCGGCAGCGATTCCGCCCTTGTCAGCTTCTCGGGAAGCGCCGAAGGCTGGATTGAGATCGAGGCCAAAGACCAAGCCCAACCCGCTCACGCCGGCGCCGACGATGAATTCTCGACGCTTAAGGGGGAAATCAGTCATGTTGGCGGCACCTCCGGTGGCCTGGAAATCGTATGAAACCGAATATACGCCACCCTCCTATCGCGTCTACCTATTTTACTTCCTCAATATTTACACCGCTAGGCTTGGCAAAAAGGTCTGCCCTAAATGGAATTTGATCTTCCCACAGCAAATACTTAACCTGTGTAATCTCCTCACCTTGCAGCAATGCGATGCGAATTGGCACGTGTATATCAACTCGCTCAACAAGCATTAACACCATTCCATCAAGCGCGAGCTCGTAATAATTGGCCTTGAAACTTTTCAGTTCTGGGCCATCCACTTGCTTCGCTCCATTCTTCTGAAAGAACTCCAGCTCATGCCCATATTCGAGTCCGCCTAGTTTGCTTTTGAACAATTCCATACTAAATGCAAAGATCGGCAAGCGACAATTAAACGTCGGCCCAGGGTCCACCATGTGTTTGGCCCTGTTGTTCGCCAAGTCCACAAGCCACGAGTCGGGCTCGTTCATAATGGTACTCAAGTGAAGTCCCTGCGCCGGGTCTGGCTCCTCGTCGCTTCGGCAATAGGAGTTCGTGGCCCGCCATAGTGTCTTTGGTTTTCCAGCAAACGAGCCTTCCGGAATGTCTGTACCACTCAATTGGACAATGACATGGATCATCGTATGTGGTGGATCATCCGCACAGTATCCGCTTACTGAGACCAAAAGCGCGACAAACGCTGCTAGCCATGGATTGTTCATTCGGGCTCCAATCAGTCTTGATATTTTTGCCGAAGGCGGGGTGTAAGCCGGAGCATCAGTTGCACGCGCTCGACTTCGTTCAGCCAGTCGGCCAGAGTGGCGTCGAGTTCATCTTTTTCGGGGGCGACAATGCCGGTCGGGCAAAGTGGGCCGAGCCTGGCGCGGGCGAGGGCGCGGTAGCGGTTGACCGTGCGATCGCCGGTGGTGGCGCACCATTCGTTATCTTCCGACAGAAATACGACGACGGGGACCCGGCTGCCTGCGTTGATGCGAATCTCAGGGTCCAATTCGCTTTCCTTGGGCCGCTCAATGAATCGCAAATCGATTTTCCCAGTGTTGGCCTCGGCGATTCGCTGAATCAGCGGGCATTGTTGAACGCAATCGCCACACCAGATGCCGCTGAAGATCAGGATTTTCATTTCGCGAACGAAGCCGCCGACAAGCTGCATCTGCGTATCGGTCAGATGGGCGGCATCGTAGACCTGCTTCCAGCGGCGTTGCTGCTCTTCGGTGCCTGTTTGAAGGTAACGGTTGTATGCGAGGCCCGACGCAAATTTATCGGAAAGGGAAGAAACTTTCGTCATAGCGGATGGATTATACACTGCGGGTCGCGCGAGTAGGACGGGCTTCAGCCTGTCTGGTTTTGGTTTTCTTATTCGGGTGGGAAATGCGACAGGCTGAAGCCTGTCCTACTTATTTCTTGCCCGCATCTTTTTCAAGTTTTTCGAGTTCTTGCACCAATTGTTCCGCCTGGTCGCGAATCTGGCGCACGCGGTCGGCTAGGGCCGGGACTTCGTTTCCTGGAGCTGGTGCGGCGGGAGCCTGAGCGGAAGTAGCGCCGCCGGGAGCTGACTTGGAAGGCAAAGCGCCGCTGGCCAATTCGGCCAGGGCCTGATCGAAATTGTCGCGATAAATCAGGCGGTCGCCCATGGCCAGAACTACTTTCTTGAGCTGAGGCATGCGGGCTTCATTCGCCTGGATGTAAATCGACTCGACATAAAGAAAGCCGCGCGTGACAGGAAGGGAAATGATGTTTCCGCGCAGCACGTGTGACCCCTGCTGGTTCCACAGCGTCAGATCCTTGGAGATGTTTTGGTCCTGATCGATGCGCGACTCGATCTGCATAGGGCCGTACATCAGTTGCTGCTTTGGCAACTGATAAAAGATCAGATTTCCTAAGTGATCGCCGTCGCATCGAGCGGCCATCCAACCGATCAAATTGTCTTTGCCCCGCGGAGTGAAGGGAAGAATCAGCAGGAACTCGGGCGCCTTTTCTCCAGGCAAGGTGGCGACGACATAAGTCGGCTGCACGTTCTCAGGCTGGGCGGACTGGCCAAACAAGTTATGCGCGATGTCCCAGATGTCTTCCTTGTTGTAAAACACCTGGGGATCGCGCATGTGAAACGTCCGATAGGCTTCCGCCTGCGCTTGGAAAATGGCCTCGGGATAGCGTGCGTGCCGCCGCAAGTCGGCAGGCATTTCGGAAGAAGGTAGAAACAATTTCGGGAAGAGGTGCTCGTAAGCCTGAATGATTGGATCGCTCGGATCAAATACGTAGAGCGATATTTTCCCCGAGTAAGCATCCACCGTGGCCTTCACTGCGTTCCGAATGTAATTTGCGCCGTCTGGCAGTCCCGCAACGGGGAGCGTCGCAGAATACGGATGCGAGAGGGAGGTCGTGTATCCATCCACGATCCACATCAAACGGCCGTCATCCGTAATTACGAGGTAGGGATCCTGGTCCCAGGTCAAAAAGCTCGCAAGATATTGCAACCTTTCTTGAACGTTGCGGTGAATCATCATGCGGCTCTCGCCGGTAAGGTAGCTCGTGAAAATGATGTTTGGCTCGCCTTGAGAAATAGCCGCGGCAGTCTTCAGAAGAAAAGATCCGACCGGAAAACCTCCCGATCCTTGGTAGGTCGAATACTTGTTTTGGTCACCTGAGGGATAGTCGAATTCTTCGCGGGCAGTGTGGACGAACACTGGGTCTTGCGTCTTCTCGCCGAAATAAATTTCCGGACGGGTAAGTTGAAAGCCGGGCGTCTTGATTTCCGGCGGAGCGTTTTCGATCAGCAGGACGGGGAGGCCATCCGGCGTGATCTTGTTGACCTCCGAAAGGACCGCGCCAAAGCCGTGCGTGTAAATGAAGCGCGGATTGATCCAACTTTGACTGGCCTCGGCTGACAATTGAGTGACATCGATTTCGCGAGGCGATAATAGCACCTGCTTGATGCGCCCATTAGGGAAGTAGCGATCCACGTCGGTCGCGGGAAAAGTGTAGTAGGGACGCAGTGCCTGGATCTGCGTGATTGTCGCGTTGTAAGCACGTAGGTCCCACAACCGAACGTTGTCGAGCAGCGTGGCATCCTGCACAGGATCGACCGTGGCCTGCCCGGACGGTATGAACGGCAGTTCTTGGGCATTCCGATTCAGGCCGAAGGCAATGGAAGTCGCCTGAATATGGCGTTCGATGTACGGCCGCTCGATTGAGATTTCATTCGGCCGAACATACACGGCATGAACGACGAGGGGCAAAACGAGTTGCAAGACAAAGAAACTAGAAACCAGGATTGCGGCATTCTTGTATCGGCGTGTCCATATGAGAGGTAAAGCCCCAAGCGTGACCACAACGAGCAACCAACGCAATGGAAGCGTAACCTTCTCGTCCACGTAATCGGCTCCGGTCATGAAGGCATGAGAATTGAGCAGCAGCTCATAGTTGCCGAGATAAATCCAGACGGCAAAGCCGAGCAGCAAAATGACAGTGATAATGCGAACAAAGCCGGCGCGCGTCGCTCCTGGCAGCAGCAGGGAACCTGGACCGATGGTAAGCGTTCTGCCCGGTCCATTTTCAAATGAACCGTAACGGAAACGTTCCGACAACTGCCAGCCTCTCGCAGTCGCCCAAAAAACCAGGGCGCAAAGAATCGCCAGCAAGAACACGAACCCGAGCGCTTCCGCATAAAAGGGCAAGTCGAAAAGATAAAACGGCAAGCCTCGCGAAAAGACCTGATCCTTCCAGGCGTCGGCAGGGGCCGCCAGGCCCCGCGATCCGAAAAAACGCATAACGGTCCAATAGTCAATCGAACTCGAGGCGAAGAGGATCGCCACGACGGCCAGCCCCAATGGCACCAAACGGGAGTACACACGGTGATCGCGCTGCAGAATTCCGGCAAAGTGCAGGCCTCGCGCATGAGCCACCCACAAAGCAAGAAAAGCGACCAAAGAACCTGCCGCCGCAGGCGCAATGCTGTACCAAAGCATCCCGACCCACGTGTTCACCTGTCCGATCTCTTTCCACCAGTTGTACTCGATAACGAAATCAGCGGCTATGGAGCTCGCCCATAGCATAAGTATCGCCGCCACTCCCAGAACTATCAGATTTCGAATTTGTGAAGGACGCATGGCCAGAGCTGGTCCTTATCGAATAAGCGTGCGAACGGTTCTTCGGCCGCGAATACATCGTCCGAGCGAGACGATTTCGCAACGCAAGCGGGACCGGGCGTGATCGTACCACAAGACTTCGCACGTTCCCGTACTCTATTCGTTCTACTGGACTTTGCAGCGAAGGAATCCGCAGACATGGCCTTTCAATAGAAATGGGCCTAGTCCTAGTACTCGTTAGATTTAATAGTTAGGTAGACACACGCCACGTAACTCGAAATTGACCCGCATGACCCGGAGACGTAGGGTGTTGATGAAGGATTAAAACCGTATTCGGCTATTGTCGGTCAGGATATCGAACGGCCTAGCTAACGCTATACAAAATGTTCAAACCAGCGTCCACGTGGGGTGGACCAGCGTGCGGCGATGTGTGCGCGTACGCCTGCAAAGCGCTCGACGCCAAGCCATGAAGGAGCAAAAAACCGCAATGAAACTCATTTCGAAGTCCTTGTACTTAGCAACCTTGGTGATGTTTGCGCTCTGTGTCGCTTCCTGCCGAAGCGGTGCGGGCACCCCGATTGGGGCCGGCGGAGGCTCGGGATCCGGTTCGGGTTCAGGCTCCGGTTCAGGGTCGGGATCAGGGTCAGGGTCAGGCTCTGGCGCCAGCACACAGACTATAGGCGGGACTGTCATCGGCCTACTTGGAACGGGATTGGTTTTGGAGGATAACGGCGCGGACGACCTTTCGATCAAGGCAGACGGTGCTTTCACCTTCAAGACTGCGGTGACTGGCACCTACGTTGTGACGGTGAAGACTCAGCCTACGGGTCCCATCCAGACTTGCAGCGTCACGAACGGCACCGGCACCGCGCTCGCCAATGTGACCAACGTTCTCATCAATTGCGGCACTAGTGGCCTCACGATCGGCGGTTCAGTTTCCGGCCTCATTGGAGGTGGACTGGTCTTGCAGAATAATGGCGGCAACAATCTCACGATCACCGGACAAGGAAACGTCCCATTTACGTTCACGGCCCCGGTTTCCTCTGGTACTGCCTATACAGTCACGATCCAAACGCAGCCTTCTAACCCAGTGCAGGCGTGCTCCGTAGTGAACGGAACTGGCACCGCAACCTCGAACGTCACCAACGTGGAGATCATCTGCACACAGCCAGGATTCAAAATCAGTGGCTCGGTGGTCGGTCTGGTGGAGGCTGCCGGCGACACCCTCGAACTGCAAAACAATGCGGGCGACGACCTTTTTGTTACCGGAGACACTACTTTCACTTTTCCCACACAAGTGACGAATGGCGGCATTTTCAACGTAAAGGTGTTTCTACCGCCAACGAGCCAGCCGCAGCCCTGTACGACATTCTTCTATACTGGCATAGCTGTCACGAATGTTAGCGACATTCTCGTTGATTGCGAGCACAACGACTGGGCGTGGGACTCGTGGTACCTCAGCAGCACCACTTCAGCGAACAACTATGCTTCAGTTACCACACCCCTCTTTCCTCCAAACGAAGTTTTTCCGCCGAACGTAAGTACGCCCGGCGGCAGGGACTTCGCTGCGGCTTGGACCGATAAACTGGGGAGAAAATGGCTCTTCGGCGGATTGGGCTTTCCATTTCCGAGCCCGCTGGGGAAACAAAGTCCAGCCCTTTTGAATGATCTTTGGGTTAATGATCCTTCCGCGGGAGGCTGGGTCCCGGCGAATCTACCCATTTTTACAAACGGCGCGAACATTCCTGCCGTCTTCCAAGTGCGTCCGGATCAACTCGAAGAAGAGTTTGTGCCATCCACGGCGAACGCCCCAGGCTCGAGGTGGGGTAGCTCGAGTTGGACAGACAGGTCCTCTGGCAACCTCTACTTGTTTGGTGGCCAGGGAATCGGTAGCACCGGTGGTGAGAATTTGCTCAATGACCTATGGAAGTGCGCTCCCAACAACGCGACGGTCGATGGTTTCGGTGCCGGAACCAGCTCTTGCCCGTGGACGCTGGTAGGAGGCTCAACTGTAGGCAACTCGAGCGGCACCTACGGCACTCAAGGAGCTCCGGGAGGAGTTCCGGGCGGCCGATGGGCTGCTGCAACGACCACCGACGGGTCTGGGAATTTTTGGCTATTCGGCGGCCAAGGCCTGGACTCAGCAGGCACAACCGGTTTGCTGAGTGATCTTTGGGAGTACAACGCCACCGCAAATCAGTGGACGTGGATCGGGCCTTCCACTTCCAACGTCGTTAATCAGAAGGGCAATTACGGCACGCAAGGAACAGGTAGTGGAACCACAGCCCCTGGTTCGCGTCAGGCAGCCGTGTTGTGGGCTGATACCTCCGGCAACATTTGGCTTTTCGGCGGATTCGGACTCGATTCGGCGGGAACTGGAAATGCCGGTCCTCCCCCTGCAGGTGCGATCCTCAACGATCTCTGGGAATTTAATATTACGACCAAACAGTGGATTTGGGTCTCTGGCAGCAACCTAGCGAATCAAACTGGCAACTATGGCGCAGAGGGTACGAGCAACTTGAGTATCGGTGCGGCAGGAAACTTTCCCGGGTCGCGTTGGGGTGCCGTCGGCTGGAGCGACGCCAACAACAACCTCTGGTTTTACGGTGGCTGGGGATACGGTACAAGCACCACGAACCCGACTGGATTCCTGGACGACATCTGGGAGTACCAGCATAGCTCCGGGCTGTGGATTTGGTGGAAGGGAATCAGCAATGCCAACCAGAACAGTGTGTTCGCCATCCAAAAAATTCCTGGTGGGGACGGCACGCCATATGTAAATAATGTCGTCGGCGGACGCCGGGGAGCCGCAATCTGGGCTCCAGACCCGCTTGGTTTCGTCACCATCTTCGGCGGGGAGGGTTACGATGCCTCCCAGGGAGCACCCCCAGGCTACCTGAACGATTCGTGGTCCTATTTGCCATTTCCCAACTAACATGATTTAGAGCCCGCTCCGGCCGGAGTTCATTGATTTCTCAATCAATGATTCTGGCCAGAGTACTTGGGAAGTGCTGAAACATTATTGCAACTGAGATGTTGTTGCCGCGGCCAGCGGCTCGGCGCGAGGTGGGGCGCTTGACAATTGGTGACGATCGGTTGCTTAACGATTTTTGGAATTACTTGCTAACCCCTTATAAAACGCGGTTGGGCGCAACGCAGAATTGGAGGCCGGAAGCGAACGCTTCCGGCCTTTTCATAGAACCACAACACGTACCAGACCACCTACGGTAGGTAATCGAAGACCATCAGGTGAGCCTCTTCAACCACTAAATCGGAAAGAATCACTGTTTGCCATCCCGTACTCTTTTCGTGCTGGGTAACGCCTTGTGTGATGTTTAATTCCTTCAGCAGATCGGCTTGCAAGTCCTGCGTTCCATGGCGCGCGGTGAGAACAAAGTGCCTCGGGACCGCGGAGTAGAATCGCTTCAATTCGGGCACCCACAGCCCGGTCTTGGCAATTGCCCCGGTTGGAACTTTTCCGATCGGCTCGAAGTGATCAGGCTTGATCTCTTTGAAAACTGCAACCGTGCCAGTGGTCCCCACGAAGTAGATGCGGCCGGTCGGGGCATCATACTGGATGTCGTCGGCGCCGCCCACGCTGTCAAGACCCTGAACCACTTTGCCATTCTCCGTATCCATAACCGTCAGCCGGCCAGGCTCATGCTGATGTCCACCACCGATGTCACCTGTATGCGCTTTCAACCTGCTGCCGATAAACAAGCGATGATGCGCAGCGTCCACTGCCGCGGTATGCGGTACGGGGCCGCCTGTGATCGGCCATTGTGCGACGACGGAGCGCCTTTCGAGATCCACGACCGCCACATGGCTTTCACCATCCACAATATCTCCCATCGTTACGTACAATCTCTTTGCCGACGGCTCGATGGCCATCCCCGCGGGATCACCGCCTGGCAGACGAATACTGCCCACCAATTTGGCCGTCTTTGTATCGACGATGTCGATGGAAGCGTTG
>Ga0210408_10004445_pt1 | contig 12496 bp, 10 predicted proteins | sample IncBWH4MmetaG_FD_155471 | JGI IMG/M metagenome (GOLD analysis project Ga0210408, IMG submission 155471) | Forest soil microbial communities from Barre Woods Harvard Forest LTER site, Petersham, Massachusetts, United States - Inc-BW-H-4-M | ecosystem: Environmental > Terrestrial > Soil >...
TGATTGGGGAGCGCTTCCTGTTAACTGCGGACTGCAATACTGGAGCCCCCGACTGCACCGCGCCCAACATGATTGACAACCCGCCCATCGCAGTCACACCGAATCCCAAGAAACTCGAATACATTCCCGCACTAGTTCAAACCCCAATCTCCGCCGTCCCGTCCTGCGCTACCACGGATTATCAGAAGGCAATCACAGGATGCGATCAAACCACCGAATATGCTTGCGGCCAGACCAACGGCGCAAACGCCGATCTGACCATCAATCCGGGCGGTGGAGCTGGTGATACTTCAACCGCTGCGCAGTGCCTTATTCAAGAGACTGTCGGGCAGGACTCCCTTGACACCGGCCCATTTCCCTTCCAGATCAAAGCAGGCGACGGCAATCCTCTGGTCACCAACGGCATCCTCGCCAGCGGCACCATCGTCACTGCCAGCAATTCCATCGTGACGGTTCCTCTTTACCACGACACCAACCCTCTGACCGGCTCTCAACCCACGCTGACGATTACTGGATTCCTGCAGGTGTTCATCAACGGCGTCGATACCGCCACTGGGAATGTGGACGTGACCATCCTCAACGTCACCGGGTGCGGAAACACTGGAACCACCCCAGGCGTGGCCGGGTCGTCTCCCGTGCCGATTCGTTTAGTTACCAACCCTTGAGAAGTAAGAACTAGTCGGGAGTGTTGTCGTCCGGCGGAGTCTTAGGGTCGGGCGGATTTCTCTGAACCTGTTCCGCTTTCACCGGCGCATTCTGCGAAGTTTCATCGCTGGGCTCATTCCCCGCCTGAATAGGCGCCAGCGGCTGTGCACCGCCCTCGCCTCGGGGACTCAGAATCACGTGTTCCAGAATCTGCGGATTGTCGGCCGCGCTGAGTATCAGAAAGTTGAACTTCGACCCGTTCAGCAGGTGAGCCAGAACTTCAGGCGCGGGACCAGGACCGAGATCAGCGACCACCGGCTCCTGCTCTGCCCCGGCGGCGACGGACACTTCCGCGCCAGTACGCTGATGCACCGCGAACAGCACTTCCGACAGACTAGCCTTGTTGGCCCGGATGGAGAGCAGCCCATTGCGAAAAGTCACTTCGAGCCGCTTGCTCGGAACTTGAGCGCGAACCGGTTCGGCTCCTGTCGTGTAGCTTGCGGTGACCAGGCCCGGACGCTGCACCGGCGGAAAATCATCCGCTTCGGTAGGAGCGGACGCATCCTGCGCGGCTCCGGTTACTTTGATGATGACGGTGCGGCCGTAAGGAAAGACCTGATAAGACTGCGGCGTCTTCAGATCGAGTACCACGCGCGTGACCGGAGGACTCGACTGGAACAACCCGACGCGAACGCCGGTGACTTCCCCGCGATTGACGACCTTGCTGCGCAGCTGGTTGCCGGGCACGGCATTGGGAAAATCCACCACCAGGCGATCGGGACCAGTTAAAACCTGAGTTTGCGGAACTAGGCGGGCGCTGGCTTCAATTTCGATTTCAACTGCGTCCTTACTGACAAGAACTTGCACCTTGCGCACGGAGGCAGACTGCCCCACCGCTGCTGGTGCTACCACAACGGCAAGCAACAACAAACCGAGCCCGGTTCTGGGGGAGCTGCGCATCAATACCTGCAGTCTCTATCTTTTCAATCTGTAGGTGGTTCCTGACGCGATTGTAGCAGCGTCGGCCAGCGCGAGCGCTTACTTTGGTATTAGAACGGTGTGTCATTAGTACACTGCCTCAGTGCGTCAGCGGCTTCAGGATATCGCCCAGAACGTCCGGCTGGCCTGGGATTCGCTGCAAGTGCGGGTTTCTGACACCGTCCCGATATGGAACGGAATAGGTCTTGAAAAACTGGGCGTTCTCCACCAAAAGCTCGATAGGCTGGGCGCTTCCTGGGGTGGTTTTCAAGGCCGCCCGCAACACTGGAGGCGAATATTTCCTCCCGTTAACCGCCACCAGCCTCATGCCTGGGCCAAGCCCTGCGCCGTGCGCTGGAGAACCTACAATCACGTCCTGCAGCTTGCCGTCCTGCGAGACTGTGAATCCCATCGAGTACGAGAAATCAGCAAACTTCACCAGCTTCTCGATAGCCTGCGTGAACTGATTGGGCTTCTCGTCGTAGACCAACTTCCAACCCCCACGCTCGATGCCGCCCATAGGCGCGTGCGTGCTGATTCCGGCAACGCGCTCCCGCAGCAGGCTGGCCCAGTCGTAAGGCGCAACTTCGTTGAGCGTACGCACCAGGTCCTCAAAGCTATAGGGAACAACTTTGGGAGCACCGCTCTCCCCGCCATGAAAGCGGCGGCAGAAATCATCGATCGAGCGCTGGTCGTGAGATTTTTGGCGGATGATCGCATCGACTTCCAGCCAGATCAACTCGCCTTCGGGATAGTAGTCCAGACCGCGCCGCCAATTCTGCCATTGCGGACCCAGCAGGCGCAACATCTGTACCGAACGCGCCGTGTCCTCGACGCTCCGCCAGGTGCGCCCGCTGCGATGATCGAGCGAGGCCGCCGTGCCAGCCAACGCCTCGCGATATTGCTCCGGCGTCCACAGCCCGCTGCGCACGGCCAGCATGTTTCCCAGATACTCCGTCAGCCCTTCGTAAACCCACAACAGGTCTCCGATCATCGGCTCCTGATAGTTCGGGGTAGCGAGGCCTGAGGGACGTCGATATTTTCCATTCCACGAGTGCACAAATTCGTGAGGCAGCAGGCCGCCGAAAATCATCCCCAGACTGGGATCGAGCAGCATGCGCTCCGACGCGACGCTGTCGTTCGATTCGTGATGTTCCACCCCGTGGCCCCCGACCTGATCGCTCAGCGTGAGCAGGAAGTGATACTGGCGATAGTGCCGCGCTCCAAACAACGCTCCGGTCTCGGCCACCAGCTTCTGATACGCGGCCAGGCCTTCTGGCTTCATGGCCAGGTCCGAATCGCTTTCGGCAACCAGATCCATCACATGGATCGGCGTTTCGCCCGGCTTGGTCAGTTCGATGCGCTTGTAGTGCACGCCGGCGATGAGCGGAGAGTCCACCAGCATGGTCAGCGAAACCCGCGAAAACTCCACCGTATCGCCGGACGCACGGCTCACTGGCAGCGCCGTGCCAAACTTCCACCCGGAGGGCAACGTGACCGACGGCTGAAATTCCACGTCGTCGGAACGCGCACCCTGCGGATAGAGCACCACCGCATTCCAGTTCAAGTCGAGCACGTTGCTCGACGCTGCAGGTCCACCTGCCCCTGCGCTCGCGTCCGACGTGATGGCATCGAGCGCCACATCAATTGCGTCTACGCCTGCGGGAACCTTCACGTGGAACGTGTAGCTTTCGACTGCATCGCGCTCCCATGCAAGAGCTTGTCCTCCGGCCTCCATGTGAAGGCCCGTGAGCCCCGCGATGGGCCCGCTAGGGCGGTGGTTGCCGGGGATCCACTTGGGAAACACCAGCGCCAACTCGCCAGCCTTGGCGGGAATATGCAGGCGCGCATGATAGACATTCCGGGGCGCGTCCGTCAGATCGACCGCCAGGCGAATGGCCTGAGCCAACACACTCGATTGCGACAAAACCAGGAAGATCGGCAGGAACAATATCCGCAAGCCACTCGATCGTAGTGAATGCACCCCAACCTCCGATATAAACTCAAAACGACGAGGCTAATCGAAGGTCGCAAGAAGAGGCAAGCGATGACCTTCTAGTCGCCAGAGTCCAAGCACAAAATAAGGAGCGCCGAAAATCCGGCGCTCCGGGAAGCAAAGGCGTCAGAACATAAGGTATTGCAGCGAACAAAGCTACGTGCGGACAAACTTACGCCGAGCCTGCCAGTACATCGCGGCCAAACCAGAACCAACCAGCAGCCAGGTCGCGGGTTCCGGGACGGCTTCACCACCACCACTGCCGCAGGGATCTAGCTTCTTCTTTTTCTTGCCCGCGTCTGCACTGAAGACTTCTACTTGACCATTCTTCTTCTTTTTTACCGGCGCACAGACTCCAGACGGAATGGGAGGCGACGAAAGCGGAACCCAACTCCCTCCGACGAAGGGACTGTACAGGCTCAGGGGAGCGGTGGGATCGACGCCGGGCATGCCCGGACGATTCAGCAATGCCGACTGGAATGCAACCGGAGGGCTTTGTACTGCTGTTCCCGGGCTCGGCTGCACCGGCTCGTCAAACTTGGCCGCTGCAGGCTCTGACGAAGAAGTGGCCTGCTGTGGAACCTCTTCCACCCGGTTGCCGCAACGGGCGCGGGCAGTCATCTTGCCGTCGGTGATCAGTTTCTCGCCCTTGTGCAGCGACACTCGGTGCCGCATCCAGTACACTTTGTTGCCGATGCGATAGGACACATACACGGTCCGCGCCAGCACTAGGCGCACCACGCGAGCGTGATCGTAGTCGAATCCGGCGTAGTGCGAAGCTACCACCGGATCGTGTTCGGCCACCCACTTCAGTTCGCGCGCATCTTCGATCCCGCCCGCCACTACCGAATAAGGGTAAACCGGACGCGCATCAGCAGGGCGAAACGCCTGTTCCTGATTAGCCAACAGAAGCCGGGTACGGCTGGCTTCGGTCGCCTGCCAGTCTGGTCCCTTGGACGATGTAAACAACGAAGGACTGAAATGCCTGAGGGCAAGCGCGGAAAACCCGGCCGCAAAGAAAGCCAGCACCAGAGCTAAAGAAACGCGGCGAAGCAGGCGATTTCGGTGATGACGGCGGGTGGGACGGCGCCGAATCTGCGTCCGCACGCTCTCGGCTTCAGGCGGCGTCACAACCTGCTCCCAGCCGAAGTGCCCCGATTTCGTGGGCTTTGAATCAAAACACACTCCCCCGCACCTGGACTCTGCAGTTCAAATGCCATCGCCAGACGCGCTCCTACTACAAAATGCAGGAGATCAGCGCTTTCCGATTGCCCCATGCTAGCAGACGTGCACACCTTTGCACAAAAGTGTCGTGCCGTTGCCTCTCCAGTTTAGTTGGCTGGCACTGCAGAGTGCTCCCATCTCCTCGACTAGGCGGAATTTGGTGGAGCTAGTCGGGATCGAACCGACGACCTCATCGTTGCGAACGATGCGCTCTCCCAGCTGAGCTATAGCCCCACGGACACAAAGGAATTGCCAGCAAAGAAGTTATTTTACCAGCGATCCAGCATCGACACCACCACCGTGACAGGTGCCGCGCAAGGAACAATCTCCGCGAAAACCAGCTTGACGAACACCCATCCGCCACGTCTAAATAAGTTAACGCACGGCTGTGGGAACAGTCTTATGTTTTCGCAACTGAATCCGGCAACGTCTCGCCAGCACAGGCTTTTGTCCGCATCGCTCATCTTGCACGGCCTGGTGCTGGCCTGGCTTCTGCATGTACCCGAGCCTCAACTGTTGCAACCGAGTTCCGTGGCGCTCGGACGCAATGGCAGAGTGCTATCGCGACTCTACTTCCCTTCCCAGTCGCCCGACAACAGCGCCACCAGTTCATCGGACCGTTCAACTGAGACGTACCGTCGTCAACGCCTGGGGCACGAGAAGCTGACGTGGAAGCAAGTCTCCACGCAAGCGAAGTTGCCCCTGCCGCCAACCCCACTCTCTCGATCCAAAGCCGAGGACGCCGCAAAAATGGCGACGCTCTCGAAGCTGGGTCATGGCGCGCCTGCAGGATTTTCCTACGGATCAGTGCCCGGCGGTCCGGTCTATGGCGATGAGATTCGCCCAGCTCTGCCCATCGCGACTTCCGATCCCGTGGTCTACCCCTGGCAACGCCCGGACTCCGAGGGTGTGGTCAAAATCGAAATCACGATCGACGAAAAAGGCGAAATCGTTGACAAAAAAGTGCTGCTGAGTCTAGGCCCCGCCCTCGATAGCAAGTGTCTGGCGGCGCTCGAGAACTGGCGCTTTCAGCCGGCCACGCATAACGGAGTCCCCATCCCTTCGAAGCAAGACGCCATTTTCCCCTTTAAGGCGCGCGGTTAGGTCAATCTCTGGCTCACCTCGGTTCAGCGCGCAGCCGCTATAATGAAGTGGTGAGTAGCAACCGAGTCAGCCAGGTCGCATCCGCCGATTTCCCCACCAAATGGGGCAAGTTCCGCATTCACGGTTTTCGCGGAGAGTTCGGCGCCGAGGGCAACCGGCGCATGGAAGAAGCAGTCGCGCTGGTGATGGGTGACGTGCAGCCGGCACCGCCACTGGTGCGGGTGCATTCGCAGTGCCTCACGGGTGACGTTTTTCATTCCCTGCGTTGCGATTGCCGCCAGCAGCTTGAGTTGTCGCTCGACATGATCGCCAAAGAAGGCGCAGGCATTCTGATTTACGAACAACAGGAAGGCCGCGGCATCGGCCTGATGGCGAAGCTGCAAGCCTACTCCCTGCAGGACGCGGGTCTGGATACCGTCGAGGCCAACGAGCGTCTTGGATTCAAAGCAGATCAGCGCGAGTTCGCGCTTCCGGCCGAGATTCTCAAGGCGCTGGGCGTGACCCGAGTTCGCCTGCTCTCGAACAACCCGGACAAAGTGGAAGCCCTCGAACACAACGGCGTGCAGGTCGTGGAGCGCATCCCGTGCGAGGTAGCGGCAGGCCCGCAAGCCGAGGAATACCTGAAGACCAAGAAGGAAAAGTTAGGGCACCTGTTCACCTCACGCTGAGAACCAAGAACTAGAGATGCTCCCCGGTCTCGTGCCTGCTGCCCGCGAACCCAGCTCTCCGCTTTGCGTGAATCTCCTCTCCATGCTCTAATGCGCTGACTCTTTCCGCATGGCCGATCTCTTCTACGAGCGTCGACCTTCAACACCGCGTCCGACGAGGGATAGCCTCGCTTTTGTACTGGCGCTGATCGCCGCATCCTCCATGCTCTATTTCCATCTTGGCCTGTTCCTGCCGCACGCGCGCGAAGTGCGCCACGCACAGGGTCTGGGGGACGGTTACGCCTTCGGCAATGACTTTTATCCGATCTGGCTCACCTCGCGGGAGGGGCTGCGTGAACACCGCGATCCTTACAGCGTGGAGATGACGCGCCAGATTCAGACTGGACTGTTCGGCCGTCCTCTGGACGCCCAGAATCCGACCGACCAGCCCGCGGACTACCGCTCATTCGCCTATCCCGCGTTCATCGACCTGCTCTTCTGGCCGATGGCCGGGGCGGAGTTTCCTAAGCTGCGCATCTTTCTTGCCGTGTTGCTACCCCTGCTCACCGCTTGCAGCGTGTGGTGGTGGACGCGGGCCTTGGATTGGCGTCCGGGCGCAATCTGGCTCGCAATAACCGTTTTGCTCACGCTCTGCAACTATCCAGTACTGGAAGCGCTCTTCGCGGAACAGCCTGGGCTGATCGTGGGATTTTTTCTGGCAGGATCAATTCTCGCCCTGCGGCGCAACCGCTTCCTGAGTGCTGGAATTCTGATGGCGCTGACCACCATCAAACCGCAGATGACGCTCCTGGTAATTCTTTATCTCTTGCTCTGGAGCGCAGCCGACTGGCGGCAGCGCGCTGGTTTCGCCTGCGGATTTCTCGGCACGATCCTGGTGCTGGTGGGCGCATCGCTGATGATCTGGCCCCACTGGATCGGTGCGTGGATGAACGTCCTTTTCGAATATCACCGCTACTCGACCCCACCGCTGGTGACCGAATTGTTGGGCCCAATGCCGGGGATTCGCGCCAGCCTTGTCTTGATTGCAGCCCTACTTGGTACCGCCATCCTGCTCGCCTGGCGAAAGCGCCGTGCGAGCCTTGGCTCATTGCATTTCTGGCTGGCCATCAGTCTGCTGTTGGCCATCACGTCGGTCACACTTCTTCCCGGGCAGGCAGTCTATGACCACATCATTCTCCTGCCGGGGATCCTGCTACTGCTTCAGCGCTGGCCTGACTTTTTTCCCCGTCGGCGCGTCGGCTTCGCGCTACAGGGGCTCGGGGCAATCGCTTTGTTCTGGCCCTCGGTCGCGGCGTTCGGGCTCATTCTAACGCGCTCATGGCTTGCGCCAGGACACCTCTACTCTGCTGGAATCCTCGCCTTGCCCATCCGCACGGCTGCCTCCTTCCCCTTCGTCGTGCTGGCCCTTCTTGCTCTTGCTGCACGGAATGCTTCGGAGAGCGGTTAGTGACGGAGACCTCGTTTGGAGTGGACACGAGCCAGTGCGTGCAGCTGCTCGCCTTTCTCAAAACTTCAACATCTTCCGAAGCCGAGCCCTCTTCTTCACCGGAAGATATTTCATCGCGGCGCCTGCTAGCGCGCCATAAACCTCCACCGCTGCTGGAACTCGGCGCAGCACCCCCAGATGCCGCGCCACCGTGGCGACGTCGCCCCGCACCAATGGCCCGCTGAACGAGCCGGCCGCGCCCAACTCCGCATAGTTAACTATCGTTTGTAGAAGAATAGGAAGCATCTTCTTTTTGGCCGCTTTCCGCTTCACTCCCGCAGCCTTCGCAACCTGCTCGGTCGTGGCCAGCAGCGCCGTGAGTAGCGGCGAGGCAAACGTTCCCCAGGCATGGTAGGCAGCTTTGTCTTGCTTGCGGATCGGATACGGCTGGCCGAAAACATCTCTTACAATCCGCCGCGCCGCACGAACGGCGGCTTCATCTCCCTCGATCGCGAACGGCACTCCGGCCAGCGCCGGTCGCGAACCTTTCACGAACGTCATCAGCGGATGCACCGACGCCACCGCCGCTCCGCGCCGTCGCAGCACGTCGAGTTCGTCGCTGGTAAGCGCCCCGCTGGAATGCAGCGCAACTCTTCCCTTCCACTTGTGATTCGCTTCGAGCGAGCGAGCCGTAGCCGCAATCGCACCATCAGGGACGCAGAACCACACAACTTCAGCATTGACGCGCGCGCGCGTAGCCGCAACTGCACGAGCGCCTGCTTCTTTGGCGAGCAGGCTTGCCCTTCGAAGCGAAGCTCGACTATCCCGTGCGACAATTTCGTCAATCACATACCCAGCCCGCCGCAGGCTTAACGCCAGCACCCCAGCCAGGTTCCCTGCTCCCACCATCGCGATGCGCGGCTTCGCGGCCATGCCGGGGAGGATAGCAGAACCGGGTTAAGAGAAGTCAGAAGTCAAATCAAAATGCAGAGGTAAAGAGCGCACACGTCACAACTCCTGCACTCCGCTCCTGACTTTTCCTTGCCTGCAGTTTCCTGCTTTATATTGTCTGCATGGCGAAATCCTCAGCTTCTTCTTCCAGGAAAAAGTCTACACAGCGCAAAGCTCCGAAGGCGCGGCTGTTGTCCTCTCGCGTGACGTATCGCGGGCCGGTGTTCTCGGTGACTACCGACCACGTCGAGGAGCCAGGAGGTGTGCGCGCATACCGCGATGTCATCCATCACTCCGGCTCGGTCGTAATACTTGCGGTGGACGACTCCGCCGCCACGCCGCGCGTGCTGCTGGAGCGCCAATATCGTCACGCGGCGAATAGCTATTTGTGGGAACTGCCTGCCGGGCGCATCGATCCCGGTGAGCACGAACTCAAAGCCGCCAAGCGCGAACTGCTGGAAGAAACCGGATACACGGCCCGCCACTGGCGGCGAATTCTGAAGTTTTATGCCAGTCCTGGATTTGTGGCTGAGACCATGTCCGTCTACCTGGCCACCGGCCTGCGCGCCGGCATCGCACAGCCCGAGGAAGACGAAATCATCTACAAGCGCCTCGTCCCGCTGAACACCGCGGTTCGCATGGCCACCAGCGGCACCATCCGCGACGCCAAGACCATATCTTCTGTCCTATGGCTGCAATATCAGGTGGCGAATGGTCACGTCTCGCTCTCCCGTGCGAGAGTGCGAACTGCCGCCAAGACTAGATAGGCTCGGAGCAAGTATGTGGGGACAGCCGCCCCCGGCTGTCCGCCGGGCAAAGCCCGGCACTCGCTCGCCGTCCCATTCCATGCAACTAGACTTGCCGCAGCTCGGCAATTCCAATTCCTGACCGCCTCGTAATACTCGCGTCCTGGACACACGCCATCCTGCCCTTGACACTGACCCGGTATGGCTCCAAAATGCCCCTATCGAAATGCGGGCACGTCCTTGGGCCCCCCACAAAAAGGACGTGCGGAGAGAGGGGGGTACGTGGAACGTCTGAAAGGAACCGTCAAGTGGTTCAATAACGCCAAAGGCTATGGGTTCATCGGGCGCGCGGATGGCCCGGATGTTTTCGTTCACTACAGCGCCATCACTTCCGAGGGCTACAAGAGCCTGCAGGAAGGCGATCAGGTCGAGTTCGAAATCACTGAGGGCCAGAAGGGCCCCCAGGCCGCTAACGTTACCAAGAGCGCGTAAGGTGGCGACTCTTTCTCCCCCTGCGACAAACAAGGGCGTAGTTCGCCACAACCGGAGCCTGATCGCCTCATGAGCGGCCGCGAGATAATCGTCAACACACTAGTGGGCATGTTTTTGGTGTCGGTCTTCTGCCTTCCGTTCTTCTTTGCCGCTGTAGTAGGAGAATACGTTTTCCACGCACTGGATCTGGTCGTTCAGACCTTCATACCGGGACTGGCTGATTCTCCGGACTTGTTCCTAGCAATCTTTTTGGTATGGTCACTATTTTCAGGCACGTGGTACCTTTGGAAACGCCGCTGGATGAATGCATTCTTATCATTTGCAATTATCCCCATAATCTTGTCGATCTGGCTGACGAGTGTCCACTCGGGGCTTGGACCTGGTGGTTTCGGAGTATTTACGCTCTTCCCGATTCTTGCTATTCCAAACAACTCTGCCCCCGCACGATTCCAAATTTTCTCGACCGCATTTATCGTTTCTGCAGTAGTCGCAATCAACACCGGCTTGTTGGGATCAGGGTCTCTGGCCCGAATTGCTGCCAATTGCATTCTCGGTTGCGTCTTCATGTGGTTTGCGAACGAGGTGCGCAAAAATTGGAACACCACGAAGAACCCAGGCACGCAAGCCCCCTTTGCACCAACCCGCGCATAGTCCTTACGCACCCTAGCTCTCTTTCTCCAACTCGTTTACCCTTATTCCGCACCCATGGACAACAAGGCCATCGCTGGCATTCTCTACGAGACTGCCGACCTGCTCGAAATCGACGCTCAGGATTCCTTCCGCATCCGCTCTTACCGCAACGCGGCGCAGGCCATCGAAAATCATTCTGAGCAAATCCAGAGCATCATCGATGAGCCGAAAAAGGTCCTCGCGATCTCCGGCATCGGCAAAGGCATGCTGGCGAACCTGAAGGAACTCTTCGAAACCGGCAAGCTTGCGGTGCAGACGGAACTGCTCGCGAAATACCATCCTTCGATGCTGCAGTTGCTCAAGATTCAAGGCCTGGGGCCGAAGACGATAGCCCTGATCTGGAGTGCCTACAAAGTTTGTGACGTGGACGGGGTCGCGAAACTGGCGCGCGAGGGAAAGATTCGCGAACTCCCGCGCATGGGCGAAAAGCATGAGCAGAAACTGCTCAAGGCCATCGAGGACTACCGCCGCATCAGCGGACGCTTCCTGATCGATGCCGCCGAGACCGAAGCCGAGAAACTCACCGAATATCTCCACAAGTTCCCCGGCTTCGACAAGATCACCCCCGCCGGCTCGCTGCGCCGCGGACGTGAAACCGTGGGCGATCTCGACATTCTTGTAACCGGAAAAGCCTGCACCTCGGAGGCCAAGCGAGCCGAGGCTATCGCCTACGTAGCAAAATACCCGCCGCTGATGGACGTGATCTCCAGCGGCGACAACAAGATCAGCTTCCGCCTCCGGAGCGGCATGCAGGTTGACGTGCGTCTCCTGCCTCCGGAATCTTTCGGCGCCGCTATGCAATACTTCACGGGCTCGAAAGCGCACAATGTAGCCTTGCGCCAGCGCGCTCTCAAAATGGGCTACACGCTCAACGAGTACAGCCTGGCCACCCTCGAAGGCGAGAAGCCAGTCGCCGGCAAGACGGAAGAGGAAATCTACGCCAAGCTCAAGCTCGACTACATCCCTCCCGAGTTGCGCGAGAATCTCGGCGAGATCGACCGGGCCGAAGCCCATGATCTGCCTGCTCTGATCACGCAAGACGACATGCAGGGCGACGTCCACATGCACACCGTCGAAACCGATGGTCGCAACACCATCGAAGAAATGGCTGAGGCTGCCAAGGCGCACGGCTACCAATACATGGCGATCACCGACCACTCCAAGAACCTGGCTTTCGCCAACGGTCTCGACGACAAGCGCGCCCTGGCGCACATCCAGCACATTCGTGACGCCAACAAGAACATCGACGGCATCAAGATTTTCGCCGGCATTGAAGTCGACATCCTGGCCGACGGCGATCTCGATCTCTCCGATGAAGTGCTCGCGCAGATGGATCTCGTGATCGCCAGCGTGCACTCGGTTTTCAACCAGGACTCGGCAAAGATGACGGAGCGCCTGCTCAAAGCCGTCCAGAATCCCAATACGTCCATCATCGGACATCCCACCGGACGCATTCAGCTCCGCCGCGATGCCTACCCATTCGACATGAACGCCGTGTTAACCGCAGCAGCGGAACGTAAAGTCGCGATGGAGCTGAATTCCTATCCCGACCGCCTCGACCTCAACGACGTCCACC
>Ga0210408_10004446_pt1 | contig 12495 bp, 7 predicted proteins | sample IncBWH4MmetaG_FD_155471 | JGI IMG/M metagenome (GOLD analysis project Ga0210408, IMG submission 155471) | Forest soil microbial communities from Barre Woods Harvard Forest LTER site, Petersham, Massachusetts, United States - Inc-BW-H-4-M | ecosystem: Environmental > Terrestrial > Soil >...
GTTCGGCGGCGTCGGCCGGCGGAGCCGTGTCCGGCGTGTCCACTTGGACGGTGTGGCCGGAGACCTGTTTTTCGAGCGGGACGACATTCGCGAAATCTTCGACCGGCATGCCCTGAACGGCCTGTTGCATGAATTCGAGCCAGATGGGCAAGGCCGCCCTCGCACCGGTTTCTTTTTTGCCGAGGGAGATGCGTTTGTCGTCGTTCCCCACCCACACACCGGCGGTAATCTGCGGCGTGAAGCCGATGTACCAGGCGTCGGTGAAATCGTTGGTGGTGCCTGTTTTCCCCGCTGACACGCGGCCAAGCTCCTTGGCGCGCACGCCGGTGCCGAACTGCACGACCTCTTCGAGCATGGCCACCATGGTGCGGGCGACGTCCGGTGGAATCACATCGCTGACTTGCGGGCGCGGCTCCTCCAGCACGACACCGTCGTAGGAGGTGACGCGGCGGATGTAGTGCGGGTCGATGTGAATTCCATCTTCAGAGAACACGGTGAACGCCGAAGTGTGTTCAAGCAGCGTCAAGTCGGCCGCGCCAAGAGCCAGCGGGAGATACGGCGGCAAGGGACTGGCGACGCCGAAGCGGCGGGTCACATCAATTACATTCTGCACACCGATGTGGTCGAGCAAGCGCACGGCCGGAACGTTGCGCGAATCAGCCAGAGCGCGGCGCAGGGTGATGCGCCCTTCGAATTTTCCGTCGTAATTTTTCGGGGAATAGTCCTGGCCTCCACTGCGGAAGGTGATGGGCTGGTCCACGATGGTGTCGAAGGGAGAAGCGCCCTGTTCGAGGGCGGTGGCGTACACATAGACTTTGAACGAGCTGCCCGTCTGACGCAGGGCCTGGGTGGCGCGATTGAATTTCGATTCCGCGAAATCGTAGCCGCCGACCAGGGCTTTGATTTCGCCGGTCGAGTTATCAATAGCCAGGAGCGCGGCCTGCGCAGCAGGCTGCTGCTCGAGCTGCACGTGAGCGGTGTTGCCGGCGAGATCCTTGACCTGCACGACGACCAGGTCGCCAACTTTCAGGAGTTGCGGAGGCGTCTTGCGGCCGGTCCAGGCGAAATCCGCGGGGGTGAGCATGGCGCGGTACGAACCAATCTTGATGGTGGCGAATGTGGGTTCGACGGCGGTGACCAGGCCGTTGACATAATCGTTTTTCTGAATGGCGCTGCGCCAGTCTTCGTTCGTGTAGGTCTCAAGCGACGAAGTGTGGTCGGCGAGGATATTGGGCAGATTGCCGCGCCAACCGTGGCGGTGATCGTAGGCGTGCAAGCCGTCGCGGACGGCTTGGTCGGCGGCGCGTTGCATGGCCACGTTGAGGCTGGTGTAAACGCGCAGCCCCTGTTCGTGAACGGCGGCGGTGCCGTAGGTGTGCTCCAGGTACTGGCGAACTTCCTCGACGAAATAGGGCGCCAGATCGTTGTGGCTGGTGGCGATGCGCAGGCCGAGCGGCTCCTTCATGGCCGCGGAAGACTGCGCCGGCGTAATTTTGTGTTCATGCGCCATCAGCGATAGCACCAGGTTGCGGCGCGCGATGGCGCGGTCCGGATGAATGACGGGATTGTAAGTGGGTCCGCGGATGATGGCCGCGAGCGTGGCCGCCTGCGCCAGGGTCAACTGGCCGACCGGCCGGCTGAAATAATATTCGGAGGCGGCTTCGAAGCCGTAGTTACCGGCGCCCAGATAAATCTGGTTGGCGTACATGGTGAAAATCTGGTCTTTGGTGTAGTGCCGCTCGATTTGAATGGCCAGCACGGTTTCCTGAATCTTGCGGCGAAAGCTGCGGTCGGAGCGGTTGAGGAAAAGCCCGCCGGCGAGCTGCATGGTGAGGGTGCTGGCGCCCTCCTTGATGCCGCGATGGCGCACGTCGTGCCAGGCAGCTTCGAGCACGCGCGGGAAATCCACGCCCCAGTGTTCCTCGAAGTGCTGGTCTTCGGTGGTGGTGACGGCGTCCTTCAGCAGTTTGGGAAGTTGCGCGTAGGGGATCAGGATGCGGCGCTGAATGGCGAACGTGCCGATGGCCTGGCCGTCGTCAGCGTAGAGTTCGGTGACCACGTTTGGGCGGTAGTCCTCAAGGGCGCGAATTTCCGGCAGGTCGCCGGTGTACACGAACAGCAAGCCGAGCGCGGCGCCCAGGCCGATGGCGCAGACGACCAGAAAAGTGAACGCAAGGCGGCCGAACAGAGAGCCTCCGGCCATTTTCATCGTTGCTCGGTAGATTCGCTCCATCGGGGTTCCATTCTAACGCATCCTTTCTCGGGTGGTTGGGGACTACCTGGGACGGTTGTTCCCAATTCGGACTGCCGTGCAGAGGGGGTGATTTGAGGGTGGTGTCTTGGAGTAGCGAGGAAGCCATGCGTCGAGGATTAGGCTGGGGGTAACCAGAAAGCTACTCCCCCGGGGGGTGTCTTTTTGTTGCGATTAGAAAGTACCACCGTCGTTTGTTTTGTAGGGGTTGCGGCGAATCCGGTTTCCGCTCTGTTGCGATTAGAATTTGGCAATGTGGGGCAAGAAAATCGAAGAAAAGGTGAAACTCAGTGAGGAGCGATCGGGCCGAGGAGGAGCGGCGCGGGTTGCCGGTTGGGAGATTTTGAAACTGGGAAAAGTTTGGCACGGGCAAAAGTAGCACAAGATGAGGATGATGTCAAGAAGATAAACAGTTCCAAAATGGGAATGGAGGAAAGAACGGAGTGCGCGATTGGTGTGGGTTTCCAGTAGCACAGACTTCAGTCTGTGTGGTTCGCCTTTCCTTGCTCCACCCTGAAATCGCACCGCGAAGTCCGGTGGCAGCCGTGGCGGCGGTCGAAGCGCGTGAGCGGGAGAGCACAGATTGAAATCTGTGCCACCGAAGAGCACAGAATGAATTCTGTACTACCGAAGCCCTTCGGCAATTACTTAGGCGAGGGCCGCTTCGGCGTCCTTCACCGTGGGATAAGACTTGAAAAGCTGCGAGACGTGGGTCATTTCCGTCAAGGTCTTGACCTGCGCGTTCATGCCCACGAAGGCGAACTTGTGCATGGCTCGCTGCGCGCCCACGTGCGCGGCGACCATGGCGCCAAGCCCGGCGGAGTCCACGTACGGCACGCCCGTGAGATCGACGATCATCGTGGGCGCAGGGTCGTTGCGGACCGCTTCCTGAAAATTAAATACCGTGTGAATGGTGAGAGGGCCTTTCGCGGTCAGGACGCGGACGCCGTCGCGGGTGCCGTTGGAAACGCTGACTTGCAAGTTCTCGTTGGCCATGGGGGGCGATTCTAGCGAAAAGACGGGCTGTGAATGTGAATATATTGTTACAACCGACCTTCAGGAGGGGACCGGCCGGGTGAGGGGTGTGTGGCGGGCTTTCAGGCATCCTGGACGATGGCGTCGGCTTCGATTTCGACCAGCATCTGGGGATCGATGAGGCGCTGGACTTCGACCATGGTGGCGGCGGGGCGAATCGAGCCGAAGACTTCGCCGTGGGCGCGGGCGATTCTTTCCCATTCGGCGATGTTGGTGACGAAGATGCGGGTGCGCACCACGTCGGTAAGTTTGGCCCCGGCTTTCGCGAGGGCGGATTCGATATTGCGCAGGATTTGCGCTGCCTGAGCGTAGGCGTCGCCGACGCCTACCAGTTTTCCCTGAGCGTCGGTGGCCGTGGTGCCGGAGACGTGGACGTAGGGACCCACGCGAACGGCGCGCGAATATCCGACGATGGGTTCCCAGGACGTGCCGCTGGAAATATTTTGCCGCTGCATAGTTTCCTCCCCCGGTCAGGGATCGAAGCGTCCGCGCCATTCGGCGGGGACCACAGGACACAAATCCTGGCGCGTGCCAAAAACACGATAGCGGATGCGGGCGATGAAATCATAGCCGGCGTCGCGGATAAGGCGCGGAAACACCGACAAAATAGACGCCAGGAATTTCCAGCCGCCACCGAGGCGGTGGAAGATTTGATTCATGGCATCGGAACGCGACAGGAGCTGGCCATCGGCGGTGCGCAGCACCATGCTGTCAGGCAATCCGGCGCGCTCGGCGGGCGAGACCAGTGCAGCGAAAGTCTGACCTTGCAATGGAGCGAAGCGGAATGCGGCGCCGCCGCGGTCATGCCTTAAAACGAATTTCACCGTGGCGTGGCAGAGCGCGCAGTGCCCGTCGTAGAAGAGGATTTCGGTTTCGGGTGCGCGTGGCGGCACGACTGTTTCAGAATATCATGCCAGGAGAGACACTTTGGATTGCGCAGCGGGAAACTGCTGCTGGACAGATTTTCGGGAAGTCTCTAAGCTTGGATGTCTCAGGAAATTTTCCGGAGCCGGACCCACAGATGAAGTGCAAAAACATTCTCGAAGCCATGGGGAATACCCCGCTGATCCGCCTGAACCGGCTGACGAAAGACATGCCCGCGGAAGTGTACGTGAAGGCGGACTACATGAATCCGGGCGGGTCGGTGAAGGACCGCATCGGCCTGTGGATGATTGACGAGGCGGAGCGCAAAGGGTTGCTGAAACCGGGCGGGACGATCATCGAGGGGACTTCGGGAAACACGGGGATGGGATTGGCGCTGGTGGCGGTGACGCGCGGGTACAAAGTGGTTTTTACAATTAATGATAAGCAGTCGCGCGAGAAGATCGATCTACTGAAAGCCTTCGGCGCGGAAGTGATCGTTTGCCCTACGGCTGTCGAGCCGGAGGATCCGCGCAGCTACTATTCCGTGGCGAAAAAGCTGGCCAAAGAAATTCCGAATTCGTATTACCCCAATCAGTACGAAAACCCCATGAACCCCGAGGCGCACTATCACACCACGGGACCCGAAATCTGGAAGGACACGGAAGGCAAAATCACGCATTTCGTGTGCGGCATGGGCACCGGCGGAACCATCAGCGGGGTGGGAAAATATCTCCGTGAGAAGAACCCCAAGGTGCAGATTATAGGGGTGGATCCCATCGGGTCGCTGTACTACGAATTTGTGAAGAGCGGCACGGTTGGCAAGGCGCTGACCTACGTGGTGGAGGGAATCGGCGAGGACTTCTTCCCCAAGACGATGAATTTGAAAATTATGGACGATGTGATCCAAGTGAACGACGAAGAATGTTTCGTCTGGGCGCGCCGGCTGGCCAAGCAGGAAGGGATTTTCACCGGCGGATCAGGCGGCGGCTGCGTTTCCGGCGCATTGAAGGTGGCCAAGAATGGCAAAAAGGGCGACATGATCGTGGCGTTCCTGCCGGACTCCGGGTCGCGCTACCTGAGCAAGATTTATAACGACGGCTGGATGCGCGAGCACGGCTACACGGACGCGGAGGTGGCCATTTCCGCGGCGGACGTGATTCGTGTGAAGGCGCACAACGGCAAGAAGCGCGAATTGATTATCGTGCGGCCGTACCAGACGGTGTTCCACGCGCTGCACACCATGCAGAAACAGGATATTTCGCAGTTGCCGGTATTCGAGGAAGAGAGTCCAATCGGCACAGTGTTCGAGGACCAGATTCTGAACCTGGCGCTGCAAGGCAAGGACTTGCACAAACTGGTGATCCGCGAAGTGATGGGGCCTGCGCTGCCGCAGGTTTCCGCCAACGCCCCGGTCGAGCGTGTGACGCACATCCTGAGCCACGATTCTCCCGCGGTGTTTGTGGAGATGCCCGGCGGGAAACTGGAAATCCTTACGAAATTCGATTTGATGGACACCGTCGCCGGATTGATGGAACAGCGCCGCTAAGGGCACGACTGCAACACACGCTCGCCTGTTGATCCCTGAATTTCCCGCCGATTGAGACCTGCGGTCACAAGCCTTCTCGCAAATCTGGCGAGGGCGCACTGCCGGGTTCCTCAGGGGCTGAAGCCCAATTTTTTGCGAGCGCTGAATGTCGGAGCTGAAGCTCCGACCCCCTAAAAGGCTCTTCTGAGGCGGGTGGCGGTGTATTAGGAGACCTCAACGACGACGAGTGACATGTCGTCCTCGGCCGGGCCGTTGCGCCAGGCGGCCACGCGAGCGACGATTTCGCGTCGCATCTCCGCGAGAGGCAGCTTGGAAGTTTCGCGCACGATTTCGCTGAGCCCCTCGACGCCGAGCATTTCGCGGCTGGCGTTGAACGACTCGCTGAAGCCGTCGGTGTAGATGAGGACGCGGTCTCCGCGTTCGAGCGGAATCTCCTCAACGGCTTCGCCGTCAACGGCCTCCTCGAGCAGACCAAGCACTGCGCTACGCGAGGCCAGGAGCCGCGGCTCCTTTCCGGGCTGGACGATCATCGCAGGTGGATGTCCGGCGCCGGCAAATTCGAGAAGCCTGCCCGAGCGATTGAGGCGTGCGACGGCGAGGGTGAAATAAAAAACCGTGCCGCCGATATTTTGCAGCACGAAGCGATTCAGGTGGCGGAGCATGGGCGCGAGCGCGGCGCCGCTTTCGATTTGCGACATGGTCTCCGTGTAGATGCGGTTGGCGACGAGCGCCGAGCCAATGCCGTGGCCGGAAACGTCACAGACCATGATGCTCAGGTAATCGTCGCCAGGGGTGACCAGGCCGAAATCGCCGCCGATGGTCTTTACCGGCTGGTAGAACGTTTCGACGACGCCCTGGCCCCAGGCGATGCTGCGCGGGGCCAGGCTTTGCTGAACGCGCGCGGCTAGGGCAAGATCCTCCTCGATTTCCCGCGCGTGCTTTTCGAGCTGGACGTTGGCCTCGCGGAGGGAATTTTCAGCGCGCTTCTGCTCGGTGATGTCCGTGGCGGTGATGACAGCGTAGAAAGCGCCGTCGCGATCTTCTATCTGCTTGGCGGTGACCAGCACGGGCATCCGACCGCCGTCCGGCTGCGGAAGGAAATATTCGAACTGGCTGGCGCCTTCCTTCCGGCGCCGCTCGATGTGATTCACCAGGGCGGGGACATCCGCCGACGGATAGAATTCGGTGACGATATGGCCGATGAGCCTATCGGCGGGGATGCCGATCATTTTCTGAAAGATTTCGTTGGCGAAGAGGATGCGCGAACAGATGTCATTAATAATGACGCCTTGATTGAGTGTTTCAAGGATGCCGGTCACTTCGCCCAGCCATTCGGGCAATTCGAATTGGGGGTCGCTCACGCTTTCCTCTCGGCCCGCAGATAGCTGCTTTCCGGCAATCCATGGGCTGTCCCGCGGCAGAAATCTTACCGCGAGTTCGGGGCGGCGCACCATGCAGAAAACGCTCGAAGCAGAATGGGCCGCGATGGATTCATAAAACCCGCGCGGCGGTGTATCATCCCCCGAATTGGCCATGTCACTCTCTGCTGGGACCAAGCTCGGGCCATACGAAATCCAATCATCATTGGGCGCGGGCGGCATGGGCGAAGTGTACCGCGCGCGCGACACTCGCCTGGACCGCATCGTGGCAGTGAAGATTCTTCCCTCGCATCTGGCCTCAGACGCAGACGCGCGGCAGCGGTTCGAACGCGAAGCCAAAGTGGTGTCCAGTCTGAATCACCCGCACATCTGCGTGCTCCACGACATCGGGAAGGAGAGCGGGATCAACTACCTGGTGATGGAGTGCGTGGAAGGCGAGACGCTGGCGAAGCGGCTGGAGAAGGGTGCGCTGCCGGTCGAGCAGGTGCTGAAGTTCGGCGCGCAAATCGCGGACGCGCTGGACAAAGCGCATCGCAGCGGCGTGGTGCACCGTGATCTGAAACCGGGGAACGTGATGCTGGCGCCATCGGGAGTGAAGCTGCTCGATTTCGGGCTGGCCAAGCCGAGCGCCCCGCTGCTGAATTCGGCGGCGCGAACGGCGACGAAGGAAACTACGCCGGTGACCGCGGAAGGCGTGGTGGTGGGCACATTCCAATACATGTCGCCCGAGCAGGTAGAGGGGAAGGAACTGGACGGGCGGAGCGATATTTTCTCGCTCGGATCCGTGCTGTACGAAATGTTGACGGGGAGGCGCGCGTTTCAGGGGCAAAGCCAACTGAGTGTCGCGTCGGCGATTGTGGAGAAGGAGCCAGAGCCGATCAGCACGCTCAAGCCGTTGACGCCGCCGGCGCTGGACCGCTGCGTCAAGCGCTGCCTGGCCAAGGATCCCGATCGGCGGTGGCAGAGCGCCGGAGACCTGGCGGATGAGTTGCAATGGCTGGGCGGTGCACTCGATTCGGGAATGGGAGTGGCCGGACCAGCACGGGCGAATTCAAAACTGCGCCAGCGGCTTCCCTGGGTACTGGCGGCTGCGGGCGTAATCGCCGCGATTGTGTTCGGCTATTTTGACCGCCGTGATTCCTCCCTGGAATCGCAAAAGCAGATCATCGCGACCATTAGCGCGCCGGAAAAACTGCGCTTCAATCTGGCCGGCGATTTCTCCGGACCCTCCGCTGTGTCTCCCGATGGAACCAAGATCGTATTTAATGCCGGGGGCGTCTTGTGGCTTCGCGAGCTGAGCGAGCCTGTGGCGCGGCGCCTGGACGGAACGCAAGATGGCGTGTTTCCCTTCTGGTCACCGGACAGCCGCTCGATCGCCTTTGGCAGCGAAGGGAAACTGGTGACGCTGAACGTCGCCGGAGGGCAGCCCGTCACGCTGTGCAACGCCCCGAATATCCGCGGGGGAAGCTGGGCGGCGGACGGCACAATCATTGTCACGCCGAACTCGCGCGGGCCCGTTTATCGAATCCCGGCAAGCGGCGGAACTCTGACGCCGGTCACGCGGTTGGTGGAGGGACAGCAGACCACGCACCGGTGGCCCTTTTTCCTGCCGGATGGGAAGCATTTTCTTTATCTCAGCGCCAATCACGTGGATCCCAAAGGGGCGAGCACGCAAATCTACATTGGCTCGCTCGATGGAAAATTAAACCGGCCGCTGCTGCATTCGTTCAGCAAGGCGCAGTACGCTTCCGGTTACTTGCTGTTCCTTCACGGGACGGAGCTAAAGGCGCAGCCACTCGACCTGACAAAGATGGATTTGACGGGCGAACTGGCGACCATCGCGCAGAACGTGATGGAGGATGCGGGCACTTGGGGAGCGGTCTTCAGCGTTTCGCAGAATGGAGTGCTGGTCTATCAAGCCGGGCAATTGACCCAGAACGAGCTGCGCTGGTACGACCGCCAGGGCAAAGTGTTAAGCGTTCTCGCGAGCGGGACATATAAAGGACCACGGCTGTCGCCGGACGGCACAAAACTGGCGGTAGATTTCGGCGACCCAAATCGTGATATCTGGATTTTTGATCTCCGGCGCAATCTGAAAACCCGGCTGACGTTTGGCGCTATTGACACGGCGCCGGTGTGGTCGCCGGAGGGAAGCCGCATTGCCTTCACCGGCTACTTGCGCGATACCGAGGGGCCGGATACCGGATCAAAAATTTTCTCCAAGAAAGCGAATGGCGAAGGGCAGGCGGAACCGGTGGAAACTGCGGGTACCTACAATATTGTCACGGACTGGTCCCCGGATGGCCGTTTTCTTCTGATAGATCATGGCTTCAATGCCCTGGTGCAGATTTACGTGCAGCCGCTGGAGGGCGACCGCACCGCCTATCCATTTCTCAAATCGGGCTACCCGGAACGAGGCGGCCATTTTTCGCCGGATGGCCGCTGGGTGGCGTACGCTTCGCGTGAATCCGGAAGAGACGAAATTAGCGTGGTCCCCTTTCCTGGCCCGGGGGGCCGGCTGCAAGTATCGAGCGCCGGGGGCAGGATGCCGCGCTGGCGGCGGGACGGACGTGAGATTTACTTCGTTGCGCCGGAAGACACGATTATGGCTGCCGAAGTGGTGGCCGGCGCGAACAAGATGGACGTCAAAGAAGTGCGTCCGCTTTTTCGCCTGAATCTCGCGCTGGAAGCGACAGAACGAAGCGGGTCGTACGATGTGTCGGCGGACGGCTCGCGGTTCATTATCAATGCCGACAGCGAAGAAACACAGCCTCAAATCACTCTGGTGATGAACTGGACGGCGCGGCTGCAAAGGAAGTAAGCGGTTCGGCCACACGCTCACGGGGAGTTTCGCGCGCGCCAAGGTGAGTTTTTTCTCCTGCGGCTCTGAGTTCCTCCTGCCATCAGCGCGGACGATGAGTTCCATCCAAATAATGAGTTTGCCTTCGGCTGTGGGCGCCCACAAAATCAGCGGATTAGATGACGCTCGCGGGCGGGCGCGAGTGGCTAGCAAAAGCCCGAAATTATGCGGCCCAAGGAGATTCGGATGAGCAAGCGATGGATGATTTCATTGGCGACGTTTTTGCTGGCCTGCACTGTGGCGCGGGCGCAGGATTCGAAACCGGCGGCGGAGCCGTCCAGACCGGATGCGGCGAGCATCGAGAAACTGTCGAAGAAGACGGTCAGCATTATGGGGACGGTCAGCGCCGACGGCTTGACGCTGGTGGCCGACAAGGAGCCGAAGTCCTTCAAGGTGATGAACCCGGATTTCGTGAAAGAAAACGCCGGCCAGCACGTGCGCGTGAGCGCGCGCGTCAACAAGGACAATACTGAAATTCTGGTTTCCTCGGTCATCGTTCTGGAGGCCGAGCCCTTGAGCGCGAACAAAGGTGACTCCGCTTTCCGGCGTTGACCCCACCTTCTGAAACACAAGTTGGCAGTACGCGCCGCCCTCGCATCAAGTCTGCCCCCTGGGGGCGGCGCGATTGCCTGACTGGAAAGCAACTGCACCTAGGCCTTCTTCGCCGCTGATTTCGCCTGTTTTGAGCCGGAAATCCGCCCGTTCCCTGCCCCCTCCTTGTTTCGCGCAACGATTCTAATTACATTGCTAGTTTGGCTTTTCGTGCGTGCGCATTCCTGAAAGACCGCGCGAAGCAAAGGAATGGAGCCGGGCAGGCGATGCGCATAGAAGAGTTCAACGAGCGGCTGAAGCAATCGATCCTTGTGGCTGACGGCGCCATGGGCTCGCTGCTCTATGAAACGGCCGGCTCGCAGCGGTGCGTGGACGAGCTGAACGCCACGCACCCAGAGGCGGTGTTCCGTGTGCATCAGGCGTACATCGAAGCCGGGGCGCAGGTAATCGAGACGAATACATTCGGGGCCAACCGGCACAAGCTGGGGCCGCTGGGGATGGCCGAACGCGCGACAGAGCTGAATCAGCGCGGCGTGAAGCTGGCGCGCGAGGCGCGGGAAGCGGCGAAACACGAGGTCCTGATTGCCGGATCCATCGGCCCGCTGGGAGTGGTGCGGCATGTGCAGGAATTGCCGGAAGCGGAGATGGGCGCGATTTTCCGCGAGCAGGCCGCGGCGCTGGAGGAACGCGGCGTGGATTTTTTCATCCTGGAGACCTTCAGCAATATCCAAGAACTGATCGCGGCGATTGACGCCATCCGCTCGTTTTCGCGGCTGCCGATTGTGGCGGCGATGACCTACGGCGACGAAGGCTCGACGATGGGCGGCGCGCGGCCGGCGGATGTGTGGGAAAAATTGAAGGACAAGAGCATCCAGGCGGTGGGCGCGAATTGCACGGTGGGGCCGCAGTTGCTTCTGCCCATCGTGCGCGAGCTGGCCGGCTGCGCGTCGCTGCCTCTTTCGGCCATGCCCAATGCCGGATTCCCGAAACGCATGGGAGACCGCATCGTTTATCCGCGATCGTCGCCCGAATATTTTGCGTTGTTTGCCGAGGAGGCCGCGGAGCTGGGGGCGCGGTTGATCGGCGGCTGCTGCGGAACCACTCCGGAACATATCCGCGCGATTGCCGGAGCGGTGAAAAAGCTCGCGGCGGGTCAAGCGTCAGGCGCGAAGACCGCGGCGCGCGGTGCGGCCGAAGTGATGGAACCGGTTGAGCGCATGCGCCGCATGGCGGCGCGGGCGCCGGAGAGCACTCTGTGGCGGAAAATTCAGGAAAAGAAATTTGTGGTTTCCGTGGAGATTGATCCGCCCAAGGGCGTCACCATCGAGCGCATCGTTGAGCAGGTCGGCCGGCTGATGGCTTCGGGGCATGTGGATTTGATCGACATCAATAGCGGCACGCTGGCACGCGTGGGCATGGACGCGCTGGTCCTCGGCGGCGCTCTGGAGGCGCATGGATTTGAAACCATTCCGCATTTGACGGCGCGCGATGCCAACATCATCGGTTTGCAGGCCATGCTGCTGGGCGCGTGGTCCGTGGGCGGGATACGAAATATTCTGGCCATCACCGGCGATCCCCCGTCGCTGGGCGATTACCCGGAAACCAGCGGCGTGTTCGAAGTGGATTCCATCGGGCTGGTCAGGATGCTGGCGCGGCTGAATCAGGGCACCGACTGGGCGGGAAAGAATCTGGGCGGCGCGACAAATTTCACGATTGGCGTGGCCGTGAATCCGGTGGCGGAAGATTTGGATGAAGAGCTGCGGCGATTTGAGAAGAAGGTGGAGGCGGGCGCGCATTTTGCGATGACCCAGCCGATTTTCGATCCCGCGCACTGGCGGGAATTCCTGAAGCGGCTGGGCGGAAAATCGCCCGTGCCGGTACTGGTGGGATTGTGGCCACTGACGAGTTACAAGCAGGCGCTGCGGTTGAACAACGAAGTTCCCGGGATTGTCATTCCCGAGCCGACGCTCGAGGCGCTGCGACAGGCCGGTGACGGGGCGCGGGACAA
>Ga0210408_10004447_pt1 | contig 12494 bp, 10 predicted proteins | sample IncBWH4MmetaG_FD_155471 | JGI IMG/M metagenome (GOLD analysis project Ga0210408, IMG submission 155471) | Forest soil microbial communities from Barre Woods Harvard Forest LTER site, Petersham, Massachusetts, United States - Inc-BW-H-4-M | ecosystem: Environmental > Terrestrial > Soil >...
AATTATCGGCTAGTGGCGCCTGCCGAGGAACGCAAAAGGCCCCGTACCCATGGTCATTGCGGTCAACGGGCTCGACAGCCGAAAGGAGGATTTGACCGAGAGCTTTGGCGCCATACTCCCTTACGGTATTGGCTTCCTGGCCGTGGACGGACCAGGAACCGGGCAATGCCCGATCAAAGCAAGCCCGACGGCGGACCGCTTGCTTTCCAAGGTGATCGATTATTTGCAAGCTCGGCCCGAGGTGGACAAGTCGCGGATTGCATTTCACGGTGTGAGCTGGGGTGCATATTGGGGCACCAAGATGTCCGTTGTGGAACATGACCGGCTGAAGGCGGTTAGCGTCCAGTCGCCTCCGACGGATCTTTTTTTCACCAGGAAGTTTCTAACCGAATCGCTCCTGGGCAATCGCGAATACCTTTTTGATCAGGTCCCGGCGTTGATGGCGATTTTCGACAATGTGAACACCGTGGACGACATCGCGACAATATTCGAGAAAATGTCGCTGGCGAAGCAAGGAATACTCGGCAAGCCGACGACGCCAATGCTGATTATTGCCGGCGTGAAGGACACGCAGGTGCCCATCTCGGATATCTACGAACTCATGAACGCGGGTGATATTCCTAAGGAAGCGTGGATTAATCCTTCCGGGGGACACCTCGGCCGCCAGGTGAAAGTGTGGCCGGACCCGATCATTTTCAAGCGAGTACTCCTGCCGTGGATCGCGCGCAACCTGGAAGTGCCGCCTCTGCCGGAAATCGACAAGAAATCCGGAGATTGAAGTGAGGTCGAGGAACCACCTCGCAGGCGACAATGCGCTCCCGTGCCGGCACGACGTGTGGAATTTGGATATGGGATCTTGGGGCACGTCCATACTTGGGTCCATTTTCGATACCGTCAACCTGGTTTATCTGTTCGCCTCGCGGGCTTTTCGCTGGCGGACTCGACCAGCCGGCCTCCGTCCAATCACCCGCTCTGTCGATTGGGTTGAGGTTGGCTGGTCACAAACGATACGCGAGAGATCGGAAAACGCCTGCTTTGCCGCGCAGATGAAGAGGACCGTGGAGCCCGGGGAAGTGGATGTTCTAGTTGGCGCGAACTCGACGGAGGCTTCGGCGGTTCAGGTGACCGTCGTACCTTGATTGTGAAAAGTCTGCCGACATTCACAAGGTCCTATAAATGGACAGCGCCCATGTCTCCCTGGGGAAAGCCAACACAATGGCGTGACGTCCACAAAAGCCAGCTCATCATCGCGAGCTCTTATAGCTCATCCAGTTTTCCCAAGACAGCGTCTGGAGAATCCCTCCGTCAAAACCCATCTGGCTGCAGACGACTTGGTCCAGATCGGCCAACATTTGATCGCGACGCCAAGCGAGGAGGTTGAGTACTCATGATCCGCCGATGTGACAAGCGCGACTTTGAAATCATTTGGGCCATCATTAACGATGGCGCGCAAGCTTACAAAGGAATTATCCCTGCAGATCGCTGGACAGAGCCGTACATGTCCCGGGAGAAACTGCAGGATGAAATCGATGAGGGAGTCGCGTTCTGGGGCTACGAGGAGTCCGGGACGCTGACCGGCGTAATGGGCCTTCAACAGGTCCAGGACGTGACGCTCATTCGGCACGCTTATGTCCGCACCCGTAGCCAGAAGCGAGGGGCTGGAGCGCGCTTGCTGTCTCATTTGCGGGAGCTGGCAAATGGTCCAGTGTTGGTCGGAACATGGGCTGACGCGGTCTGGGCGATCCGCTTCTACGAGAAGTATGGCTTTCAAGTTGTTGGTGCTCAGGAGAAGAACCGGCTACTCGAAAAGTATTGGACTGTGCCCGAACGCCAGATCGAAACCTCCGTGGTTCTGGCAGATCCGGAGTGGCGGAAAACTCAGCGATGACACTTAACAAAGCGCGAAGCAAAGCTGTCTGTCGCCCTCACCTGAACTCGGCGGTTGAGCTCAGTATCGTGCAAGCGTCTCGTCGATGCCGTTGGCGGAGCGCTTAGGCCCTAGGGGAGGCACTGGCCCGTGATGAAGATTTCCCCGTCCTTGTGAATCCCTTCCGGGTACCCCGTTATTTATCCACGAAAGTCGTCTTATTCCCGCTTCTCGCTCCCAAACGTGCGACGAAGATATGCCTCGATTTTTGTCCTGCCTGCATGTCTCGCCCAATCGGCTGGCGTCGCCCGCCAGAGGATGTCCTTCAAGTCCAACCGGGCACCGCGTTCGACGAGGAGCCGGACTACTTCCTCATGGCCGGCCCCTGCAGCTTCGTGCAGCGGTGTCGAGTGGGAATGGCCTCCCACCGGGTTATATCGATTTGGATCTTCACCCGCGTCAAGCAACAATCGAACGATCTCGAGGTGACCAAAACTCGCCGCGAAAGCGAGTGCCAAATAGCGGTCCTCCGTGCCGGCGCCCGCAAGCAACCGACGGGCGTCCTCGATATACCCGAGGGCCGCTGTTACCGGCAAGTCGATTCGAGCGCCGCGCCCAATCAAAGCGTTCATGGCCTCAAGCTCGCCGTGCAAGGCCGCTGCTCGTACTGCGCCGCTGGGATCCGCTCCGTAATCGCAAAGAACATCGATCAGCGGAAGTTGCGCGCGACATTCGCGCGGTACCCTGCCGGTCGAGACGAGCATGAGCGTCTCGTTCCGCGCGGATTGGCTCGCGCCAGCATCGAGAATGACCTTGGTCACGGCAACGATGTTCGCCGGCAGGGTGCCGTGGCGAACCGGATTCTCAGCGACGAATTCCAATAGCGTTGGATTTCGAAAGTAGTTCCCGCCCTCGAAAACGACGTGTTGATGCACAAGATTCGAATGCTGATTCAGGTGTGCACGCAAACCAGCTACGTCACCTGTATCGAGAAGTTCCACAGCACGGCGAAGCGTTGAATTTTCAATTCGCTGCTGGTGGGGCAAATCCAATCGATCGGAGAGCGTTGGTTTTTCAATGTGCCGTTTCAGCCTCGCCCAGCTCGGAAATCCATATTCGCGTGCGATTGTAAGCTGGGCGTCACTGAGGCTGAGCTGGGCGTCGAAGACTTCAGCGTCCGTGGCCCGACCGAAACGCGGGTGAAATTCCCTGATCCGCTGGGCTATTTCCGGAGTGTGGGCGGAACGCTCTTTCAGCAAGTCCTTCGCTTGATACTTGAGATGATCGAGGTTTGGATTCGATGGGAGGCGTCTTACCGGCATGACGAACTTCCTTTCGTATGCCCGAGATCCGCATGTATGGGCAGAAAGTTAGTTCGTGAAATAAATTGTTTGGATCAGGTGGACTTCTGTCCTTTCCGCGGACCGGATGCGCCCTTCGCGCTTCGGTGATCTTATCACCAAGTCAGGGAAGCAAGCACTACGGTCGCACCAGCCCAGTTGCACCAGCCCAACGCCAGCGAGCACGTCCTTGGAGCACCTGCAAACGAGGCAGGGATCCACGAACCATAGGGTGAACCCCACATCGAGATGCAAAATTTGAGACACTGTCGCGATGATTCACGCGTCGAATTTCATGCTTTGTTGCAATTTGTGGGTTCCATGACAGCAGGCTTCCGAGCGGTCGTAAGGATTCGAGGCGTCAACCCTTTCATTCTCGTTAGTGCTTCCCGAGCAAGCGCCATCAAGCCGGGCTGGCGCAGGCCGCTTCCGGTCCTGTTGCGCGTCAATGGCAAACCCGCAAAAGCATGGCGCGTCAACATGATGCCGGTCGGCAACGGAAGCTTCTATCTATACCTGCACGGTGATATCCGAAAGGCATCCGGTACCGTAGTTGGTGATTGCGTGCGCGTGGAGATCGATTTCGACGCGAGCTATCGAAACGGCCCGCAACATCCCACGCCCAGGTGGTTCAAGCAGGCACTCGCCGGGAATCCGCAAGCGAAGAAGAACTGGACGGCTTTAATTCCGAGCCGCAAAAAAGAGATACTTCGCTATTTCTCCCGCCTCACTTCATCGGAAGCGCGTGCTCGGAACCTTGCGGAAGCCCTTCGCGTGCTTTCAGGCGCAACCGGCAGATTCATGGGTCGCGCGTGGAAGAACGGATCGTAGGCACGTTCGGTGATTACAAGGCAGGAGCTTCGGACGTGCGGGTACTAGGAAACCGAGATCGGGGTCACTCCAGGAGCGCCCTGCCTTGGGTGCCTGCTTCGAGCAACCGGTTTTTAGCAAAATCCCTTTGCAACACTGGTTCCGCTAAAACGACCATCGCGTATCTAGGCTAACTTCCAGATTGCCTCCCATCCCGGACTTGGGCGTCCTGCATTCTGTTTCGGCCGCTTCGGCTTGCCGCCAGCATACTTCCTATGTATTATTGAGTATGCACTCAGTAATAGAGAAGCTCAATGGCGCGTCCTAAAAGCGAAGACAAACGAAATGCGATCCTCGACGCCGCGAGCCGCCTGTTTGCGGAGCGCGGTCTCACCGCTGCCCCAACGTCAGAGATATCAAAACAAGCGGGCGTCGCCGAGGGAACTTTGTTTACGTACTTCAAGACGAAAGAAGATCTGATCAATGCCCTTTACCGGGAGATCAAACTGGAACTCGCCGACGCCATGATGTCGGATTTCCCCCGGAAGAAGAAGGTTGGTACCAGGCTGCGACATGTTTGGGATCGCTATGTGAATTGGGGCATTGCGAATCCCAAGCAGCGCAAGGTGCTGGCGCAACTACAGGTGTCGGAGGTACTCACCAAAGAGTCCAGAGACGCCGGCAGCGCGCCGTTCGTCGAGTTCCAAATCATGATTCGTGACGCGATCGAGCAGCGTGTCTTCCGCAATGATTTCCCGGTGGAACTTATCTCGAAGTCGTTAGCAGCGTTGGTGGAGGCGACCATAGACCTTACGGAGTCGAACCCATCCAAAGCGAAACAATACCGGGATAGCGGCTTTCAAATGTTCTGGGCGGGCATAACCAGGTAATGAGTCCGTGCATCGTATAAATGAGTGAGTACTCATAACGGAATTCGCGAACGAGAATGGAGGATATTGCGATGGCGAAGGTCTGGTTGATTACGGGAAGCGGAAACGGATTGGGGCGGGACATCGCCGAAGCGGCGCTGGCCGCAGGTGACAGTGTGGTAGCCGGAACGCGTCGAACGGAAGAGCTGGCTCCTCTGGTGGCGCAATACGGCGAGCGGGTGAAGCCCGTTACGCTGGAAGTGCGCGACGAGGCCGCAGCAAAGGCCGCCGTGCAGTTGGCGGTGGACGCCTTCGGCCGACTGGATGTGCTGGTCAACAATGCTGGTTACGGGCAGTTTGCGCCCTTCGAGCAAATGAGTGCGGAGAACTTCCAGGCTGTCGTGGACACCTGCTTTTACGGCGTGGTGTACACCACCCGTGCCGCCGTGCCGGTGATGCGCAAACAGAAGAGCGGCCATATCTTTCAGGTATCTTCGGTCGGTGGTCGTCTTGCCGTTCCCGGCAACACGCCGTATCACGCGGCCAAGTGGGCCGTGGGCGGTTTCAGCGACGCTCTGGCGATGGAAGTCGCGCCGTTCGGGGTCAAGATCTGCACACTGGAGCCGGGAGGCATTCGGACCAATTGGGCGCGACGTGCCGGTCAGAATGTGCCGGACCTGCTGCCGGACTACGAGGCCTCGGTCGGTTCAATACTCAAGTTGTTGCGAAGCCTCGAAGGGCGTGCGGAAGGCGATCCGCGCAAGATCGCGGATGTAATTGTGCAACTGGCGAATAGCGACGAGGTGCCGGTGCGGCTGATCCTCGGTGTGGATGCGGAAAAGCGCGTGCAGCAAGCAGAAGCCGCGCGCGCCACCGAGGCCGACAAGTGGCGACATCTGACCGTTTCAACAGTTTTTGAAGATGGGCGCTTCGACAGCCGATTGTATCTGGCGAATAGCGGAATCAATTCCTGAGTTGCTGAATCGTTAGCTCACCCGGGAATCGCACCGAATCCGGTCAAGGTGGCTAAGGTCGTCCTCCGTCTAGCTGCCGTCAAGGTGCTGTCAGAAAACAGCTGAGGAACATGTCGTAGAGCGAAATGAAAGGAACACGATTATGAAATACAAGTTGCTCGGCAAGAGCGGACTGCGGGTCTCCGAAGCGGCGCTAGGCACTATGACCTTCGGTGACGAGTGGGGATGGGGATCGCCCAAGGCGGAAGCGCAGAAAGTCTATGAGACTTACCGCGAGGCGGGTGGAAACTTCATGGACACGGCGAATTTCTACACCAACGGCACGAGCGAAAAATTCCTGGGTGAGTTCATTCAGGGTCATCGCGAGAGCGTCGTTTTGGCCACGAAATACTCCCTCGCTGTGCCCGGCAACGATCCGAATGCGGCGGGCAATCACCGTAAAAGCATGATGCAAGCAGTGGAAGCCAGTTTGAAACGATTGCAAACCGACTACATCGACCTGTACTGGGTGCACGTCTGGGATGGGATCACACCAGTGGAAGAAGTCATGCGCGGACTGGACGATCTCGTTCGTCAAGGCAAGGTTCTCCACGTCGGCATCTCGGACGCTCCCGCCTGGTGGATCGCCCAGGCAAACACTCTGGCGGAGCTTCGAGCGTGGACACAGTTTGTCGGGTTGCAGATCGAGTACAGCCTCATGGAGCGAACGGTAGAGCGCGAACTGATTCCCATGGCGAAAGCTTTGAACGTGGGAGTTGTGGCTTGGTCTCCGCTGGCGGGTGGCGTGCTAACCGGGAAGTATCACGGTGAGGGCAAAGCTGAGGGCGCGCGGATGACCAACCAGGGAACGAAGGACTTCCTTCCAGACGAAAAACGCGCGGCGCCGATCATCGCGGCGTTGAAGGCGGTCTCCGGACAAGTTGGTCGCAGCATGCCGCAAGTCGCGCTTGCATGGCTACGCTATCGAACGGTGCCGGTAATCCCGATCATTGGAGCGCGGAAGGTATCTCAGCTCCAGGACAATCTCGCCAGTTTGGATCTGGAACTCTCCGCCGAACAATTGAAATCCCTCGATGGAGCAAGCCGAATCGAGCTCGGATTCCCCCAGAGTATTTACGCGAGAGAAATGGTTCGCGCAATAAGGTACGGCGGCACGTGGGATCGCTTGCTGCTCTAAGTGCGGCACGTCAGGCAGAATCATGATGCAGGTAGCAGCGTAAGTTTCCCGCTTGCTCCCGGGCAACTCTTCCACAATCGGATTCGGCTAGAGTTGCCGACAAGTGCGTCAAATAACGAAAGTATTTTTGTTCGGCCGATCTTGAGCAGAATTGCAGTGTCATGTTGTCTGAAATTGGCATCGTTGTCGGCAAACGAGGTCGAGCGGCAGTCGTCGACAACTTCAGATCTTTCGCTCTAGAAAAGTTAGGTCGGGCGAGGAACTCTTTGTCACGCTAATCGGAGTTGGCTTCAGCGCCGAGTACTCTGGCCAATGTTGCTGCTGGTGCGACGAATGAGATGGAGAATCAATGTCGACAACAGACGGTGCAACTTCTTCCGATCTCCAACGACAAAACGAGAAATTCGGATGGTTGCGAAATCTAATCAAGAGCATCGCACCAACGTTGAAGTACCAACCGGGAACGATCGATCCAGGACGAGGCCTCGCGCGAGTCGTCAAAGAGCGGGTTTCCCCTGTTGGGTGGCAAGCTTGGCGAGTGAGCACTGCATTGGTTCTTTTTCTGGAACGGAATGATTTTCTGGCGCCCGCTGTCCCTCCAGGAGGTCCGCCCTTCCTGGCTTGTCCGCACGTTCGCAAACCTTCAACAGCTCGCCAAAGTACCTTTGACTCGCTTCAGGACTTCCGCTGAGCTGGGCGGCATGCGCTGCCCCATACAGCGCTCGGAAGCGGCGTGGCTCTTTCGTCAGTGTAGCTTTGAATTGCTCCAACGCCTGCGCCGGCTCTTTCCTTTCCAGTAACATCTCACCCAGTAACTCCCGCGCTGGGGCCAGGGGGCCGGGCGTCACCGCGCTTTTTTCCGTCGCATCTTCCAGTTCCGCCGCCGACCTCATCCGCTGCAGCGATTCCTCTTTTTTACCCTCCGCTAGCGCCGTCCACGCTTCCACCTCAAGCTCCTGAATTTCCACCTGCTGCGCCCAATAGTTGTCGCCCGCCTTCAACAGTCGCTCGCGGATCTGCTTCAGCGCCGTGACCGATTCGCGCGCAGCCTGCGTTCGCCCGAGGCGGGATGCGCCTAATCCCCGCGCGAACCACGTCATTGCATCCGTGTAAGGAAACGGTGTCTCCCGCAGAGGGAGTTGCAGGGCCTGATTCCAGTCCTGGCGTTCGAGGGCGTACCGTGCCGGGATCGCTGCCAGCGCAAAATATCCAACCGAGGGGCCGCCGGCGCCGCTCAACAACACCTTTGGATCGAAGCGTGAAGCGATTTCCGGCAAGGAATCCAGTATCCGCCGCGCCGCCTGGTCCTGCCCAGTTTGCAGGTAGGCGTAAATTTCATAGTCGCTGGCGTGCAACTCTTCTGCCGTCTGACCCTCGCGGCGCGCCGCTGCTGCTGCCGCCAGGTTGCTGTCGATGGATTCTTGCCAGTAGCCCGTGCGGGTGAAGGTATGCGATGGCATGTGCAACGCGTGCGGCGCATCGGGCGCAATTTCCGAGTAGCGCCGCGCCGCCACCAGCGCCCGCCCCGCCAGCGCTGGCACGTCATAGGTGTGGATGATGTAGTGCGCCAACCCGGGATGCGCCGGCTCCTGCTCGAACAATTTCTCCAGAATCGCTCCCGCCTGGAGCCGCCCAGCATACGTCTTGTCCGCGGGATCCTCCGCAGCCGTGAGCGCCAACGCGTAGAAGATTTGCGCCTCATGGTCTTCAGGGTATTTCGCCGCGACTTCCCGCATGGTGTCGCGATAGGCGATCGAGCGGGCACGTTGCGGCGTGCCCTCGAAGTCGCTGTACAACTTGCCGACGGACGCGAGATACGCCCGTTCGCGCTCCGTCTTTGCGCCCAGGGTCTTGCCGCGTTCCGCGCTCTCCCGCCCTGCCTGCAACTGGCCCTTGTCTTTCATTCCCGGCGCGAAAGGATTACTCCAATCGCTAAGCGCGATTCCCCAAAACGCAATTCCGCATGTCGCGTCCTCACCGAGCACTGCGTTGAATCCTTCTATGGCGCGGCTGAACTGGAAGGAATGCAGCAGCGAAACCGCCCGATCGAATTCCTTCTGCGCCACGTCGTTGCACGATGTGACAAAATGCACCGCCCCCAATTTCTCGCTGTTCCCATGCTGATGCTCCTGCGCGATGCAACTCGCCGCCAGCGTCAGTAGAAATCCCGCCATGACTCCAGCCCTGACCATTTCGCTCCTCCAGTCCTCGGGATTATAGGCACGTTTCAGGATCTCTTGGAGCGGTTCGCAAGTTCCGGTTACCCGTGATCGGTCCGACTTCCCACAGATTTATAAGCTAGACCGGCCGTCGACGCGACTCGACCAACGTTGCATCTCGTAAAATTAAGATTCTTAGGCGATGTAGAATGCAACGCGCGAATAAAGACAAGTCAAAGGCTTTCATCTGCCGCAACGACGATAGGCCTAGGGCTTTCAATTCAGGGAGGCGCTCATGACCGTTTCGAAGAGAACGCTTGTTACCTGCATGTTGACTGTCTGCTTGGGTTTTGCCGCCAATGCCACCGCCCAAGGCCCAGACGCCTCTTTACCCCGCACCATGCGCCCGGTCATTCGAGGCCGGCAGGCAGCAGTGTCATCGATGAAGGCGGAAGCGACAGAGGCGGCCCGCCGCATTTTGCAGACGGGCGGCAACGCGTTCGATGCAGCCGTTGGCGGCCAAGCAGCACTCGCGGTGACCGATTTTGCACTGAATGGTGTCGGTAGTGACGCCGTTGTGCTCGTTTACGATGCGCGCGAGAAAAAAGTGTTTTCCATCAACGCGGAACCCCGCGCTCCAAAGCTGGCGACCATCTCGTGGTACGAGAACAACAGCGGCGGCAAGATTCCGGTCAGCGATGGGCTGCTGTCGGGAGGACTTCCCGGCGTGGTGGACGCGTGGTACCTCCTGTTAGACCGCTGGGGAACAATGAGCTTCGAACAAGTTCTCCAGCCGGCCATTGACCTTGCGGAAAACGGATTTCCCCTGAGTGAAGCGCGCGCCCGCATGATCGCCAACACCCAAAAGATACTCAAGTACCCTTCGACCATCAAAATCTACAAGCCGAATGGTGAAGCGCCGAAGGCCGGTGAGATCTTCAAGAATCTGGATCTCGCTGCCACCCTGAAAAAGCTGGTCGAAGCAGAAACGGCGAATAAGGCGAAAGGACGGCACGAAGCACTGAAAGCGGCCCGCGATCGCTTCTACACAGGTGACATTGCGCGCGAGATGGCGGCCTTCTCAGAAGCCAACGGCGGCTTGTTCCGCTACGAGGACTTTGCGGAGTACACCGCGAAAGTGGAAACTCCGGTCTCCACCGACTACCGGGGCTATCAGGTTTATAAGAATCCGTCCGCCAGCCAGGGGCCGACCGAGCTGATCGCTCTAAACCTGCTTGAGGGGTACGACCTGAAAGCGCTCGGCCACAATAGCGTCGACTTCATCTCCACCAATGTCGAGGTCATGAAACTGGCCATGGCCGACAGGGAGAAATTTCTCGGGGACATGGACTTCATCAAAATCCCGTACGACGGGTTGCTGTCGAAGGACTACGCGCGGGAACGCAGAAAGCTGATCGATCCGGCAAAAGCTTCGTTGGAGCTGCGCCCCGGTTCACCCGAAAAATTCGTTGCTGGCGCCGCCGAGCGTCCCTGGCATGTCGTTCTCGACGGCGACGCGGACTTCAACGGCGACACGAGTTACATCGCAATCGTTGACAAGGACCGCAACATGGTCAGCTTCGAGCCCAGCCTTCACAGTGTCTTCGGAACAGGAGTCGTGATGGGAGGTACGGGAATCATCTTCAACTGCCGTGGCGACTATTACTCCTTGGTTCGAGGTGAGGCCAATGCGCTGGAGCCCGGAAAACGGCCGCGGAGCACGTTACAGAGCACGCTGGTGATGAAGGACGGCCAGCCGTTCATGATTACCGGAAGTCCTGGCGGCGACGACCAGGTGATGGTCACCCTGCAGACATTGGTCAACGTGATCGATTTCGGCATGAACGTCCAGCAAGCCATCGAAGCTCCACGGTGGTCCACTAGCAGCTTCCCATCTTCGCCGTTTCCGCACACCATGCTTCCGGGCGCCATGGCCGTGGAGGAGCGCATTCCGGATGCGACGCAAAAGGAACTCATCGCGCGCGGTCACAAGCTACGTGTCGCACCACCTTGGTCCCTTGCGTCCAGCGCCGCCATCATCATCGATGCGAAGACCGGCGTGCTGAGCGCAGGCGCTGATCCACGAGTCGAGGCGTACGCGTGGGCATGGTGATTCTCTCGCCGGACCTCTTTATTGCGCTAGCTGCAACCAGCCCGTCCGCATGCGCCAATGTCGGCCTTGCCGAAGATGACCGACGACAGCTCGCTCCAGCGTAGTGCGCTGTGGCAACGCGTCCAAGCCCTGCGGTCTCTCGGTGCCGAACACAACTCGCAAGATCCAATCGTCGTTGTCGCGCGCTCCCGGAACCAGGGTAAATCGCCGCTGAAAGTCCCGAATGTTTGAATCGTATGGAAGATATTCGGCCAACTGTTCGTCTAGCATCCATGATGTGCACGTTGCGATTCGCGGTGGACCGCCGGGTTGAATCTTGTTGAAAGCGGTTTGCATACGACAAAGCGACTCACTGCACGCCTCCGCCGTGAGTGGGCCAAGCGCAGGGATGTGGAGACTGAGCGCCGCCGCACCCTTTTTGTGCCCAGGACCGAGCTGGTCCGCAGTTTGTTCGTCGTACCAGAAAAGTGGACCCGCCTCTTGAGGATGCGTGAGGAGCCAGTAGGGGGTAACCTCAAGACGTCCGACTTGATAGAGCCAAGCCGAAAACCGCAGCCAATCCCATCCTGCGAGGCTGACTCCGATCTTGCCCTGCTTCGCTCGATATGTTGACATCGCCCTTCCGAGCCACGAAAGCGTTTCCCACGAAATATCGTCCGGGACACCGAACTCCTGCTGGCGCTGGAGAATTGCGGCGATACTGACCAGAATCAGGTGCACGGTAAAGAGCCGGAGCGCTTCTGGCACGGGCGGCGGAATGGGTTCCCCGCTGGGTTGGTTCTCCCGACTTGCTAGGCTGCTCACGAACACGTTGTGGCTTCTTTCGAGCAGCCACCACAATTCCGGATCACGCTCCGGCGACGGCATGGTTTCAAGTACCTCTGCTAGGTCTTCACGGGCAACGCTCAACCTGGCGAGCAACACCGAGAGTGCGTCGGGGTTCGGCACTTGCAGGTCAGCTGCTGGACGTGCCTCCTCGAGCTTTGCGAGCCATGCGAGCGGAACATCGCCCAGTCCTAACTTTTCCGCTACGTGCGCTCCGGTCATTGCTTTTTTCATCGTCGCCTCATCGGTCTCTGATCGAAGACATGCCGGCTGATTGCGTGTTCAAAGCAGCTCGGATGCTTCCACTCTCAAAACACGACTGTCTGTGAAAGAAGGGTAGTTTGTCGGCGGACTCCTAAA
>Ga0210408_10004448_pt1 | contig 12492 bp, 14 predicted proteins | sample IncBWH4MmetaG_FD_155471 | JGI IMG/M metagenome (GOLD analysis project Ga0210408, IMG submission 155471) | Forest soil microbial communities from Barre Woods Harvard Forest LTER site, Petersham, Massachusetts, United States - Inc-BW-H-4-M | ecosystem: Environmental > Terrestrial > Soil >...
CAACTCCTCATGCCGGCAACGACACCCCGGCCGCCTTCGTCGGAACAGGTGGCCGCCTTCGATCGGACTGCATGGTCGCGTTCAATCGGAATCCCTGGCCGCAATCCCCGGAATCCGCAGTCAATGTCGGCAAGTGCATGTTTTGCGCGGTGGTTCGCTTCGCGGCGATCCTTGGTGCCTAGGGACTGCTTGATGTAGGCCTGTCGCGGCTTTGCGCTTCCACGGACCTTGGGGACCGCCGCTTGTAAATGGTCCGGGACCTTCCGCTGTACGCACCAAGTGCCAGCATTGTTCTTGATTAGATAAGGCATCGTGCGCATCAGAAAGTTACCAGCGTTTGCTACCACCGAGGTGCAGACAAAGCCAGTATTTGTGCTTACTTCTTGAATTATCGGTGCTTCTGATAGCGCTGGCGCTCCCTAGGGGAATCGAACCCCTGTTTCAGCCTTGAGAGGGCCGCGTCCTAACCGCTAGACGAAGGGAGCGTGCAAGGCAGGGAATACCCTTGAAATCCGCCCGCCGCAAGGCGGGCCTTTCAGGGGCGCAGATCTTATCGCCAAGCCGCTTCACCCCTGGGTCAAGCCCGAGGGCATGCTTTGGCGGATCAGGCGCTTCACGGCTCGCTCACGAATTTCAGCCTGCCGGTGGGTTGCAGCGTATGCGCGTCAAAGGTGCGGATTTCGGTGATCCCGACGATATCGAGCGTCACTACCAGCCGGTCGCCGGCCACTCCCGTCGAGACGACGCGGGCGCCCTTGGGCAGGGTCGCGGTGATGTCGGCCGCAACGAAGCTTCCCTCGGAGTGGAAAAGGCGATAGCCGATGGCGATCAGCACGGCCGCGATCGCCACAGTCGTGGTCAGGCCCGCGATCAGCATCATCCGCCGCACCCGCGCAAACAGCGCGGCCTGTTCGGGGGTCGGTTCAGGGATGGCGGTATCGGTCATGCAAGGCTCGTCTGAAGGCTCACTTTGGAACAAGGCTCGTCGTCGAACAGCGGTCGGAGGTTGAAGGTCACCGTCGCCGGCGACGAGGGATCGGTGCGGCTCGACCGTGTGCTCGCGGCGCGCCTGCCCGAGCTGTCGCGCTCGCGGCTGAAGGCGCTGATCCTCGCAGGGCAAGTCACGGTGAAAGCCGCCCCCATCCGCGACCCCGCTTATCATGTCACCGCCGGCGATACGATCATAATCGACCTGCCGGAGGCCGCGCCCGCCGAGCCCGGGCCGGAAAATATCGCGCTCGATATCGTCTATGAGGATGACGACATCATCGTCATCGACAAGCCGGCCGGCCTCGTGGTGCATCCCGCCGCGGGGCATGAAACCGGCACCCTGGTCAACGCGCTGATCGCCCATTGCGGGGCGAGCCTTTCCGGCATCGGCGGCGTCAAACGCCCCGGCATCGTGCACCGGCTCGACAAGGACACATCGGGGCTGATGGTGGTCGCCAAGAACGACCGCGCGCATGCCTCGCTGACCGCGCAATTCGCCGACCACGGCCGTACCGGCCAAATGGAGCGCGGCTATCTCGCCTTTGTCTGGGGCGTGCCCAACCGGCAGCGCGGAACGGTCGACGCGCCGATCGACCGCCATCCGCATGCAAGGGAGAAAATGGCGGTGCGCCAGGGCGGCCGCGAAGCGGTCACGCATTGGGAAATAAGACAGACGTTCAACGGGCGCGACGGCAAGCCGGTCGCTTCGCTCTTGGCCTGCCGGCTTGAGACCGGGCGCACCCATCAGATCCGCGTCCACCTGGCCCATATCGGCCACCCCCTGATGGGGGACCAAGTCTATGGTCCGCACTTCAAGACCAAGGCAAGCCACCTCGGACCCCAAAGCCAGGCGGCGCTGGCGGCCCTCGGCCGTCAAGCGCTACACGCATACCTTCTGGCGCTGGAACACCCCAAAACCGGGGAAGTTTTGCGTTGGGAGGCGCCCCTGCCGGAGGAATTGCTTCTCCTGCAAAAGGCCTTGGAAGCGGCGCTATGACGCAGGCCCTTTGGAAAAGTATTGGTATACCAATAGGTTATGGCAGCCACACGGGGACGTGACGTCAGCAATCCTTCCCTATTTCCCCCCTTTTGGTGTATATTGCAGCTGCGTTGAATATCCAACGCGGAACATCGCAGAGCGACTGGCTTTAACAAAGCGGCCGCCTGCCTGGCCCGCCGCTATCGGGGGCCTGAACCAAAGTGGAGGGCGCTCTAATGGCCCGCACAGCTACGTTACCGGTTCTCAATGGAGAATCCGGTCTTTCCCGGTACCTCGCCGAGATCCGCAAGTTTCCGATGCTGGAGCCCCAGCAGGAATACATGCTCGCCAAGCGTTGGCGCGAGCATGACGATCGCGACGCGGCACATCAACTCGTCACCAGCCATCTCAGGCTCGTGGCCAAGATCGCCATGGGCTATCGCGGCTACGGCTTGCCGATCTCCGAGGTCGTCTCGGAAGGCAATGTCGGCCTGATGCAGGCGGTGAAGCGGTTCGAGCCCGAAAAGGGCTTCCGTCTCGCCACCTACGCCATGTGGTGGATCAAGGCGTCAATTCAAGAGTACATCCTGCGTTCCTGGTCGCTCGTGAAGATGGGCACCACCGCGAACCAGAAGAAGCTGTTCTTCAACCTGCGCAAGGCGAAGAGCAAGATCTCGGCACTGGACGAGGGGGATTTGCACCCCGACCAGGTGAAGCTGATTGCCAAGCGCCTCGGCGTCACGGACCAGGACGTGATCGACATGAACCGCCGCCTCGGCGGCGACGCGTCGCTCAACGCGCCGATCCGCGACGACGGCGAGGCAGGCGAATGGCAGGACTGGCTGGTCGACAATACGCCGAACCAGGAAGCCCTGATGGCCGAGCACGAGGAGTTCGATCATCGCCGCGAAGCGCTGAACGGCGCCATCGGCGTGCTCAACCCGCGTGAGCGCCGTATCTTCGAGGCGCGGCGGCTCGCCGACGAGCCGATGACGCTGGAAGACCTCGCCGCCGAGTTCGGCGTGTCGCGCGAACGGGTGCGGCAGATCGAGGTCCGCGCGTTCGAGAAGGTGCAGTCGGCGGTCAAAGGCACCATCGCGCGGCAGGAAGCTGCCGCGCTGGAGGCCGCGCACTAACCACGGATCAACAGTTGATGCGAAAAGCCGGCGGCAACGCCGGCTTTTTTGTTGGGCAGCTAGGTGGCGCTTTCGGCAACGGGCAGCGAAACGATGACGCGCAGGCCCGACTTCGGCACGTTCTCGAGCGTCACCGAGCCCTTGAGGCGTTCGACAGTGCGCTTCACGATGGAAAGGCCAAGCCCGGTGCCCTCTTCGGCCGGCCGGCTGCCGCGAACAAACGGCTCGAACACCCGTTCGAGGTCGCAACGCGGAATGCCAGGGCCGGTATCCTCGATCTGCAAAATGACCTTGGTACCTTCGCGATAGATTCCAAGATCGACCCGGCCGCCTTGCGGCGTGTAGCGGAGCGCGTTGTCGATCAGATTGCGGACCACGGACGAGATCATCGCGGCCTCACCCCGCACCGCTGCCGGCTCGATGATTTCAAATCCGAGATCGACGCCGCGCTCCATTGCCCTGCACATGAAATCCGAAACCACTTCCTTGGCGCAGGCGTCGAGCGATGTGACGGGGGCCTCCGGCATCGGGGCCATGTCGGAGCGCGCCAGCGCCAGCAATTGCTCCAGCAGGTGAGCGGTCCGGCGGGCGCCGCTCTTGAGCGCGGCCAGGCGGATGCGGCCCTCGGGCGGAAGCTCGACCTGGCTGAGATTCTCCGCCTGCAGGCTGATCGCGGTGATCGGCGTCCGAAGCTCATGCGCGGCGTCGGCAACGAAACGCCGCTGCTGCTCCATCATCGCATGGATGCGTTCGAGCAGGCGGTTGATCGATGCGATGAACGGATGCAATTCGCGGGGCGTGCCTTCCAGTGGGAGCCTGCCCAGGTCGTCCGAGCGGCGCGCGTCGAGCTGTGCGGCGAGCTCGGTCATCGGCCGTAGCGATTGCCACACTACGATGGCGATCACGAGCATCAGGCAGGGCGCCACGACGGCGAACGGAAGGATCGCATGCAGCGCGCTGTCGCGGGCGATCTCGTCACGTATCGCGGTGGTCTGGCCGACGGCAAACCTGCTGCCGTCGGGCCGTGTCCGCAGCAGGATCCGCCATGGCATCTTGTCGCGCGAGACGACATGCAGGCCGTCTTGCAGCCTCCAGAGCGAGCCGGTGTCACCCGTCCCGCTCGGCCTGTCGCCTAGCTCCTCGACAAAGACCTGCGCTTCCGCGTCAACTCCGGCATTGATCGGCGCATCATTCTGCAACCGGGTGGTGAGCGCGAAGGCTCCGAGCTGGGTAAGGACCGAGTCCTGCATTTCGATCGCTTCAACGAATGCCCAGCGGAACGCCAGATAGCCCGCGCCGATGCCCGTCAAGACGATCACCAGCGCAAGTCCGATCAGGAGGCGGCCACGCAGGGAATGCGTCATGAGGGACGATCCACCATCCAGCCGACGCCGCGGACGTTGCGGATCGCGAGCGCCCCGAGCTTCTTCCGGATGGCATGGATCAGGAATTCGATGGCGTTGCTCTCGACCTCCTCGTTCCATCCGTAGATGTGACGTTCGAGGTCGCCGCGGGAGAGAATGGCACCGGGGCGCGTCAAGAGCGCCTGAAGCACGGCGAATTCGCGCGCGGTCAGTAGCGACGTCTCGCCAAGGAAAGTGGCTTCCCTCGTCGCTGGATCGAGACTTAGCCTTCCGTTAGTGAGGATCGACGACGAACCGCTGCCCGGACGGCGGAGCACAGCGCGCATTCGCGCGAGCAGCTCGCGTATCTCGAAGGGTTTCACCAGATAGTCGTCGGCGCCGAGATCGAGGCCATCGATGCGATCGTCGAGAGCGTCGCGGGCCGTGACGATGATCACCGGAAGCTTTCGGCCTTGTCCGCGAAGCCGGCGCAGGATTTCCAGGCCGTCGGTTTCGGGCAGGCCGAGATCGAGCAGCGCCACGTCGTAAGCCTCCACTTCCGCGGCTTCGATCGCCGTTTTGCCGTCGGTGACCCAATCCACCGCATAGGCCGCATCCTTCAGCGCCTGCGCCACAGCCGCTCCGACCATGCGGTCATCCTCGACGAGCAGTACGCGCATTCCTGATCCCGATGTCGCAACCGGCTGTCACAACCAAACCTTCAACTCTTTCACGTCCAAACTTAGCGCCGACTTAGCGGCCGCACCACGCACCCGCGCATTCAAAGACCGGCTCGCTCGCGACCGCGCGCGACCAGAAAAATCCTAAGCCGTGGCTAAGTTGGCCCCCGCAAGCGTCTTCGCATGACGGCGTGGGTTGCGATCCCGTCCGCCACCCACCGAACGCGAGTCGATCGATGAAGTATATCCCTCAAAGCGACGCCGTGAACCGATGCGCCGGTGACATGCTCAACAAGGTCCCGGAGGTCACGCTGGCGTTCTGGATCATCAAAATCATGTCAACCACCGTCGGCGAGACCGGCGCGGACTATCTGGCGGTGCATGTCGGACTGGGAACCGCGGTGACCAGCGGTATCACCGTCTCACTGTTGCTTGTTGCCTTGCTGCTGCAATTACGGATGCGGCGTTACGTGCCATGGATCTATTGGCTGACGGTCGTGCTGGTCAGCATCGTTGGAACGCAGATTACCGACGTGTTGACCGACAAGCTCGGCATCAGTCTTTACACCAGCACCGCGGCATTTTCGATCGTGCTGGCCGCGACGTTCGCGGTCTGGTACCGTACCGAGCGCACGCTTTCGATCCACACGATTGTGACCACACGGCGTGAGCTGTTTTATTGGGCCGCCATTCTCTTCACGTTTGCGCTGGGCACCGCCGCCGGCGACCTCGCGACCGAAGCGCTCGGTCTCGGCTTCAATGTCGGCGTGCTGGCGTTCGGCGCGCTGATCGCCGCGATCGCCACGGCCTACTATCTGGGCGCCAACGCGGTCCTGACGTTCTGGCTGGCCTATATCCTGACCAGGCCGCTCGGCGCCTCGCTCGGCGACCTGTTGTCCCAGGCGCGCGCCTATGGCGGGCTTGGTCTCGGCACCGTCTACACCAGCATCGCCTTTCTCACCGTCATCGTCGCACTGGTCGCGTTCATCTCGTTCGATGCGCGGCGCGAACAGCAACAGCAAGGCGCCGACGGCACGCCGTGATGCGAACTCTTCGATTTCACCCGACGTTTGCGATCCGCAGCGGCCCATCAACCAAGGAGACTGGCCATGAAGAAGCGAGAACTGATTTTTGCCTTGAGCGTGTGGAGCGCCCTTGCGGCACCCGCTGCTGGTGTCGGAGCGCTTGTTGCCGCTTCCAACGCAACGCCGGCGGAAGCCGCGATGTCGTCCAAGCTCGGCGACCTCTCCGCTTTCCGAACCGTCGTCACCGATACCGCGGCATTGGTCGACAAGGGCGATCTTGCGGGCGCCAAGACCCGCATCAAGGATCTCGAGACCTCATGGGACGAGGCGGAGGCCGGGCTAAAGCCACGGGCGGCCGCCAGCTGGCACAAGGTCGACAAGGCGATCGACCGCGCACTAGAGGCCTTGCGCGCCTCTACCCCTGATGCTGCCAATTGCAAACAAGCGCTGAGCGATCTGCTTGCCGTGATGGATGGCGCCTAAACGGCTCGCGCGCCGTCAATAATAAGCCTTGAGATAATCGGCGATGCTGTCGGGCTGATTGAGGCTATCCCAGTCATAGGGGTCGCCATACAATAGCGCGCTGGCCTGGCTCTTGTAGTCCGGCGCGACGTTATCGGCCTGCTCCAGCGGCTGGCTCAGCATCTCGCGATAGTTCTGATAGGCCGATTGCGTGCCGATGAAAATGCACACGCAGTGCAACGGCTCGGCGTAGAGATAGCGCACATCGTTGCTGAACCGGTGGATGACGAAGCGATGCGGCGGCAGCGCATGCAACGCCTTCTTCCCCGCCGGATCGTTGGCGACCTGGACGCGAAATCCGGCGGAGGAGAGATAGAAACTGTTCTTGTCGAGGAACGGCTTGCTCGGCGTCTCCAGCGCCACCAGGAGCGAAGCGCACAACAACAGCACGATCGCCGGAAACGCGCCCGCAACCTTTTTGCGAAGCGGCCTTGCACGGCCGGCCAAGCGCGGCCAGATCATCGATACCGACATTTGACTACCCCCTGCCCGCGGGCGAGCTCACGCACGCTTGAGGCTATCTTGGCACGGCCGATGCGCCAAGATGGCTCGAACCTGCCAAGCCCGGCCGCCGACCAAGAAAACAGGGCACAAGCCATGTCGATCATCCTGCAATCAACCGTCGGCGGGTTTTCCGCGGAATTCATCCGCTGGCTGCCCTCGGTCGAGCGGGCCATGATCCTGCATGGGCTCGAGCCCGCGCAATTCGTGATCTCCAAGGACATCGCCACCACGCCGACGGCGCCGTTCATCGGGCCGTTCTTCTACGACTACACGGTGTTTTTCGGCGACGATCATTTCACCGTCACCGAGCCGAACGACATCCGCTTCCTGGATTACTTTTACGCGCGCTGCATGGCCGCGGACGAGGAATTGCCGGCGGAACACGAGAGGCCGGGCCTGATCAGCCGGCTGGTTCGCTGGATGGGGGAGACGATTTGAGGCCGTCATTCCGGGATGCGCCTCTTGGCGCAGGCCCGGAATCCATACTCCCGATCGTGGTTATGGATTCCGGACTCGCTCGTTTCACTCGCGCCCCGGAATGACGACGACGCTACTCCTCCCATTGCCGCGCCATGGTGGCGAGCGCGCAGCCTTCGCAATAGCGCGCATCCTTGAAGTCGATCCAGTTATGCGCATAGACGTGATCGAGCGGGATGTCGTAGCGCGCCCGCAGCACCTTGACCAGGATGCGCCACGCGGCAATCTGCGCATCGGTCGCTCCGCGCGTGACATCGGGATAGTTGCCCGCGAATTCCACGCCGATCGAGGTGTCCTTGTTGACCTGATGAAAGGTCTTGCTGTTGTCGATATATTTGTTGTCGTTGCGATCGGCGCCGTCGGTATGGGTGGGCACGAGATCGTCCGCCACCGCCCAGTACACGGTGCCGTCGGTCTCGACCCAGACCATCACGCCGCGCCGCGTCGGATTTTTGTGTTGCTCGCTGGCCCCGCCGCGCGCGGAGCCCGCCGGCCCCTCGGTCTGGTGCACGATGATGTTGCGCCAGGGATGAGCCTTCGCCACATCGCCCCAGGGCGCGAGCCAAACCATCTTCAGCCCCGGGATATCCGGTGTGCCGGATGATTTTGCGATCGCCGCGATGTCGGGAGTTTGCGCGGAGGCGGGAAACGAAAACGCGACGGCACACAGCGCCATCGCCAGCAGCCGGAAATGCATTGATATCGAGGTCCCCATGGACCTCTTAACCTAGCATGGTTTTTTCTTTGACGCGTTTTCTTCACGCGAACCGGTAGCCACCCTGCTATCCAAGTGCGGGGCAGGCTTTCGCTTGAAAACGCTATGTTACGCCCGCTTGCGCAGGGCCGGGGCCCGCATTTGTTCGGGCTCGGGCTGGAGCGGCGGCGTCGGATCGTAAACCGCGTAGCGGTTCTTGCCTTCCTTCTTGGCAGCGTAAAGCGCGTGGTCGGCAGCGGCGATCAGCCGGTCCGGAAAAGTTCCGGTCTCCCGGGTCCACTGCGCCACGCCGATCGAAACCGCGATGGCGATGTCGTTGCCGGCAGCGGCCTCGGCGTCGTCGCGGCACACTTCCAGCACCCGCCGCGCGATCATCGCGCCCTCGCGCAAGGTCGAAGACGGCAGCACGATACAGAACTCGTCGCCGCCGGTGCGCGCCAGCATGTCGCCCGGGCGCAGCCGCGTCTGCGCCATCAGGGTGAAATGCTGCAGGCAGGCGTCGCCCGCGGCATGGCCATGGGTATCGTTGATGGCCTTGAAGCCGTCGAGATCGATCACCAGCAGCGAGAACGGCTCGCCGCTGCGCTCGGACCTCGCGCATTCCTCGGTCAGGCGTTGCAGCAGATGGCGGCGGTTGCCGACGCCGGTGAGATCGTCGAGCAGCGCGAGATCGGCGACCTCGTTGCGCAGCCGGTCCATCGTCATCAGCAGGAAGCCGAAATTCAAGGCCATCGATAGGAACATCAGCGCCATCACCACGACCGATTGTGGCGTGCTGGAACCGGTGAACGCGAAATCGACACCGAGCAGGTTGCCGCCTGCGCGGATCGCATAAATCACAATGATGAGCGCGGTGATGATGCCGGCAAGCCGGGCACCCGCGGTGCTGCGGCCCGCCTGCGGCGCCAGCAACAGTTTTAGCGTCAGCGCCAGCGGCAGCGATTGGCCCACGGTATAGGCCAGGATCCGCATCGGCACGCTGTCATGGACCACGATGAAGAAGATGAGGGTGGCGCAGGTCAGGCCCGTGATCAGGAAGGAAAGGCGCCAGGAGATCCGCCGGTCGTAGAACCGAAAGACTCCCATCGCGGCAAGGCAGCCGGCAAAAACCAGCACGGTGCCGCCCGCAACCAGCGGCAGCAGCGAGTCCACGATCACCCGCGCCATCGCCAACAGCGCGCCGAGGCCGGCGGCGATCGCCGAGGCGGTCCAGAACCGCGCGGCTTCCAGCTTGGGATAGCTTCGCACCACATAGGCCCAGATCAGGCCCATGGTGAAAAAATTGATGACGAACGCCGTCCATAGCGTCGGAACGTTCAGCATCGCAACTGCAGGACGCGTGTCCTGTCCCCTCTGTTATCGAACAGCCCGCCCATGACCATCCCCGTTTTCTTGCGGGCAGGATGCAGCGCGGCGGCTTAATGGACTCTCAACTCGTGGATGGATTCGGTACCGTGGTTTTGAATTGATGAACGATCGAATTGGGAGCGCGTTAACCTCGTTGGCGATCGAGGCGCGGCGCGCGGTGCAAAAATTTCCGCGAAAACCCATCAAAACGCATATCAGCTGTGGATAACGTGATGACACGGGCGTGACAACGCGAGGCAGCGCGCCGCGAATCTGCTGAGTTCACGCTTGAGGATTTTGCGAGGCTGGCCCTCCGCCGAGCATGCCTCGTGTCGCGTTTCAATCCATTAAACTCTGAGAGGATACTATGGCTAAGAAAGCGAAGAAGGCAAAGAAGGCGAAGAAGTCCAAGGCCAAGAAGAAGAAGTAGTTCTTCACAGCCCGGGTGGAGCCTCGCTCCGCCCGGGCACCCAGACCGGGGGCGAGCGTGAGGGGAAGGCGGCGGGCAGTGGCCCGCCTTTTTGATTCCAGCCACCTCGTCGTCGCCCGGCAAGAGCGCGAAGCGCGTTCGTTACCCGAGATGACCGGGCGATCCAGTATTCCAGAGCCGCCAATTTGGGACGACGCGGTTCGCGCAACAACGAACGCCACGGCGTACTGGATGCCCCGGTCAAGCCGGGGCATGACAGATGAGTTACCGCTCCGCGAACGCGAGCCTTGCGCCGAGCAGGGCAAATCCGCCGGCGAAGGCGCGGCGCAGCCAGGCCATGACCTTCGGCCGCGAAATCACGCGGTCGCGGACCGAGGCCGCAAACAGCCCGTAGAGCACGAACACAATAAGCGTCATCGCCATGAAGGCGACGCTTAGTTCCAGCATCCGCGCGAGCGGGTGGGCGTCCTCGGCCGAGATGAATTGCGGCAGGAAGGCGAGAAAGAAGATCGACAGCTTCGGATTGAGGATGTTGACCAGAAAGCCCGTCACGATCACCCGTGCGTTCGATCGCGCTTCGACCCTCGTATCGACCGCGAGTGCGCCGTGCTCACGCAAGGTCTGCCAGGCCATATAGAGCAGATAGATCACCCCGCACCATTTCAGCGCGGCGAACGCCAGTGCGCTCGCATGCAGCACTGCGGCGAGCCCCAGCATCGCCGCAGCAAGATGCGGCAGGATGCCGAGCGTGCAGCCGAACGCCGCCGCAATGCTGGCGCGCGAGCCCTTGGTCAGCGCCGCGGCCAGCGTATAGAGCACGCCGGTGCCGGGAGACGCGACCACGATCAGGGAGGTCAACAGGAAGGAGAGCGACATGGGTTGCGCTGATATCACGCCGTCCCGTGCCGTGAAAGCCGCGCGAGCGGGGCCGCTTCTAGCGCGACGCCTGCGCGAGTTCCGCCTCGCGCAGGATGTCGAGCGGCGCCCACGGTTTTGACCAGAATTTGGCACCGTCGGGAAGCGATCTCGAAAGCGGCCGGCCCGAGGTGACGACGACATCGAGCTTTGGATGGTCGTGCTTGGCGATGAAAGCAAGCTCGACGCCGTTCATCGGACCGGCGAGATTGACATCGGTGATCATCAACGACAGCGCGCCGCCGCGCCTCGCCAGCACCAGTTCGGCGGCCTCGGCGCTTTCGCACTGGATGACCTCGTAGTCGCTCTCCTCCAGCAACAGGGAAATCATCTCCCGTTGCGAGGGGTCGTCTTCCACGATCAGCGCGGTCGCACGGAACGGTTTGGCTTGGCCCATGGCTCGCCTCCCTTGCAGATGGCGTTTCGCCCAGGAGTAATAGGGGATAAGAACCCTGGCGCTGTTTTGTTCGGTAAAAGACTTTGAAAATCCGCCAGAAAATTCGAGTATCGGCGTTTTCTGCACAATTTTTCATCAAATGGAGCCGACATGACCGCGATCAAGGGAGCCGCTGCTGCGGTGACGGGAGCCGCCGGCGGCATCGGCCGGGCGCTGGCGCTGGAACTCGCCGCGCGCGGCTGCGATCTCGCGCTCGCCGATCGCGATGAGGCCGGCCTGCAGGCGGTCGCCGCCGAGATCACCCGCGACGGCGAGCGAAAAGTCACGACCCACCGCGTCGATGTCGGCGAGCCCGAAGAGATCGCGGCCTTCGCGCAAGCAGCGACCTCTGCCCACCCCACGCTCAACATTGTCATCAACAATGCCGGCGTCGCCCTGATCGGCCAGTTCAGCGAGGTCGATCAATCGCAGATGGACTGGCTGTTCAACATCAATTTCTGGGGCGTGGTGCATTCGACCCGCGCGTTCCTGCCCCATCTTTCGCGGCAGCGCGAGGCGCATATAGCCAACCTGTCCTCGCTGTTCGGCATCATCGCACCGCCCGGCCAGACCGCTTATGCCGCATCGAAATTCGCGGTGCGCGGGTTTTCGGAAAGCTTGCGCCATGAATTGCGGATGGCGGGAAGCCCGGTTCGGCTGTCGGTGGTGCACCCGGGCGGGATCTCGACCAACATCGCGCGCAATGCGCGCACTGGCGTCGCCGTGACCGACAACGCGCGCCGCGCGCAAGCGATCGAGCGTTTTGACGCGGTGGCCAGGACCACGCCGAAGGCTGCAGCACTTCGCATCATCGAAGGCATCGAGAAGAACCGGCCGCGCATTCTGATCGGTGCCGATGCGCGCATCATCGATCTGCTGCAGCGCCTCCGGCCCGCGCGCTATTGGTCGCTGCTGGCACCATGGATCCAGAACGCGGAGCTGACGGGGAAGTGAGCATCGCCGTGAACAAAGCCGCGTTCCCTCTTGCGAGAG
>Ga0210408_10004454_pt1 | contig 12489 bp, 15 predicted proteins | sample IncBWH4MmetaG_FD_155471 | JGI IMG/M metagenome (GOLD analysis project Ga0210408, IMG submission 155471) | Forest soil microbial communities from Barre Woods Harvard Forest LTER site, Petersham, Massachusetts, United States - Inc-BW-H-4-M | ecosystem: Environmental > Terrestrial > Soil >...
TCCGTGACTTGGCTATCGGAGACTGGTTCCATTTCGCTTGCCGCAACTGTGATGCTCAGGTCTGATCCAATCCGAGCCGCCCGCAACACGCAAAAGCCGTGCAGCCTGAATAAAACCCACGCTAACATCCCATAATACCATTTCGGTCAGTTTCGTGCAATTGGCGCGTTACGACGTCTGTTCACCCTTGAGTAGAACAAGGCTTTACGTATTATTTAAGTATTACAAGGCGTTGCTATCTTGGCAGTCGTAGCATCTACAATACAAGTGGGCGGCTCGCGCTCATCACTGATTTCCAAGCTGACAGACCATGCCGCGTCTTGCAGTCGGTCATTTTCCCTGCGCGGTCCGAGCACCGGTTGAGGCCTCGTCGCGCGCGGTTGGCCCCTGCCAATATCGAGGCCCGATCATGCATTGTGGGCCTCTCCGTATCGGCGTCGCAGCGTTGCTCGATCAATTTTGCCGGTCGAGGATCGGGGCAGGTCTCGAACGAAATGCACCTCCTTCGGATAGGCAAAGGCTGAGTGTTCCTCGCGCACGATAGACCTCAGCTCATCGGCCAGCGTGTCCGATCCCGACTCCCCCTCCGGCAAAGCAACATAGGCGACGATACGCGCGCCACGCGTCGCATCGGGCACACCAATGACGGCAGCTTCCAAGACCATCGGGTGCCGCCGGAGCGTTGCCTCGACCTCGTGGGGGCCGACGCGATATCCCGCGGCCTTGATAACGTCGTCCTTTCGGCCGACATACCAGAAATAGCCGTCCTCATCGGCATAAGCGATGTCCTTGGTGTGGAACCAAGTTGCGCCGAAGTCTCGCTGAGACTCTTCCGGCCGGCACCAATATCCGAGCGGATAGTTGGGATTGCTACGCGCAAGCAGACAGACCTCCCCGGACGTTCCCGGCAACGCCTCGCGGCCCTGTTCGTCAAGCACCCGCACATGCCACCCGGGTATGGCAGTCCCCATTGATCCGGCTTTCACGGGCAGGTGCGGCGAAGCGCCGATCATAATCCCCACCTCTGTGCATCCGTAAAACTCCAACGGCGGCGTATCGAACTGCTCCCGGAACCATTCGAATGCTTCGACGCCTAGCGGCTCGTTCGATGTGCTCACCACGCGAAACCGCTGCGGAAATTTCCGGCCGATATTGCTGTCGCGCATCATGAGACGGATGGCCGTGGCGTTGATGAACGCGTTCGTAACCCCGTGGCGCGCGAGTGTTTGCAGCAGCTTCCCCGGATCATATCGATCATATTTGTAAGCGAGATTGACGGCACCGTGTTGCCATGGCCCAAGGATCTTCCTAACCCACCAACTCCAATCCCCGATGCCATAGAAAAGTTCGCCGTCGCGCAGATCCTGCACGAAGGATAACTCATCGCCCGCTAGCATGACGCGATGCGGAAGTATTACACCCTTTGCTGGTCCGGTCGTGCCGGAAGTAAAGGCGATGAACGCAGGCGAGTCGGCCGGCGTCCGGACGGTCGTGAAGCTCGAGCTGTATTTGGAGCGGTCGAACCGGTCGAGCAGGAGCCTCCTTATCCCTTCAACAGTGGCGAAGCGGTCCGCGATCCGAGACTCTGTTATCAGCACCTTAGGTTGGAGTTCTGCGATCCGGCTGTGAATCTGCCTGTCAGCGAGAAGCTCGCTAATGGTCACCAGTGTAGCGCCGGAGCGCAATACGGCAAGTATAGCCGCGGCGGTCTCCGGGCTCTGGGCCAGCACCATCACCACACGGTCGCCAGTGGCCACGTTCAACGAAGTCAATGCATTTGCGATCCTACTTGAGAGGTCCTGCAACTCACCCCAGTACACGTTGCGGGACGTGCCACGATCGTCGTCCCACACCATCGCCAGCTTGTCGGCCGGATGCCGGTCGCATGCATCCTCTGCGACGTTGTAGAACGCTGGCACGTGCCATCTGGGAATGGTCCGTAACCGGCGCCACGGTGCACTTAGAATCGTCGACACCTATCGCTCCTCTCAATGCGGATTTCCGGTGAGCCGCAGAAATCCCGCGGCACCTGCTTGGGAAACTCCCGATGCAAACCCTTGTCTGTGAAGCCGGCTTGCATCTCTGAAAACCGACCGAATTTCCTCAGAGATGCTCTCGTACAGCCAGGTCTTTGTGCGCGCGAAGCTGTCCGCCGGGCTCGAGGCGAGTAGCCGACACTTTTGCAAGGCACCCTCAAGCACTTTTTCGCGCGGGACAACTGCATCGAGGATTCCAAGACGCACCAGCTCCTCTGCATCCATTAAGCGGCCTGTCAGGACGATCTCGCGAGCCCGCAGGTCGCCGACGCTCCTCTGTAGAAGCCAGGTGCCAGTCACCGAGGCTAGGCCCCGCTTGACCTCGGGCTGCCCCATCCAGATTCCCGGATGCCCGATCCGGCTATCGCAAAGGAGCGCCATCTGAAAGCCTCCGCCAGCCGCGACACCGTTGACCGCAGCAACGAGTGGCTTGCGAAAGCTCAGGAGTCCTCGAGCAAATGATTCGAACTCTTCGACCCAGGGCGTGGCTTCATCCCAGCCCGTAGTCTCGTTGAGGTCCTGGCCCGAGCAGAATGCATCGCCGGCGCCGGTGAGGACTGCACCAGCGGATTGCGCGTCTCCTTCGACCTTCGCGAGAAGGCAGCCGATGTCGTGTCGCATTGCCCGGGTGAATGCGTTAAGGCGTCCAAGAGTTTCGACTGTGATGACAGCGATATCCCCTTCCATGCGCAGTGAAGCGTGGCCCATGAGGAGACTCCTAGTGATTGAGCACGGATTGCAGGAAAGCTTTCGTTCGCTCGGATCGCGGGTTTCCAAATATCTGCTCGGGTGACCCTTGCTCAACGATGCGGCCGCCGTCGAACATTGCGATTCGGTCGGATACCTCGCGCGCGAACCTCATCTCGTGCGTGACGATGAGAAGTGTTATCTTCATCACTCGCGCAACATTGCGGATGACGTCGAGCACCTCCCCTGCGAGCTCAGGATCCAGGGAGGACGTGATCTCGTCCAAGAGAAGGATCTCGGGGCGCAAGGCGAGCGCTCGCGCAATGGCGATCCGCTGCTGCTGCCCGCCTGAAAGTTGTCCCGGATAAGCCTTCGCTTTCTGAGAGAGTCCGACGAGGCGCAAATGCTCCATCGCCAGCTCTTCGCTCTTTTCCTTGTCGAGCTTCAGGACAGTGCGAGGGGCCAGGACCAGGTTGTCCAGCACGGTCATATGTGGAAAGAGGTTGAATTGCTGAAACACCATTCCACAGCGATTGCGGATCCGCGCTTCATCGCGCGAAGAGCGCGGTAGGCCTTTGTCGTCACAGACGATGCTTTCTCCAAATAGCCGTATGTCGCCGGAGGTTGGCCTCTCGAGCGTCATCGCCAAGCGAAGGACGGTCGTCTTCCCGGAGCCGCTGGGGCCGATAAGGGTGACTTTTTCTCCGGGCATGATGTCAAGGTCGAGGTCGATAAGGACCTGGCTCGGCCCGAAAGCCTTGGACACCCTCGTGAATTGAACTGCGGGTGTCGGAGACCGATTGGGATCTACGCTTGGCATTCGCGCCCTTTCCGGGTCGTTGATGGCGCGTTGGACGACTGGCGATGCAGACATGACCCTAGGCATTGGCTTCAACATGAGCCATCCTGTAGCGATGCAAGAGGTAAACAAAAGGGATGTTCAGGAGTAGGTAGAGCAACCCGGCGAGGGTGTAGGGCTCGAGATAACGGAAGCTTTGGTAGCCGGCGACCTGGGCCCGTGCCAGGAGAACGGGAACGCCAATGGCAAACAGGAATGCGGACTGGCGATAAAGGACTAGGACGTAGTTGATCAGCGCAGGCATGCTCCTTTGTATCGCGAGCGGCAGCAGGACTTTCAGCCAGACGACTCTGGTCGGTAGCCCGAGCGCGACGCAGGCGTCATGGATTCCGGTGGGAATGGTGATCAGGGCGCCTCGATAGACTTCGGAGCAATACGCGGCGTACACGACGCCAAGTACGAGCACGCCAATGGCGATGGGAGGCAAAGTCAGCCCGATCTGTGGCAGCGCATAAAAGCCGAAATAGAGCAGCACCAGAATAGGGACGCCTCGGAACAGCTCGATCATTGCGCGCATGCATGTCCGACCGGTCCGGCCGCCAATGCTGGCAATGACCGCGATGCCCAAACCACCGACGAGCGCGACCGCTGAACAGGCCGCTGTGACCACAACGGTAACCCAAACGCCCCAGAGCAGGTCGGGCAGTATTTGTACAGCATAGGACCAATCCCAGGTCATTGCTGCAACACCAGCGGCCGGGCAGACAATGGCCTGCCATTCAAGGGGGCCTCAGTCGATTGGCGGCTGGCCCGAAGTGCCCGGTTAAGCGGCAAAACTCGCTCGATTCGATGGAAAGCGAGGCTGACAAACAGGCAAAGCACCCAGTATAAAGCCGCCACGACCAGGAAAACCGCCACCGTTTCGTACGTGATGCTCCTTACGGAGTTGGCCACGTAGAGGACATCTTGCACACCGACGAAGCTCACGATCGACGTCCACTTGACCATGTCGACGGCCAGACTCCCGAAGCCCGGAACGATCTGTGAGAGGGCTTGCGGCAGAATCACCCGGGTCAGCGCTTGGTACGGAGGCAGACCAAGCGCCCGGCAGGCGTCGAACTGACCACGCGGCACCGCTTGGAGTCCGCCCCGGACGATCTCAGCACCGTAGGCACCGCCGACCAAAGAAAGGACGGTGATCGAAGCAGTGAATGGGTTGAACCGAGGTATTCCCGGCATGAGCGCCGGAAGGGCGTAGTAAGCCCAAAACAGGTAGACGAGAGCTGAAGAGCCGCGAAGTAGTTCCACGGCGCCGCCGGCCGCAGCCCGCACGGACATGCGCTTGGCGCTGCGAAAGACGCCAAGCAGCAATGAAACGATCGCGGCACCAATGATGCTGAGCAATGCAACAATTGCGGTGGTCAGCAGACCGTCCAAGATGGCTGGTGTATATTGTAAGATCGCCACCATCATTCACACCCGGCCGCAATGTCGGAGGCCTTGGTGACCCTCACAAGGACATCCCAATTCGTGAAGCCATACTTGTTTGCGTAGAGGTGCTCGAGCGTCCCGTTCGAGCGCATCTCGTCGAGCTTCTCATTGAAGGCGTGCCGGGCCTGTTGATCCTCCTTTCGGAATGCGATCCCCACGCCCGAGAGTGGTGACGCATTGTCCACGACGATCTCAACCCCCTTCTGGGCAGGATTTGGAATACTGAATTGGCCAACGGCGAAGGCATCCGCCCTGCCCCCGGTAACGGCGGCGATCCCGGCCTGGGTATCGGGCACCGTGATAAGTTGGCTCTCCTGGACGCCTTGCTTCCGCGCAAACGCCTCCTGCGTCGATCCAACCAGCACCGCGACTTTCACCTCAGCGGAGCCCGCGGCAGACGCGTAGCCCGAAAGGCGCCTTGGGTTGCCCGGCATCACGTAAAAGGCATCCTGTTGAACGGTCACAGGCGCCGTAAACAGCACGACCTTGCACCTTGCCGAGGTAATGTTGAGACCGGCGGGAACGAAATCGAATTGGTGCGCCTGGAGGCCGGGAATCATCGCATCCCAGGTGGTGACGGTAGCGGCGAGCTTGGTGATGCCATAGGCCTTCATGACTTCGGTCGAGACGTCGATCGTGTAGCCTTGCGGAGTCCCGTCCGGCTGCAGATACGCGTATGGCGGCAGTGCGGCGATCGCCATTCTTGCCTCGCCGGTGCGCTTCATCGTAGAAAAGAGGTCCTGTGATACCGCATCTGCTACCCAAGGTAAGCAAAATAGGACCGCACTACCTAACAGGACCGCGCCCGTTGTGGCCGCTCGAGGACGAGGAATTCCAATCTTCATTGTTTTGCCCTCCCGACTACGCTTTTCCTGCAGTCCCTTGGAGCCGTCCAATACATTTCTGGAGCAACTCATTCCGTTTTGGTATTACTGGGATGAAACGCGGCAGCAGAGATACTTGGGATGGAGATACGGCATTTGAGATGCTTCGTTGCGGTCGCCGAGAATTTGCATTTTGGGCGCGCCGCTCGGCAACTGCATATGAGCCAACCCCCGCTTTCCAAGCGGATTGCGGCTCTAGAGGACGAGCTCGGGACCCCGCTATTCAATCGTAGCAAGCGAAGCGTGGCCCTGACTGCGGCCGGTCGCGCCTTGCTGCCAAAAGCGCTGGCTGCGTTGGAGGCTTTCGATGCAGCCGCGGCCGCGGTCAGGTCTGCGTCGATACGCTCATCCCGCATCCGAATTGCCTTTCCGTCCGACACCTCGCCAGAGGTGCTGCTGGATCTCGTGAAGGCGCTCGGCCCTAAAGACTCTGAAGTCAATATCGTTGAAGCCACGACCGCAGAGCAGCACGAACTGCTGCGCGGGGGGGAGCTCGACGTAGGCGTGCTGCGTCACCCCTATGAGACCCAAGGGCTTTGGTCATCGCCGCCGCTGCGCCAAACCCTCGGGGTGGTGCTGCCAAGCAGCCATCCGCTAGCTCGCCGCAAGGAATTGGAGCTTCGCGAACTGCAAACCAATATCCTGATCATGTTCCCTCGGCTGATTGCGCCGGGGTTGTATGATGAGCTGCTCGAGACATGCCGCGCGCATGGGTACAAGCCGAAGAGGATCATGTACGGTATCCGCATGGCAGCTGGTCTTATGGTCGCCGAATCGGCAATCACTTTCAGGCCGGCTCATTTCATCGTGCCTGGTCCCGTGGGCCAGACGCCTGATCTGACATGGCGTCCACTAGTCGGTGAGCCGCTGCACTGGCGGACGTCGGTCGTATGCCGGCGAAACGACCCCGAGCGGCGTACCCGTGCGGCGGCGCAGGTGATCTTCGAGGCGTTGCAGCGTCATGATCACTGGAGTCCGGACACGAACGAAAGCCGGGCCAAACTGCGGCGGAAGCGTCTGGAAGCGAGCGAGATCGCGCAAGGCCGCTAACGTGAGCCGGGCGGGCGCAATTCACGGGGTCCTCGCAATTGATGCCCGCGCGTCCATCCACGGCCATCGGGCTCGCATTCGCTCGGCGTCGGTATCGAAGCTGATCGAGACTTCCCGAAGCAACCAATTAAAACTGTGGGCTCCTGATCGTCCCTTTAGCTTATGACCGACATGCCCCGAACAAGGACGACCGATCAGGAAGAGACGCCATCTTCTGCATCGCCTGAAGGTGTATCGCGTACTCTCGTGCAACGCGCCCCGCGTATGGGCCGTTCAGTACAAGAAGGAGCGAGAGCCATTTTGCTCGCCCGCGAGTGCGCTGCACTCACCTATGGGTTCAGCACGGATCACCTGCAGGTCCCACTATTGGCTACCGATCAATTGTCGTCGCGCAAGCGCCTGGCTTCGATTGGCCGCGACGAAGTCGGGAATTCGAGCGATCGAGGGCGACGACAGAAAGACAGACTATGAGGCCGAGAGCGTATACCATCGCTCGGCTCGTCAATGCGCTGCTCGCTGATGAACGGCAGATAATCGATGAGGACCTCGGCCTTAGCCAGTTCGGACGCTCGCCCGCAATGCCCGCAACGCAACTTTACGATCATGAAGGCGGCAGATGGATGCGGACGCAACAACGACGATGACTGAAGAGAGGCGTCGCTACCGCTTTCGTCTATCCGCGACGGATTTCACTTGCGTCTGTCCGCGGAAGATTCGGGCCCTGAAGAACTTCAACGCGAATCCCGCGCGGGTAACTGCCGTCCCGGACCGATCCCGGGTGCTCGCACGAATGCTGCCGCTCCGAGCCCTTCCGCACGGATCGCAAAGATCGACGATCGTCTGCTGAACGGCGCACGTCCTCCGACGCTGTCAGAAGCGGTATAGGCCCGGTTGGTTGCAAGGCCGACACGTGGGCTGCGTACCGTCGCCGGCTCCCAAACCTCTCCATATCGAAGGATGCACCAAGGCCGCCTTGAGCCGCCCTCGCGCGGCGCCAGGCTTGTCAATCTTGTCCAGCATTCGCTCCAGCAGGGCGCCAATGTTCGGCATGTCCCATCCCTCTCGAACCAGAGAAGGCAGCGGCATGCCTCGGTTTTGAAATTTGAGCCCCACCTTTACGCGGCAGCAAGGCTCTGAGATCGCGACGCCATTCATGACACTCACTCATAATAGGTGTGTTATTGCTTTACAATGTTCTTATTATAGGTGTATCATCGAAAATGCGAAGCATAGCGAACCCGGAACGGGCGCGCGGCGACGTCGTTCCGCCGATTGACCGTAGTGCTCAACGCGGCCTGAACCAACTCAATGGAGGAGTGCAATGGCGATACTCGAGAAGGAGTTGCGGGGTTCCGTGTTGGTGGCCCAACTGAATCGCGAGGTTCCTACCAATCCGATGAACCGCGCTTTGGAGCAGGAGATCATACGGGTCTGTCAGGATGTCGAGGATTCTCCAGACGTCAAAGCTCTGGTCTTGACGGGAGGGAGGGAGCGTTCCTTCTGCGTTGGCGGCGATTTCAATGAGGTGCGCCAAGCGGACAATCGCCCGGCGATCGAAGAGCTGATCGACCGGTGCATCGCGCTCTACATATCCCTCCTCCAGGTCACGAAACCGACCATCGCGGCCATCGATGGATATGCCATCGGGCTCGGATTCCAGATGGCTCTTTCCTGCGACTGGCGAATCGGCGCGAGCAACACAAAAATGATTATGTGGGAGCTGAAGAAAGGCGTTGCGTGTCCGCTTGGGGCATACATGCTCGAGAAATTCTGCGCTCGGGCCGCGATGCTTGAGATGGTGTATGGGTGCGAACCGGTACCGATCGTCTGGGCCCTCGAGCACAAGCTGCTGAACGAAGTCACGGGATTGGACGATCCTCTCGAGAAGGCAGTCGCTCGGGCGGAAGCCTTCTGTGCCTACCCGGAAATCCCCTATCGGCGAACGAAGGAGTCGATCAATCGAAGCTTCATCGCCGGTCTGCAGGATGTGGCCAAGGTAGCCAAGGAAGTGCATGTCTCGAGCTTCATGAGCAAATCGGCGGAACAGCATTTCAATCGTGTCCTAAGCCAATAAAAACTCGACCCGCCGTTCATTGCCGGACCGCAGCTGCCTGATCATCTCCGAGCCGGCCTGAGCAGGTCCTGGGGCGAAACGAGCTACCAGACCTCATCGAGATTCAGCCGCTCAGGTGTGCAGGCTGATATGGTCCGCAATGAAAGGAATTGAGAGGCTCGATCCGCCGCCGCCTTGAATGTGGCATGCGGGGCTGAGCCACCGTGACTTCCTCGTGAAAGGGCGAAGACTCAAGCGTGCGAGATTTGGCTCAGTTGTTTTTCGATCCTCAAATCAGCGCAACTCCAAGTCACCTGCCGCCTTGGGAGAGCGCAAGCATGGATGGGTGCTCTATGTTTTGCGGATCTTAAGAAGCAGGTTATGCGGCGATCAACTGGGCTCGACGTGGGCGCGAGGCTGGTAGCATTGGGCCCTGCCAGATCGGCCGTCACAAGCCAAAGGCGTCTTTGCGAGGGTTCGTTGCCGAGCTTGCAGCACGCGGTCTGAGGGTCGATCACCGTTCGGGTGCGGAGTTCGTCGATGCCAAGAAACTCAGGGCGAGGCTTTTGCCGCGCTCCATCGAGCGTTTGCCTTCAGAATTACCGCTTGGGTGGCGCGCATACCTGCCGCTGCGGCGCAGAGCCCCTTGTCCTGCGCAGGCTTCGCCATTGCGAGCTTCGCTCGGCCCGCGCTCCTCAGCTCCGATGGCAAGCCTCACCGTATGGATATCCTGGCGCCTCCGATGTCGGCGGCGACAAAGAGTGGGTCAACCTACTCCGTTGAGCTTTGAATTGAATAATGCTTAGATAATCAGGGTGATAACCATAGGACCTTGTCTGAGCGTGCGAAGCGACAACGATATTGACGTTCGGATTGGCGAGCGCATCCGAACTCTGCGAACACACATTGGCCTCAGCCAGAAGGAACTCGCAAGTCAATTGGATATCGTTTTCCAGCAGCTCCAAAAGCATGAGAAAGGGACCAGCCGGGTACCGGCAAGTCGGCTTTACGACATAGCCCGCGCATTGAATACGCCCATTTCATATTTCTTTGCGGAGAACGAGACAACATCATCTAAGCGGCCGTCTCGGTTGCCCGACGTCTCCGCGCTCATCGGTGCGCAGAAAGGCAAGTTAGCCAAGCAAGTGCTGGAACTCGTGACGGCGTTCACGAGCCTGAAGGACGAAGAAGCGCGCGCGGACATCCTGTCCCTTGTGACAAAGCTCTCAAAGTCGAGAACGAGGCGTTAATCTATTTGAGCCGCGGATTGTCGGAGCCGGCTCGCTGCGACATGCTTGAAAGCCGGCCTTCATTGCGCGCCTTCGCTTTCCAATGACTGCTGTTGACGGCAGGCAGGTAACGAACGTCAGATCCGCTCCACCAGCTAGACTGGTCCTGATTCCGGCCATGATCCCAATCACCTCTGTCTATTCATTTTGAAAGCTTAGACCTGTGCGAAAGCCGGCTTATTGAAACCCTGCAGCGCGAAGCCAACGAGGCTCAAAATGTCAAACACCGGCCTATCGATCCTTCGCTGAATGGCTTGGCCGAACGGCGGCAAATTGTGACACTCGCAGACGAACGCCTTGATATCGGGATAGCGCTCGAGCAACTCCTGTGCCGCATCAACGACGCAGGTCTCCACTCTCTCGAGATTCAGTTCCCCTACTCCATTCAGAAGTGGATCAGAAAATTCCTTATGGCGTTGCAGCCCGCGCACGGCTGTTGGTACATCATCAGAAACGCCAGCCAATTGGAGATGACTCATTGTGAGGGCTTCGTCGTTGGCGGTAATGATGCCCACGCGGCCATTGACCAGGCGATGTACCAACCGAATCTGCATTAGCGACGACGCGACAAACGGAATCCGCAGCTGTTTGGCAATCGTGTCCTGCAGACCGATAAGGAAGCCACATGTAGTCGTGACAACGTTGGCGCCCTGTTCTTGCAGCTTCAGCGCACCTTCTAGATATGGATTGACGAGAGCGGGATTTGGCGCTGGCACCACCATGTCGCGAGCGGTCACGCCGCGGGCGACCTGAAAAATGACGCGGCAAGGATAGGACTCGGCACTGCCCACATCTCCCGCGGGCCGACGGAGGTGCACGTCCGATAGAATGACGCCGCCCGTAATCATGGGTGTTGCGTTGCCGCTTGAGATAAATTCAATCCCACATGCCGCTCACGCGCCAGCTCAAGTGCTTGCGCGGCAAGCGCAATGTCAAGGGCTACTAAGCCCACCAACACGATGACGATTCGATCACCGGTCGATCGCCTTCCGGCGCATCGACCGGCAACAAGCTCGGCCACTTCACCAGTTATATTATCTCGGCCAATTTCACCACGAGCGATCAGGGGGGCCAGGTTCCCTCGATGTTTGGATGCTTCCCAGTTATCGACAAAGATCCTGTCGGCGCTCAGGATAATGGAGCTTTCGATTTCCTGGTAGGAGCCCAGCGCGCAGATGGTAGCGTCCGGCTTGATCCAGTCTTTTTTGACGATCGGCGCATCTTTTGAAAGACCGAGTGCCGTTATGATAATGTCCGCATCCTGCACCGCTTGTTCAACCCGTTCTTCCACACGGACCTGCAGATCGTCAGCCGGCGAGGACAACTCGGCTATTGCTCTGCCCGCATCGCGCCCAGTGACGGCAATGCGCTCAACCCCGAATTCATCTCTCAAATACCGCGCTCCAACGCGACCGATCGCCCCGTATCCAATAACCGCTGCCTTTCTCGGCCTTTGCGAGATGCAGGGGCGAAGGGCTGCGGTCGCTAGCGCAGCGGTTCGCACCGCGGTCAACGACGTCGCTTCCACGACTCCGGCCAGCACTCCAGTTATCGAATCGCAAGCGACGATAGTTGCAGGCACCCGCGGAAGATCCCGAGCACGATTTCCATCGCACGTTGTAAACAATTTTACACCAGCGATGCTGCGAGGCTTAATGCAAGCCATGTTGGCTCCCATGAAGCGCTGCCCGTCAAGGTCGTCAATCAGGAGGTCACACCTGGTGCCGGTTACGACTTGACCCGCCGATATCGCCTTCAATGTATCTTCCACGATGCGAAGAACCGAGCCGTGATCGAGGAGCCGCTGCACATCTTGCTCGCTCAGGAAAATTGGCATCCTCGTCATGTTCTATCTCATGGCCCTCAGGTCGCGGACTCTCGCCCACAGCCTTGGCGAGCGATACAGCCGTTGCACAAGCTTTCTCGTGAGTCCAGACCAAATGCGTGATTTGCCGGAGGCTTGGAATAGCTTCATTGCACTCACCGATTCGGGAAACTGGCACCACTGAATCGAGTGCTTCCTCACCCACCCGACAAAGCATCGAACCCAGCTGGGGAGCAAGATAGAGCGCGCCCCCTTGTCTATATGATCTCAATAAGTGGTTCTGCGGATCAACGTAAACGAACGGCTGGGTCGAGAGGTACGGCTCGTATGGCTGCTCATCTCAGCACACGCTTTTGATACAAAAAAACTCCCCAA
>Ga0210408_10004455_pt1 | contig 12485 bp, 10 predicted proteins | sample IncBWH4MmetaG_FD_155471 | JGI IMG/M metagenome (GOLD analysis project Ga0210408, IMG submission 155471) | Forest soil microbial communities from Barre Woods Harvard Forest LTER site, Petersham, Massachusetts, United States - Inc-BW-H-4-M | ecosystem: Environmental > Terrestrial > Soil >...
GATGGATGCGAGGCTGCTGGAACGTCGGCTTTTACATCGCCCTGAGACTCGTATCTTACGAGACGACGGCATTTCAGCGCGGTTCTGCATCGGCGGCATCGCGGAATCGATAGCCCAGCCAAGGCTCCGTCAGAATATATTGGGGATTCTCGGGATCGCTCTCGATCTTTTTGCGAAGCATCCTCACGTAGGATCGCAAGTACTCAAGTTCGCCGCCGTACTCAGGACCCCAGATTGTTCGCAAGAGCTTTAGATGGGTGAGAGGAAATCCCGCATTCTTCATCATGAACACAAGAAGATCGAACTCCTTTGGCGAAAGGTGAATTTCCTCGTTGTCGCGCCAAAAAAGTCGCCGGTTGAGATCGATTTTCAAATTGCCGATTTCCAAGACCTTGGGCTCGGTTGCGGCCTGAATCTGCGTGCGCCGAAGAACCGCGCGAAGCCGGGCCGTCAGTTCTCGCAGCTTGAACGGTTTGGTGATGTAGTCGTCCGCGCCGGCTTCCAAGCCGCGAACTTTGTCTTCATCAAAATCCCGCACGGTGATCATGAGTATGCCGGAGTGAGGCGCGGCTTCTCGAATTCGCCGACACGCCTCAATGCCTCCCACGCCGGGCATATTGATGTCCAGCAGAACGAGATCGAAAGGCTGAGCTTGAATCATTGTGAGAGCTTCTTCCCCGTTGCGCGCTTCTTGAACGGCAAAACCGCTCGCCGTTAACGAAGTTCGCAGGGTTTTCCGTAGGGAGGCTTCATCGTCAACAACGAGAACACTATTTGGCTGCGACAACGCGATTCGCCGCTTCCTTCCCGATCGGGATCTTCAGCGAAAACGTAATTTTGTCAGTGGCGCGGTCCTCGACTTCCAATTCCAGGGCGCCGCCATGAGCGATAGCGATTTTTCGCGCGACATACAATCCCAAGCCGGAACCCGACGTCGTACGACTGGCGTCCGATCCGCGATAGAAGCGCTCGAAAATATGCGTTCGTTCGCTATAGGGGATCGAGCTACCTGTATTAGATACCTTGACAGCGACAGAGTCACCTTGCCGGTCACTTGCAATGGTTACATCGGAGCCCGGCACGGAGTACTTACAGGCGTTTTCGACCAACTGACTGAGTGCAATGCGCAACAGTTGCGGGTCCGCCAGGACTTCGACCCGGTCGTACGGGTTTTGGAGAAGAATTCGCCCGTCTGGCGAACGCTCTAAATATTGGCTGGCGAGCTGCGCGGCGAGGGACTCCAGATCAATCACCTCCAAGCGCGGCCTAATCTCTTCGCGATCCAATCGAACGGTGCGGAGCAGCCGAGACGTCAAGCTGCTGAGACGCACGGCCTCACTTTCGATGGTCTCCGCCATGTCCTGCTGTTCCGGCCCGAGAGGCCCTGCCTCGCGGATGCCGCCCGCAGCCGCGAGTATGGTGGCCAATGGCGTCTTGAACTCATGAGCGAGCGCATCGAGCACCGCCGAGCGATACTCTTCAGCTTGCGTCGCGGCCGCGGCGACCGTGGCCTTGCGGAAGGCCTTCGTCCTCTCCACCAAGGCGGCGGTAAGCGCCGCCAGCGAGCCGGTGGTTTCCTCGGGCTCCTGGAGGCCTTCGAATCCGATCGCCCCCGTCATTCTACCGCTACTGCTAAATCGGAAACCGCGGACGGACAAATGTGAATCCGTATTGTTAATGTCGTGCCCACTTATGTAAGCCTCACGCGTTTTCTGCGCCAAGTCATGCTGCGAAGCGCCAACGATATGAAGCTCGGCAGTGTCAGCGTCAAAGGCGCAAATCGCTGTCACTCCAAAAAGCTGACAAAAGGGCTCGAGGAACTTTTCCGTCATCATCGCCTCTGGCTCCAGGGCGAGAAGCTGCTGCGAAAGCTTGTAGAGGCGATCGAGACGATCTTTTTGCAGCGTAGAAGATTCGGCATGTTTCCGTTCTCCCGCTGCCAATGTAGTAATGACCAAAGCGGTGAGAACAAAAGCCACGAGCGCAATGACATTTAGCGCGTTGTTCATGTAGAGGGTAGAGAGGGGCGGGGTAAAGAAAAAGTCCAAACATCCGGCAGATAGCAGTGAGAGTATGACGGCCGACCGAAAGTCTCCGGTCATGGACTGTATGACAATCAGCAGCATGTAAAGAGGCAGTGCAGAGGCTAGATCGAGATGCACTTCAAAACATATGAAGGTCAGCAGGGCGACCCCGATGCTGCCGATTCCTGCGAGTAGGATTGTTTTTCTAAACGTCTGGCGGGACATCTTGTAAACCGGCTCCTAGCAGGACTCTAACACGCAGCACATAAACCAGGCATAAACAGCTCGTTCGCCAGAGCGAGCGTCCGCGGTCCTACTTAAGAAGCAACATCCCGCCAAAGTTATGAAAAAGTCGTAAAAATCCGCGTTGCTTGGAGCGAAATCGCTCCCGCGTTTTATGCCTTTTTCACAGCTCCCGCGCGATTCTCCAATCAGTTCAAAGAAAACCGCGAGGCATTTGGCCGCAGATTTCGCGAACGGAGGGGGTCACGATCATGTACCGAACCTTGAAAGTTACGTTGGCTTTGATCTTCATCGCCACTGTGCCGCTGCACCTGAAGGCGACAGCCCAAGGCGCATCGGGCGAGGTACTTAACGCAAAGCAGCTTCGCGAGCTTGAGAAATCAGCCACTACCGCAGCCGATCATGAGCGGCTCGCGGCCTACTACCAGTCTCAGGCTGAACAAGCACAGAAGAAGCTGACCGATGCCGAAGAGCTGGAAAAGAAATGGGGACCGATGGAACGCGCCTCCAAGGTACCCGATCCATACCCGCATGCGCGGAGGCTTGTTGCGGAGTACAGCGCGCAAGTGCAGAAGTACGCCAGGCTCGCTGAGGATCACCAGTGGATGGCGGAGAAATACGAAATTGCCGCCAGGGCCATGAAGAATATCGGCAGCACAAACGACAACAGTGCGAGCGAGAGTAACCCGAAGCAAAACAGCGGGAGCGGGCGAAATGCTTTCACACTCGGTCCTAAGAAGTAGATTTGGCAACCTAATTACGTCGACGCAATCTGGGCACGCTTCGCGGACTCAGATTGCGTTGACCGGTTCACGACGAGCGTGGCTTATGGGTTCTAAGGGGCGGGGGTTCTGGCGAGTCTGGCAAACGATCCAGTGGTGTGCACTGGGAGCGGTGGCCGTCTTACTGCTCACATGGATTGCATTCCAGCTGCATTTCAGTTTTCTTACGGTCAGCTTTTGCTACTTGATTCTTTTGGTCGTGCAGTCGCTGGCGGGCGATTTTCCTTCGTCAGCTGTGGTGTCTTTGGTAGCCGTCGCCTGTCTGGACTACTTCTTTGTGGACCCCCGCTTTTCGTTCCAAGTCGATAGCCCCCTCTATGTAGTGGGTTTGGGATCGTTCCTGATCACGGGCGTAGTGATCACAAGATTGGTCACGCAGGTCCGGACTAAAACCGAGCTTTCTCGATTGCATCGCGACAAACTGCAGCGGCTTTACGAATTCGCTCAGCAGCTGCTCAGTTTGGAAGTCAACACGAAAGGCGAAACCGAACTTCTGGAGCCTTTCTGCGGAGTGTTTGGCATCAGGGCGGTTTGTTTCTTCGATGCCGCCGATGCGGAAGTATATGTCTGCGGGGCTGCAGGCGAGGACCTGGAAAAAGAAACAGGGCAGGCTTTCATTCACGAGAAGGATTACTACAATTCCGGCAAAAAAGTTGCGGCGCGATGCATCCGCGTTGGCGGGCGCACCATTGGAGCGATTGGTTTTGAGGGCCTGGAAGATCCCGATCTGATGGCGGGACCGCTGGTTACTCTCGCGGCTGCTCATCTGGAGAGAACGCGATCGTCGATTCATGCCAGCCGGGCAGTAGCTGCAGTCCAGACGGAGTCCTATCGAACGGTCATTCTCGATGCACTCGCCCACGAATTCAAGACGCCTCTTTCGACCATTCTGACGGCGGCCGGCGCTCTGCGCGAAGCCCCGGCTTTAGGTCTGCAGCATCGTGAGATGACGGAGATTGTCGAGTCCGAGGCGGCTCGTCTTAGCCGGCTGACAACCAGGCTGATCCGCACTGCGCGTCTCGAGCGCGAGGAGATCAAACCGTGGATGGAGCTCATCGATGTTTCGTCCGTGGTTGCCGACACAGTCGATCAATACGCGAGGTTCCCCACGGACCGTCATATCTCCGTCGTTAGAAATGGGCATTCCAGCGAGGTTTTGGCCGATCCCGAGCTTCTGCGGCTCGCGGTGAGCCAGCTACTGGATAACGCGTGCAAGTATTCAACGCCGGGCTCAGACGTCATTCTGGGCATCGCGCGCGAAGACGGCCAGGTGGTGGTTCGCGTTTCAAGCAACGGATTCCCTATCCCGGCGGCAGAACGAGGCCGAATTTTTGAGCGGTTCTACCGTGGCGTCGACGGGCGGCGCGTGGGCCCTGGTTCGGGGCTGGGATTGTTTGTAGCGCGCAAGATCGCTCTCGCGCTTGGCGGCAGCATTGATCTTGATGGTGATGATCCAGGAGCTGCAAATGGCACAGTCTTCCGTTTGGCACTTCCCGTTTCAACGAGGGAGCGGGACGACGTCGCCGCAGCCGTCTAGCGTCCTTGTAGTGGACGACGAGGCGGCATTGCGCAGAACTCTGCGAGCTTCGCTGGTTACCAGCGGATTCGCAGTCGAAGAAGCGGGAAACGGGGCGGAGGCGATTGCCGCGATTCAGCGGCGGAGTTTCGATCTGGTGTTGCTGGACGTGAACATGCCGGGTATGAGCGGCGTCGAAGTATGCCGGCAAATTCGGGCCGTGGCTCCGCGCACCGGCATCGTCATGGTGACCGTGCGCGATGCTGAGGAGGACAAAATTCGCGCGCTGGACGCCGGGGCGGACGATTACGTCACCAAGCCTTTTCGCTTTCGGGAACTGATTGCACGCGTGCGGGCGGTCCTTCGGAGATTGCACGCTGACACGAACGGGGAGCAGGGGATTTTGCAAAACGGCGATCTGAAGATGGATTTCGGCCACCGCCTGGTGTGGAAGGGCAGCGAAGAAATTCGTCTCTCGCCCAAGGAGTTCGATCTCCTTTCCTATTTATGGAAGAACCAAGGCGCCCCGTTGACGCATACCAAGCTATTGCGCGCCGTTTGGGGTCCGGAATACGGAAATGAGCTCGAATACCTGCGAACGTATGTCCGCATGCTTCGCAAGAAAATCGAGGATGATCCGGCGAAGCCCCAGTACATTCTGACCGACCCATGGGTTGGCTACAGATTCCGTAATCCATCAGAGGACGAAGACGGCGATCCTTCGGACGCCGAATAAGACGCCATGGCCTCTTCGCGCACATTTGGCAGCGTCAGCACGGATATGCAGGTCGTCCTGAACGGCGCGGCGCTTCATACCGTCATCTTGCCGCGAGTTGGTCCTCCCGCGAGCATTCCGCCGAATGCGGCGATTTCCGACAAGAAGCTGCTCCAGATGCGCGTGGACGAATTGCGGGCGGCAATCTGGAAGAACCAAGTGAGTTTCCCCTCGCAAATCCCAACTTTTTCTAAACACACCCGTCCCGACCTGCAACGAAAATTGGTTCAGCTCTACTTCATTTGTGGTTGGAGCGGCCCGAAAATCAGGGCGCGTTACGATCTGAGCGCGCAGAGATTTCAGCAAATCCTGAGCACATGGAAAAGGCGCGCGGTGGAACTGGGCTTTATTCAAACAATCCCTCCCGATCAAGCGCTCAGTTTCGGCCCTGTCCGTCCTCCGATTCGAATCTTCTTGTCACCCGCCGGAAATGGGTCGTCCACGTCGGTTATCCCGGCGGTGAAACGATTTGGAGGGCGGCATCGCAACAATCACGGGGACGTGAATGGGAACGGAAATGGCAACGGGAATGGATCAGAAAACAGCTGCAGGCCGCGCAGCAAGTGTGACTCGCGTCAGATTGCCGAAGTACTGAAGCGCCTTCAAGCTGGCCGAAGCGTGGCGGAAATGGCTAGCGAGGTCGGCGTGACTGCGAGCACGATCCGCGATTGGAAACGGCAGCAGGAAATACTCCTGCTGCAGCGCGAGAATAAGGAACTCAGAGAGAAACTCGCAAAGCTGGCGGCCATCCAAAAAACTGATCGGCCCCATTGAAAGTATCCCGCCTTTCCTTTCATGCCTTTTTTACGCATCTGACGACACCTTAGTTCCGCGAATCTCTTTGGTTCGAACGCACGGATGTATGCTAGCGACTTGCGTCCGACGGCGCGCTCAGTCTGCGAATCTCGCGTCTCTCTGATTTCTACGAGAGGACCTCAAGAGTTCCGCAGGAGGAAGGAGAAATAATGAACGGCTACATAGGGCTGTCAGTAATCAGGCATTTTATTTGCTACGGGAGAATGCGGCACGCGACTGGAAAATTGCGGCACAATGTTTGCGCCATGATGGTTGTACGTGTCAGCGCCGCACTCGTGTTCGGGTTGCTCTCGCTTCCGGCACATGGGCAGGTAGCGGATGGCCTCGTAGGAGGGGTTACTCGCGACCCTGCCGGTAAGCCATTGGCGGAAGTGCAAATTGTCGCGCATAACCTCGACAGAGGCACAAACCAGTCCACAATTGCCGATGCGAACGGGTTGTACACCTTCACGCATCTGGATCCCGGCAAATACGACTTCGCAGCAACTAAGAGTGGTTTTCACAAAACCTCCGCGAGGATCGACGTCGCAGCCCGCGAAATCGTTCGGGTGGATCTTCCGTTAGAGGCCGACGTTTCTCCAACAATCACGAAGTCGAGCGCCGAACCGTTGACCGACCGCGAAAAGGAACTGCTCGAGCGAATCGATCGTCTGGAGGTGCGCCTTGCGGCAATGGAAACGAAAAAAGCCGGTGAAACGGCAGCAGCACCCGAGCCCGCTCCGGCAACCCAGCAGTTAAAAGCTGCGCTAAATCCGGTTGACGTTCCGACTCAACCTGACACCGCATCCGCAAATCCTGAGCTGGCTCCAAAGGTGGCGGCTCCAGCTCCTCAGCAAGCGGCTGCTCCACGACTGACCGTTCCGGAGGCCCTTCAAGAACCCCCGGCGACTACGGGAGTGGACAATGACACTCCATTCGCATACGGGGACTTTACCTGGCTAAACGGCACGGGCCGCGGCACGCCAGCCTTCGATACCAAGTTCTTCACTCCGGAAATTCGTTTCGACACGAACTATATAATCAGTTCCAATCATCCGCACGACCATACGCTCGGGGGTTCGACCGAGTCATTTCGTTCCGGCGAAGTACAAATTGAGCAAGCCAGTTTCGGCGGCGACTTTCACTGGAACAATGTCCGCGGCCGGATCCTCACGATGTTCGGCGAGTTTGCCACCACGACACCGCGAAACGACGCCAGCGCGGGAGTCGGTCAATGGGACTTGAACAATGCATATAGATATTTCTCCGAAGCGTGGGGCGGATACCACTTCAACGTAAATCACGGGCTGAACGTCGACGCAGGAATTTTCGTTTCCTATATTGGCCTGTTCAGCTACTACAATTTCGATAACTGGACCTACCAACCGTCTTACGTGTCATCCAACACGCCATGGTTCTTCAATGGATTGCGAATCCAGTGGTTCCCCACGAACAAACTCAAGATCGAACCGTGGTTCATCAACGGATGGCAGTCTTACGCCAAGTTCAACAGCCGCCCCGGCCTGGGAGGCCAGATTTTGTGGCGTCCCGCGGAATGGATATCGCTGGTCTTCAACAACTACGGCATGGGCACGGATACCCTCAATAATCCGAACGTCTCGCGTATTCACACCGACGACAGTATCGAAATCCGTTATTTCAACCGGCCGGATAGCACCGGTCTATCGAAGATTGCATTCTCCGCGACGGGAGACCTGGGATGCCAGTACGGCGGCGGCGCGAGCTGCTTTAAGAATACGGCCAATGGGCTCAGGTCATCCTTTGCCGGCTGGATGCTCTACAACCGGTTCTGGTTCGATAAAGATAAGCACGCGATCACCGTCGGCGGCGGGACGATGGACAATCCCAGCGGTTATCTGACGCTGCTCCCGCCAATCAATGCCGCGAATGCGGTCTCCGGTTCACCGTATTTCACGCAAAATTTCGGCCAGCCCTTCAAGATGTGGGATGCCACGATTACTTACAACTATATGCCCAAGACCTGGCTCACGTGGTGGGCGGAGATTGGCTATCGCCACTCGGATCAGCCTTATTGGACTGGGCGAAACGGGATTACGCCTCCTGGCGGAAATACGGGCTCTCCGGCGAACTACGTGTGCACTAACGGCACTAGTTCCGCGGCGTTACCTAGTAGCAGTCCCTCGTCACCCACGGGATTCACTCCTTCGGGAAACGGCTTTCTCGTGGATAACGCAGGCGGTGCCGTTGCATCCGCGTGCACTGCAACCTTTGGCTCTGGCTTCACGGCCTGGTTCCCCGATCTTGTCAAGAACCAAGGCGCCGCTAGTGTGGGCGTAATGGTCCGATTCTAGTGGATTGGAAACTCGGGGCCGCTTCGGCGGCCCCGGCCTTTCCCAACCTCGGAAATGCAATGAAACAGAAATGCCGACTGTCTTTAGTGTGTACAGACACGATAGGTCTCATTCAGCTCTGGTTTCGACTCGGTTTCTCTCCGTCGCCCGTTTATGGTTTCCGAATGCTCTCTTCATGCCTTTTTCATTGCAAATCTCTAGGCTAATCAATATGAGCACGACTGGCGAAGCAATGAGCGAAACGGAGTGCAGCACGATGCTGCGTTATGTCCTCGTCTTCGTGCTCGCGCTTTGTGCGTTAGGTGTTCTCGTATTTGGAGCCGCTGCCGCGTATTCCTCAGCTATGCCGCGTCATCCGATGCGAACGGTTCTGCCGCGGCTTCGATCTGCAATTTCGCACGATTCGTCAGCGCCAGAAATTCACGGCGCTTCGCAGGAAACCTTCGGCTTTGAAGATACGGAGAGCTTGAACGCCGCGGCTGTCGTTAGTGAGAATTTGCCGCTGTCCACGCTGTATACCCTTCGTGTGCGCCTCTCTGGCGGAGACGAGCAGGTCATTTCCATCACCGCGCCTCCCGGTGGACTGCAGCTCGAAGTCCGCGACATGACCGGAGACGACGTTCGCAACGATTTGGTCCTAAGGCCCGCGCTGATTCACTGGCCGCTCATCGTGCTGCTCAATGACGGCCACGACCACTTCACCGTGGCGATCTCGGCAACTTTGCTGAGCTCTGTGGATTCCGGCAGCCGGGCATCGCGGTCGCGCCAAATACCGGAGACAGCCGCGCTAACTTCCTCGAGTCCCAAGGCGGGTCCTCAGGTCAGTAGCAGGCAAATACTGGGTTCCACTCTTCAGCGGGCATTCCTTCCTCCGCTCGCTCAAAGAGTGGCGAACCAGGTGACCCTCAGATCCGTCTTGGGGAGAGCACCTCCCGCCCTCGCAACCCATATCTAGCAAAATTTAGCAGTCCTGGAAACAGGAGTCGGCGGTATCGGCGAGGTGAGCGTGTCCCACGACCGCAAAGGACGCACTCACCCAAATTACCTGGACGTCAGTAGCTTTTGGAGGACTGGAGTTAGCTGGTGCGAAATGACGCTGAAGAAATTGCAGCCTTAGCGAGCCGCCGCGGGCCATCGATCAATCTGCGGCGGATGGAGGCGGTTCGTTGTGTCCGCTCCGAAAAATCATGAACTTAATGACGACTACCGAGGGAAAGACTACGTCGCGACTTTACCGAAGTGTGCGCAACGCGATTCTAGTGGCGGGGTTGGTGGCCGCTACTGTCCACGCACAGACGGCGTTAACTGTTTTAACTTGGGAGCAAGTCAAAGCGAAGTTCGAGGCTGCGAACCCCACGTTAAAGGCCAATCAGGCCAATATTGAGGAGTCGAAGGCCGAGGAGATCACCGCGTTTCTTCGCCCCAATCCCGAAGTCTCTCTGGCCGCAGATGGAACTCAGATTACTCCTCTTAGCGGAGTCTGGCAGCCGGTCAAGGGCACAACCATTACGCCCGGCATCAGCTACCTTTTCGAACGGCAGCATAAGCGCGGATTGCGCCTCGAGAGCCAAAAAGAGACCACGGCCATCACGCAATCCACGTATACCGATCAGGAACGTAGCCTGCTCTTCAATCTGCGAAGCGCGTTCGTTCAGGTCCTGCAGTCGAAGGCGGTGCTGGAGAATGCCCGGCAAAACCTGGCCTATTGGGACCGCGAACTGGACGTGAACCGCACGCGCTTGGACGCCGGCGATCTCGCGCAGGTGGATTTCGATCGCTTGATGCTGCAGCGGGTGCAATTCGAGTCGGACTACGAGACCGCATTGGTAAACCTGCGGACGAGCAAGATCCAGCTGCTGACGTTGCTGAACGATCGCACGCCCATCGAGCAGTTCGATGTTACCGGACCCTATGATTTCATCGAGCCACTCATGCCGCTCGAGGATTTCCGGAATATCGCGCTAATCATGCGGCCCGATTTGAAGGAGGCCATGCAATCGGTGGAATTAGCGAAAATCAATCACAACCTCGCGGTTGCAAACGGCTCGACCGATCCAACCTTCAGCGTCTGGTATACGCACAATGGCTCGTGGAATAACCCAAACGCCCTCAATACCATCGGCGCTAGTGTGAGCATCCCCCTCCGCGTCTTCGACCGCAATCAGGGGGAGAAGCTGCGCACTCAGCTCGATATCGGCCGCAACGAGCAGTTGCAAGCTGCGACCCAAGCCGGAGTCTTCAGTGATGTGGATTCCGCCTATTGGACATTGATCCAGAATGTGAATCTCCTCAAGCCGTATAAAGGGACGTACCTACCATTAGCGACAGCCGTTCGCGACAGGACAACGTTTTCCTACCAAAACGGGGGTGCGTCGTTACTGGACTTTCTTGACGCCGAGAAGGCCTACCGCGACACCCAACTGGCGTACTTGAGTTTAATCGGTTCGTATTTGACCGCTGCCGCGCAAATGAATATGGCGGTGGGACAGGAGGTTTTGCAATGAATCGCTTACTTACTTTTAAGGCAACGATCTGTATAGGTTTGGGTCTTCTCCTTACAGGTTGCGGGCGGAATGTGACGGCCCAGGAAAATTCCGCGGCGACTGCGCCACCACCGGCAACGGTGGTGCCCGGTTTCGACGTTACGAACGTCGCGGTCGATCATCCGGAGCAGTTTCCCTTGGCGACCGCGAAAGAGCACATGGCAGCTCCGGAATTGAACGTGACCGGAGTAGTCAGTCCAGACGTATCGCGGCAGGTTCCTGTGCCGTCGCTCGCGACGGGGCGGGTCATCGAAATCGATGCCAGGCTGGGAGATGAGGTGAGACAGGGCCAGCTTTTATTCAAGGTTAGAAGTAGTGATATCTCCGGCGCTTACTCCGACTATCGCAAAGCGGTGATGAATGAGCAGCTGACTAAGGTACAGCTTAACAGATCCCAAATTCTCTTCGACCACGGAGCGACTCCGAAAAGCGCCCTTGAGGTGGCTCAGAATGCTGAAGATAGCGCCCTGGTGGATCTCGAAACCACCCGGGAGCATCTTCATCTTCTTGGAGCTGACCCGGAACATCCCTCGGGAATCGTGGAAGTGCCGGCCCCCGTTTCAGGCGTCATCACCGACCAGCAGATCACCAACCAATCCGGCGTCCAGGCGCTGACGGCTCCAAACCCTTTCACGATATCCGATATGTCGTACATCTGGATTGTGTGCGATGTGTACGAGAACGACTTGGCCGGTATCCACATGGGTGATAGCGCTGATATCCGCTTGAACGCCTTCCCCGACCGGGTGTTCAAAGGCGCCGTCAGCAATATTGGAGCGACCCTCGATCCAAATATTCGCACGGCCAAAGTGCGCATCGAGGTCGCCAATGCGGGGATGATCATGCGCATCGGGATGTTTGCAACGGCTATGTTCCGCGGCCAAAAGGAGGAAATGCACACGCTGGTTCCGGCCTCCGCGATTATCCACCTTCACGACCGTGACTGGGTCTTCGTGCCTACGCCAGACAGAAAATTCAGGCGAATGGAAATCCGCAGTGGTGCCCTGCTGCCCGGTCAGATGGAAGAGGTTATATCCGGGCTGAAGGCGGGCCAACAGGTGGTCTCAAACGCCCTGGTGCTCGAAAACACGGTCGAGAACCAGTAACCGTCTACTGGAACGATTCTCGGTAGGGAGCAGAAGGGGATTAGAAAATGATCCGCAAGCTTGTAGACTTCGCACTCAATTACCGGTTCGTTGTGATCGCACTTGCAATCTTGCTCGTTGCCTGGGGGGCGATTTCCTTTCACAACCTGCCGGTAGAGGCCTATCCGGACATTGCGGACAATTATGTGACCGTTATTACGCAGTGGCCGGGCCGCTCGGCTGAGGAAGTAGAACAGCAGGTCACGATCCCCGTCGAAATCGTAATGAACGGAATTCCGCATCTTTCGCATCTGCGGTCCGAGTCCATTTTTGGTCTTTCCTATGTGCTCATGATCTTTGACGATCAATCAGACAACGACTGGAACCGG
>Ga0210408_10004456_pt1 | contig 12483 bp, 12 predicted proteins | sample IncBWH4MmetaG_FD_155471 | JGI IMG/M metagenome (GOLD analysis project Ga0210408, IMG submission 155471) | Forest soil microbial communities from Barre Woods Harvard Forest LTER site, Petersham, Massachusetts, United States - Inc-BW-H-4-M | ecosystem: Environmental > Terrestrial > Soil >...
TCCATGTGGACCTCGATCACGTCGCGCGTCGTCCCCGGAAAGGGCGAAACGATCGCCGCCTCGCGCCGCGCCAGCCGGTTGAGCAAGGTCGACTTTCCGGCGTTGGGCGGCCCGGCGATGGCGATGACAATCCCGTCGCGCAGCCGTTCGCCGCGCCGGCCGTCGGCGAGCGCGGCGGCGATCTCATCGCGCAGTCGCGTGACCGACGCCAGCGCCGGACCCACGAGATCCTCTGGCACATCGCCTTCGTCGGCAAAGTCGATCCGCGCCTCGACCAAGGCGAGCGCTTCGATCAGGGTACGGCGCCAGGCCTCGGCACGGTCGCCGATCAGGCCCTTGAGCTGGCGGAACGCCTGCCGCCGCTGCGCCGGCGTCTCCGCCGCGATCAGGTCGGCAAGGCCTTCCACGGCGGTCAGATCGAGACGGCCGTTCTCAAACGCGCGGCGCGTGAACTCGCCCGCCTCCGCCGGCCGGCACCCTTCGATCCTTCCGAGCGCGTCGAGCACCGCGGCGACAACCGCGTGGCCGCCGTGAATTTGCAACTCGGCCATGTCCTCGCCGGTCTCGCTGTGCGGCGCCGGGAACCAGAGCGCCAGCGCCTCGTCGATGACATCGCCGTTTTCCGGATCGCGCACGCGCGCGAGCGCCGCCTGGCGCGGCGGCGGCACGCGGCCGATCAGCTTTTGCAGCGCCGCGCGCGCCTGCGGACCGCAAACACGCACCACCGCAATCGCCGCCGGCGGCCGGCCGGAGGAGAGGGCGAAGATCGTGGGGCGCAGTCGGGCCATTGACGGAACGCCAGACTCAACAAAATGCAGGATAGAGCAAAGCGCTCCCACTATCCCTCGTCGCCCGTCGGCGCCACCGCGCGCCGTCCGCGACGCCACGGGGCGTTGCGCTGCCATTCGCCGGCCATGATGCAGCCGAGCGGCACGATCTCATCGACAATCTCGGCGAGGCCGTAGTGCGCGATCTGGCGGCGCACCGTCGCGGCGCTCTTGTAAGCGCCCGGCAACTCGGAGACATCGGGAATGCCGCTGAAGAAGCGCACGTCGATGCCTTTTGTCTGCTCCGCCACCAACTGGCTCTCGGTTTTCTCGGCATGGCGCCGGATATACGCCGTGCGGCTCAAATTGCGGCCGGCGCCATGCGGCGCGAAGCCGAGCCCATTGTCGGCGTTGCGTCCGCGCGCGATCAGGATCGGCTCAGCCATGTTGAGCATGTTGAGCGGGATCAAGGTCAGCCCGCTGCTGTCAGCCGCGAAGTCGGACCACGCCGGCGTCGCGCCCTTGGCATGATAGAACAGGCCGTCCGACTTCCTGAAAATGAAATTGTGCTCGTTCCAGAACCGGTCCGCGACCTTGGCGCCGAGCGCCTCGGCGACACGATCGTGAATCGCGAAGTGGTTCGTCTTGGTCCACGCGCGGATCCCCTGCAGCGCCGCCCAGTAGGCCTCGCCCTCGCGGGTCTCCGCCGGAATCCACGCGTTATGCCGCGGCGTCTGCGGCGAAAGTTTCTGCCGAAATTTTTCGGCTACCGCCATGCCCGCCTTGTAGAGCAACGCTCCGGGCTTGCGCGAGCCGTGATGGGTTACCAGCGCGACATCGCCCGTGGATTTGATCCGGCCGACAAAGAAAAAATGATTGCCGTCGCCCTGGGTCGCGAAGTGCTCGATGGCGTCGCTCACGCGCTCTTTCAGGAACGCGTTGTTTGCGAAGGCCGACAGCACATCGGCCGGCGGCCGCAACTGTTCGCCGCGCGGCCGGCCGCCACCGCCGAAATGCGAGAGCCGCATCGCGGCATCGAGCGCCGCTTTCGGCGCGAGGTCGCGAAAGATTGACACCGCAAGCGAGCAGCAGATGTCGGCCGAGTGCATGCCCGGATGAATCGCATTCTCGGCCGCGACAACGCCGCCGACCGGGATGGTGCCGGGCGCAGAGCCCGCCGGACAGGCGTCGGGCATGACGGCGCCGGCGCGCACGGTTGGCACCCGCATGAGCTCGGTCATGTGCTGCTCGACGGCGGCGACATTGGCGATCTCGTCGGCGTCCTCAGGCGCGATGTTCAGCCGATGGGCCAGCGCACCCGCGGCACGCAGCGTCGCCGCAGGGGCGGGGAGCTGCCGGTCGACGGCGGCGCGGATCTCCGCTTCGACGGCGCCGGTGCGGCGCGCCTGCTCGGCGGCTGCGATCGCGGCGTCAAACCAGCCGCCCGGCTTATAGCCCCAGGCCAGCAGCGTCTTGCCCGTGATCTCGTCCACGTTGGCGGTCCTTTACCGTGGATGCACCGGCGCGCCTTGCGCACGAGGTCAAGCATTCACTTCGTCACCGCCTTATATGATGGCAGACCGGCGCGTCCCCAAGGCGTGCGGGCCGGAGCCGATTGGCAACGGCCGCCCGCGCCTGCATCCATTTGCGGACGATTTCGTTATCCTACGCCGTTCCCAACAACCTCGCGTGAGTCGTGCCCATGGCCTCGCCGCAACCCGCCGCCTCCGCCGACCACCAAAACCGCCTCGCGCGCGAGACGAGCCCCTATCTTCTCCAGCACCAGCACAACCCGGTCGACTGGTGGGCCTGGGGACCGGAAGCGTTGGCTGAGGCGAAGCAGAGCGGCAAGCCGATCCTCCTCTCCGTCGGCTACGCGGCCTGTCACTGGTGCCACGTGATGGCGCACGAGAGTTTCGAGGACGACGACACCGCGCGCGTGATGAATGAGCTCTTCGTCAACATCAAGGTCGACCGCGAGGAGCGCCCGGACATCGATCAGATCTACATGGCCGCTTTGCACCATCTCGGCGAGCAGGGCGGCTGGCCGCTGACGATGTTTCTCACCCACGACGCCGAGCCGATCTGGGGCGGCACCTACTTTCCGAAGTCGTCGCGCTACGGCAGGCCCGCTTTCGTCGACGTGCTGCGTGAAGTGGCGCGGATGTTCCGCGAAGAGCCGCAGAAGATCGAGCAGAACCGCGCAGCGCTGATGGCGCGGCTCGCCGCGACGGCGCGGCCGAAAGGCAGGGCGGTCATCGGCGCCGCCGAGCTCGAGAACGCCGCGCTGCAGCTCGGGCCGAGCTCGACAACGCCGCGCTGCAGCTCGGCGGCCTGATCGATCCGGTCAACGGCGGCACGCGCGGCGCGCCGAAATTCCCGCAGGCGGCGCTGTTCGAGCTTCTCTGGCGCGCCGGCCTGCGCAGCCCCCACCCTAACCCTCCTTCGCCAGCGGGGCCGGGAAGGGAGGGGGCGCGCTTCTTCGCCGCGGTCGAGATCACGCTCGACCATATCTGCGAGGGCGGCATCTACGACCACCTCGGCGGCGGCTTTTCCCGCTACTCGGTCGACGAGCGCTGGCTCACGCCGCATTTCGAGAAGATGCTCTACGACAACGCCCAGCTCCTCGAACTTTTGGCCATCGCGTACCAAAAGACCGGCAAGCCGCTCTATCGCCAGCGCGCCCGCGAAACGGTGGAATGGCTCAAGCGCGAGATGACGAGCGCGGACGGTGCGTTTTCCGCCTCGCTCGACGCCGATTCCGAAGGCGAGGAGGGCAAGTTCTATGTCTGGTCGTACGATGAGGTGATGCGCGAGCTCGGCGTCGAGGACGGCGTGTTTTTTGCGCGGCACTATGACGTGACGCCCGCGGGCAATTTCGAGGGCCACAACATCCTCAACCGCCTCAACCCGCAGCCGCGCAGCGACGACGACGACGCGCGGCTCGCGGCGCTGCGCACAAAACTTCTCGGCGTCCGCGACTCGCGCACACGGCCCGGCCTCGACGACAAGGTGCTCGCCGACTGGAACGGGCTGATGATCGCCGCGCTCGCCAACGCAAGCCTCTTGTTCGCCGAGCCGTCGTGGCTCGACACCGCCGCGCGCGCGTTCGCCTTCATCGCCCGCGCGATGACGCGCGGCGACCGGCTCGGCCATTCGTGGCGCGAAGATAAGCTCAAATTTCCCGGCCTCGCCTCCGATTTCGCCGCGATGATTCGCGCAGCGTTGGCGCTCTACGAGTCAACCGGCCGGCCAAGTTATCTCGAGCAGGCCCTGACGTGGCAGCACGCGCTCGACCGCGACTACGCAAACGCCGAGACCGGCACGTACTATCTGACCGCCGCCGACGCCGAGGGCTTGGTCATCCGCCCCGCCGCCACCGCCGACGAAGCGACACCGAACCACAACGCCGTCGCCGCGCAAAACCTGATCCGTTTGGCGTTGCTCGCCGGGGACCAAAGCTGGCGCGAAAAAGCCGACCGGCTGATCGCGGCGATCGCGCCGCTCGTCACCGAGAACCTCTACATGCACATGGCGCTGCTCAATGCCGTCGACCTGCGCCTGCGCGCCGCGGAAATCGTGGTGACCGGCGAAGGCGAAGGCGCCGAGGCGCTGCTCGCCGCCGCGCGCGCGCTGCCGGCTCTCGACCGCATCGTTTTGCACGCCCGTTCGCCGGAAAGCCTGCCGCAGGCTCATCCGGCGCAGGAGAAGGTGCGGGCGGCAAGCACGGCGCAGGCTTTCGTCTGCATCGGCGAAACCTGCTCGCTGCCGGTGACCGACCCAGCCGGTCTCATCGCCGCCGTCGAGTTGACGCGGCGTAACTGAACGCACGAACCGTCGGCGCGATTCATGCTTTCTCGGCGCTTCGCAATGCGCCGCAAGCAGACGCAACCGATTCGAGTGCTTTCAGGTATTCATCGAGTCGAAGAACTCCCCGTTGTTCTTGGTGTTGCGCAGCTTGTCGAGCAGGAAGTCGATGGCGTCCATCGTGCCCATCGGGTTGAGGATGCGGCGCAGCACGTACATCTTCTTGAGCTGATCCGGCGGCACCAGGAGTTCCTCCTTGCGCGTGCCCGAGCGGGTGATGTCCATCGCCGGGAAGGTGCGCTTGTCGGCGACCTTGCGGTCGAGAATGAGCTCCGAATTGCCGGTGCCCTTGAACTCCTCGAAGATCACCTCGTCCATGCGGCTGCCGGTGTCGATGAGCGCGGTGGCGATGATGGTGAGCGAGCCGCCCTCCTCGATGTTGCGCGCGGCGCCGAAGAAGCGCTTCGGCCGCTGCAGCGCGTTGGCGTCGACGCCGCCGGTGAGCACCTTGCCGGATGACGGCACCACGGTGTTATAGGCGCGGCCGAGCCGGGTGATCGAATCGAGCAGGATCACGACATCGCGGCCGTGCTCGACCAGGCGCTTGGCCTTCTCGATCACCATCTCGGCGACCTGGACGTGGCGCACCGCCGGCTCGTCGAAGGTCGAGGAGATCACCTCGCCCTTCACCGAGCGCTGCATGTCGGTGACTTCCTCCGGCCGCTCGTCGATGAGGAGCACGATCAGGTAGCACTCCGGATGGTTGTGCGTGATCGAGTGGGCGATGTTCTGCAGCAGCACGGTCTTGCCGGTACGCGGCGGCGAAACGATCAGGGCGCGCTGGCCCTTGCCGACCGGGGCGACGATGTCGATGACGCGGGCGGAGAGGTCCTTCTTGGTCGGATCCTCGTATTCCATCTTCAGCCACTCGTCGGGATAGAGCGGCGTCAGGTTGTCGAAGTTGACCTTGTGGCGCGCCTTCTCGGGGTCCTCGAAATTGAGCGAGTTGACCTTGAGCAGGGCAAAGTAGCGTTCGCCTTCCTTCGGGCTGCGGATGTGGCCGTCGATCGTGTCGCCGGTACGCAGGCCGAAGCGGCGGATTTGCGAGGGCGAGACGTAGATGTCGTCCGGCCCCGGCAGATAGTTCGCCTCGGGCGAGCGCAGGAAGCCGAAGCCATCCGGCAGCACCTCGACGACGCCCTCCCCGACAATATCGGTCTCGCGCGCGGAGAGCTGCTTGAGGATGCCGAACATCAGCTCCTGCTTGCGCATCGTCGAGGCGTTCTCAACCTCGAGTTCCTCGGCAAACGACACGAGCTCCGCCGGAGTCTTGGTCTTGAGTTCTTGGAGTTTCATTTCCCGCATACAGAATGTCCTATGGAAATCGGCCAGCGCAGAGTGAAGTGGCAGGGTCGCTGGCGAGAAAAGGCCGCAGGTCTTGGGCTGCAAGGGCTTGGGGCCCGGTCCCTGATGCATTATCCGGCTCCATTCCTGGAGCCAGAAACTCAATTGCATCCGCCTACGTTCGGTGGGATGGCGCGAAGATAGGAAGAGACTGCACTTCAGGCAAGTGCCGAGACACACTTTGCACTGTTAACGCGCTTGGCTCAGAACGGTTTCAGCACCACGAGGATAACGATCGCGATCATCAGCACCGTGGGTACTTCGTTGATAAACCTGTAGAATCTTTGCGAGTGGGGGTTGCTGTCGGCGGCGAATCCCTTGACCCAGCGGGCGAACAGGCCGTGCACCGCGGAAAGGGCGAGGACAAGCGCGATCTTGGCCCAAAGCCACCCTGAGGCGAACCAGCCGTAACGAGAATCAGGCCCGAGCCAGGCGAGCCAGAGCCCCAGCGCGATCGCCGCAATCATCGCCGGATTGATGATGCCGCGCAGCAGCCGGCGTTCCATGACCTTGAACGTTTCCGACTGGACCGAACCTTTCTCGGCCGCGCAGTGATAGACAAACAGCCGAGGCAGGTAGAGCATCCCCGCCATCCAGGCGATGACGGCGATGATGTGGAAGGCCTTGAGCCACTCGTACACGGCGTTCTCCGACCCCCGACCGCGCTGGTGCGCCTAGGCCGCGCCCTTGCGCACGCGCTCGATCAGCCGCTCGACATGGGCGATCGGCGTTTCCGGCAGGATGCCGTGGCCGAGATTGAAAATGAACGGTCCCCCCGCCAATGCCTCGAGGATCGCATCGATCGAGCGGTCGAGCGGTGCGCCTCCAGTGAGAAGCGCCAGCGGGTCGAGATTGCCCTGGACCGGCCGGCGCGCCTGGACCTGATCGCGCGCGAAGCCGAGCTCCACTGTCCAATCGAGCCCGATCGCATCGACTGCGACCGCGTCGAGATAGCGTGGCAGCTCGGTCCCAGCGCCGCGGGGGAAGCCGATGATTCGTGCGCCGGGAATCTGCTTGCGGACCGCAGCAACAATGCGGGCACAGGGCTCGATGCACCATTTGCGAAACTCGCCGGCCGGTAGAACTCCCGCCCAGGTGTCGAAAATCTGCGCCGCATCGACGCCGGCCTCAAACTGCCGAACCAGATAGCTCGCCGAGGCCTCCACCAGCAGATCGATGAGCATCGCGAACGCTTCGGGATGCCGATAGGCAAACAATCGCGCCGGACCCTGGTCCGGCGTGCCGCAACCAGCGATCATATAGGTCGCGACGGTCCAAGGAGCGCCGCAGAAGCCCAACAGCGCGACGGCCGGCGGCAAATCGCGCTTGACCCGCCCGATCGCTTCGTAAACCGACGCCAGCCTCGCGTGATCGATCGCCGGCCGTAACCTCCTCAGCGCCGAAGGGTCGGCAAGCGCGTCGAGCCGCGGACCTTCGCCCTCGGTAAAGCGCACCGACTGCCCGAGCGCATGCGGCACCACCAGAATGTCGGAAAAGAGGATGGCCACATCGAAGCCGAACCGGCGAATCGGCTGCAACGTCAGCTCCGCCGCAAGCTTCGGATTGAAGCAGAGATCGAGGAAGCTTCCTGCCTTTTGGCGGATAGCCCGGTATTCCGGAAGGTATCTGCCCGCCTGCCGCATGAGCCAGATCGGTGGAACTGGCTCACGCTTGCCGGTCAAGACCCGGAGCAGGGGGGTTGTCGCCAGTCTTTCCGTCACCCTTCTTCCTCAATAAAATCTAATCTAAGAATCTGTTGTAGTGGTTGGACGGTTGATTGGACTCATTCATTCCTGCGCACATTCCATCCACCGGTCCCCCACATATGCCCGCTACCATCCTTCGGCTGGCGATCGGGGTGAATCGAAGCAAGCGTCGGCCCTGCGACCGAGTTTTCCTCATCGATGACGACGAGTATCCACATTTCAACGGTGGCCGCGACCGCGGTCGCGTTTGAAAGCGGCGCGGCACGAATGTGGACGACCTGGCCGCATTCCCACCCATGGTTCTTGCGCTCTGCCGCAAGCCATGGCCTTGTCCCCAGAGATCGGCAGGTTATTCAATCCTCCTCATGGTGCACGCGGCCGGCTATTTCCATCTCCATCTGATCTCCGATGCAACCGGCGAGACATTGATCACGGTCGCTCGCGCTGCGGCGGCGCAGTACGCGAAGGTCACGCCGGTCGAGCACATGCATCCGCTCGTGCGCACCCAGAAGCAGCTCGACCGCGTGCTTGCCGAAATCGAGGAGCAGCCGGGAATCGTGCTCTATACGTTGCTCCAGGAGAACCTGGTCGCTCGGCTGGAGCAGAAGTGTAGGGACCTCGGTGTGCCGTACCTGTCAATCCTCGGTCCGGTCCTGCATCTGTTCCAGGCCTATCTGGGTGCCGAATCGACGCACAAGGTCGGCGCCCAGCACACCCTCAACGCCGAATATTTCCGCCGCATCGATGCCCTCAACTACACGATGCTGCACGATGACGGGCAGCTCACCGACGACCTTGAGGAAGCCGATGTCCTGCTGGTCGGCGTGTCGCGCACGTCGAAGACGCCGACCTCGATCTATCTCGCCAACCGCGGTGTCAAGACGGCCAATGTGCCCTTGGTGCCGGGCGTGCAGTTGTCGCCGGGGATCGAGCGCCTCAAGCATCCGCTGATCGTCGGTTTGTACGCCTCGCCCGAGCGGGTCGTGCAAATCCGTCAGAACCGGCTCCTGAGCCTGAAGGCGCACCGCGACGACGACAAATACATCGACCGTGAGGCCGTGGCCGAAGAAATCGCCGCCTCGCGGCGGCTCTGTGGCAGGCACAATTGGCCGCTGATCGATGTGACCCGGCGCTCGATCGAGGAGACCGCGGCGGCGATTCTCGCGTTGCTCGGCGAGCGGCGCCGGCACATGGCCTCGTGACCGATGCCGTTCTGGCGCGACCGCGATCCGCTGGTGCTGGCGTCGCGGAGCGCTGCGCGCCGGGCCTTGCTCGAAGCCGCCGGCATTCCTCTCGAGCTGCAACCCGCGGACCTTGACGAGCGGGCCCTCGAAGCAGGCGGCGCGGCGCTTGCGCCGGGCGCGGTCGCGCAACTTCTTGCGCGCGAAAAAGCCGCCGCAGTGGCCCGCGCGAAGCCCGGCCGGCTCGTTCTTGCTGCCGATCAGGTCGCAGCCCTCGGCACCCAACGCTTCTCGAAGCCGGCCGATCGAGCCGCGGCCCGGGCACAATTGCGCGCGCTCTCCGGCCGCAGCCACGAGCTTCATTCGGCGATCACCTTTGCCCAGGATGCGGCGGTGCTGTTCGAGCATGTCGAGGTGGCGCGGCTGACAATGCGGACGTTTTCGGAGCGGTTCCTCGACCTCTATCTCGACGCCGTCGGCAGCGCGGCGACCGCAAGCGTCGGCGCCTATCAGATCGAGGGCCTCGGCATCCAGCTGTTCGAGCGGATCGACGGCGACTATTTTACCATCCTCGGTCTGCCGCTCCTTCCGGCGCTGGATTTCCTGCGGCGGCGCGGATGCCTGGTCGCATGAGCCATCGCCCCTTCGTCCTGTGCCTGACCGGCTCCCTCGGCATGGGCAAATCGACGGCGGCAAAGTTCTTTGCCGAGGCGGGGGTTCCGGTCCACGATTCCGACGCCGTGGTGCATGCGCTCTATGAGGGCGAAGCAGTCCCGTTGATCGAGCGCGCGTTCCCCGGGTCGACCGATGGCGGTAAGGTCGATCGCGGCAAGCTCGCCACGATGGTGCTCGGGAATGACGCCGCGCTCGGCCGGCTCCAGGCCATCGTGCATCCGCTGGTCGCGGCGGCGCGGGACGCGTTCCTCGCCGAGGCGCAGGCCCGCAACGCACCCGTCGTCGTCCTCGACGTGCCGCTCCTGTTCGAGACCGGAGGCGAGCGGCGCTGCGACGCCGTCGTCGTGGTGTCGGCGCCGGCCGAGCTGCAACGCCAGCGCGTCCTCGGCCGCCCGGGGATGACCGAGGACAAGTTCGCCGCGCTTCTCGCCAAGCAGATGCCGGATGCCGAGAAACGCCGGCGCGCCGACTTTATCGTGGATAGCTCGCAGGAGCTCAACGATGCCCGCGCGCAGGTACGCGACATTCTGCTGCTTGTGCATAAAATGCGCGAGGGCGACGGTGATTCGTAAGGAATTGCCGCAGCTCTCCGCCGGCACATTGGCCGGGCTGGCGGGCCAAACGGACCACCTCTCAAGGTTGGCATGCGCGAGATCGTGCTCGATACCGAAACCACCGGCCTTGATCCGTTTGCCGGGCACCGCGTGGTCGAAATCGGCTGCGTCGAGCTCATCAACGGCATCCCCTCGGGCCAGACGTTCCACCGCTATCTCAACCCCGAGCGCAGCATGCCGCCGGAAGCGCTTGCGGTTCACGGCCTCGATGATCAGTTCCTCAAGGACAAGGCTTTCTTTGCCGAAGTCGTGGACGACTTGATCGCCTTCCTCAGCGACGCGCCTCTGGTCATCCACAATGCCGCTTTCGACATCGCCTTCCTCAATGCCGAGCTCGAGCGCACTGGGCGGCCGCTGATCGCCCGCGAGCGCATGGTCGATACGCTGCTCATTGCGCGCCGCAAGCATCCCGGCGCGTCAAACCGCCTCGACGATCTCTGCGCGCGTTACGCCATCGACAGCTCCCGCCGTACCAAGCACGGAGCGCTGCTCGACGCCGAGCTGCTCGCCGAAGTCTATGTGGAGCTGATCGGCGCGCGCCAGGCGACGCTCATCCTGTCGCAGTCGGTCTTGCCCGGCCGGGGGCACGGCGAACCCATTATCGTGCGCGAACGACCCATGCCGCTTCCTCCGCGTGTGACCGCCGAGGAGCGCGCCGCGCACCGGCACTTCATCGCCACTCTCGGCGACAAGCCGATCTGGCTCGATTACGTCAGCCTGGGGTGAGCGGCTGCGACGGCGGTGAAGCCTGCGCCTGTGCCATCCGCTGGCGGTAGAGAGCGACGAAATCGATCGGATCGAGCAGGAGCGGCGGGAAGCCGCCGTTGCGCACCGCCGTCGCGATGATCTCGCGCGCAAATGGAAAGAGAAGACGCGGGCACTCGATCAGCACGACCGCCTGCATGCTGTCCGCCGGCACGTTCTGGACGCGAAAGATGCCGCCAAAAATGAGCTCGAAGCTGAACAGCAGCGTGCCCTGCGACTCCGCCTTGCCTTCCAGCCGCAGCGAAACCTCGACGTCGGTCTCGCTCGCGGGCTTGGCGTCGACGTGGACTTGGACGTTAAGCGTCGGCTGCTGCCCCGTAGGCGTCAGCGAACGGGGCGCGTTGGGATTTTCGAACGAAAGGTCCTTCACGTACTGCGCGAGCACGCCAATCTGCGGCATCACCGCCTGCGGCTGTGGACCGTTCGTCGAGGTCCTTCACGTACTGCGCGAGCACGCCAATCTGCGGCATCACCGCCTGCGGCTGTGGACCGTTCGTCGCTGCCATGCTCGCCTCCGGCCCGACCCTCGTTAAGGCTTGGCTAACACAGGCATAGCAGGCGAACAATGCTGCCGGCTGATGCCGCTGCATGACCGCACGGCGCAGCGGCTGGGCCGCCGGCCTGGACGATCAAGCCATTTTGCTCTTCCAACGTTGGCGCGGCGGCTCGGATCGTTTAAACTCTCAGTGGCATGGCCGTCGCGCGGCGACCCTCTGGATGGCGCCCCGTGCGTGCCTACATAGAGCGGGAACCGGACTTTCCCGTGGATTCGTCGCTGCGAACCGCCGCTGGGATGCGCCGATCCGCACTTCGCGCCGCCGAAAGAACGTGAAACGTGTTCGACATCTATACCATCATCTTCCTGGCGCTCGCGGTGTTCATTTTCCTGCGGCTTCGCAGCGTGTTGGGACAGCGCACCGGCCGCGAGCGGCCGCCCTATGATCCGTATTCGACACGCGATGCCGTGCGCAGCCCGGCAAATGACAAAGTCGTGACCCTGCCGCCGCGTCCGCCGGAAGCGGCAACGCGGCAAGCCGAGCCGGCGCCGCCGCCGGCGGACCGCTGGAAGGGCGTCGCCGAAAGCGGGTCGAGCATCGCCGCCGGCCTCGATGCGGTCGTCGCCGTCGATCCAACCTTCGACGCCGGGCATTTCATTACCGGCGCGCGCACCGCTTACGAGATGATCGTGACCGCCTTTGCCGAAGGCGACCGCCGCCAGTTGCGCAGCCTGCTCTCGCGCGAGGTCTACGAAGGTTTTGACACCGTGATCGGCGAACGCGAATCCCGCGGCGAGACCGCCGAGACCCGCTTTGTCTCGATCGATGCTTCGAAGATCACCGGCGCCGAGGTGCGCGGCCGCGCGGCGCAGATCATCGTCCGCTTCGTCTCCAAGCTCATCTCGGTGACGCGCGACAGCTCCGGCGCGGTGATCGAAGGCAACGCCGAAAAGGTCACCGACGTCACCGACGTGTGGACGTTCGCGCGCGACGTGTCTTCGCGCGATCCGAACTGGAAGGTTGTCGCGACCGAAGCCGGGCAATGAGGGGCAATGGCGGCGCGTCGT
>Ga0210408_10004458_pt1 | contig 12480 bp, 12 predicted proteins | sample IncBWH4MmetaG_FD_155471 | JGI IMG/M metagenome (GOLD analysis project Ga0210408, IMG submission 155471) | Forest soil microbial communities from Barre Woods Harvard Forest LTER site, Petersham, Massachusetts, United States - Inc-BW-H-4-M | ecosystem: Environmental > Terrestrial > Soil >...
TCCCGACCAGCTGGCGCTGCTCAAGGCCCGCCCGGAGCTGATCGCCAACGCCATCGAGGAGTTCCTGCGTTACGACTCCTCGGTGCAGTTGACGGGCCGCGTGGCGCTGGAGGACATCGAAGACCTCGGGGGCAAGAAAATTCCCCGCGGCGAAACCGTGCTCTGTTTGCTCGGCTCGGCCAACAGGGATCCTGCGGTTTATCCGGACCAGCCGGATCGCCTTGACATCACGCGGCAGAACGTGCGCCCGCTGTCGTTCGGCGGGGGTATCCACTTCTGCCTCGGCGCCCAGCTCGCGCGCATCGAGGCCGAGGTTGCGATCACGACCCTGTTGCGCCGCCTGCCGGACCTCAAGCTCGACGATGCCGAAAATGCGGAATGGCGGCCAACCTTCGTCCTGCGCGGCCTCAAGCGGCTGCCCGCAAGCTGGTGACGGCCTGACGTGAAGTGCTGTGACTTCGCCACTTTTGTCTCTATATTCGCCCTCGCTCCGGCACCGATTTCGGCCCGGCTTGCGTGAGGGTCCTGCGTAGGGGTGCCGAAGCGCCGGCGGGGGCAAATGCCGTGCGGGCCGGGTGAGGCGGGGCGCCTTCAAAGGGAGACACCGTGCAGACGACGCTGCTCGGACTGGCGATTGCCTTCATCATTGCGCTGGTGACCGCGCTGATCGGGCCGTTCTTCATCGACTGGAACCAGTTCCGCCCGCAATTCGAGGCTGAGGCCACAAAGGTGATCGGGGCGCCGGTAAAAGTCGGCGGTGAGCTGCAGGCGCGGCTGTTGCCGTCGCCCTCCCTGCGGCTGCGCTCGGTGGTGGTCGGCGGCGCCAACGACCTCGGCAAGGTCCACGCCGACAAGCTCGAGGTCGAATTCAGCCTGGGTTCGCTGATGCGGGGCGAGTGGCGCGCCACCGAACTGACGATCAACGGCATGGCGCTCGATCTCGGGCTCGATCCGAACGGGCGGATCGACTGGCCGGCCTCGACCGGCAGGTTCAATCTGGGCACGCTCTCGATCGACCGGCTGAGCCTGACCGGTCGCGTCGCGTTGCACGACGCCTTGAGCCGTGGCACGGTGGAACTGAACGATATCGCCTTTTCCGGCGACATGCGCTCGCTGGCCGGCTCGGTCCGGGGCGAAGGCAATTTCTCGTATCTCGGCGAGCGCCATCCCTTTCGGGTCTCATCCGGACAAAGTGCCGACGGCGGCGGTACCCGCCTTCACTTGAGCATCGACCCGGGGACGCGCGCGCTTTCAGCCGACCTCGACGGCGTGCTCAGCTTCGAGGCCCGCGCGCCCCGCTTCGAGGGTACGGTGACGCTCGCCGCCCTCGCCGCACCGAAGGCGAAAAGGCGGACCGAGCCGTCGCCCGTTGCGTGGCGCCTTTTGGCCAGGGTCAAGGCCGATCACGCGGCGGCGAAGCTCGATCAGATCGAAGCAAGTTACGGCAACGAGGACTCCGCGCTAAAGCTTGCCGGCATGGGGGACATTCGCTTCGGCGCCTCGCCTTCCCTGCATGCGGCGTTGTCGGCGCGCCAACTCGATGCCGACAAGTTTTCCGCTCGTGAAAAGGACCTGAGCGAGCCCGTGCGGGTATTGCCGGCGATCCGCGCGCTGATCGCAGCAGTACCGCTCTCGCCCATCCCCGCAAAGCTCGAGCTTGCCGTCGAGCAGATCACGCTGGGCGGACGAGCCTTGCAGAACGTCGCGGCAGACATTGAAACCGATGGCAAGTCCTGGAGCATCGACCGCCTCGATCTTCGCGCGCCGGGAGGCACCCGCGTTTCGCTGAGCGGCAGCAATGTGCGGGCCGGTTCGCCGGACAGCTTCAAGGGCGCGCTGAGCGTCGAGGCGTCCGATCCCGATGCGCTGGTGATGTGGCTGCAGGGTCGCAGCGAACTGACCTATCGCAGCCAGAAGCCGATGCATCTCAGCGGCGATGTGAATTTTGGCGCCGATCGCGTGGCGATCGAATCCATCAAATGCGAATTCGACGGCGGCGCGGTCGAGGGGCGGATCGCGTTTTCGCACGGCGACGCAGGGGGCGCCTCGCTCGATGCCGAGCTGAAGGCCGAGCGCCTCGACCTGGATTCCGCATCGGCCTTCGCGCGCGCGCTGTTGGGGCCGAAGGGCGATTGGCCGGAGCGGGCGAAATTGTCGCTTGATGTCGGCCACGCCATTTCGGCCGGCCAGGATTTGCATCCCTTCCTCGCAAAGCTCACCTATGATCCGAAGACGATCGCGGTCGATCGGTTGACGATCGGCGAGGCTAACGACGTCGTGGTGGAGGGCAATGGCGCGTTCGATCGCATTAACGAGACCGGAAAGCTCGCGTTGAATTCAAGCGCCGCTTCGCTTTCGCAGTTCACCGGGATAATTTCTCCGCTGGCGCCCGCACTGGCCTCGCGTCTGCAGGCGATGGGGCTGGGCGCCGGCCCGGCGCGCCTGCGTCTCGCGCTTGCGGTCGACAAGGATTCCGGCCGCACCGATCGCGCCAGCGCACGCGCGAGCCTCGACCTCGATGCGCCGCAGTTCAAGGGATCCGTTACGGTTGCGGCAAGGCCCGACGCCGCGGCTCTGCGCGAAATCGATCTCGACAGGCTCCGCCGCAGCGAGATTACGGTTGAATCGAAAATGTCGGCGGAGCAGGGCGCTTCCCTGCTCGCATTGCTGGGGCTCAATGGCGCCGTCGCGGCAGCAGATGGACCTGGACAATTCCAGGGAACCGTCACCGGCGTCTGGGACGCGCCGTTGCGACTGAAGGTCAATCTATCGGGCGCGGGCCTCGTTGCCGAAGCAACGGGAACCGCCGAACCGTTTGCACCGCAGCCGAAGGTCAGCGTCGCGATGAAGGCGCGCGGCCTCAACCTCGCGCCGATGTTCGGCCTCAAGCCATCCGACAAGCTCGCTCAGGACATCAGCCTGTCGTCGAACGTTTCGCTTGAAGGCGGCAAGCTCAAACTGGAAGACATCGACAGCACGCTGGCGGGTTCGCGGCTGCGCGGCCGCCTGGCGGTCACGCTCGACGGCGAACGCAAGGTCGAGGGCGAGATCGGCATGGCCGCGCTTGACGTTGGGCCGGCCTTTGAGCTGGCCATCGGTGCTGCCGGGCGTGATGCTGGCGAGCCGCTGGGGCCTGGACTTCTGAAGGGCTGGCGCGGTCAAATCGGGTTCATGGCACTGCGCGGCATTTTGCCGGGTGGCATCGAGTTGTATCCGATCAGCGGCACTGTGAAGAGCGACGGTCAGTCGCTGGTGCTGGAAGGCATCAAGGGCACCGTCGGCGGCGGCGAGGGGAGCGCCAGCCTCGACATCAGACATTCCGCAAGTGGCCTTGCGCTGAATGCGCGCATCGCGGTCACAGGCGCCGATGGCAGCACCCTGCGCTATCGCGCGCTCGCGATGCCCGCCGGGCGCGCCACGCTGCAAATGGCCGTGTCCAGCCAGGGCCGAAGTGCATCGGCGCTGACCGGTGCGTTGTCCGGAAGCGGAACCGTGACGGTCGAATCGGCCCGCGTGGCGGGGCTCGATCCGCGCGCCTTCGATGCCGCGATCCGCGCCAGCGACGCCGGCCAGGCGCTCGACGACAGCCACCTTCGCAAGATCGTGGAGCCGGTGCTGTCCGGCGGCGCGCTGTCGGTGGCTTCTGCCCAGATCCCGTTCACGATCCGGGACGGACGGCTTCGCGTCGGCCCCACCACGCTCGATGCGGGCGGAGCCAGCGCTGTCGTTTCCGGCGGGTACGACATTCCGGCCGATCAGTTCGATATTCGCGCGGCCCTTGCGTCCGCCTCGGTTGGACAGGCATCAGGCCGGCCGGAAATCATCGTGTTCGCAGGCGGCACGCCCGATGCGCTCGAGCGCACTGTGGATGTCGCATCCCTGTCGTCCTGGCTCGCGGTCAGGGCGATTGATCGCGAGACCCGAAGGCTCGATTCGATCGAGCACGGCGAACCATTGCCGGCATCGATTCCGCCGGCTGCGGTTCCCGAGGTATTGCTGCCCGGTCAGCCTCCGTCCGAGGTGCTTGGCCGTGAGCCACGACGGCTTCCGCCAAAACCGAAGGCCGCCGGGCCGCGTCCGCTCGCCGCAGTGCCGGCCCCGAACACGCCAGCTACCGGCGTTTCACCCGCTGTTCCGCCCTCCACGGGTGATCCCGTCGTCGGCCAGCAGGTCCCGCCGCTGCCGCCGCCCATCGAGGTCCGCCCGGCTCCGAACGTCATCGCCCGGCCGCCGAAACCGAAAGCACAACCGCCGCTGTTACTGACGCCGCCGGCGCAAGGCACGTCGCAGCAGACGTACTGAAGTGCTGTTCGCAATTTATTCCGAAGGCTCTGAACAAAAAGCCGATCGGCCAGTCGTGACACACATGCGAGCATGTAAAAACCGACCTTCCCGCCTCCCGGTCCGCGGGCTACGGTGAGCCCGACCACGACCCGCCGAAATCACGACTTGCTGAAATCACGACCTGCGGACACGGTTTTTGTCGAGATGGCTTTGACGCTCAACCAGATCTGTCACTGGATAGACCACACGGTACTTAGTCAGTCGATCCAGGCCGCGGGTTGGGTCGTGCCGACCGTGCAGACCATCCACATCCTCGCGATTGCCGTGGTGGCGAGTTCGGCGCTGATGCTCGACCTCCGCTTGATCGGCGTGTTCTGGGTCGGCCGGCCGATGAAGGAGGTCACGGCGCGATTTCTGCCGCTGGTCTGGTGGCCACTGCTCGTTCTGCTCGCGACGGGCATGATCATGATCATCGCGGAGCCGGCGCGTTCGCTCAAGAACCCGGCCTTTCAGCTCAAGATGGGTTTGCTGATCTCGGCTTTGGTCGTTACGTTTCTGTTTCAACTTCTTCAGCGGCGTAATGCCGCGTTTGGCGATTCGGCCGCCAGGCCGCGCGGCGCCGCGATAACGATCGCCATCGTGTCGATGCTGTTGTGGTCTTCGATCATCTTTGCCGGCCGGTGGATCGCCTATTACGCCTGACGCTTGCAGCGGGAAGTCTGATCCACTCTGATCGGCCAAATGAATCACGAGGATTTTAGCAGTGCAGATTGACCACGCGTTGGAGTGGCTTCAGACCACGCGTCTCGCCAGCACAATCGGCGAAAACGAAATCCTGTTTCCGTGGATCGAGTCTGTTCACGTGCTTGCCATCGTGCTGGTGGTCGGCACGATCTTGATCGTCGACCTGCGGCTGCTTGGCGTCGCCTCGCGCGAACTTGCTGTCCGCCGCGTGATGCGCGACGTGATCCCCTACACCTGGGGCGCGTTCGCCGTCGCCGCGCTGACCGGTTCGCTGTTGTTTTCGTCGGATGCCGTGCACTATGCGCACAACCGCCTGTTCCAGGCAAAGCTGGTGCTGCTGATGCTCGCCGGTCTCAACATGGCGGTGTTCCACCTGATCGGCGTTCGCGATATCGAGCGCTGGGACAGCGGAACCGGGCATACGCCGCTTGCCACAAAGGCGGCTGCAGCCATCTCCCTCGCGCTGTGGATCGGCGTGGTGGCGCTCGGCCGCGGCATAGGCTTCACAATGCACTGACTTCACAATGAAATAAGTTGCCGTTACCCTGAATGTGTTTTAGGGGCCAACCTGTTTGTCCGGAGAACTACGCGTGAAGACTGGTTATCTCTATGTCGCGCTCGCTGGAGTCGTTGTCTGGTTGCTGGCGCCGTCCATCTCTTCCGCGCAAGCCCCAAAGAAGCCGCCAAGCGTCATCAACCCGCCGCCGACGGCCCAGGATTGGGCGGACATTGCCAAATTGCCGGACTGGAGTGGGGTCTGGAATCCGAAAATCACCGACCAGGATGCCCAGGTCAGAACCAATCCGCCACCGTGGAACGATGTGGCCGCCAAAAAAATCCAGCAGATGTTCGCCGACGAAAAGGCCGGCCGGCCGTTCCTCGTGTTCTCCCACTGTCTGCCCGAGGCGCATCCATCCTGGATGCTGGTCACCCATAACGCCATGGAGATCCTGTTCACGCCCGGCCGCGTGACGATGCTTGGCGAGTCCGACGGCAACCGCATCCGCCGTATCTATACCGACGGCCGCGAGCACCCCGAGCATTCGGACCCCACATTCCATGGCCATTCGATCGGGCATTGGGAAGGCGACACCCTTGTCGTCGATACCGTCGATATTCTTCCGCAGGCGCCACTGGCCATCAGCGAGGCCGCAGGCCTGCCCAACAACGGCGACATGCATGTGATCGAGCGCATTCATTTGGCCGACAAGGATATCCTGCATGATGACCTCGAAATCATCGCGCCCAAGATCCTGACCAAACCGTGGAAGACGACGCGGATCTTCTTCCGCCAGCGCGCGCGCAAGTTCGACATCGTAGAAGGCGTTTGCGCCACCGGCGACCTGGTCGAACGGGTCAATGCAGAAGGCGATCACATCTTCGTACCGGTCGAAAAATCCGAATGGGGCCACACCACAGCCGTTCCGGCGAAATAGCCCGCAATACGAACAGGAGCTTCTCATGCGACAACTCATGAAGTCGATCGGCGCGTTTGCCGCATTCGCGGTGCTGGCCGCCGGAATTTCGGAGGTCGCTGCGCATCATTCGGCTTCCATGTTCGATTTCTCCAGGACGATGACGATGAAGGGAAGCGTGGTGGAGTTGCGCTGGGTCAACCCGCACGTGACGCTGACGCTCAACGGCTCTGTCGGCGAAGAGCCTCCGGCCGAATGGCTGATGGAAACCACCAGCCCGGGAAATCTGGTGCGGGTAGGGGGCTGGCGCCGCGATATCGTCAAACCGGGCGACCAGGTCGAGGTCGTGTTTCATCCGCTGCGTGAACCTGACAAGAAAAGCGGCCTGATGAGACAGCTCACACTGCTCGCCACCGGCGAGGTGTTCGCCGCCAACATCCGCGATCAGGAAAAGCCCGGCCTTGAGTAGGCTGGTGTCGGCGGATCGTTGCTTCAGGCCAATTGGCGCGTTGGCCACCGCGATCGTGGCGCTGGCGATCGTGGTGCTGGGGATGGTGGACGCCTCGGCGCAGGATCAGCCCGCGCCAAAAGACACGATCTTTGCCCGCAAGATCCTGATGGGCGCCATCGACATGAACATGGACGAGATCGAGACCATGCTCGCGCCGGAAGGCAAGCTCGTGTTGTCGGATGCCCGGGAACACGCCGAGACGATCTCGACCATGCTGATGGCGTTTCCGCATCTGTTCCCGCCTTCGACCAACCAGTGGAAGGCAGGCGAGGATCGCGACCCCGCAACCGATACGTTCGCAAATCCGGACCTGTGGTCGAATTTCGCCGACTTCTACCAGCGTGCGACTGAGGCCTCGAAGATTGCCTGGAACGCCAGCCGCGCCAAACGGGCGGATGAATTCAGGTCGGGAATCGGACAATTGCGTCAGCGCTGCAACGCCTGTCACGCGCTGAACCTGAAGACGCAATAGCGCACGAACGTCGCGGCGCGCGCACACCCCTGCCCCCGGCCCACACGCCGGCAGGATCGGGAGCGAGAGGCCGGTTCCAAACCTCGATCAGAACCGGCCGCGGCTTTTTAAGCGTGCACTTTCGTTTCCGGAGCGATCGGCGCCTCGTTATTGGCGCGCGAGCGGAAATGATCCAGTACGAACAGGCGAATGGCGGACGACAGATTGCCTTGCTGGCGGTTGCTGTCGATCTCGCCCACGAGTTCGGACAACGTCATGTTCCGAAGACCGGAAATCTCCTTCATGCCGTTCCAGAACGCTTCTTCGAGGCTGACGCTGGTCTTGTGGCCCGCGACAACGATCGATCGCTTTACGACTGGGGATTTCATGATGCGTCTCCGCCGTCGATGCGATGCTGATCCAGAAAATCGTTGGTACGGCTGGCGCTGTGTGCAGCGGCAGTGCGTTCTGATTTGGTGCGGCCAAACCGGACGCGATTGGCAGCCGCCTGTTGCTCCGACTGCTCGCGGGCGGCTTGCTTCCTGAATTGTCTCAGATTGACCAGATTTCCCATACTGTCCTCCATCACGCGTTCCATCGATAAGGAACGCGCTTACGGCTGCCATGGAGGATAGCGGCCATTTGGGCCAATCCGGGTGGCTGCGGGTAATTACAGGTTGCGGTCACAAATCCCGTATCCAAATTGCGAGGACACGCGCTGATCAGCTCGGTCGTCATTTAACAAATTCCTCATTATGTCGCGTGGCAGATAAAAAATGTGCTCCGGTTTTCAAAATATTTTTTGCTCTACCACGAGCCAATGTCGTGGCGATAGTCAATAATACCTCAATCTTTAGGCAAGATGATGGACAACAGCCAGTAATCCAAATCTTTTTCGAAAACGCTGGCATACGCTATTCATCCGGGCCGGGTCATTTTTTCCGGTTTAATCAAGCGGTCGAATTCGTCAGCGGAAACAAAGCCCAGCCGCACCGCTTCTTCCTTCAGGGTGGTGCCGCGCGCGTGCGCCGATTTGGCTACTTTCGCGGCTTTGTCGTAGCCGATCCTTGGCGTCAGTGCGGTCACCAGCATTAGGGAGCGTTCCATCGACTCGCGAATGCGTTTTTCGTCGGCCCGTATTCCCTCGACGCAGTTCTTGGTGAAAGAACGGCTGACGTCGGTCATCAGTTGTATGGAATTCATCATACAATATGCCAGGAGTGGTTTGTAGACGTTCAGCTCGAAATGCCCCTGGCTGCCGCCGACCGTGATTGCGGTGTGGTTGCCGAAGACCTGGCAGCAGACCATGGTGACGGCCTCGCTCTGGGTCGGGTTGACCTTCCCAGGCATGATCGAGGAACCCGGTTCGTTCTCGGGCAAGATCAGTTCACCCAGGCCCGAGCGCGGGCCGGAGCCCAACAGGCGGATATCGTTGGCAATCTTGAACAGTCCGGTGGCCGCGGCGTTGATCGCGCCATGCACGAACACGTAGGCGTCATTCGACGCGAGCGCCTCGAATTTGTTGGCGGCGCTGGTGAAAGGAAGCCTGGTGAACCCGGCGACGCGTCGGGCGAACGATTTGGCGAATTTCGGCTTGGAATTGAGCCCGGTTCCGACCGCCGTGCCACCCTGCGCCAGCGGAAAAAGATCGCGAACCGCCACGCGCAGCCGCGCGATGGCATGTTCGACCTGCGCGGCATAGCCGGAAAATTCCTGTCCCAGCGTCAGCGGCGTCGCATCCTGGGTGTGGGTGCGGCCGATCTTGACGATGTGAGCAAACTCCTTCTCCTTACTGCGCAGCGCACGGTGAAGCATCTCGAGCGCGGGAATAAGATCAGAGGTGATGGCCATCGCGGCCGCGATATGCATCGCCGTCGGGAACGAGTCGTTCGACGACTGGCTCATGTTGACGTGATCGTTGGGATGCACCGGTGCCTTGGCGCCGAGCTTGCCGCCCAGCAATTCGTTGGCGCGGTTGGCGATCACCTCGTTGAGGTTCATGTTGGTCTGGGTTCCCGAACCGGTCTGCCAGACAACCAGCGGAAATTGATCGTCGAGCTTGCCCTCGATCACTTCGCGCGCGGCGCGGATGATGGCGCGGGTGCGGCGTTGGTCGATCAGTCCAAGCCCGCGATTGGTTTCGGCCGCGGCAAGCTTGACGATGCCCAGCGCGCGGATGATGGCCACCGGCATGCGGTCATGCCCGATGCGGAAATTCTGCCGCGACCGTTCGGTCTGCGCGCCCCAATAGTGGTCGGCGGGAACTTCGATCGGACCGAAGCTGTCAGTCTCGGTTCGCGTCGGTCTGGAGCCGGAGGAGGGGGTCGATCGAGCCATTGATCACTTCTGCTTGATGACGCTTGTTCGGCCGCCGCCCCTCGAGCGCGTTGGTCGCACGCGGACGGCAGCGGCATTTGCGCTCATCCTACTGCGACTGGCGATCGGACTGCGACTACAATGTCACCGCGCAGATTATTTCTTGCGGAAGCGATCCAGCCGAACGACTTCAGCGCCGTCGCCAGGCTTTGCCGGTTCGGCCTTGGCTTCCGTCGGCGGCGCGGGCAACTGCGCCGTCGGCACGGGCGCGGGCGCGCCCGGCCGATCGGACGCACGAGTTTCGGCTGCCGGCGCGTCGGCTGCGGCCTCTGATGACTCGAATTGCAGGCCGAATTGCACCGAGGGGTCGAAGAAGCTCTTGATGGCGCTGAAAGGCACCACGAGCCGCTCGGGGACGCCGCCGAAGGAGAGTCCGACCTCGAAACGATCCTCCGTCACCAGCAGATCCCAGAACTGGTGCTGGAGGATGACTGTCATCTCTTCCGGATATTGCGCCAGCAGCCGCGGCGACAATTTCACGCCGTCCGCGGTCGACAGGAAGGTGATGAAGAAATGATGCTCGCCGGGGAGGCCGTGCTCGGCGACGTCGGCCAATACGCGGCGCAGTACGCCGCGCAGCGCATCCCGCGCCAGCACGTCGTATCGGATATGATCGGTCGCCATTGTTGGTCCTGTATTGTTGGTCTCGTCGCATTCAACAGGCGCTGCCGCCGCGTCAGCCGGTGCCGCCGGTGGTGGCTCGACTCAGGCCTTGGTCGCTATCGTACATTGCCGGCGGGCAGAGGTCAGCAGGGGTTGCGCGGACTGGCGAAAGTTCGAAGCCGAGCTATCGGAGAGCAGTGCAAGTAAAGTGGAGGCTTCTGTTGCCAGGTGCCTCCGAACCCCGCCTGACGGTGCTAACCCATCAGGACTTTAGATTGGTCTTTCAAACCGCTTAAGCGGCCTGAGCAACCGGAGCATAGTTGTCGTTTGCAACTATTGCATGGCCCGATATCGGCGGAACCATACCGAGAAAAAACGCGTCCTTTACGCCCTCGTCGATCCTGTTTCGCCCCCGCCAAAGCCCGCCTGTCTCGCTCAAACGACGGGCTTGGGTGGAGGCGCCGGGTACTGCCCCCGGGTCCGAATGGTTTATTGCGACGGTCATTTATTTCCATAGCCGGCGAACCGGCACCGCAAATATAGGGTGCAAAAGTTGAGAAAGACAGGCCCGGAAAGGCCCGTGTCGGTCGGAACGGGCCGTTTTGGCGTGGAAACCGCGGTTTTTTGATTGGTAGGGCGGGATGCCCATTCTAAATTCTCAACCATGTTCCCGGATTCACCGCCGGCCGCCGCTCCGGCGCCGGGCTCCCCGACATCGTCTCCGCCCAGCCTGCTCGCGCTGTTTGTCGCGTTCGCCAAAATGTCGCTGGCGGGCTTCGGCGGCGTCCTGGTCTGGGCGCGCCGGGGGATCGTCGATCAGCACAAGTGGATGACCGCCGACGAATTCAACGAGACCTTTGCGCTGTGCCATTTCCTCCCGGGGCCGAACATCGTCAACCTCACCTTCGTGTTCGGGTCGCGCTTTCGCGGGATAGCCGGCGGCATTGCGGCGTTCACGGGTCTGCTCGGCCCGCCCGCCCTGATCGTGACCGTGCTGGCGGCGCTCTATCAACGCTACGGCGAGATCGACGCGCTGCGGCGAATTCTGGCGGGGGTAGCCTGCGCGGCGATCGGCCTGATGCTCGCGGTCGTGTTCAAAATGATGATGCCGCTGATCAGGCGGCGCGATCTGGTCGGACTTCTGGTTCTGATCGCGGTGTTCATCGCGATCGGAGTACTGCGCTTGCCATTGCCCACGGTGTTGCTGGTGGCGATCCCCGTGAGCATCGCCATCACCTTCTGGATGCGGCGCAAGGAGGCGGCATGAATTCCGACGCCAATCCGTTGCTCGCGCTTGCCCTGACCTTCGCCGTGATGTCGCTGTTTGCGGTCGGCGGTGCCAATTCCGCCATTCCGGAAATGCACAGGGTCGCGGTTGAGGTTCGGCATTGGTTGACCGACAAGCAATTCGCGGATGTTTACGCGATATCACAGCTTTCGCCCGGACCGAATGTCCTGATCGTCACCCTGATCGGCTATTCGGTCGCAGGCGTCGTTGGCGCACTGGTGGCAACGATAGCGATGTGCCTGCCGACGGCCGTGCTTGCCTTCTTTGTGAGCCGCTTCCTGGCGCGATCGAGCCATGCGCGTTGGCCTGCCATCGTCCAGGCGGCGCTGGTTCCGCTGTCGATCGGATTGATGGGCGCGAGCGGTTTCATTCTGGCGCAGACCTCCGACCGGACGGTAGTGGCGGTTTTTATCACTGTCGGCGCCGCGGTGCTGGCAGCCGCGACGCGGCTCAACCCATTCTGGATGCTGCTTGCCGGCGGATGTCTCGGTTTTGCCGGCCTGGTTGGATGAAAATCGTTGCATCTGCAGATAGTTCCAACGTCGACGGGCGCCCTTGCCGCCCCCGTCCGGGATGCTCATTTTTAGGGTATAATCAGGCCCGTCAGCCGAATCGCGGCTGTGGGGCCAGCCGGATCGCGGCTAAAACCCGCTTCTCGGTGCGCTCTTGCGGGCATAAAAACCACGGCCTGAGAAGAAACCAGATGATTCAGTATCACGACCTGCTCGAACGTATCCTCAGTGACGGGGTGGAGAAATCCGACCGCACCGGCACGGGCACATTGTCGATCTTCGGCCACCAGATGCGC
>Ga0210408_10004460_pt1 | contig 12478 bp, 14 predicted proteins | sample IncBWH4MmetaG_FD_155471 | JGI IMG/M metagenome (GOLD analysis project Ga0210408, IMG submission 155471) | Forest soil microbial communities from Barre Woods Harvard Forest LTER site, Petersham, Massachusetts, United States - Inc-BW-H-4-M | ecosystem: Environmental > Terrestrial > Soil >...
CGGCTGGGTCATGGCGGCGGTGCTGCTGGCCGGGGCGATCGCGGCGGGTACCCAGGGCACCGCTGCCACCCGGCGCGACAGCAACGACCCGGCGCTGCGGCGGCTGCTCGGTGTGGACGCCGGGGCCACCCTGGTCGCCCGCGCCGTGCTACCCGCCCTACTCGGGGCCGTGTGGCTGGCCCTAGCGCTGGCGCTGCTCGCCGTGACTGGGGAACTGCACGGCGCGTTGTGGCCGCTGCTCGGGCTGGCCGCCGGGCCCGGGGTGGCGACGGCCGCGCTGCGGATTGCCCGCACCGCGCCGATCAACCCGGCCGACCAGGGTCCCGACGTGCCAGTGATGGCGCCGCCCTGGCTGCTGACCCGCGCGGGCAGCGTGCTGCTCGGCCTGGCCGCGGCCTGGCCGACGCTGCGGGCCGTCTACGCCGGCCACGTGCACGTCAGCACGTTCGGCGCCCAGGTTGCCTTCGCCGCGGTCGTGCTGGGCGGCTACCTCATGATCGCCGTCCGCTCCGTCTGACGTGTAGAAGAGCGGCCGATGTCCCGGGCGACCCGCCCGCCCCATCGCACCCGGCGATGCTACGTCCCGCCCGCCGACTGGCCGGATAGGGGTGGCAGCCCGGGCCTGACCAGGCCGGATATGCGCAGCTTGGATTGCGGATGTGGGAGCTCTTCCCAGTCGTTCATGAGCTGTCCGGTCAGGCCGTGCCGCCCGGCCAGCGCCACCAGGGTCTCGGTCCGGTAGTAGAAGTCCTCGCGCAGCACGTGGTGCTCGGCGCCCTCGGTCCGGTCGAAGGTGAAGTCGAAGAAGCCGTCCGGCTTCATGACCCGGCCGACGTGCGCCAGGCACTCGTCGATGACCTCGATCGGGGAGTGCGAGAACACGCTGTGCGCGTGCACAACGTCGAAGTACCCGGCCGGAAGGAACTCCAGCTTCAGGTCCTGGACCAGGGTCAGGTGCGGCAGCTTGTGCTGCAGGCCGGCCCCGGCCAGCGTGCGCTGCGCGGCCAGCAAGATGTCGGGGGAGATGTCGATCCCGTAGTAGTCACCCGCGTCCAGGTGCTCGATGAACAGGCGTCCCGCCCGCAGGTTCCCGCAGCCGATCTCGAGCATCCGCATGCCCGGCTTGAGGCCGTGGGAGACGAGGTAGTCGAATTGCAGCTGGCCGATCTTGAGCCAGGATTCGTGGGTGTGGCTGCCCACCGCGCCCTCGTCGCTGCGGGCCGCGTCGGACCGCATCACCGCGCGATAGTAGCTCATGTGATCCCGGTTCCTCAGCCGCAGCACCGCATCGCGGGCCAGACGGCGGGCGTGCGGCACGATGCGCCCCGGATGACGCATGGCGTAACGGATCATGAACGCTAGCCGTGAACGGTCGTTCGGCTGCATCTCCCCAGTGAAACAGAAACCGCGCCGTCCGTCCGCCGATGCGGCGGTACGTCCCTACCCAGGAAGAGACGGACGTCCCTGGGGCAAGGTCAAGCCCTTGGTGATCCGGCTCGGCTCAGGTTCGCCGGGTGAATTCGTCGGTGCGCACTTCCGTTGGCGTAACTGTTGGTGTCGAGGGCCTGGCGGAGGTCGTCGGGGGGATCAGGCGATAAGCAGACGCAGGCCAAGCTCTGCCGCGTCGAGATCGGCGAGGTCGCGGTTGCGTTCGGCCCACCGGCCGGATGCGAGGTCATCACGGAGGCTGTGCACTGCCCGCTGCTCGGCGTCCGGCCCGACCCTGGCCCAGATCGACATGCCGCGGCGGACATGCTCGTCCAGGTATGCCTCGGGCCGGCGCCAGTAGGCCGTGTAGAAGCCGTCCGCGCAATCCCGCGGAACGAGCACCGGTTCGGTCCGGGCTCCGATCGCGCGGGCCAGCTCGGTCAGCGAAGGCCGACCGGCCCAGAGGCCGACGTACTCCGGCAGGTAGTCACGATTGAGCCAGAACCGGTCGGGGTCACTGGCGTCGCACGTGAACACCACCACGCGGCGGGCGACGCGCCGCATCTCGCGCAAGCCCGCGATCGGGTCCTGCCAGTGATCGATGGTGGCGAAAGCCATCGCGGCGTCGAAGGACTGGTCCTCGAACGGGAGGCTCTCCGCGATGGCAGCTATGCACCGCGCTGCGCCTGCGGGGCGCTGCGCCCGCATGACCGCCGACGGTTCCACCGCGGTGACGTCACGATCGGAGAGCTCGTAAGAGCCGGTGCCCGCCCCGACATTCAGCACGGTCCGCGCGTCGCCGAGCGCGGCCCAGACCTGCTCGGCGATCCGCGGCTCGGTGCGCCGCGTCACGGTGTAGGCGGCTCCGATGGTGTCATACAACTGCGCGCTGGACATCAGGCTGCCTCCATCTCCGGCGGCAGGTCATGTGGCGATCCGCCGGCCTGATATATCGAATCGATACATCGAAACGATATGGTGCTGGGTGCATACTGCGCAAGCCGGGCGGAAGCGGCTTGCCGGGGCACTGGCTTCGGGTCACAACCCGGTCGCATCAAGGGCCACCTCGTTGCGCGCGCAGGTGCCCGGCTTCCATGGGGACACGTTCCACGCCGCGATGGCCACCGGCGCGTACTCGGCCGCTTGCCCGGCGAGTGCCGCAAAGGGCAGCGCGCTCCAAATTTGGCGCAAGGCGGCCGACGATCAGCTCGCCGCGTATACCGACGTGCCAGCCGACCAGAAACGAAACTATGAGGCAGGGTATTGATGCACGCCTCGCCGCGCTGACGACGCTCGCGAAGGCCGGGCAGGCCTCATGGTGCAGCGGCGAGGACTGGACACAGGGAGGTGCCCGATGAAGGCGATTGTGGTGACGGATGAGGCTGCGGGAACGGCCGGGATGACGCTGGTGGAGCGGCCCGAGCCGGAACCGGCGATAAACGACCTCGTTGTTCAGGTTCATGCGTCGGGATTCACCTCGGGTGAGCTGACGTGGCCCTCGACCTGGACCGATCGCGCCGGCCGTGACCGGACACCGTCGATTCCGGGGCAAGAGCTGGCCGGAGTGGTCACCGCCCTCGGCTATGGCACGACGGGGCTGTCGGTGGGACAGCGGGTGTTCGGCCTCACGGACTCGTATCGCGGCGGCGGGCTGGCGGAGTATGTGGCGATCGAGGCACGCAACCTCGCGCCGCTGCCGGGCGACGTCGACTTCACGGTGGGCGCGAGCCTGCCGATGCCGGGTCTGACCGCGTGGCAGGGACTGTTCGACCACGGCCGCCTTCAGGCGGGGCAGAGCGTCCTCGTGCACGGCGCGGCCGGCTCAGTCGGGTCGATGGTGACGCAGCTCGCACGTGAGTTCGGCGCGTACGTCATCGGCACCGGACGCGCCGCCGGCCGTCAGAAGACGCTCGACTTCGGCGCGATGGAGTTCGTCGACCTTGAGAACGACGCACTGGAAGACGTCGGCGGCGTCGACCTGGTGTTCGACGTCATCGGCGGAGACATCCAAAGGCGGTCCGCAGGCGTGATCCGGGCCGGAGGAACACTGGTGACCATCGCCGGCCCGCCCGAGGCGCGGCCTGTGGACGGCTTGGCGATCGACTTTGTTGTCATGTCCGATCGTGCCCAACTGGGTGAGATCGTCCGGCGGGTGCGTGACGGACGGCTGCGGACGAACATCGGCAACATCGCAACCCTCGACGATGCCGTCGCGGCCTTCAATCCGACCGAGCGGATCAGCGGGCAGACGATCATCCGCGTTCGTCCCTGAGCGACACGCGCCCATCAATGCACCAAAGAGACGAATGACCCGCGGGTCGTGGGCGGCTATCTCATGTGCGCCGTCCGCTGCGCCTGACCGGTCCGGGCGCCGCTCGCGGCGCACGGTCAGGCGGCGTCAGGCCCATCTCCCACTCCATCATCCGGCCGTTCGCGTACATGATCTCCTGCACGGTCAGGCAGAGCCGGTACCAGAGAAACCGGATCCGCTCACCGAAGGTCCAGGAGACCAGTTCTTCGGCACGCCGCTGTAGTCCGGTGACGTGAGAGTGCTTCATGACGGTTCCGTTCCGTTTGGGCGGTACCGGCTCGGTGCCGGTTCGGGAGGGCTACAGGTGCCCCGCGGTTATGCGGCCGGCTGGCGCCCGGCCACCATGGCGGGGATGGCGCGGGTTTCGGCGATCAGCGTGTCGACGACGTGGCGGAGGCCGCCGCTGGCCCGGGCGGCACGCTGCCGTGCCGCTGAGCTGCCCCGGGCCACGGCCGACCTGGCGAGCTCCCTGACAAGCTCCCAGTCACCGGTCGACTCCAGCGCGGGCCGTAGCCCGACCAGCAGCTGCCCGATGAGCTGGCCGGCACGTACCGGGCTGGCGGTCACCGGATCGACCAGATAACCCTGCGGGCCAGATCGAGCCGCCCGCCACGTCGCGGCCTCCAGTAGCTCGGGGCGGACGGGTACCAGCGGGAGGTCGTCGTGCTCGGCCGCGATCTCCCGTATCACCAGCGCGCGGAACAGGCCGGCGAGCAGGACCACATCCTCCAGGGCCGGGCATGAGTCGCAGATGCGCAATTCCAGGGTGGGCAGATGAGTCGAGGGCCGGACATCGAAGTAGATCATGCCAGGGTCGGAGATGACCCCGGACCGGACCAGGTCGGCGACGGTCCGGTCATATTCCGCGGCCGACTCGAAATCGGGCAGGGTGCCTGCTGTCGGCCAGCGCCGCCAGATCAGGGTGCGGTAGCTGGCATAGCCGGTATCGGTCCCCAGCCAGAACGGTGAGCTCGCCGACAGCGCCAGGAGCGCCGGCAACCAGGGCGCGACCCGGCGCCCTACGGCCAGGGCCAGGTCGCGGTCGTCCACGTCGACATGCACCTGCGTGCTGCAGATCAGCTGCTCGCGGACCAGCATCCGGTACTCGCCCCGGATGCGCTCATACCGCGGATCGGGAGTGACCTGGAGCGTACCGGGGTCGGCGAGGGGCACCGTGCCGGCGGCGACGATACCCAGCCCCAGGGGTTCGGCGGCGGCGATGGCGGCCTGCCGCAATGCGGCGATGTCCTCGGCGAGCTCGGTCAGGCCGACCCAGGGACGGCTATTCGCCTCTAGCACCGAGCGCTGCATCTCCCAGCTGAACCGGTCAGCGGGCAGCCGCCCCATGAGCCTGTCAGCCTGCCCGGTCAGCCCCCGCGTGGCCAGGTCGACAATATGGAACTCCTCCTCTACTCCGGCGGCCACGGGCCGGGGGTGGATGGCTGAGCGCATGACGGTCTCCGTTCGGTAGCGGCACCTATCAGGCTGGCTGGCGCCGCTGTAACGGGGCTCCAATGCGGCTGGAACGAGGCCGGCATTCATGCCGGATGAACGGAGGGCTAGGTGTCGGTGAGGAGCTTCTCGATCTCGGCGATGGCCTGCGCGTTGTCCTGGTAGTGGACCGCGTGGATGCCCGCGCCGCCGCCCATGCTACGAGCGGCGCTACAGGTGCGCGAGATGCTCCTGGACCGTGCCGACGACGGCGGGATCTCCAGGGTTGGTGAGCAGGCCAAGCGCGTGCCGGAGGCGAAAGGCGGTCTCCAGCGGGCGGGAGCCGGTTTCCAGCCCCCGCGCTTCGGCATACGCGCGCCATCCCCGCGCCCACAGGGCGCTGAAATCGCGGCGGCGGCGGCGCCACAGCCCGGTGCCCCACTCGCCGAGGTCGAAGTCCCAGAACGGGTGGTCGACCCGGGCCGTCTCCCAGTCGATGATGCCGGTCAGCCGGTCGCCGTCGGCAAGCATCTGGTCTTCGTGAATGTCGCCGTGGACCAGGACCGGCGCGAGCTGGGCGGCGCTGCCCAGCAGGTTCGCCCATGCCGCGGCGCGTGCGGGCCGGCCCAGCAGATCCGCGGCCTCCGCGGCCGCGCCGGCGCTGGTGGCCGGGTCCAGCGCCCGCCGCAGCCAGCGATGAGCAGCGGCGTCGAGGTGACCAGGGGGGCGCGCCCCGGCCAGTGCGGGCGGCTCGAGCTCATGCCAGCAGGCGATGGCCCGGCCCAGCTGCTCGATGAGAGCCTCAGGCTCGGCTGGCACCTGGCCGCGCAGGCGGGTCACGGCCGCGAACGGGAACGGGTAGATATCCAGGTCCTCCCAGTAGCCCAGCAGGCGCGGCACGATGCTCAGCTGCGTCGTGGCCAGAGCCCGGTAGACGGCGAGTTCCCGCTCGAACCACTCCACCCCGGTAGCCGAACGCGGGAACAAGAACACCCGGTCGGAGTCGAGTAGGACCAGCTTGTTCCACCCGGTCACGTTCAGCACCAGCCGGTCCAGGTCCACGCCGGCGACCGAAGCGAACCGCTCCGCCTGCGGGGGCACCAGCACCGCATTGACCGCACGTCCCACGATGTCGCCGCTCACGCGGAAAGTATGGCCGCCGTTGCCTTCCTCCAGGAACGCCGTAACGCTGCCTGCGACGCGAACTGTGTCCGGTACAGCCCCGCGTACACCCCGCCCGAGGCGAGCAGCTCGTTGTGCGTCCCGCGTTCGGTGATCTGCCCGCCGTCGACGACGAGGATCTGGTCCGCCGCCCGGACCGTGGACAGCCGGTGGGCGATCACCAGCGACGTCCGCCCGGCCAGCGCGGTCGCCAGTGCCCGCTGGATCGCTACCTCGGATTCGGAGTCCAGGTGCGCGGTCGCCTCGTCCAGTACGACCACCGACGGGGCCTTGAGCAGCAGCCGGGCCAGGGCGACGCGCTGTTTCTCCCCGCCGGAGAAGCGGTAGCCCCGGTCCCCCGCGATCGTGTCCAGCCCGTCCGGCAGCGACGAGATCAGCTCCCAGATCCGGGCCGCCTCGCACGCCTCGACCAGCTCCTTCTCGGTCGCCGACGGCCGCGCGTACAGCAGGTTGGCGCGGATCGTGTCGTGGAACAGGTGCGCGTCCTGCGGCACGACACCGACCACCGACCGCAGCGACTCCAGCGTCAGGTCGCGGACGTCGTGGCCGCCGATCCGCACCGTCCCGCGCACCGGGTCATACAGCCGCGGCACCAGGTGCGTGATCGTCGTCTTCCCCGCCCCCGACGGCCCGACCAGCGCAGTCAGCTTCCCGCTTTCTGCTGTGAAGCTGACGTCGCTCAGCACCCACGCGTCGCTGGGACGTTCCGGCGCTGGCAACGCGACCGACTCCAGCGAAGCCAGCGACACCTGGTCCGTCGCCGGATACCGGAACCACACTCCCTCCACCTCCACGCCCGGCGCTTCCCGCGTCTGAGCCAGCGGATACGCGGCGGGCCGTTCGGTGATCAGCGGCTTCAGGTCGAGGATCTCGAAGACGCGGTCAAAGCTGACCAGCGCGGTGAGGATCTCCAGCGGCAAGCGGGACACGGTGTTCAGCGGCCCGTACAGCTGGGACACCAGCGCGATGAACGCCACCAGCGTGCCGACCTGGAACACGCCGTGAATCACCAGCGTCCCGCCCAGCCCGTACACCAGGGCCGTGACCAGCGCCAAGAGCAGCGTGACGAACGCAAAGAACAGCTCCGAGCCGGCGACCCTGGCGACGACCAGATCACGCATCCGGCTGACCTTGCGGGTGAACACCCCGGCGTCGTCCTCTGGCCGCCCGTACAGCATGGCCAGCAGCGCACCGGACACATCCGACCGCTCGGCCATCATGGCGGACAGCTCACCGTACACCTGCATCTCCTGCCGGATCAGCCGCTCCGACCGCCTCCCGGCCACCTTGCCGGGCAGCACGAACAGCGGGACCACCGCCAGCGCGACGAGGCTGAGCTGCCACGACAGCCAGAACATCGCCGCCAGCACCAAAACCAGGTTCAGCAGCACCGACACCGACTCGGACATCAGCGTCCCGACCGCCCGCTGCGTCTCGTTGACGTCCTCCATGCGGGAGACCAGCGACCCGGTCTGGGTCCGGGTGAAGAACGCCAGCGGCTGCCGCAGGACATGCCGGAACACCCTCGTCCGCAACTCCAGCACCAGGCTCTCGCCGATCCACGCCGAATACCACGACTTCACCCATTCCGCGCCGACGTCCACCAGCGCCAGCCCCGCGACGGCCAGCGCCAGCGTGACGACCACGCTTTCCTGGTGCCGCAGAATGCCGTCGTCGATGATCAGCCGCAAGATCAGCGTGCTCACCACCACGATGCCCGAACCCACCGCGGTAACTCCCAGCAGCAGCACCAGCTGCACGCGATAGCGACGCAGATACGGCCAGACCCGCCGCGCCGTCCCCGGCCGCACCTGCTGCCGGGTCACCTCATCCTCGCGATACCGAATCAGGAACTCAGGCCCCGAGATCATGGGCCCACTATCACTCCGACCCCACATCCCGCCGCAAACCATTTTTCACGCCGCGGAATCTAAGAGCCTGCTTGAGAACTCAGGCGGTGGCTGGGTGAGCATCGGAGCGCTGGCGGCGAGGCGGCGGGTCATGACGATGATCATGGCCTGGTAGATGTAGGTCTCGTGATGCGCGAGCAGCTGGCGGCCCGGGGTCGGCCGTCCAGGTGCCTAGCGCAGCAGATCGGTGGTCCAGTGCGCCGGGTCGGGACCGATTGGATGGAGCTTGCGGGCAACGGTCAGCACGTCGGCTGGGTTCGGTGGATGCGTCACCGCGTCGGCGGTCATGACGCTCAGTCGCAGCCCGCGCCAGTCGGGGATGCACACTCGCTCACCGCCGGGCCAGTTCTCCAGGACGGCGGCGACTCCGTCGACCGTCACGTGCCGGACGCCTTCGGTCGGGCAGGACCAGTGGCTGTGAGCGGCCGGGGTGAAGTCGACCTTGAGATAGTCGACGCGGGACGCGTCGGACGGCCCGTTGCTGATTTCCAGGGTCTGGACCACGGGTCGGCCAGCGAGCGGGGTGTAGTCGACGTTTGATACCCGCCACGGCGCCGCCAGGCCGGAAATCCAGTAGGGGAACCTGATCGGCGTGGTCTGCCCGTACCGGACGCCGGCGGCAACCCGCAGGACCGCGGCGCGCTCGCTCCCGGCCGGCGGCCAAGGCTTGAGCGTCGCATTGGTCCACTCGTTCAGCACGGTCCAAGCCCCAGGGGCGTACTCCCAGGTTAGGCCGGCGGTCCTCAGCCAGTACGCGCGGTGCCCGTGCACGTCGGGGGCCCGGCTCAGCACCGGCTGCGACGAGTCGTAGGCGCTGCACACCTCGTCGTGGCCGACGTGACATATCCCGGTGGGGTATACGTACAGCTGGATTATGGCGTTACTTCCGGAAAACGCGTCCAGGAGGAGCTGCGCCGGGCCCGAGCGCGACATCGTGCCGCCTCTGACGCCGACCTGGAAGCCGGGCGGCAGCCAGCCGAATTCCGCGTACGGCACCAGCGGGTTGAACCGTGCGGGCACGGCCGGGCCACCGGTTGGCTGCTGGTCCGGCCGCTGGGCCGACCGCTGGGCAGGCACCAGCAGCGCCGCGGCGACAGCGGCCGCCGCCCCCGCGGCCAGCAGAACCGACACGCCCGCCCGCACCCGGCGCCAGCGGCGCCCGCGCCGCCCGCGGGCGATCGCCACGTCGAGGTCGATCCGGGCCGGCGGCGGCTCGGTGCCCGCCAGCCGGTTGAGCAGAGTCCGCAGGCCTGCCTCATCCACGATCAGATCCCCCTCCCCAAGCTGGTTCCAGCATCCGGCGCAGGGCCGCCAGGCCCTTCGAGGTCTGGCTCTTAACCGTTCCGGCCGAGCAGCCGAGCAGGATCGCGGACTGTGCGACATCGAGGTCGCAGTAGAACCGCAATACGAGCGTGGCCCGCTGACGCGGCGGGATCGCGGCCAGTGCCTCCCGCACGTCCAGCACGACGTCCGGGTCCGCGCCGGCCGCAACGCCGTCGGCCTGCGCGGATCCGGGCAGCAGCACGCGGCGGAACCAGGGGGAGCGCCGCTCGCCGAGGAAGGTCCGGACCAAGATGGTCCGGACGTAGGCGTCGATGTTGTCCATTCGGGCCGCGCGCGGCCAGTGCGTGTACAGCCGGGTCAGGGTGGCCTGCACCAGGTCATCCGCCTCGTGCCAGTCCTGGCACAGCAGGTAGGCCAGCCGCCGCAGCCACGCCAGCCGCCCTTCGACGTACTCCACGTAATCGACCTGGGGCCCGCTCACTCGCCGCCCTGTCCTTCCGTCACATCACATTAAATGCGCCCGGGCCGCAGGTCGGTTGCCCCGGCCCACCCAGATCGCCACGGTGAGAGCCTGCTTGAGAGCTGGCTAGCCGGGCGGGGACGCATCGGGATGTTCCTGAGCAGAACGCGGCGTGTCGCTGAGGTTATCGCAGGAGGCCCCCGGTAAGCGCTTGGGTGTCGAATCCAGCGCGATGCCAGGAGCCCTGCGTGCCGTTCTACCCTGCCGCCGATCGTGGTGTCCACCCAGCTGGTGCCGCCGGGATGGTGACGTGCCGATGCTGCCCGGGCGGGCTGTCCCGCAGTACCCGCACCCGCCGCTACCCCTCGGATATGACCGAGGCGGAATGGGCGGTCTGCGAGCCGTTGCTGCCGGCCCCGGCGTGGCTGGCCGGGCGCGGCGGCCGCCCGGCCAACTGGTGCATGCGCGACATCGTCGACGCGATCCGCTACCTCACCCACAACGGGCCGGTGTGGCGGGCGCTGCCAGCCGACTTCCCGCCTGCGGGCACCGTGTACTGGTGGGCGGATAAATGGCAGGCAGACGGGTCGGCCGAGCGGATGCACGATGACCTGCGCGACCGGGTCCGGGCCGCAGCCGGGCGCCCGGCCGCCCCGACGGCGGCCATCATCGATTCCCAGTCGGTGAAAGGCTCGGAGATGATCGGCCGCGCCCGCCGCGGCTATGACGCGGGCAAGAAGATCAACGGGACCAAGCGGCACCTGGCCGTCGATGTCCTCGGCCTGCTGCTGGCAGTGCTGGTCACCGCCGCGTCCGTACAAGACCGCGACGCCGCCAGGCCGCTGCTGTGGAACCTGCGGCGGGCCTTCCCGTCGGTCAAGCTGGCCTGGGCCGACGGCGGCTACGCCGGGAAGCTCGTCACCTGGGCCGCGAGCAAGCTCAAGCCGAAGCTGACGCTGGAAATCGTCCGCCGTCCCGATGACCTGCACACCTTCCAGGTGCTACCCCGCCGGTGGGTGGTGGAACGGACGCTGGCCTGGATCACCCGCCACCGCAGGACCGTCCGCGACTACGAACGGCTGCCCGCCCACCACGAGACCTATGTCTACTGGGCCATGATCATCGTCATGACCCGCCGGCTCGCACGCCATCCCGCCACTGCCCAGCCAGCAGCCACCTAAGTTCTCAAGCAGGCTCTAAGAAACCGTCAATTCGCGCGGGTTCCCCGGCTTGGTGCCGTGCCCGAGTTCCGCCCTAGCCGGCTAGAACGCGAGTCTGCCGCAGCACAGCCAACCGCAATGGCAACTACGAGTCCGTGTGTTAGTGCACGGCCATCACCGCCGACCCTCGTCATCGTCGATTACACGCACCCGCCTAGATTGAGCAGATGTTTGAGAAGGTGAGCGCCGAGGAGCTCGCAGGGATGGAGAAGCTGGCCCGGAGAGTGCGCAGCGAACTGGCCGCCGCAGGCCTCCCGGTGCCCGCCCCCGGCCTGAGCCCCGTACTGGCCGGGGGCGCGGAGGTGGAGGTCGACGACGGCGCCGACACGGCCGGCGTCGTGTTCGTGCGCTGGACTGCCAGCCCGCGCCTGCAGGCATGCACGAGCCGCGCGCTCCGGCTGCGGCGGCTAGATGATCCCCTGCTGCGGCATTCGGCCCAGATCGCGGCCGCGATGATGCAGGCGATGGCCGCGATCTTGACGTCGGCCGGGTTCACCGTCCAGGACGCGCACGATGACTACCGCCCCTATGAGCTGCGGGTGGCAGCCGGGCCCACCCCGGACGTGCCGCCCATCTGGTCGCTCCGCGGCGACGAGGTGGCCATGGCCGACCAACAGGCACGCGACCCAGACGAGGGCGCCAGCTGACCTGATCGTGGCATCACGGGCAATCGCCCGGCGCGTCAGCTTCCCGGAAGCGGTTCCCCGGTCACGTCTTCCAGGAACCGGGGATCGGCGTAGTCGCGGAAGAGCACGATATGACCGTCCCGGATCCGGAGGACCTGGATGGACGAGGCCGCGATCGACCGGCCCGTCGTGGTCATGGTCGCCTTCGCCCGCATCTCCACGATCACCACCTCCGGGTCCTGGGCCTGGTACAGCTCCGTCACCTCGTAGTCCTCCAGCCGCAGCGGCGACGCCATGACCTGGCGCGAGTACTCGCGGATCACCTCCCGGCCCGCGAGGCGCACGGGCGTGCCCGGCGGCCCGTGGAAGGAGAACTCGATGACCGCATCGGGCGCGAACAGGTCAGCGAGGCCGTCGGCGTCGCCGTCCAGCATCAGCTGGCGGCGGCGGGCCAGGACATCGGCGGGCGTGGCGGATGGCATGCGGCGTTCCCCTTCACAATCACGGTTCGTTCAACAGCCGTTCATTGAACGATCGTAGAATTAAATGAGCTTCCGGTCAACATCCGTAGAATGAAGCAATGACCACTCCCCGGCCCGGTTCGCGCGCCGAGCAGCGCCGCCGCA
>Ga0210408_10004461_pt1 | contig 12476 bp, 15 predicted proteins | sample IncBWH4MmetaG_FD_155471 | JGI IMG/M metagenome (GOLD analysis project Ga0210408, IMG submission 155471) | Forest soil microbial communities from Barre Woods Harvard Forest LTER site, Petersham, Massachusetts, United States - Inc-BW-H-4-M | ecosystem: Environmental > Terrestrial > Soil >...
CGCCGGCATTTCCTGCGCTCGCCTACGGCTCGCTCCGGAAATGCCGGCGCAACAACCCTCGAGTGGCCTAGCTTTCAACCGGCGAAACCGGCCTACTTTTCAACCGGCCTTGACATCTGTGCTCCTCGAAGAACGGCTCCCAAAGAAAGTGCGGCTCATCAGGTGAAGCCCGCTCGTAGCGCTGGATGACTCGAGATTCTGGCTCCCAACTCCCCCCAGAAGACGATCTCGCCCTCGCGCATCTTCTCGCCGTCCAAGTAGCGCCCCGCGCTCTTTAGGTACTTGTGCCTATGCTCGCAACGATTCCAATACTTTGAAGTCACCCACATCTGCCGGTGCTCTCCTCTCGGGTGCATGAACTGGACGAAGCACCGCCGGTCACGCATGGACAGTAGGCTCGCAGAAAGCGGCGTGCGGCGAGCGGAAGGAGCGGTGAGATGAGCGAAGTGGTGCAGAGGCGAGTGCGGGACGGCGTGGCGCTGTTGACGCTCAACCGGCCCGATCGCCTGAATGCGTGGACGGCGGAGATGGAGCGCGCGTACTTCGCGATGCTCGAGGAGTGCGCGCGCGAGGAGGAGGTCCGCGTGATCGTGGTGACGGGCGCCGGCAGGGGCTTCTGCGCAGGCGCGGACATGAAGGAGTTGCAGGCGATCGGCGAGGAGGGCGTGGAGGCGACGGCCGGGGCGCAGGAGCGCCGTGCGCAGACGTTCCCGCTGTCGATCCCGAAGCCGATCCTCGCGGCGATCAACGGCGCGTGCGCGGGGATCGGCCTGGTGCAGGCGCTGATGTGCGACGTGCGCTTCGCCGCCGCGGGAGCCAAGCTGACGACCGCGTTCGCCCGCCGCGGGCTGGTGGCCGAGCACGGCATCTCGTGGATGCTGCCGCGGCTGGTCGGCCCCGCGCGTGCACTCGACCTGCTCCTCTCCGGCCGGGTGGTGCTGGCGGAGGAGGCGCAGGCGCTGGGGCTCGTCAACCGCGTCGTGGCGCCCGAGCGGCTGCTGGAGGAGGCGCAGGAGTACGCGTGTGAGCTCGCCTCGAAGTGCTCGCCGGCGAGCATGGCGTCGATGAAGCGCCAGGTCTACGCCGACCTCGAGCGCGGGCTGCCCGAGGCCCTCGCTGAGGCCGACCGGCTGATGCTCGCGTCCTTCACCGCCCCCGACTTCGCGGAGGGCGTCACCAGCTTCGCGCAGCGGCGCGATCCGCGGTTCGAACCGCTGGGCAGGTAGAGCGGACGCCCCGGCGCGACGGTAGCCTTGGCCTCCATGGGTGCGGGCAAATCGAGGGTGAGGCTGCGCCAGGCGGTGCTCGTGGCGAGCGAGCTCGAGCCCACGGCAGCGGCGTTGAGATCGGCGCTGCGCCTCGACGAGCCGTTCCGCGACCCCGGGGTCGGCGAGTTCGGGCTCGCCAACGCGGTGTTCGCGGTGGGCGACCGCTTCCTGGAGGTGGTCTCGCCGATCAAGCCGAACACGGCGGCCGGCCGCTACCTGACTCGCCACGGCGGGGACAGCGGCTACATGGTGATCTTCGACTTGGAAGACCTGGAGGGCGCGCGCGAGCGCGCGCTGGAGGAGGGCGCGCGCGTTGTGTGGCAAATCGACCTGCCCGACATCTCGGGCACGCACCTTCACCCGGCGGACATGCGCGGGGCGATCGTGTCACTCGACCGCTCGGAGCCCTACGGTACGTGGCGCTGGGGCGGGCCGCAGTGGACGGGGCGGATCGGCGCCGGCGCGCCGGGGCGACTGGCGGGGGTCACGCTCGCGGTGAGCGATCCGGTAGCGGTCGCGACGCGCTGGGGAGCAGTGCTGGGACTCGACGTGAGCGGCGAGGATCGGCCGCTGCTGCGCGCGGATGGAAGCGAGATCCGCTTCGAGAGGGCCGCGAACGAGCGTGCGGAAGGGCTGGTGGAGATCGCCCTCGAGCTCCCGCACGAGCTACCAGGTGAATACGAGGCAATCGAGCTTGGGGGAGTGCGGGTGCGGCGGACGCGCTTCGCCGAGGTCGAGCGGAGCCCGGGACAGCCCCTGAGTAATCCGAGATGACGAGATCCTTACGGTCGGGGCGACGATGCGTCATCCGCCCGTCAGTCGGGCACCGTAATCTCCGGTGGGGGGAGTTTGTAGCGAGTTCTGCGCGGTTTACGGTTCTTGCTAAACCCCGTATAGGTCGCCAGGCTCGCACGACGGGCGCTGCTCTCGATCAGCCCGCCAACCGCATGCGCGAGCGCGCCCGCCGCCAGCCAGTGCAAACCGCCGCGCCCACCGCCGTGGACAACCTTCAGCCAGACAGCGACACCGCACACGGCCGTGCGGCTCCACTGAAGCTAGAGCAACTGCGACCTCGGTCTGCTCAGGCGTCAGGGGCTTACGTGCGTCCAGCCCGAGCGGCATACCAACCGTGAACTCGCTGATCTTGTCTGCACCGTCCATCAGGACGGCCAGTTCGGCCCGCACTTCTTGGGAGATCGCCTCTGCCGCCGGGCGGTCGGCACCGAAGTCCGTCACGCGAGCTGCTTACGGGACCGCAAATGCCATACGCGCGTGGGCGCCTGCTACGGCCGCGATTTGGGCCGACCCAGGCAAATATGGGCGCGGCAGTCACGGGTGGCACCGAGAGCTATGAGCGTCGGTTCTACATCCTGCAATCACGGACGCCGAGATCTTCGAGCTCGAGTGCTCTGCCGAGCTCGTCGTCGATCAGGTGTCCGTAGGTTTCGAGGGTGGTGTAGGCGACGGCGTGGTGGCCCATCCAGCGTTGCAGGCGCAGTGTGCTGGTACCTTCCTCGATCAGCAGCGAGGCGCAGGTGTGGCGTAGCGTGTGCAGACCGATTCCGGACACGCCGGTACGCTTGGCGGCGGGCGCGAGGATGCGATTTCTGAGGTTATTCGGGTTGAGCGGCCGCCCGCGGCGGTTGGGGAATACGAGGTCCTCGTCCTCTGCGTCGGGGGTCGCAGCGCACGCAGTCTTCCGGCGAGCTCCTCGGCCAAGGGGATCACACGGGCGCCGTAGTAGGACTTTGGGCGCCAGTGATACCGCGAACGATTGCTCTTCGTACCTGCAGCCGCGGTGGGCTCGAGTCGAGGTCCAGGTCGCACCCGCGCAGCGCGATCGCCCTCCGAGATCCACAGCCCTGTGGAGGCCAGCAGCACAAGCAGCGGCTGGTGTGCAGGCGGGATCTCGGTGAGCAACCGTCCGAGTTGCACGCGGGTCAGGAAGCGTCGCTCGCTGACGGCCCAGCGTCGCCCGCCGCGACGCGAGGGCAGGACCAGAGAGCGCGCGAGATCGCCGTCGATGAGTCCCTCGCCGGCGGCCGCGTCGAGGCATCGGCGAAGAGGCGTCAGCGCGTTGCGGATCGAGCGATCCGAGAGTCGCCCGCGGCGCCCGGGGCGATCCGTGAGCCAGCCGATGAAGCCCTGCAGCGCTCGCCGGTCGAGGTCGGCGAGCCGGAGATCCGCGGGGAAGTAGGACAGGGCGAAGGTCGCCAGCAGCCGACGGTATTCCTCGCGGATCTGCTCGCGCACCCTGTCATGCCCGCTGCCGGCGTGGCGGGCGACCCACCTCAGCACGTAGTCGTGCAGGGTCGGCCCGCGCCGCTGCTCGCTGGCTTCGACGTTGCGCGCGAGCTGATCGCCGGTGCCTGGTCCCCCACCGCCAACCACCTTGTCTTCCACATCTACCTTCAGGGTCCCGGTCCTTGACCACCCGAACTCGAAGTTGTGGGCGGGTGGTCAAGGACGCCAAGCGCAGCGAAGGCGAGGGACCCGGAACGCCACAAACCGCATGGCAGAGCCACAAACCCCGGTGGGGGACCCGTCGCTCAACCCGCCTCCGGCACGGCACCAACCGCGACGGGCGACACGACACGCTAACGACACCTACAGGCATCCGAGTGCCGGCAACCTCGGGAGCGGGCTACACGAGCAGGGTGACGTCGCGATCGGTGCGGTCTAGCATGGCGAGATGGTCCCCAACGCACGTGAACTTGTCGCCGGGCTCGTAGGCACGACGATCCACACCCTCGACCGGGACGAGCCCAATATCGTCCTTCGCATTGAGGGGGCCAACGTGGTTGTCGGCACTGCGAACTCGCCGGAGGGCGCGCCAGTGGCATTGCGAAAGATCCAGGATGGGCTCGACATCCTCTTCTCCACCAACGAGATCCGGATCGCGACGTCGACCTTCGGCGGGTACCGACGTAGCTCTTTCATCGGGGCCGTGCTCGGCACACTCGAGGGCGTTGCGGTGACGCCCCGGCCCGTATGGGTAAGACTAAACGTTGAGGCGGGGAATCATGCCCCGGATGGCGTGACGCGGGGCTATCCCGATCCCGAAATGGCTGCCGCCATCGACAAGGTCGGGGTGCTGGTTGCACTACAGGCCATAGAGGACCGCTTCGCCGGCTTTGAGATCGAGGAGATGCGGCACACCAACCCGGGCTTCGACGTGCGGGTGCTCGACGCCGACGGGGTTGCGTTGGCGTACATCGAGATCAAGAGCACCTCGACTGGGCTTCCTGTGTTCTTCCTATCAGAGACCGAGCGACAATTCGCGCAGCGCTACGCCGACCGCTACCACCTCGCGGTCGTAACGTCGGTGGATGTCGCCAGCAAGAGCGGCGAAGTGCATTGGCGCGAGGGCGCACTCACGGGCGCCGATATCTACTTACAACCGCGTCACTGGAAGGGCGCACTTCTGACAAACAAGGAGGCCTGATCGCTTCCGCGGCGTTCAGCTACCCCACTGAGCTGCCTGGCCGAAACGGCCCGGTGTCTCCACCTGAAACGCCTCCGCCACCAGCCGCGCGTCCTCCTCGCGGGGCGCGTAGTGCAGGTAGCGCATGGTCGTCTGGATGTCCGCGTGACCCATCCACTCCTGCACGCGGCGAATGTCGGCCTTGGCGATCATCCGCGTACCGAATGTGTGGCGTAGGTCATGGAAGCGCAGCGACCGCAGTCCCGCGCGCTTGAGTGCTGCCGTGTAGCGGCGGCGCAGCGCCGAGCCGTCGAGGAACCCCCCGGCTTCACCCGGGAACACAAGTTCGTCTTCGGATGTGAATAGCTCACGGTTGGTCAACCGCGCCAGCGCTTGCGCGACGTCAGGGGCGAGCGGCACCGAGCGCACCTTGCCGGACTTCGGAGCAGTGAGCGCGCCGCCCGCGTAGCTCGCGCGTACGCGCAGCACGGAGCCCGCGAAGTCCACGTCGCGCCAGCGCAGGGCGATCAGCTCGCCGCGGCGCAGGCCCGTGAAGGCGGCGGTCAGGTAGAGCGCTCCATCCTGCTCGGAGGCGGCGGCGCGAACCAGCGCCCAGACCTCCTCGGGGCCAAAGACCTCGATGTCGCCCGCGAGCTTCACGGGGTGGCGCTCGACTCCAGACACCGGGTTGGTTGGGAGCCCGTAGACCTTGCAGGCCCGCGCGAAGATGCCGTGCATCAGGACCACGATCCTGTTCTTGGAGCTGTTGGACAGTGCGCGCGGAGCGCGTCCTCGACGCAGTGCGTCCTCCGGGCATGGCGCGTTGCGCCGACGGCCCCCGCCGCCCACACCCGTCAGGTTGGACCGCCACAGTTCGACGTCCGCCGTGGTGATGTCCTCAAGGTGTCTTGAGCCAAACGCCGGCAGCAGGTAGGCGTCGACGATCGAGCGGTAGCCGCGCAGCGTCGAGGGCTTCAGGCTGCGGTCCTGCTCGGCGTAGCGCAGGAACTCGCTGGCGGCGTCGGCGAAGGTTGCTCCTGTGCGGACCATCCCCGGGAGGGTGCCCTTGCGGGCCTGGTGGATCACCTCGCGCAGCCACTCCTCGGCCTGGCGCTTGGTGTAGTAGCCCGCCGGTGGCCTCCCGCGCTCGCTCCACGCCGGGCCGACACGCTTCTGGACCTGGCGACCGTCGGGGAGGCGGTACTTGGCGTACCACACCGCGCCGCGCTTGCGCTCGACCCGGAAGACGTGCCCGCTGGGCGATCTGCTCGCAACCTGCGCCATAGCCCAAGGCTACCGGCTCTCGGGACATATTTGGGACATACCCCTGAACCTGGCGCGATCGGGCTCATGGGATTTGGCTTAGATACTGGGCTTTCTCACGCGCCAGGAGAGATTCGAACTCCCGACCTTCGGTTCCGTAGACCGACGCTCTATCCAGCTGAGCTACTGGCGCAGGGCACGCAGTTTAGTGGGCCGCGGCCGGGGGCGGCTTGGGGACTGCTGGGCCGACGGGAGCTGACCGGCACAGACGAGCCCGAGGATCGCAGCTCGGGAGACGGAGAGGGGGTGTGTGGGTTGCGGCACATGGCGACATGTGTGTCAGGACATAGGAGACACCAATGTGGGGGGGGTTTCCTGTGGGGATGACGCGGTATCTGGTCGAGGCGCATGTGTTGGAGGGGCGTTTGGTTAGCGAGCTGGCGGCTGCGCACGGGGTGCATCGGAGTTGGATCTATAAGCTCCTGGCGCGTTATCGAGGGAGGCTATGGGGCTCTTGAGCCTCGGTCGAGACGGCCCCGGTCATGCAAGCACGGGACCTCGCAGGAGATCGTGGATGTGATCGTTGAGCTGCGCGGGCGCCTCTCTGAAGAAGGCCACGACTCGGGGCGAGGACGATCGCCTACCACCTCGCCTGCGAGCTTGATGAGATGCTGCCGTCGCGCTTCAGCGGTGACGGCTGTGTTCACCGGAGCCTGAGGACGAGCAGTTCGTCATGCGCTGGTGGGCGGACCTCGGATTCCTCATCGTCTCCCTGGTTCAGACTGCGTCGGACAGCGGCCTCTCGCTCGGGTCCGATGTCTAGGCTGACCCACAGCTACGCTGCCCGGCGCGATGCCTCGCGAATGAGCGACCTGACGACCTCCCCCGGCCGCTCGCCCTGATCGTGCGCGATCCGTTGCAGCGCCGCCGCGTCGTCTACGTCAAGGGTGACCTGCACGACTAGCTGGCGCTCGCCAGACGCCTCCACGACCTGCACGTCGGCGGGCTCCAGTTGGCCGAGCTCCTGATCGAAGTCTCCGGGCAGGGGATCGGCTTCGGTACGCGTCATTGCCTCTCCAAGATCATACGCTCAGCGCAGCTCCGATCCGTCAGCCCGCACAATCGCTACGACCTCAAGTAGCGCAGCGTTGCGGGCCGGGCCGGGCCGATATAGAGGCGGGTGTCGTCGTCCTGATCTTCGATCGTCATCGCGTGCTCTGCTGCGTGCTCGACGTCCTCGTCGGCGACGTCGTGCTTTCGCGCCGACGGATGGATCTCAACAAAGCAATTGTAATACGAAACTGCTACGGGACGGACGAACTCCGCGTAGAACCCTACCCTATTCAGATTTCGTAGCATGCTGCTTTTATGGCTCGGAGCCGCTCCCACCAGACCAAGCTCGTCTTCCAAGCCTTTCTAGACGCGCCAATCGATGAGGCCTACGGGCTCCAGATCGTTCGCGCCAGTGGATTGGCTGCCGAACTGCATATGCCATCTTGCGCCGCCTTGAAGACGAAGGCCTCTTGGAAGGACGGTGGGAGGAGATCGATGCGACAAGCCAGGGACGTCCACCGCGTCGCTACTACCGACTGACTGCAGAGGGTCGCAGAGCGGCACATCGCGAGACGGCTGATGGCCGCAACGCCCTGCGTCTGTTGTCCCACGGATGGACGTAGGATGATCGCCGTCGCAACAATTCTGGGAACGGTGGCGAGCCTCCTCGGTCTGTGGGTCGGGTTGCAGGCCCAACGGAGGTACAGCGAACGCGAACTCGCGCACCGCAGGGGGCGAGAGAGAGCATTGCAGACGCCGCTTGATGCTGACCAACTGTGGGCATTCTTTGACCGCCATAGGGGCGAGCTGACGGGCTCGCAGCTCAGGGCTCTTACCGCCAACCCTCAAGCTCGAGCCTTCCTTTCACGCTCAATCTCCGTGGCCCCTGATCCGGCAGCTCCATTAGGAGCGATTCGGCCCAACGTCCGGCGAGGGCGAAGGCTAAAGATAGATCACGGCCAAAGGGGGCTGGCGAGGACTCGGCCCGGTGGGTCGACAAGCGCGGCGGCTGGCGGCGGAGGCGATTCGATGTGCAGCATAGGCATTTGACTCTGGCTGCAAGCCGCTCGTCACGATCTATGACGCCTGGGCTCAATCTCGGCCTGGCTGAGCAGCATCGAGGTCATCCAAGTCAACGAGATCGCGTGGACGCCCAGCAGCCCGCTTCATCCTCCGAAGGTGCTCAAGGGCGCATATCGCAATCGTCACGTCTGCTATCTCGACATCGATTGCCCCTGCTCGAAGCTCGGTGTACGGCGGGACGCCCTCGAGACCTTGGACCACGTCCAGATCCCCGAGTTGCGTGGCGATCAAGGCCCGCTCCCCGCTGCGGAGCAACCCTGCGATGGAACGCTCGGAGCCAAGTAGCGATTCCCCCAACTGGACGTGGCCGCCGAGTTCAGCCGCGACGCGGGCGAGCCTGTCGAGGTTCTCGGGCGTCGGGTCGGGCACGATGTCGCAATCCTTCGTTCCCCGCACAACGCCCCATGATCCCAGCGCCAGGCCACCAATGACGACGAAGCGGACATGCGCCTGAACGAGGCGAACGAGGATCTGGTCGAACGACGGTGCGCTCAACGAGCGCGCCGTGCGGAGTCGCGCAACTCGAATAGCTTGCGTGTCAAAGAGATCGTCTCCTTGAGGTTGACGACAAGCGGCCGCTGCCCATCCGCGCGCAGCCGCAGCCGGCGCACCCGCTCCCCCTCCGGGTCATGCGACTGCTGCTTGGGTGGCTCCACCATCGACCCAAAACACTACCGCGCTCGCCACCAGAAACCAGGGACGCGTGCATCGTTCTCGTACCCGTGACGAAGGACCGAACCTTGGCCCAGGGCTCATACGATAGCCAAGCGCTCCCGTCCGATCGGCCGCTCGTTCTTGGCTTCACAGAGCCACAAACGAGCGAAAATCGTTGGAAACGGAGAGGGAGGGATTCGAACCCTCGAACGAGGTCAACCCCCGTTACGCGATTTCCAGTCGCGCCCGTTCAACCGCTCCGGCACCTCTCCAAAGATGCGTGGTGTGCGTTCCCCGTCGGGGGGGCGGTCACGGTAAGGCTACCGACACCGGCGGGCAGAGAGTGTCGCTGATAGGCTCCGGGGGCATCGCCAAACCGACCGGAGGGCGTCTCGGAAACAATGGTTCTTGCCGCGAGCGCAGCGTTTAGCAAGGATGTGGGCCTGATCGTCACGTTCATCGGGATCGGGGTGGTGGTGAACGTGATCCTGGTGTATGTGGCGATCCAGGTGCGGGGGGAGCGGGCCCAGAACCGGGAGCACCTCTCCTCCCACCGCGGATCCCAGGGCCCTTAGCGACTGCATCTCAGAGGCGGGGGGGCGCGGGACGTGTCATCGTTCCAACTATGAGGGACGCCGGGACCGGTCCATTCGCTCCGCAGGTCCCGCCCGTGGCGCGGGACCGGGCAACCGATCTCGCGTTCGCGGGCCCGGTGGAGCACGCGCGGATGCTGGCGGCGGGGGAGGTGTCGGCGGGTGAGTTGGTGGAGCTCTCGCTGGGGCGGATCGCGGCGGCGGAGGGGACGCTGAACGCGTTTCGGTGCGTGCGCGCGGAGCACGCGCGGGCGGAGGCGCGGGAGGCGGACCGGCGCAGGGCGAGGGGGGAGCGGGCCCCGCTGCTGGGGGTGCCGGTGGCGATCAAGGACGACGTGGACCTGGCGGGGGAGGAGAGCCGGTTCGGGTGCCCGGGGGAGTTCGCGCCGCGGGCGGAGGACTGCGAGTCGGTGCGTCGGTTGAAGGGGGCGGGGGCGGTGATCGTGGGCAAGACCAACACCCCGGAGCTGGGGCAGTGGCCGTTCACGGAGGGCCCGGCGTTCGGGGCGACGCGCAACCCGTGGAGCCTGGAGCACACCCCGGGGGGCTCCTCGGGGGGCGCGGCGGCGGCGGTGGCGGCGGGGCTGGTGAGCGCGGCGGTGGGCTCGGATGGGGCGGGGTCGGTGCGGATCCCGGCGGCGTGGACGGGGCTGGTGGGGATCAAGCCCCAGCGGGGGCGGATCTCGACGTGGCCGGAACCGGAGGCGTTCAACGGGGTGACCTGCCTGGGGCCGCTGACGCGCACGGTGGCGGATGGGGCGCTGCTGATGGACGTGCTGAGCGGCAGCCACCCGGGGGACCGGCACCGCCCGCCCCCGCCGGCGGAGCCGTACTCGGTGGCCGCGCGACGCCATCCGGGGCGCCTGCGGATCGGGCTGTCGCTGCGGATCCCCTTCAGCCTGGCCCCGGCGACGCTCGATGGGAGGGTGCGGGCGGCGGTGGAGCGGATGGCGGAGGTGCTGCGGGGCCTGGGCCACGAGGTGGTGCGGGACGACCCGGCGTACAGGCTGATCGGGCTGACGTTCGTGCCGCGCTCCACGGCGGGGCTCAACGAATGGATCGAGCGGGTCCCCGACCCCACGCTGCTGGACCCAAGGACGCTGCACAACGCGTGGATGGGGCGCCTGATGGGGCCGGTGGTGGCGCTGGCGAAGGTGCTGGAGCGCCCCTTGCAGCGCCAGGTGGGGAGGATCTTCCGGCGGGTTGACGTGGTGCTGGCGCCGACCACCGCGCGCCCCCCGGAGCGGATCGGGGCGATCGACGGGCTGGGGAACTGGGACACGGACAAGGTGGTGGTGGGCGCTTGTCCGTACGCGTGGCCGTGGAACGTGCTGGGGTGGCCGGGGGTGAACGTGCCGGCGGGGCTCACCCCCGAGGGCCTGCCGCTGGGGGCCTCGCTGCTGGGCCCGGCAAACAGCGAGTCGCGGTTGATCTCGCTGGCGGCGCAGCTGGAGGAGGCGGAGGGTTGGCAGCATCGGTGCCCGCCGTTGTTCGCATCCTGAGGTAGGGGTTGGGGATCGTCCACGCGGGTCGGGGTGGAATCCCGGGCGCGCAGGCGCGGGGCTTCCATGCCCCGCGTCGATTCCTCGCGCTTTCTCTATGACCGCCGTCCGTGGGTCAGTTAAAGAGCCATACCGCAAGGACAACGAGCGCGGCGATCACCCGGAGTATGACTATGATGGGGTGTTCCACGGTTTCCCCGCCGCCGGTTTTGAGTGCGGCGACTTTGCCTTCGGTGAGTTTGCCCCCCGAGTTGAACCAGTAGGTCGAGGCGGTGGACGATTCGAGATCGTGTGCTTTGAGATGCTGTTCGGCTTCTCCGTTGTTATAGAGTTCTTCACCGCTTATTTCAAATGTGCCCGATTTCGGACAACCTTCGCCGCTGATTTCCACTTTGTAAAGGACGCTACCGGATATTGGTTTGACCAGCAGGTCGGTGGATTCGGCCTGCCTTTTTTCTGCGGCTTCTTTGGTGCGAAAAACCTCCTTGGAGGTGAGAGGACTAGTTTTGAGGCTTCCTTCTTCTGTGCCCGCATTGACCTTACAGGCTTCGTGGCCTTCGACTTTGCACCCTGAGTATTCAAAGGTCTCTTCCGCGGTCCCCGGTTCGCCGCCCATGATCTTCGCTTCTTTGTTGAATTTGACTTTGCTGCATTCGATGTCGTCCGGGGAAGAGGTCCCGATGTCGAGTCGTGGGGTGCCCATTGCTTCGGCCGTCAACGACCTCGTTTCACCGGCCCCTTTTAGTTCGATAACTTCAAATTTACCCGTTGGGGATCCTTTGGTGCAGGCGCTGTCTTCCCATTTTTCTCCTTTGCCTGTTTTTTCTTCACACACCCTCCACGTGGGGTTTTCTTCTTTGGCCCACGCGCTCGCCGCCATTCCAAACGCGCTCAGGGCGAACGCGGCCGCGAGGCAGAGCCCCATTAATTTGAGGTGCTTCATTGATCTCACTCCCTTTTGTCTGTGGATTGATCGGCTGGGGCCAGACCCGTCCCTTCGCATCCTCCAAGCCCGGCAGGCCGCGTCCGTGTCTCCCGGGGGTTGATTGGGCGTTTTTCCATAACCCTCTGAGGCAGGAGACGGCGACCGTGTCGGGGGTTCCACGAGTCTGAGCCAGTGGAATCTACCCAATCATTTTTACAGATACGGTGGGGTTTATGTCAAGATTTGTGGAGAGAATGTGTCTGACTTTAGGCAGCCGGTAGGGACGTGCTGCTGGGGCGGTCGAGGGTCGAGCGAGTGTGACGAGAGCCCTTGTGTGGTCGAACCGGGGCTCCCGCCTCCGAAGGCCAACCCCGCGAAGCGAGGGCTCGACATAATAAGAGCCATGAGCGCGGGTCTCTACTTCCGCCACCAGGCGTGCCTGGAGCACGACCCGCGGGTGCACTCCCCCGCGCACCCCGACACCCCGGAGCGCCTGGAAGCGCTGGAGCGCCACCTGGCGGGGCTGGGGTGGCTGGGGTGGGAACTCAGAGAGGCCCCGGCGGCGAGTGAGGGTGAGCTCGAGCTGGTGCACAGCGCGGGGCACGTGCAGGGGATCAGGGAGCTGTGCGAGGCGGGAGGCGGGGAAATCGACGCGGACACGTTCGTGGGGGAGGCCTCCTACCGCGCGGCGCTACACGCGGCGGGTGGGGT
>Ga0210408_10004462_pt1 | contig 12475 bp, 16 predicted proteins | sample IncBWH4MmetaG_FD_155471 | JGI IMG/M metagenome (GOLD analysis project Ga0210408, IMG submission 155471) | Forest soil microbial communities from Barre Woods Harvard Forest LTER site, Petersham, Massachusetts, United States - Inc-BW-H-4-M | ecosystem: Environmental > Terrestrial > Soil >...
ACGCTAGGAGCGGAAGTAGAGGATGGCGGCGACGGCCAGGCCATTGACAAGCGCCAGCGATGCGAGGGCTCCGGCCAACAGAGCAAGCTTTCTTTTGCCAGGGGATGTCGACTGCAGCAAGGATCCACTTTTAAATTAAGAATTGGCGGTGGCGAGCGTCGATTTTCTTCGCTTGAGGCATGGGCTGGAGAGGCCCGGCGAGTTTAATTCGGTGATCAGCACTGGCCTCGATGTCGAGAGGGCGTTGGCTTGAGTGGGCCGGCCCAACGGCACTTTATTGAGCGGACCACAGCGGCCTTGACCCCGGGGCTTTGGACCTCCGAATTCTCGAGATCAACCGACTGGAGCGAGTAACAAGGCTAGAGTCGAAACAAATGTCGATTGCAAAATCAGCCTGACCACAGATGCTGGTCCATTCAGCTATAAAGCACGAAAACTGAAAAACAGCCTCGTATACGCCGCAAAGAAAATGGAAACCTTTCAATTTGAGAAAACGAGTTTCCAAATCGAACCCTTCGATTCCGGGAATCTCTCTATCCGTGTCACAAACGTGGACAAAGCCATCAATACCGCTCTGTTCCTGTGGCTAGAGCGCGATTCAACCTATTCAGTGTATGTCCCCGAAGAACAAAATACCCACCAGGCAGCCATGGCCATGGCCGAGATCCTGCGAGCCGATGCCAACAATCTCTTCCCTTACAAAATCAGCGGAACCAGCAGTTACCTAACCCTCCTCAACAGGGTCGCCCACGAAATCGCCAGAGGCGCCATCATGGTGAACTGGGCACTAGAGCGAATGAAGATTCCGCAGTTTCAAAAGCAGGAGGACGAACTTTACGCTGATTTGGCTTCCGAGACTTTTCGAGCCCTGGACAGGCAGGATTACGAAAAGCGACTCGCCGCTGGTCCAATCGCAAATCTAATGTTCGAGCGAAAGATCAGCCAAAAAGAAGCCGGTGTGAAGATGGCAAAGCGATACCCAAACCTGACTCTCGCTGAGAGAGACAACCTCTTAAGATGCGCTTTACTAGAAAGGCTTGGCATGGAAATGGCCGAGATGCAGCGAACGGATACAGCTCAGAACAGGCCGTCCACCGATGCTACGAGCTTCATGAAGCAATTCATCCACGACGTTCATCCGAGTGAAGTCCAATCAGCGACAAACTGGGGCTTTTTCGCCCTCCGCTGATCCACTTCAAATCGACCTGTCCGTTAGCGGTCAATTTCTTTAGCATTAGCCCACGAAGCACAATTAATGGGTAGCACCGTGGCAGCGAAACAGAATAAACGCTATCAAGAACACGAGCACCGGGAGGAGCGCGGATAGAATGATGAGCTTGGAGCGCTGCCAACGCGCTTGCCAACCCTGGACCGATTGCAAGTGTTGATGCCGACCAGTCAGCTTCACTGCTTCAGGGTCATCCAGGTCCGCTTTCATGGCGGCGGCCGATGCGTAGCGGCAATGCGGTTCACGCTCCATGGCATGCAGGATGATTTCCTCGATTTCTTTCGGGATCTCGCGATTGAGCTTCCGCGGCGCGATCGGATCGCCCGTAATCCGCGCGTTCATGACGACGAATGGATTATCGCCTTCGAACGGGACTGAGCCTGTTGCCATTTCATAAAGCACCGCGCCGAGGCTGTAAATATCGGTGCGTTCGTCACCCCGCTTTCCTTGGACTTGTTCCGGGGCCATATAGTCAGGGGTGCCCATGGCCGGGCTGAAGCCGGCAAAGGTAATCCGCCGCATCTCGGTGGACTTCGCAATGCCGAAGTCCATAATCCGCAGCGACCCGTCGTTGCAGTTCATGATGTTCTGGGGTTTAAGGTCGCGATGCACGATCTTATGCTCGTGCATGTGGGCGAGTGCGCCGCAGACCTGGCTCGCGATTTGGAGTGCATCCGAGATGGGCAGCGGGCGGATTTTGTTCATCACCCTGTCCAGGGTCTTACCCTCTAAATACTCCATCACGATGTAGGGGCGGCTATGTTCACCGACATCCAGGAATCGGAGAATATTAGGGTGGTTGAGCTTCTGGCCGATCTCCGCCTCGCGCTGAAAGCGCGCGAACCAAGCCGGATCTGATTCAAATCCTTGATGGGGAATCTTCACCGCAACAGCCTGGCCGGTCACAAGATCCTTTGCCTTGTAGATGGATGCCATTCCGCCGCGGCCAATCAAGCCCTCGATTTGCTGTCGGCCGTCCAAGGTTTCGTACGGTTGCACCTCGGTGATCATGCCGGTCGGGAGTCCTCTATGGATTCGCTGCAGAACGGAGATTCTCTGGTCATGCTTTGGCTCGTTAGTTGGTTAACTCGTCACAGCCTGCACCGCATCGTTGTCACCCGAGCCTCGGCGTTCGGCAAGATGAAAGCAGCCGGACCGGAAAGATCGGCGATGTGACAGTATTCCTGTCCCGCGATCAGCTTAGTATAGTCCGTGCAAAACCCGACACGCTCGTACAGCCGTTTGGCCGCCGCATTGTCCACCTCGATCAGGAGCTGTAGGCTTTCACGCTCGGGAGGGACAGGCTCCGTCCGGTCCGACTATTCTTGACCGGCGCGGGCCAGTACAAATCTACTGGGAAAGCACAGAAGCCATCCCTCCCTCACGGAATCGCCCGAGGCACCCGCCAATATGGGCGGCTAGGGTTTGATTACTACTGCGGCTTGCTTCCGTCGGTTGCGCAGCCTCCCTTTCCTTTGCACGAGTTTTTACCAGGATTCTTGCCACCGCCCTGGCCCTTGCAGTCGTTTTGACCTTTGCACGCGTGTTTTGGTAGCGGCTTTTGAGCGTCAGCCATCGTCTGGAGGGAGACGCCCGGATGGCTGGACGTGCTCGCGGCATAGGTACGCACGGCAAAAGACCCACTGAGAAGGCCGGCAACCGCGGCGCCAGCAATTACTGCTTTGGATGGTTTCATGTTTAACCTTATTTGTGTGTGATAGGTGTCTGGTCGCCTCCGCGCCTGGATTACGTTGGGGGGAGACGATCAAACAGCACAATCTCCCAATTTATGCGCGCCGGCAAAAAGATTTGAGAAGAGGCGCGAGGCGTCATTCCTTCGCCCCGCAACACCCTAGGTCATTGGACCCAACGGTCCAGAACGCCGAAGGTTCTTCCCTCCGAACCCAAATTTACGCATCTTTACACCGAAAAATGGTCGGGCCGGCGGGATTCGAACCCACGACCTCTTGAACCCCATTCAAGCGCACTACCAAGCTGTGCTACGGCCCGACGTTGAAGAAGCGCAAGATGCGACGTCGATTCGGTACTTTCAAGCAGGAATAATGAAAGCGCGGAGTCAGGAGTCAGGAGCCAGAATTCAGAATTCAGAATTCAGCTCGGAATGAAACCGCGAACCCAGCCTCAGTCGTTGCGAATCTTGATCGAAGCCGCGGCCAATTGCTGGATCCGCTCCCGCAATTCGGCGGAACTCAGCTGCAAATCCTCAAAGTCGTCTCCGGTTGCGAAAACGAAGCGCGGAATAATCAGACAACGAAAATCCAGCATGAGACTATTGGCCAGACTCATGACGGACATGTAACTGAGCGACCCACCGGCGGCACACAAAAATCCGACGATCTTGTCATCCCAGGACTCGCCCGTCAGTTCGATCAGGTTTTTCAACGCTGAGCTGGCGTCGAAGTTATAGATGGGAGTGGCGAGGATTACCACGCGGGCCTCGGAGATCGTTTTCGAAAGACCCAGAACAGCCGGATGGCTGTATGCGGCTTCTCCGTCGCAAAAGGGTAAAGGGCATTCGCGCAAATCAATGACTCGCGACGGCACACCCTCCCTTCGGTAGCAGTCGACCAGATAGTGTGCCATCACCCGACTACGGCTATTCAAACGAAGAGATGCAGAAACGATAAGGTACTCGTTCGACGACTCCATTGATCGGAGATTCAAACGCAGACGTCGGACTTTCGCCAGCGGGATTTTTTGAAGCCACAGAAAACGGAAATTACAGGGCAGTTCAGCACGCCGGGCCGAATAGGTAAAAAATCATTAGGCATTTGATCATTGTGCGCTAATATTGGCGCCTCTGCGGAAGACGGGGCGTAGCTTAGCTTGGTAGAGCGCCTGCTTTGGGAGCAGGAGGTCGCACGTTCAAATCGTGTCGCCCCGACTCCACGCCAAACAAGTTTCGGAGCTGAACTGGGTAACACCGACCGATCAAGACTGGATAACTCCAGGAATGCCTTGAGTCATCGCTGCGATATCACAGCGCAGAACCTCGCAGATTTCGCACAGCTCAGAAAAGAGCACGTCATGGGCGCCGCACTCGATTTGGCTGTAGCAATCCTTATCCAACCCGCATTCTGCCGCTAAAACTGCATCGCTTAAACCCCAAAGCTTTCGTGCGCGCCGAATGCGGCGGCCAAGCCTTAATAGTTCTACTTTTTTTAGCGGTACGCTTCGTAATCTTATCTGCATTTGTCTGGCTCTGTTGTCAGCCTTTGCAACCTTCGCATAGATTCATCGCCTAGCTCCTATACTCTTTTTCGTTTTTGCGTCTCATTTGGGTATGGCAAGAGGTAGCGATTGTTGTGTATTTGCGCAGCGGGGCCATCCGTCCGAGGGTTCTCCCGTCGCTGCCGAGAAATGAGAAACCAGGAACGAGCAACATGCATGACCTCTTTTGACATCCTTACGCTCTTTCCGAAGCTGTGCGCAGGGGCTTTCGCCGATAGTATTTTGAAGAAGGCTCAAGAAAATCTGCTGATTCAGGTTCGGTGCCTGAATATACGGGACTGGTCGACCGACAAACATCATGTAACCGATGAGCCACCGTACGGCGGTGGTCCTGGAATGGTAATGAAACCGGAACCTATCTTTGCCGCCGTGGAGTCGATCAGGACAGAGCGATCGCACGTGATTCTTATGGCACCCGGCGGTCGACGGTTTACTCAAGAGATCGCTTGGGAACTGAGCCGGAAGGAACATCTCATCTTCGTTTGCGGCCATTACGAGGGAATCGATCACCGAGTTAGTGAGCATCTGGTAGACGATGAGCTCTCGATCGGTGATTACGTGCTATCCAATGGTGCGATCGCCGCCGCGGTAGTTGTCGACGCGGTAGCTCGCTTGATCCCGGGCGTCCTCGGAGAGGGGGCATCCGCCCTGGACGAATCATTTTCCTCCAGGTTGTTGGAATACCCGCAGTACACTCGGCCGTCGGATTTCCGCGGTTGGAAAGTTCCGGACATCTTGCTCTCCGGCAACCACCGCGCAATTCGTGACTGGCGAGAAACTCAGGCCCTCCGGAAAACGCAGGAACGGCGGCCGGACCTGTTGGAAGGTTAGTCATTATGGCTGGGCCCCGTCCTCAATCTTTGATGAAAAAGGGCCACTTTCCTGTCCGGCTTAGCATCGGTTTAGGGCTCTCAGCTGCAATCTGTTTTTTTATCCTGGGGACCTTTTATTTTTTATGGTCGCTGACATTTGATCTGAAGGACGTTGGCAAGATCCCGGAACGATCATTGGTCTACGACATGGATGGGAAAGTGTATAGCCGGCTCTTCGGAGAGAACAGAATACTGGCTGAGAAGGTATCACCGTTGTTCACAAAGGCCCTGCTCGCGCGCGAAGACTCGCGTTTTTTCCAACATCACGGAATTGATCCCGTGGGAATCGTCCGGGCGCTGATGCGTAACCTTGTGCATCTCGGAGTCCGGGAAGGGGGTAGTACGATCACTCAACAGCTGGCTCGCAACAGCTTCACACTCGGTGGACGAGATTTAAGCCGGAAGATTCTGGAAGCCTTTGTCGCCTGCCGAATCGAGTCCTCCTATTCGAAGAATCAGATTTTGGGATTCTACACAGACAGGATCTACTTCGGCTCGGGCTTATATGGCCTGGAGACTGCCAGCCAAGCCTACTTCGGAAAGTCCTCGGCTGATTTGACTTTGTCTGAAGCGGCACTACTCGCAGGACTGATTCGCAGCCCGAACCGTTACTCGCCCTTTACCAACCTCAAAGGCGCGCTTGATCAACGAGATGAGGTACTCGATCGCATGGCCGAGTTGAAAATGATCTCGTCTTCTGAAGCGGACGCTGCAAAGAAAGCATTGGTGCGGGTCGCGAACCGGCGTGCTTCTACGCCGCAGGAGAACTATGCGATGGACGCGGTCTACCGGGAGTTGCAGGGGCTCGTGAGCCAGGATGACATCGACGACGGCGGATTGCGTATCTACACCTCACTTGATCCGGAGCTCCAGAGGACGGCTGAACAAGCAGTCGATGATTGGTTAACTCAGGTAGAGAACAAACCCGATTACAAACATCCGAAGAAAAGTGGCTTTAGCAGCCAGTCGCGGGCGGCCGAAGAAGAGACCGCTTACCTCCAAGGCGCTGTGGTCGCGATCGATAATCGGACAGGCGCAATTCGCGCGTTCGTCGGCGGACGAGACTATCGTGACAGCAAGTTCAATCGTGCTGTCCAGGCTTACCGGCAGGTAGGTTCAACTTTCAAACCGTTTGTCTACGCAGCAGCGTATGCGCGGGGCATGATGCCGGGCACGGGGATCGATGACGGTCCGCTGCAGCACGGAGAGTTACCGGCAGCTCCGAATTGGCATCCGAGCAACTCTGATCGTGAAAACCGTGGAATTTTACCTGCGCGTAACGGTCTGATTTTCTCAAGAAACATGATGACGATCCGGGTTGGTGAGCTTGCGACGCTCGATCGCGTGATCGCGACCGGGCAATCGACCGGATTCGCTCGCAAGATTCCTAGCTTGCCGGCAACCTATCTAGGGGCGTTCGAGTCGGACTTGAAAGATGTCACTGCCGCCTATGCGGTCTTTGCCGCTCAAGGTCAACGGAAGGAACCTTACCTGATCGAACGCATCGATGACGCCGACGGCAAGATCATCTACCAAGCCCGTCCAGGCAGGAATCAGGCCATTTCTCCAGCGGTCGCATGGATGATTGCCCAAACCCTGCGTGGTGTCATTGAACGCGGCACTGCTGCGTCAGCAAAAACGCTCGGCCTCGCCCGCTATGCCGCGGGAAAGACGGGGACAACTGACGAATATAAGGATGCATGGTTCGTTGGTTTCACCAACTCGCTGACTTGCGGTGTCTGGGTTGGATTTGATCAGCCGCAAACGATCCAGGAACACGGGTACGGTGGGACATTAGCACTTCCCATTTGGGTGCGAGTGATGGAGAAAGCCTCTCGGCAAAAATACCCGGATGGCTTGTTTACCGCGCCTGAGCCGTTGGTGCGCGTCCGTCTTTGCTCAATATCAAATCGTTTGGCCACAGACGCTTGCGCCGCGGCGGGGGATTCTTACGAGATAATGCTGCCTCAATCGATTGTTCCTGCTCAATCCTGTCCGGTGCACGAGGGTCGACAACTCGGGGAATCCGGCAATTCCCGGGAACAGCACAGTGAAAGTGACGATTTCACGAGCCATTTGCTCCGGTCGTTGCGCCATTTATTCGGCGGATGAAAAGGCAGCAGTCAGGAGTTGCAGGAGTTCAGGAGTTGCAGAATGAGACGGCGGCTTTCCGGTCTGTGGATGGCGACTAACCGGCCGGTGAACACCGTGACTTCCGTGCGAGCTTTTTCTCATTTCGAGTCTCGCACGGAGGTCACGGAGCCACGGAGGACTTTTTAGCCCAAATTCCGAAGTTGAGGAGTCGTCCTCGTGCTCGTCGTCGTCCTCGTCCTCGAGAATCCCGATCGTTTCGCAATCAGACTAACCGAACAAATTAGTTTGCAGGACATCGGTCTCTTTGCGGTCACGGAATCCCAATGCACCGAGGACGAGCACGACGACGAAGACGAAGACGATTAAAAATTTCGGGGTTTAGGTTTAGCCTTTCAATCGCTTGATCGGGTTCTCCTGGGCTAGCCGCGACGCCTTCGCCTTCGTTATCGCGCTCCATTCTGAAAATTCAGATAGGTATATCCTTTCAGACCGCGTTCGTACTCGCTCAAGAGACGCATAGCCTCATTCGGTTTCAGGCGATCTGATTTGATAGCCGCATCGACCTGCGCTTTCACCAGGCGAATCAGCTCCGGCTGATCCCACTGGGTCATCGACAAAACGCTTCCGACAGTACTGCCCTCAATCACTTCCTCGATGTACCATCCCGAATCTTCGTCTTCATCGAGGAAAACGTGCACTTCGTTTACCCGGCCAAAGAGGTTATGAAGGTCGCCCATGATGTCCTGGTAAGCGCCCATTAGAAAAAATCCAAGGTAGTAGGGCTCCCCGGATCGAATTCGGTGCAGCGGTAAAGTCTCCTTAACATCCTGCAAATCGATGAAACTGCTCACTTTCCCGTCCGAATCGCAGGTGATATCCACCAGCGTCCCATTCCGATCGGGTGGTTGATCCAGATGATGGATCGGCATAATCGGAAAGAGTTGTCCAAGCGCCCAGTGGTCGAGCAAGGACTGGAACACCGAAAAATTGCAGAGATACTGATCCCCCAGCGCAGTCTCAAGCTCCTTGACTTCGTCCGGCACATACCGCATCCCGCGACAAAGCTCAACCACCGACTGAGCGATCTGCCAATAAATGGTTTCGATCTTAGCCTTGCTTTCCAGATCCAACAAACCGAGCTCGAACATCGACTGGCATTGCTCCTTGATCTGCTGCGAATCGTGCAATACCTCCATGCGATTCTGCTTTGTCAACCCTTTCTGGGTTTCAACCATTTCATCAAACAGTTTCGGATCTGTGTCCCTTCTCTCCAGAGACAGGTCGGCACCCACCTTCTCGATCGAGCCGAAAGCCTCGACGACGAGCACGGAATGATGAGCGACGATTGCGCGTCCCCCTTCGCTGACAATGGTCGGATGCGGCACTTTTTCCGAATCGCAGACGTCGATGATGTTATAAACGACGTCTCTGGCGTACTCGTGCAGCGTGTAATTCATGGAACTGTCGGACGCGGTCCTTGAACCGTCATAGTCGACTCCCAATCCACCCCCCACATCGATGAATTGCATTGGATGACCCATCTTTAACAGTTTCGCATAAAAGCGGGCCGCCTCTCGCACGGCACGCTTGATCACACCGATGTCCGTCACTTGAGAACCAACGTGGAAATGCACTAGCACAAGAGCCTCGGCCATCTCCTCACTCTTCAAGTAATTGCTGGCTGCAATCAGATCGGCCGTCGAGAGACCGAACTTCGCATTTTCTCCTCCGCTCGTTGCCCACTTTCCCGATCCTTTCGATTGGAGACGAACGCGCAGACCGATCAGTGGCATCACGCTCATCTCTCTGGAGACCTGTAGGATCTGACGGACCTCTTCGAGCTTCTCCACCACCATGATCACTTGTTTGCCGAGCTTGCGGCCTAGCAAAGCATTCTTAATGAACGTCGGATCCTTGTACCCGTTGCAGATGATCAGGCCTTCGGGATCACGGTGAACGGCGAGCGCAGCAATCAGCTCCGGTTTGCTGCCGGCTTCCAGGCCGAAATTGAATGGCCGACCAGCATCCATAATTTCTTCGACGACCTCTCGCAGCTGGTTAACCTTGATCGGGAAAACCCCTTTGTAAACGTTTTGAAAGTTCGCTTCGGCAATCGCCGATTGGAAGGCGCGGTTGATCGTTTCGACCCTATGCCTTAGGAGATCTTGGAACCGAATTAGGAGAGGGAAAGCCATCCCGCGGTCACGGGCTTCACTAATGACATCCATCAGGTCGATCGCCTGGCCGTAGGCTTGCGTCGGCATCACCTGAACATTCCCGGAACCGTTGATAGTGAAGTAGCCAGTACCCCAGCGATCGATATTGTAGAGGGCTATGGCGGAAGGAATATCCCAGGTTTCAGTCATCTCGACGCCACACTAAGTGACAAGGTCTCAAATTCAATCAAGAGCTGCGAAAATCGGACCGGAAAAGCACGTTTTTTTGCCCTGCAGAACCTCTCCTTATTCTTCCTCGTCCGTTTCCTCAGATTGAGAGCTCTCTTCTTCCATTTTCCGAAGTACGTCGCTCATGTCCTCGACTTCCTCCCAGACCTCGCGACTTACATAAATCGGAGCCGTTTGCTGCGTTGCCATCGCGATACAGTCACTAGGTCGCGCATCGATCTCGACAATTTTCTTTTGTTGTAATTCGTTTTCCGCATTGAGGATAAGTCTCGCAAAATAAGTGCCCCGCTTAAGATCGTTGATGATCACTCGTTCGACCCTCGCTCCGAGCGCCCGCAAAATGTGAGCTAGCAGATCGTGGGTCAGCGGCCGCTCCTTTTGCGTCCCTCGCATGAACATCGTAATCGCAGCGCCCACGCTCTGATCAACGTAGATCACGAAAACCTTTTCCTCGTTGCCAAGAAATACCGCACAGCCACCGCTCGTGGGAATCACAGCGCGGACCTGCACTTCGACAACAGGCTTACTCATACCGCAAGCCTAGCCACTCGCCTATACGCTTCAAGATCCGAATTATGGTAAGCGAAAGCTCGAGCTTCGAAACGGGAGGCAAAAGCTGGAGCTTTCGCTTACTACTCCATCGCGTCAATAATCCGCTCTTGAATCGCAGCATAAAAATTAATCTGCAGCAGAACAAGGTCGCGACGTGAAAACGACTTAGGCACCTCATGCATCGACAGTTCTTCGTCGGAGAAGTCGAACTTGCTGGCAAGGATCAATCGGGCCTGGTTCAGAGTGTTTAGCCAGGCGTCGCCATGCGCACGCGGAACAATGAGACGACCGAGGCGGCCAGGACGATCCAACAGGTTTTCCAGATCTGCCTCGACCGTTTTTCTGGCCGAAAGAAATAGGTGGCGAAGCCCTGGCCGCACATACTCGTCCCAATCGTTTAGAAACTGGCGCTCACTGGTGTCGGCGGGACTGCTGAACAGACGCGTCTCCGCCCGACTATCTCCGCCAGTGTCACAGACGCTCGGGACCTTCCGGAGCAATTCGGCTTCAATTGGTTCGATTTCCGTGAGCTCGATCGAGTTCTCTTTCAATCGGCGAATCAGCATTTCACTCTGCTTTCTCCAACGTTGCCAGCAACAAGTAGCCGTGGAGCTGCTGGACGTAAAACTCCGCTCGTTCCCGCGTGCCGGTCCAAACGATCGATCGCCCCTTATAGTGGACCTCCAGCATATGCTGTTGCGCCTTTTCCTTGGAGTACCCAAAAACCCTCTGAAAAACCATCGTGACGTAGCTCATCAAATTCACTGGGTCGTTGTGCACCACAACGTTCCACGGAGTTCCCAGCGAGACCTCAACCTTGGGTTCAACAACTGTTTCAGCCATGGAAGCGCAAACCCTCATTCAGTCCGTTCGAGGATATACGCAAGAACTCGTTTACCGATTCTACGGCCTCTTCAAGCAATTTCACCCGTCCGGTCTCATTTGGCGCCCCAATGACAAGTTCCTGCAGGAGATAACCGAGGATCGCGGCCCTGATTGGAATTGAAAATGCCGCGCACCTAACGCCATACAAAGTCGCGAAATGCCCACGGGCCACGCCGGCCTGAATCGCCACCTGCAGCCTGGCCATCAGCCGCTCGCCGCGCGGAGTGCTTTGCTGCAGCAACAAGTGGCCAGCCTCGATACTACGTTGTCGCGGCCAAGGTTTCATGCTCCTGTCCAACTCCGCATCCAGGACAATGATCTCTCTTGCAGATTGACGGGCAGACAAATCGACCACTCGCCAAAGGTGCGGAAGCAACACTGGTTCAAACAGGGCTTCCAACCACCGTCGCCAGCTGTCCCCCACCGAGCCTTCGACTTGCCACGAGATGGTCCGCATAGATTCGAAGTTCGGATTGCATCGTCGAACAACTTCACTTAGCTCGCTCAGAGCGAAACCTGCAGGTGACATTCCCATTCGGCGACCGTATCACGAGTTAACCCGCGTGTCAGCGGCCCAGAATGGAACGTGTCGGCGTATGGGCGTGTCGGCGTCATAGGCATTTGACCGGTATGAGAAACTCGATCGTACCAGATCCCGGTTTCAACTCTTGGAGAGTTAAACCCATCAGCGTCGCCTTTCGAAAATGAACACTCTCGGCGCGGCCTCCGATCAACACCGCCGCCAGATTGCTGAAATCTGGCTCGTGCCCCACCAACATGACGCTCGCCTTTTCTAAATATTTCTCCCGCTTCATGACGTCGACTAAAAACTCGCGAAGACCCGAGAAAGCTTGCTCCGCGTTCATTCCAGCCCGCAGAAACTCCTCGGTCCGGACGAGCTTCGGTGAATCAAGTTCGCGTGCAACGAGTCGCGCTGTTTCTTTGGCTCGCGTTAGAGGACTTGATAAAATCACCTCCGGAACGAAACAGTGCTCGCGACAAAACTTGCCGATACTCTCGGCTTGTTTCGAGCCTTTCGCAGTCAGAGTTCGCGCCTCATCGTTGGCTGCGTCGGGTTCAGCCTCGGCATGACGTAACAGGAAGAGTTGCATGACGGGAACCCCTTTTATCGAGGGATTCGGTCTATGGCAAGGAATCCGTTCAACGTTTGGCGTTCGGCGTTTGGC
>Ga0210408_10004463_pt1 | contig 12475 bp, 18 predicted proteins | sample IncBWH4MmetaG_FD_155471 | JGI IMG/M metagenome (GOLD analysis project Ga0210408, IMG submission 155471) | Forest soil microbial communities from Barre Woods Harvard Forest LTER site, Petersham, Massachusetts, United States - Inc-BW-H-4-M | ecosystem: Environmental > Terrestrial > Soil >...
CAACAAACCGATGGCGGCGACGAACGCCGTAGACTGCCAAAGATGATTTGCGATTGGCGGCCCTGCGTTGCGGAACATCGAAAGCAGATTTATTGTCATCGGGACGCATCTCCACCTTTGATTTGCCTTAACGTCGTCTCGGCGAACTCTACGTCTTCAAGCGTCAGCTTCCCGGCGCCAATCAGATGCGCCATGACAGGCCTTGATTTCCCCCCAAAAATGGCGAGGAGATCGTCGATCAACTTCCGCTCAACTGATTCTCGCGTTACCGTTGGCGCGAACACGTGGAAGTTCCCGACCTTCCGTACTCGCCGGAGAACTTTTTTGGTCTCCATACGATAAACCATTTTCTGAACGGTGGTGTAGCCCGGCCGCTTCTTTGCGGGGCAGGCCTCCTGCATCTCTCGAATAGACGCCTCTCCCCGGGTCCAGACCACATCCATGATCTGCATTTCAAACTTGGTCAGTCGAATTCCTGGCATTGCTATGACTCCCGTCTTTGCAATTACGACGCATGTCATAGACGCTGTCAAGAAAATATTGTCGCGATTGGTTCCACGATGCCCGTCTATTGTTACTTGGCCAGTCGGTGGTGTTTGTTACGAGCCGCTTCCGCTACCGGGTCTTCCGCGCTGGCTAACGCTCGTAGCGCCATTCGCTGATGAAGTGGAAGCCGCGCTCCAGGAGCGGGTGGTGGGGCAGACGTCGGGGTTCGGGTGAGGGTGAGGACGGGGGGGTGAACGGTGCGGCGGGCTTAAGACGATCTCGGTGACCAGGATGGCGATGCGTCTGGCGCGGCGGCTGATGGGGGGAACTTCCGCCGAGCCTCTAGTTACTAAATTAGTTCCTTGGCGTTCCGAACGGCGGCCAAGTGCGAGCGAGCGAAATGCGTGCCTTCGCCGCTGGACCCGTGACATGCGGCGCATCCCCAGAGAAACAAAGATGGCGTGGCCTGCCGTTGGTTGACCGCCCGTGGACGCAGCGGCACTCCCCCGGCAAAAAAGTGCTTGCATGTGATTTGGTGTTATGCTTAACTACAACACCATAGAGGTTCGGCGCGGCAGCAATCAAGCGCACCGGCCTCAAGAATCGAGGGAGGATTGAAAATGCGACGTCTTCTACTGCCTCTCATGTTGTTGGTGTCAATCGCAGCCTTCGCGCAGTCCAGCGCGGAAAAATCGTTCGACCAGCTGAAGTCTCTTGCAGGATCCTGGGAAGCCACCCTGGATGGCGAGACCATGCACATTTCGCTGCGCGTAACATCCACGGGAAACGCGCTCATGCACGAGATGAAGGGGAAAGGGCCCGACGATCCCATCACCATGTTCAACCTGGACGGCGATCGCCTGATGCTGACGCACTACTGCGACGCCGGCAATCAGCCCCGCATGGTGGCAACGGTATCGCCCGACGGCAAAACCATCGTTTTCGACTTTAAGGAAGCCACCAATCTGCAGAGCGTGCAAGGGGGGCACATGCAGCGCGTCACCTTTACGTTCATCGACCCCGATCATCACACCGAAAAATGGGAGTTCGCGATGGTGGACGGCAAGATGATGGGCGGATTACTCGATCTGAAGCGCGCCAAATAAGATCACCTCGCATTGAGAGCAGAGGGAAATCTGGAACTCAGGATGGATTTCGAGTGGAACGACAGTCAGCCGATCTATCGCCAGCTTCGCGAGCGGGTTGTCGCCATGATTTTGGACGGCGTGCTCAAGGAGGGTGATCCGCTTCCTTCCGTGCGCAACGTGGCGGCGGAGTATCGCATCAACCCGCTCACGGTCCTGAAGGCTTATCAGGAACTGGCGGACGAGGAACTGGTGGAGACCAGGCGAGGGCGAGGAATGTTCATCAACGCCGGAGCGCGCGCATTGCTGCTGCGCGGCGAGCGGGAGAAGTTTCTCGACGAAGAATGGCCGAGGATCTGCGCAAATATTCAACGGCTGGGCTTGCGGCCGGAAGAACTGCTCCATGAGGCATTGGCAAAGAGCAGCAAGCCGGACTCGCGAAAGAAGGAGCGATGAAGCCATGGCATGCATAGAAGCACAAGGTCTTCGCAAGTCGTTTGGCACAACAGTCGCGTTGGATGGAGTGGACCTGCGTGTCGAGGAAGGGCGCATCCTGGGACTCATCGGCCCCAACGGCGCCGGCAAGACTACCGCACTCAAAGCACTGATGGGCCTGCTGCCCTTCCAGGGCGAACTGAAGGTGTTGGGGCGCAATCCCTGGACGCAGCGTGATCAACTGATGCGGGATGTGTCGTTCGTTGCGGATGTTGCGGTGCTGCCGCGCTGGATCAAGGTGTGGCAGTTGCTCGATTATGTTGCTGGAGTGCATCCGCGGTTCGATCGCGCCAAGGCGGAGAGCTTTCTCACTAAAACTTCCATCGGGCCCACACGCAGAGTTCGGGACTTATCGAAGGGCATGGTGGCGCAGTTACACCTTGCGATTGTGATGGCCATCGATGCCCGGTTGCTGGTGCTGGACGAGCCCACGCTGGGACTCGACATTCTTTATCGCAAGCAGTTTTACGATGCGCTGTTGAATGACTACTTCGATGGGACCCGCACCATCGTCGTCACCACGCATCAGATTGACGAGATCCAGAACGTGATTACTGACCTGATGTTCATCAACCGCGGGCGCATTGTACTGAGCTGCAGCATGGATGAGATAGAATCCCGCTTCACGGAAGTGATGGTCCATCCCAATCACCTTGCGGCTGGCCGGGCACTCAAACCCATCCATGAACGCCAGACTCTTGGCGGCAGTGTTCTGACCTTCGATGGGGTGGACCGCACGCGGCTATCCGCAATTGGCGAAGGCCGAACGCCCAGCGTTGCCGATCTATTTGTTGCCGTGATCGAGACACAAGGAGCTGCCCGGTGAGCACACAGTCGAACGCAATGTCGGAACCTTCTCTCCGGTCGCGGGGAATCTCGGCCGCAACCATCCCGGCGGCGCGGCTCATCTACTGGTCGATTCGGCGCGAATTGTGCGAGAACCGCGCCATCTATATCGCCCCGGTGGCCGTGGCGTGCGTGTTCCTCTTCGGATTTTCCATCAGCGCAGTTGTCATACTGGCGGGATTGCATGCGGCAGTATGGCTCGACCCGGCGCAGAAGCTTGAAACTCTGCATCAGCCTTACGAATATGCTGAGATTGCGATCATGGCCACTGCGTTGATCGTGGGGTTGTTCTACTCGGTCGACGCGCTCTACGGCGAACGCCGCGATCGGAGCATTCTTTTCTGGAAGTCGCTTCCCGTGTCGGACTTGAGCACGGTGCTCGCGAAGGCCAGTATTCCCATCGTGATTCTTCCTTTGCTGACAGTGGCAATTACGGTGATCACGGAGTGGATGATGCTGGTGATCAGCAGCGCGACCTTGCTGATCCGAGGCCAGGCCGTGTGGACCTTCTGGTCGCGGTTGCCGATCCTGTCGATGTGGTTCGGGGTGCTGTTCCACTTTCTTTGCGTCCACGGCTTATGGCAAGCGCCGATCTACGGCTGGCTTTTGATGGTCTCGGCATGGGCGCGGCGGGCGCCGATTCTGTGGGCGGTATTGCCACCCATGGCGATCGGCTTCGCCGAGAAGGCCGCCTTCAACACCACGCATTTCGGGGAATTGATCGGGAACCGCTTCAGCGGTGGTCCGGAAGGATCGGCCATCATGGAGCATCACATGGCGATGGCTTCAGGCCCTATGCTGTCTTCGGCCCATTTCTTCATCAGCGGCGGGTTGTGGATCGGCTTCGCCGTCACGGCTGCATTTCTCATTGTGGCCGTCCGCCTGCGACGTTATCGCGGTCCCAACTGATTCGCACATAGCATCATTCAAATCTCGCGTAATGATCAGGGCCTTTCAGGCACTCACGGCATCATTTTTGTCTCAAGGAGGAACTCATGGAATCTCTTGTCGCTTTGAACTGCACAGAACATGCTGTTTGCCCTTCCCCAAACGCCTCGATCTGGCAAGACATCCTGGCGCAGGCTGTCACCGGTGAGCTCATGGCCGCCATGAACTACACCGCACTCTCCACCATCTGCCACGACCCGCACGAAATTGCCGAAGCCCAGGAACACGCGCAGGGAGAACAGGGGCACGCTGCCACCTTCGCCGCCGAAGGCCGCAAAATCGGCCTGGATGTTCCTAGCAATATCAACGCGAGGTATTGGAAGCGCATTCGCGAGGCGTTTATGCGCTGCATCGCGGAACGTGACTTTATCGCGTGTCTCATTATTCAGGAGATCATGCTGGAATCGTTTGCCGTGGCAAGCTACACGCGCGTGGGGAAGGCAGGCCCGGGCAGCCTGGGCCAGACCTTTGCCGCCATTGCTGCCGAAGAGGAAGAGCACATCGGCCACGCGCTCGACATCCTGCGGGTCGAGCGCGCGCGGGATCCGCGGCAATTTGACGACAAGGTGTATCGGCTCCATCTCGATGTCATGACCACGCTCACACAGATGGTTGCCAAGGAATGCCGGCATGGGCAATGCGACCTGTGTCACAGCAGCTGCGTGAAGCCGTCGCTCTCCGAGGTCGGTCTGACCACTGCGGAGTTGCGCGGAGCATCGTTGCAGCACTATCTGAGAACGCTGGACGCGCTGGGACTGCCTGGGGAGGTCACACTGCAATGGGTGGCGCAATTGCCGGTGTAAACGGGCGCACGCGGGAGACCGGCGTGGACTTTGCACTGATCGGGCACCAGGAAAGTTGGCGCGCGGCCGCGGATGTGGTTGCGGTGCTGCGCGGAGCGGACCGTGCGCCCTTGCCCGATGAGGAGATCCGGGAGATCTTTCCGTGGATTCCATCGCGAGCTGTGTGCCATGTCGAAGTGAGGTCGGCAACCGGCGCCAAGGCGCGCGGCCTGTACATCGATTCCTTCATTCCTCCCGATCGGCTGGATGGCGCCTTCGTCCACGACAATATCAGCCGTGTGCGGGCCGCGGCTGCATACGCGATTAACGCTGGAGCGAAGATCGTGAGCCTGGGCGGATTCAGCTCCATTCTGATCGAGGGCAACTTCGATCAGCTTCCCGATCGACGCGATACGGTCTTCACTACCGGAAATACGCTGACCGTTGGGTTCATTGTTCAAGGCGTCAGGAAGATCTGCAAGATCGAGGGGCGCACTCTTCGCGACTCAACTCTTCTGATTGTTGGCGCCAGCGGAGACGTAGGTTCCGGATGTGCTCGCTGCATGGCGCCGTTTGTCAAACGGCTTGTGCTCAGCGCCCGCAATACGGACCGGTTGCACCTGCTTGCTGCGGAACTGGAAGCAGGCGGAGCCGATGTGCGAATCGCGACCCAACTCGAGCACCTTCCGTGTCGAGCCGATATCGTGATCTGCGCGGCAAGCCTCCCCTCGCCTTCGCTTCTGTTGGGGCACATTGCACCTGAAGCCATCATTTGCGATGCGGGCTACCCAAAGAACCTGCATCCGAACGCGGAGATGCCGGGAGCCACGATCTTCCTTGGCGGCCTGGGACAGATCGAGGGCGGATTGAGTTTTGCGCCCGATTTCAGCGGGATTCTCAATCGGCATCCATTCCCGAATATGGCTCACGGATGCCTGCTGGAAGGGATGGCGCTGGCACTGGAGCGCCGATTCGAACCCTTCTCTCAAGGACGAGGATTCATCACACCGGAGCATGTGGAAGCCATCGAATCAATTGCCGATCGTCACGGAATCCATCTCGCCCCGCTCTACAACGCGGAAGGTCCACTCGAGGCACGCATCCAGACCCAATATCGGTCAAGATTGTGAGTTCCGGTCGGTTCCTGTTAAGTTAGACACCGCTGACCAGGATTTGTGCCTGGAAACTGATAAGCGTCGGAAGATCGCTACTCGCGAAGAGTTGAATTCTTGCAAAAAACGGCTGCGCAAAGATCTCTGAAGGGGACGACCAACCCCACCAAACAATCCCAATCACTCTTTGACATCAGCTGCGGCCATTTTCACCGTTCCGTCTGTATCGTGGGGCAATTGGGAACTCTGTTCCAGCTTCCTCAAGCCCAGCCAATTTCCTTCAAGGCTAATTCGGAATTCCATATTTTAGTCATGTGCGAGATCTTCTCCCCCTGGAATTGCATTACATAGACGTAATCGGTGCTCATTCGGCGTCCGGTTGGAGGAACCGGTCCGCCCTGACCGGTGTGGGTTGCGTGAAAGACGGCATAAGCGGCAACGTTGCTCCGAGCAGCATCAGTGGCAAATGATTTCAGGTCGTAACGGGCATCGGGAAATAGCGTCAGTATCCCTTTCATCCAATCCGTGTACTGTGACAGTGTCGTCACATCGTTCAGGGGCGTAGCCTGAGCTGAGAATGTGGCGAAAGGCGCGCAGTATGCTTTGCAGGCGTCCCATCCTTTGCCCGTCTCGCAGGCCTCAAAGAAATCCTCAGCTACTCTGGTTATCGATGTCATATCCATCACCTTTCTCGCGCGAATTCTACAGCAAGAACCACTGCTCTCATGATTAACCCTTGACGTCTAATTCAGGGAAATTTCAGCGCGGCAGCTTGTGCAAGTTAATCATCGCCAGATCCACCAACACCGTGCCAAACAGCGCCAGGACAACAAGGTGGACAGTACCAATGCCCCTCCCGGTCGGTTTTTGGGCTATGGGGAAACTTCGGTCGGCCTGGAATCCGGTTGGTGGCCCCGGCAAGCTCGGCGGGAGCGAAAACTCGGCAAAGTTCCTCATTCGCGGTGATACAGCCATGATCAAGCGTTGAGGCGACGCTTCAAGGGAATTCGATGATGAGCCTGCGCCGGACGACATCTGAATAGCACCTCAACCGCCGCAATTCTCTCCGCAACCACGTCCAGTATCAACATCCCTTGCTGAGGGGCTAATGAGACGTTGCGGTGACGGGGGCCGTAGGCTCCATCGGGTTTGGGTAGTGCATAGAACGTGCTACAGAAGTAGTCTCCGCAGCGGCATCGGTCAACCACTGATAACGTCGAGACTTGTCGAGCCAGTTCGGACTCTCCCTGTTCAAACAGGAGCTGTTCAAGTTCGGCAGATAATTCCGGGAATAGATCAACGAGCAGGTTTCCCATCAACACGATTATACGGACGAGGCCAACCTTGGGTGATCGTTGTCGATGTTTGCTCGTTTAAGAAGCTTAGCCGCCGCCCTTGGCGACTGCCTGACGCCATTGCCTTCGAGATGCGCGATAGCGAGATAGCAAAAAGCGTCATCGCGTTCAGCTTCTGCGATGTGCTTTGCCCGTGTTGTCTTCCGGAATGCCCGGACCGCCGTCTTGTAATTCTTGCGGATTCCTATACCCCAGTAGTAATGTATCCACAACTGAAGGTAGGCGCTCTCATCATTAAAGGCGATACTCTTCTTGAACCATAAGACCGCTTTTCGGAAGTCTCCCTCTTCGCGGCACATGAGGGCTAGGTTATATGCGGCGGTGCTGTCTGCCTGACGAAATGCTTTCTCAAACCAAGTCCTCGCCTCGCGCCGATTCGCGGTTGTCGCTGGAGCGCCTGACAAGGTTCCCTTTGATTTATCTATGGAATCTACCCCACTCTGAATCAATTCTTCATTGCAGTCGGGTTAGTAGACAATTCGAACCTCACTCGCTGGGGCGGCGAAGTATAGGCGAAATCCGAAGTTGTTTCTATATCCGCGGTGATTTGCCCCGAACTAGCCAAATGGCAGTCGGCAGGCATAGCCCATCTAATGTCACCCTCGCGTCGGGGGCAAAATCGATCACTTTGCGAACCTTACGTGTCAGTGCAAGTGGGATGCAAGAATCCGCGAGGGGGCGGGGGTCGAAAAAATCACATGCGAAGCCTGGTGGACGGGTGGCGCAAGGAGTTTGTTGGTTCGCCGCTACAGCGTGGTTTTGATCGGATAATCCTGCATCAAGTGCCGAAGCTGATTCACCGCAGACTCCAAAGAGATCGGATCAGATTCAAACGCATAATGCAGTGCGTTATTTGAAGCCATTGACGGGATCAAGACGCCGCTTATTTGTGCTGTACCAGTTCTTTCAAAATCTATGTTCAATTGCCAGTTTCCTTCCGTAGTGGCATGTCGAATGCCGCCCATCAAAGTTTTCGCGCCAGCACTTAACTCTCTACACAGCACCGAAAGTTCATATGTCGTCATCCCAAATTCAGCCTTCCCAAAAAGTGGCCCTGCTTGAACGTAAAGAATCGCTCGAAGCCAGTTTTTATCTTCGATGTTTAATGCCTGACCATTCTCATAGCGCAAGACTTCTAAAGCGATCTCTCCGATGTCGCCCTTCAAGACCATGCGCGAATTCATCGTCACGACCTTCCTGAATTGCGATTTTACTGCCGCAGGAGACCCCAGAGCGGATTGTGGGCCAACCGGCGCAGGAATATGCTTGAGGTCCTTGTCAAGAAATGAAAGGATGAACGACTCCGACAGGTCAAGATTGTGCAGCGTCTGCGCTTCCTGCTCGGGAGTGTTTCCGGCGTTGAGGATGAAATCATCGCTGAAGCTGCCATGCTTGATAGCAAGCGGGTTGAGTAACACGTCGTAATTCCCCGCGGGACACTTCCTGAGTTGCTCTTTCTCCTTCTGAAAGAAAGTGCGCTTCTGTTCGGCGGTTCCCGTCATGTGCGCCTGATCGTGATACGCCTCGAGAAAGAGAAGCGGATGCTGGATCGTCCCCTCGGGTAGCGCTATGACAGGTGCCAGAGCTCCATCCAGATCCACACAGGCTTGGAAGCGTGTGTCGAGTTCACAAGTTCGCGCAGCGGAAGCTCCTCCAGTCGAGTGGCCCATCACCGCAACACGGCTCAAGTCGAGCCTGCCCGCCAGCGCGAAGTTGTTGGCTACAGCCACATTCTCCCGGGTCAGTCGGTCGAGCACAAAACGCTCATCCGCAGCCCCTACTTCGATCCAGCGCCGTGCCTCATCGCTCATGCGCTGCAGGAGCTGCTCTTGTGTGAGCCCGGGCGGGAACATGTTGCGAGGAGCAGACGCTAATCTGCCATCGGGAAAGACGACGACGCCCGCGATACCGGGATGCTAGATCGCCGCCACCACATACCCACGGCTCACCATCGCTTCGAAGAGCGCAGTATATTTGAAGCTCGAACCGCCCGCGCCATGCAAGAAAATCACTACGGGAAACCGCTTGGGGCTTTGGGCCGCCGGCGCATTCTCCACCACGTGCGAGTAGACGACACCAGAGAGAATCTGCGCCCACTCTTCGGCCCCAAATTCCTCGCTGACCCGGCGGCGTAGCTCGGGATCGGCATCGATCAGCTTCGCTCCCGGCATGTACACGCCGTGCGGCTCCGCCGCTGGACGTCGCCGTCGGTTTTGTAGTCGCGGTTGGATGGTGGGCCAGCCTTCAGTTACCTTTGTCGCGACAGGCGACGGGATCAGTTGCTCAAATGGTAATTTCCCCATACGCGGTGATTCGCCCGGAATCCCGCGGTCTGAATACGAACCAGCTATTGAGGGTGGAGGTCCTCTGGATCTTTCGACTGGGGCGAATTCTTCCCCGCGTACCACTCTGCATTCGTCTGGACATATACCTTCCATTGGAGTGGTAAGTCTTCTGCGAGAAAGATCGCGCTTACCGGGCAAACCGGAACGCACGCGCCACAGCAAATGCAATTGTCCGGATCAATGTAAAGCTGCGGGGCTTCACCAACCTCGGCTTCGCCTTTTCTCGGATGAATACAATCCACTGGACAAGCATCGACGCAGGCTGTGTCTTTCACTCCGACGCACGGAGCAGCGATTACGTAGGCCATGACTCCTCCTCTTGTTACTGCCTGAGGATAAGAATCACGCCACCGCGACACCATGACTTAAGTCACGGCGCCGAAGAAATAAGAAAACCGGCTTCAGTCGCGGCCACCTACTTCGTTTTCCAGCCTCCCAACGTTGGGAATTCTGACGAAGCGGCGTCGCATCTCGATGAGGCCATCTCCATGCAGACGTCCCAGGTTTCTCGAAATCAGTTCGCGCACGGTTCCGATGCGGGCGGCGAGTTCTTCGTTGTTTTCCTTGAGTTCAAAGTCGACAGAGGTTCCGTCGCGCTTTCCGCACTCTTCGCCAAGACGCAGAAGATGCACGATCAGACGCCCGCGCACAGTCGAAAACGACAACTCTTCGACCAATCTCTCCAGGTGACGCAAACGGTGGCCGAGCACTTTGATAACCTTCACAGCGACGTCGGGTTGTTGCAGGCACACACTCCGAAAATGTTCAGCATCCAATCGCAGCAAAACGGTCGCTTCAATCACCACTGCCGTTACGGTGTGGCGGCCACCATCGAACACGGGTACTTCGGCTAGTGTGTTGCCGATTCGCTCGATTCCCATCAATTGTTGGCGGCCGTTCGCAGCGCTCTTCAACAGCTTGACGCTGCCTTCTTCCACAATCAGCAATTCTTGGCACGGGTCCCCCTCTGAGAAGACAATGGAGTCGCGCTCGTGTCGCGTGCGTGTGGTACGCTCCGCAATTGCTCCAAGCTGCTGGTCGGATAATTCGGCAAATAGCGGCACACGACGCAGTGTGGCGATTACGTGTGGAGCCGAAGTTCGCATGCTTATTTCATGGTAGATGGTAATGCTGTCGCTCTAGTGTTGTGGCCGATCCTTCCTTTACCCCGATTTGCACCGAGATTGGGTCACTTCCGGGTGGGCGGTGATTCTCCCAACACGCGCACAAAAGCCCCGAGCCCGGTGAGGCTTCTAATTCGGCGAAGGCTTCTCGATGTGATCTATCATGACGTTCTCCGTGGGAATCTTGGTCGGAATGAGTTTGAGGCCAAGAGGAGCTAAGTCCCAATCGGAGGACGGAATTCCAACAGTTCCTAGACGCGTCAGATCAAACCTGTATTTTTCCGTTAAGCCGGTCTTGTCCTCGATGGGGAATTGGCCCGACAGAATCAGAACAAGTGCCGCCATGGACGTTTGATAAAAATGCAACCTGGATCGTCTTTCGAATAAATTGGAATCATTCTGCCTCCCAGGGCGATCTCACCTGCCCTTTCAGGAACAACGTCGTCCGGCTTGGATTCAACTAGGTTCCTCCTGTTCGGGCCGCGACTGGCTGTCACTAGGGCATACCCATCGACCTGCGCTGGAACACGGTGGACAGCCATCTTGCAGCGATCGGCCAAGGCGTTCTGCAGCATGGTTTGCAGCATCGGGTTCTCCACAAAAAGGTGCTGGGTCAGCTTGTGCCAAGCGGTGAGGTCAGGCTCGCCGACCTTTCCGACAAAGTCGTATCTATCGTCCCATACCCAAGCAGGCGCTCCAACAATGCGTTCCTTTGATCCCATACGGAAGGGAAAGTACGCCATCAGAATTGTGTAGCCAAGCGGCATCCCCATTGCTTCGTACACGTCACCGCCCGGAGGAACTTGCAGGTGCCCATGATTAGGGCCAGCATTGCTTAACCGGACGGAAACCACATCGAAAGCGAGATCGGCACGGACCGCCGCGTTCCAATATGCGGGGGATGTGTCGCCGACCTGAGCAACGGCTAAAACTGTTGCGATAGAAGTGAAGATGCCAATCAGAAAAATGATTCGGCCAGTATTGAGCGATAATGGGCGAAGATTCACCATCAGTAGCAGCATATTGGACCAGTCGAATCAACGCGAGTTCTGACGGAAATACCCGAGTCGTGCCCACCTTCGGTTACCTTTGTAGCAACACCAACGGGTTCTGTTGCTCAAATGATAATTTCCCCATACGCGGTTATTCACTCAGAACGCGGCTGTTTGCGCCATTCCATATGGCGGATAATCTATACCCCACGAAGCGAAAGCTGTTGGCGGGCCGCCTCAGAAACGCTGACAACCGAATCCTGCTGCAATAGTAGAAGCACGTCATCGGTGGTGTTTTTGTTGTAGGCGATTCGTTCCCGAACTGAGGAGTCAGAGTCCTTGGCAAGCGCGAGCATTAAGCCTTTGCTCAACTTGTTCTTCATTGCAACCGCGAAGCGTATTCGTGGATCCACGTCTACCGCGAGTTGTTCGAGGATCTGCATCGGGACGGTTTTGTTTCGAGCGACCCACACCTTCATCTCAGGGTGTTTCTCCACAACCTCAAACCACACCTCAAGGGGGGCGCTTTCCCTCGCGGCTCTCAGGTAGTCATCGGGGCGCACGCTGGTTCGTAAATCAATGAATTCTTTTGCGCTGTTGATCATCACGTTCACCGACTCCGGTCATCATAAATGCCGCGCTTCTCCCCATCTCCATCCTGCCGAAGCAGGATCGTGGTTGAGTCGTGGCCAACTCTTCAGTTTGCCGTGTCTTCGCCTACACGTTGAAATCCAGAACCGCAACGGCTTCGAGCTTATAGTTCTCCAAGTCATCATCGAGCCAGACTTGCCCTTCACGCTTCCGGTGAAACGTGACCCTACAAGTGTCGCCAACACTCAGGGAAGGGTCTGCTGGATGCGTGGAAACGAACACTCTGAATGGCCCAGCAATCCCTGAGCGCATCA
>Ga0210408_10004464_pt1 | contig 12473 bp, 11 predicted proteins | sample IncBWH4MmetaG_FD_155471 | JGI IMG/M metagenome (GOLD analysis project Ga0210408, IMG submission 155471) | Forest soil microbial communities from Barre Woods Harvard Forest LTER site, Petersham, Massachusetts, United States - Inc-BW-H-4-M | ecosystem: Environmental > Terrestrial > Soil >...
GAAAGTGACCGTGAATACTTTGCCGTCGCTCCGGCTGACGTTCAGCACACGGCCGTTCTTGAAGATTGAGAGGTAGTGGCTCATGGCCTCTTCGGCTTGGCTATCGAACCACAAAAATGGCGTGATCTTTGGCTTGATTTGAGACATAGGTACTCCTTGGTTCAGCCGATGCTATGCCAGCGTCTGCACTTCCACGGACAGCACCGCGGGAAGATCCCGCACAATCGGATTCCAGCTGTCCCCGGCGTTGGCGGAAGCGTAGACCTGGCCGCCGCTGGTGCCGAAATAGATGCCGCATTTATCGAGCGAGTCGACTGCCATGGCGTCGCGCAGCACGTTGACGTAGCAGTCCTTCTGCGGCAGGCCCTTCGTGAGTGGCTCCCACTCGTTGCCGCCGGTGCGGCTGCGATAGACGCGCAGCTTGCCATCGGGGACAAAGTGCTCGCCGTCGCTCTTGATGGGGACGACGTAGATGGTCTCCGGCTCGTGGGCGTGCACGTCGATGACGAATCCGAAGTCGGTGGGCAGGTTGCCGCTAACTTCTTTCCAGTTGTCACCCGCGTCGTCGGAGCGCATGACGTCCCAATGCTTCTGCATGAAGAGTACATTCGGGCGCGATTTGTGCATCGCGACGTGGTGGACGCAGTGGCCGACCTCGGCGTTCGGGTCGGGGATATATTGCGAGCGCAGGCCCTGGTTGATGGGCTTCCAGGTCTTGCCGCCGTCCTCGGTGCGGAAGGCGCCCGCAGCCGAGATGGCGATGTACATCCGCTGAGGATTCGTCGGATCAAGAATGATGGTGTGCAGGCACATGCCTCCGGCGCCGGGCTGCCACTTAGGGCCGGTGCCATGGCCGCGCAGGCCTGAGAGTTCGTGCCAGTTCTCGCCGCCGTCGGTCGAGCGGAAGAGGGCGGCGTCTTCGACGCCCGCATATACGGTGTTGGGATCGGTGAGCGATGGCTCCAGATGCCAGACGCGCTTGAACTCCCAGGGATGCTGGGTGCCATCGTAGAACTGATGCGTGGTGAGCGGCTTGCCGGTTTCGGCAGAGGTGTCGTAGACGAACTTGTTGCTGACGGCTTTCGGCGGACCTGGGGCGGGCGGCTCTCCGGGCGGCGTTCCGGGCTGGTGCCAGGTTTTGCCACCGTCATCGGAGCGTTGAATGATTTGTCCGAACCAGCCGCTGGACTGCGAGGCGTACAGACGATTCGGGTCCGCGGGCGATCCCTTGACGTGATACATCTCCCAGCCCGCAAAGTGAGGGCCGCTGACATCCCACTTTTCGCGCTTGCCGTCCGATGACAAGACGAATGCGCCTTTCCGTGTACCGACCAGGACTCGTACCTTGCTCATTCGTCGCTCCTCTCAGTTTGGGCCAGTTTTCACCGGCAGTATTACACAACGAAGCACGCGCGTGGAACTGCACACCAATACGCGGGTCGCGGACGTCCTTTTCCCCTTGGAGGTGGCGTCATTGCACCATTGCGTTTCGTTTCACTTCATTCTGGCGTTGTTCACATTGCCGGTGCGGGCGTTCCATCCGACCACATACCGGTGCCCATCAGGAATACATTAATTGGCTCGGGGTTGCCTCTGAACAGTGGAGCCAGCAAGAGTGGAGAGCCCGGGAACGGTACTGACACATGGTTTATGGAGTCCACCAGATTTGCGCCCCATACCGCACCATCCATGAGCGGCGTGTAAAACATCAGATGGGCCATGTTGTGCCCACCAGCATCGGTTAGATACGCGTCCTTCGACATCATGTAGCACATCGCGCCAACCTCGAGGACCGGCAGTTCCTTTTTTTCAAACGCGGCCCGCATACTCTCCTTGACTTCATCTTTCGATTTTCCTGCCAATATCAATTTTGTCCTCATCTCAGTGATCGGCAGCACCGTTCGCGCAGCCGGCGGATTAAAGCAAATCGGGCTGCGATTCTTAGGGTTCCAAAACTCGGGACTGTCGAACGGGTTCATCCATGCGCGTTCTACGACGCAGACAAAGCTGTTCTTGCCTTCGACCGCAGCTTCATAGCCATACCGTCCGAGGACCATAACTTTGGCGTCGTGGGAAATGGATGGCGGAGCCGCGCTTCGGGCCAGGGCGATCTCAGCATTGCGGTCCGGAATGAGGTATTGGTCAAGCGGCGCCATGCTCGGATACGGCGCTTTGGCGTCCTGCGCCTGCGCTGGCCACACCGCGCACAGCACGACAGCCAACGCAAACGCCAATGCGGTTGTCCCAACCATTTTCCTCATCATTGAGTTCTCCTCGTTAGTGCGACTTCCCCTCGATGGGTCATGCTATGGCACGCGCGGACTTCGCAACGGGATGAGTGCATGCAACCGCTGATCACGCAAGTAAAGCCCCAACCAGACCACGATGCCGACCACGACCGGGAAGAAGAACGGTTCCCCCGCGCGCACGTGGGTCGCGGTCGCGCCGCCCAGGTAGCCAGTCAGCAGAATGGCGCCGAGAACAGAGGTGCGTGGGATGGCATAAAGGATGGCGCACACCATTGCCACGATGCCAATTCGCAGCATAGCGCCCTCGGGATAGCCGTAGTGAGCGGACGCCTGCGCGGCCTCTGCAGGCTTTAAAAAAGGGAACAACCCGGCGAAGGCCATCAACAGTACCGGTAGAGCGCTAAGAATACGACCGGCCCAAAGGCTCGTCTTCGAGGCCGGAGCAGCAGGTTGAGTTGATTCCATAAAGTGCTCCTTTGTGTTGTGGTGTGCTAGGCAGCTTTCTGGACCGCCTTTTCGCAGTTGACCATCCACGGGATACCGTAGCGGTCCTCGAGCATACCAAAGCGTACGGCCCAGAATGTCTCGGCAAGGGGCATGAACTCGGTTCCGTTTTCAGCAAGGGCGTGAAATACGCGTTCTGCCTCTGCGGGATCGCTGAACGAGAGATTGATGGAGAAGCCGCCCGGTTTGCTATAGCGTTCCGGAGGCGCGTCGGATGCCATCACAACCTGGTCGCCAATGGTGAGGCGTGCGTGAAGGATCTTGTTTAGCCATTCCGCAGGCACCTGTTCCGCGGCAGGCGTGCCTTTGTGGGGCATCATGGCGACGATTTTAGCGCCGAGGACTTGCTCGTAGAACTTGCATGCGGCCTCGCAGTCGCCGTTGAACAGAAGGTAGGGATTCAGTTGCATGGCACTCTCCTTGTAGGGAATGAGAAATCCGTGGTGCGCGGAACTATAAGACATATAACTTGCAAAATGCAAGCTATAAATTTAGTATCGACTAAATGCCGCGGAAGAAGCCAGGTCCGAAGCGACGCTCGGGGTGTCCGCTGAACGCTTCGGTGGAAATGCTGGGGGATCGCTGGTCGCTGCTGATCATCCGCGACATGATGCTGCGCGGGTTCCGCAGCTACAAGGAATTCCTGGAGTGCTACGAAGGCATCGCGACCAACATATTGGCTGACCGCCTGCGGCGGCTGGTCGCCTATGGAATCATTGCCCCGGAGTCCGACCCGCGGGATGGACGAAAGGTGAACTACGTGCTGACCGCGAAAGGCATCGATCTGGCGCCGGTCCTCACCGAGATGGTCCTCTGGGCAGCTGCGCACGAAGATACCGGCAATCCGGCGCTGGTCCAACAAATGAAGGCGGATAAGGAGAAGTTCCTGGCTGGAGTGCGACAGCGCTGGGCGAACCGCTAGTCAGTCTGCGACTGTCTTCGGCATTGCAGAAGCCAGCTCCTTATCGGATGCGGATGGCTAGCGCCAGCGCTTGATCTTCGGCCAGAGTTCAGGCCACGAGTTGAATTTCTTCCCTTTGCAGATAAAGACGTCGATCTGCTGCTCCAGCGCGTAGGGGTTGGGCGCAGACGTGCCCACGAATTCAACGTCTTGCCATAGCTCTTCCAGGCGTTCTCGGCGATCGTCGAGAACGATCATGCAGCTGCCGGAATAAGGGCCGGGTCCCCAGAAGAACCAGGTCTGATGTCCACTCAGTGAGGGTGGCAGGCCGTCGCGGCGCCCGAAGAAGTCGATGGCGCCGGCCTGGCCGTAATCCTGCGCGAAGATGCCGCAATCCCGGCGCTCATTGATGGGGATGCGGTTCCAGGCGACGGCGGCTTCACTTTCAATCTCCTTCCAGCCGAACTGGTCGGAATACCACTGCGGCAGAGCCGCACGGGCGTGCGCACGCTCCATGACTGGCAATTTGAAAGGCAGATACTTGGTATAGGTGAGGAAGTGGTCAGGAGAAAGGACGGGGATCGTCACGGGAACGAAATAGGCTCCCGTAGTGAGCAGGATGACGACAATCGCAGGTTTCAGCCACTGCAAGCGCGGCCGATCACCCGCGGGGCCATCGAGCGCCGACTCAATGACCACGGCGCCGGCCGCGAGCAGCATGGGATAGATCGGGCTAAGGTAATAAGGTTTTCCGTGCAGCACGACGAACACGGTGAAGCAAATCAGGTAGCACCAGCCCAACGCGCGATAAGGTCTCAGGCGAGCCGAAAAAAGCAGGGCAAACAATCCTGCCAACCAAATCGGCGCGGACAGCGGCTGGACCTGTAATACCTGCTGGAAGAAGTACTCGAACGGCCCGAGCACTACGTTGCGGTGTTCGGCGCTGATGCCACGCATGAGCTGCACGAACGGCCAGTCGTGGTGGATGTTCCACAGCAGGTTCGGGAGGAAGATAAGGAAAGCGGCGAGGCCTCCCAGCCAGATCCATTTGTTGAGGAATACGCGGCGCTGCGCAGTGAGCAGCAGGCCAACGGTAATGCCGAAGCCGAACAGGGCGATGGAGTACTTCTCTTCGAGGCCGAGGCCGGCCACCACGCCAAACCACAACCAGTAGCGAGGGGCTTTATCGCTTTCTCCCCAGTGCTTGATGGCCAGGATGGCGAAGTAGGCACAGCCCATCCACAGATTGGGTTCAAGGCAGTTGGTGCCGAGCAGACTTCCGTTCGAGAGATACTGCGGGGCAACCAGAGCAGTGACACCCGCCAGGAGGAGGGCGAAGCGGCGTCCGCCAAGTTCGCGGGCGAGTAGGGCAGTCTGCACGATTAGGAGAGAAGAAGCCAGAGCCGGAAGGAAGCGGATGGCGCGCAAGGAATCCCCTAGAACCGCGCGGGAGAAGTGGATCAAGAACGGGACGAGCGGAGGCTGGTCGACATATCCCCATTGCAGGTGATCACCGCAGGACATGTAGTCGAACTCGTCACGGAAGTAGCCGTAGCGGTTGTTGAAGTAGAGGTGGAGGAGAAAGTTGGCGAGGGCGATCGCCCACACCAATGCCATGCCGGAGGTCAGAAACGACTGTTTACTGTTCGGGGAGGAAACGGTTATCGCGGTGGCAGCCATGGCCATGGTTACGAAGGAGGGCGACTTCTAGTTCCAATGGACAGAGGGTGTCACCCTTCCGATGGTATCGAAACGAACTCGCTGCCTCAGGTCAAAACCTTCCTGCACGAAGGTAATGTCCCAAGTTCATTACCTGTTCTGCGCCGCGTTTTGCTTATGATACGGTTGATTTTGCGGCATATTCACTGAGTTTGTAGCAAGGTTTTTCAGGCCACGTGTCTTCTGACAATCGCAAACCGGGAATCCACATCAAGTGGAAAACGGTCACATACCGTAGTGTGGCGCTGCTGGTGCTGGCGGTTGCCGCAATATTTTTCATTGCCATACGGGTGGCCTTCCCACAATTCACCGCCAACACGATCAATGCTGCGGACAATGTAGCCAATCGGATTCTGGAGCGCGTAGCGGGGATGGCCCCGGCGCCGGGCTCCGGGGTTTCTACAGCGCAGCAGGCCCACTTCACGGCGCTCGACGGTACGGTGCGAGTGAAAAAGGGGAACGGAAATAGCTGGCTGACGGCGGACTACAACGTTCCGCTGGAAAAGGGCGATGTGGTGCAGACCGGGTCAGAGGGCATGGCGAAGGTCGTATTCAACGACGGTACTAGCTATACGGTGAAGCAGGATTCGCTGATTGTGATCGAGGAGAACTCGGCCAACGATCAGCAGCAGACCAACGTGGCGGTCGCTGTGAGCACAGGAACGGTCGATCTTTCGACCGCGACGTACAGCCAGGGTTCGAAATCGCAGGTGATCGTGGCGGGGGCTACGGCGTCGCTGGCTCCCGAATCAGCAGCGCAAGTGCGCAACGATCCCAAGGGTGATCAGCACGAAATCCTGCTGAAAAGAGGAACCGGCGAAGTTACCCGCAACGGAGAGACCGTGAAACTGGCCAACTGGGAGAAAGTGAGTTTCCAGGGGCAGCAAGCACGCATGGAGAAAGCGAAGGAGATCGGGCCTCCGACGCCGATTTCACCGGCGAACATGGCCCCAATCTTTTCGACGGGGGAGACTACGAAAGACGTGGAATTTGCCTGGACGCCGATGACCAACGCGGTGGGGTACCGGCTGCGCCTCTCCCGCAATCCGTATTTTTCCTCTACACTGCTTGACAAAAAGGTTAATACAGCCGATGTAACGGTCACAAGCCTGGGGGAGGGCGCCTATTACTGGGTGGTGCAGTCCTATGACGTGGCAGGGAAGGAGTCGGTGGAGAGCGAAAAAAACCGCTTCACCATCATCCCCAAGGGCAAGCAGACGGAGGCGATCAATCTGGAATTGGACCCGTTTGTTCAGCACGGACATGTTATCGAAGTAACCGGGAAAACCCAGACCGGAGCGCGAGTGATGGTGAACGGGCGGGAAGTGCCGATGATTGCTACAGACGGCTCGTTCCACTACTTCACGCCGCCGCTGCCAGCCGGCGAAGCGGTGATTACGGTGACAGCACAGACGGCGCAAGGCGGAGTGAATACGCAACAGAAGAAGATCATCATTCAGTAGGGCGGCGCCCTCGGAATTTGGCCGTTTCCGAGGGGCAGGTACTTTCGATTTCGGGCAGGGTGCAGGAGCATCTCGTAGAATAAGGAGAGACGGCGGCAGCAAGAAGCATTCCCTAAAAACGGCAGTTTTGGAAAGCCGCAGAAAATTTCGTCATGTCGAACAACGGATTCCATTCTGGTTCATCGCGCAGTCATAACTTCCGATCGCTGTTCAGCATTTTCTCCAGCGATCTTGCCATCGACCTGGGCACGGCGAACACATTGGTGTACGCGCGCGGCAAGGGCATCGTGGTCAACGAGCCGTCGATCGTCGCCATCAACAAGAACACGGGCGAAGTCGAGGCCGTGGGCAAAGAAGCGAAAGAGATGCTCGGACGTACGCCGGGCAACATCGTCGCCATCAAGCCCATGAAAGACGGGGTCATCGCCGACTTCAAGGTCACCGAGAAGATGCTGAACTACTTCATCCAGAAGGCGCACAACCGCAAGATGCTGGTGCATCCGCGCATCGTGATCGGAGTGCCTTCGGAGATCACGCAGGTGGAAAAACGCGCGGTCATGGATTCGGCGTATCGCGCCAAAGCCAGCGAAGTGCATCTCGTGGAACAAGCCATGGTCGCGGCGATTGGCGCGGGTCTGCCAATTACCGAGCCCAGCGGCAACATGGTGGTCGACATCGGCGGCGGCACTACAGACATCGCAGTGATTTCGTTGAGCGGCATCGTCTATTCGCGTTCTGTGCGCATGGCCGGCAACCAGATGGACGAAGCCGTGATGAATTACCTGAAGCGTAAATACAACCTGCTGATCGGCGAGCGCACGGCGGAGCAGATCAAGATGGAAATCGGTTCTGCGCACCAGCTCGACAAGCCGATGACCATGGAGATCAAAGGCCGCAACCTGATTGAAGGCGTACCCAAGACGATCACGGTGGATGACGGCGAAATCCGCGAGGCTTTGAGCGAGTGCGTTTCGACCATCATGAATGCGATCCGCGTCGCGCTGGAGCGGACGCCGCCCGAGCTTTCCGCCGACATCAGCGACCGCGGTATCGTGCTGACTGGCGGCGGCGCGCTGCTGAAGAACCTCGACAAGCGCATCCGCGAAGAAACCGGCCTGCCGGTCTCCATCGCCGACGATCCGCTGTGCAGCGTGGTGCTGGGTACTGGCAAGATGCTCTCCGACTTCAAGCTGCTGCGGAAGATCTCAATCGAGTAGAACAGTGGTCAGTGGCCAGTGGCTAGTTAACGCCGAAGGATTAGAGTAAGACTGACCCGGCCGGACTGACGTCGACTTGCCCGACAAACGTCAATCGACCACTAACCACTGGCCACTAACCACTGCATTATGGAATCCGTACTCGGCCGATACCGCAACCTGATCTTCCTGGTAGGCGTGTTGTTTCTGCAGTTTCTGGGATTGGCGGTTCAAGTCAAGCGCTCCAATGATGTCGAGAGTACGCGTCTGATCCGCATCTGGGCGGTGGGTGCCATTACTCCATTGGAACGCACGCTGGTCTGGGGGCAGAATGCTACAGGCAATCTCTGGCACGACTATATCTATCTACGTGGCGTGCGGACCGAGAACCGCCAACTCAAGGAGCAGATCGAACAACTGCGCCTGGAGCAGGGTCGCCTGAATGAAGACGCGGCCCAGGCGCACCGCCTGCAAGCTCTGCTGGCGTTCAAGGAACAATTCATCTCAAAGACCGTGGCCGCGCAGGTGATCGGCTCCAGCGGCAGCGATCTTTCCCGTATCGTTTATATCGATAAAGGCGACAAAGATGGCCTGAAGCGGGATATGGCGGTGATCACCGCCGATGGCATTGTGGGCAAAGTTTGGGAAGTGTACCCATCGGTGTCGAAGGTGCTGGTGATCAACGATCAGAGCAGCGGAGTGGGCGTGCTTCTGGAGAAGACGCGCCTGCAGGGTGTGCTGCGTGGAACTCCGAACGGGGAGGTGGTGTTGGAGCGCGTTATGAGTGACGAGCAAGTACCACCCGGTGAGGCGGTTGTGACCAGTGGCGGTGACCGGATTTTCCCCAAAGGCCTGCCGGTGGGTACGGTGACAAAAGTCGGAGCCGGGAAAGAGCTGTTTCTGGATATCCGAGTCCGGCCCGCGGCACGGCTGAGCAAGCTGGAAGAAGTTCTAGTGGTAGTCGAGAAGCAGGAAGAACAGCCGGTGGCGCAGGATGCGGTCCGGGTGCGGGCGGCCGATATTCTGGCGCAGCGTCTGCCCTCTGTGCCTGTTAAGCCTGCGGCAGCGACTGTGCCAGGGAATGCTGCGGCGACCACGGGCACAACTGCTGCCGGGACCAATTCGAAACCACAAACTCAGCCCAAGGCGGTTGCGAGGCCTGTGGGCACGCCGCCAGTGGCCGGTAGTCCAGTGAGGCCGCCCAACACTGTTGCGGGGCAGCCTGCTGGTGTTGCCGCGCCCAAAGCTGCCGCACAGAAGACTCCACCAGCCGGAACTGCCTTGCAGCCTTTCGACCCTTCAGCCAAACCAGCGAAGCCGCAGACCAAGCCGGCAGCGACTCCGCCGGATTCGCAGCCGCCTACTCAGGACGACAGCCCACACTAGCGTGCCCATTACCTACACATCAGGAGAGCAGGTTGAGGTTTACCGGTTCAGCATCCCGGTGACCATCGGGGTGCCATTACTGGCGCTGTTTGTGCAGGCGTTTGTACCCCGACACTTCCCAGGGTTTGCGGTGTATCTCGATTTGCCGCTGCTGATAACGATCTTCTTTGCCATGGCGCGCCGTAACCCGATTTCGGGGCTGCTCACCGGCGCAGTGATCGGGCTGGCGCAGGACATGCTGGGGCACAATGCGATCGGGATCTATGGAATCGCTAAGACCGTGGTCGGATATCTAGCCTCGTCGCTGGGGGTGAAACTGGACGTGGAGAATGCCGGTGCGCGCCTGCTGCTGACCCTGGGCTTCTATCTAATCCACTCTGCGGTGTATTTCACCGTGGCCCGCGATATGGTCAACATGACGCAGGGCTGGACCTGGGGCCAGGGGATCCTCGCGGCACTGGCGAACGCGGTTCTGGGCACGTTTCTTTACTTTGTGCTGGACAAGTTCAAGCAGAGAACGTGAAAGCAGTCGTTGGTCGTTCGTCGTCGGTCGCTAGCCATGCGCTGGAGTGAGCTGACGGGGCCTTCCGAGAGATGATGTCCCTCCGTTACCCGATGGAGCAACGGCGCGCCTTCTTTCTCGGCTTACAATAAAGGTAATGAAGGCGAACGACCAACGACGAACGACCAACGACTGATCTATGTTCGGCCGCGACGACAAAGTATCGGCGATCCGCCTGACGGCGGCGCAGTATGTCATCCTGGGCATCTTCCTGGTGCTGGCTTACGGGCTGTGGAAGCTGCAGGTGATGCAGAGCGACTACTACGCTCTGGCAGCGGAGAAGAATCGTATCCGCAACGTGCCCATCCTCGCGCCGCGGGGGAAAATTCTTGACCGCGAAGGGCGCACCATCGTTGACAACTATCCGTCCTACACGGCGCTGTTGCTGCGCGATTCTGCGCGCGACCTCAATGCCGACGCGGACCTGATTGCCCAGGGACTGCATCTGGATCCCAACGATGTTCGTGCGCGGGTGCGCCACTTCGCCGCCATGCCGCAGTATCAGCCGATCTTCCTTAAGGAAGACATCACGCCGGACGAGCTGGCCTTCATCGACGCCCACCGCAACGAGCTCCCGGAACTGGACACGATCGTGGCGCACCGGCGGCTGTATCCGCGCAACGGATTCATGGCGCACATGATCGGCTACGTGGGCGAAGTCACCGAAGACATGCTGAACCAGCCGCAGTTCGAACTGAACAGCCAGGGCGACGTGGTGGGCGTGTCGGGCGTGGAGCGGCAGTATAACAATGTACTCATGGGCAAGAATGGATCGCGGCAGGCGTTGGTGAACAGCCACGGCCGTGAAGTGGGGCGTTTAGGGGAGACCGAAGCGGTGCCCGGCAAACAACTCAAGCTCACCATCGATCTCGATCTGCAGATTGCCGCGGAAGAGGCTCTGGAAGGGAAGAATGGAGCGATCGTCGCCATGGACCCGCGCACCGGTGAAATTCTCGCCATGGTGAGCCGGCCGACGTTCGATCCCAACGATTTTTCTGTGCGCATTTCGCGCGACGATTGGAACAAGCTGGTTACCGATCCCGACAAGCCGCTGTTGAACAAGGCGATTCAGGCACAGCTGGCGCCGGGGTCGACCTTCAAAATCATCATGGCGACGGCAGGGTGGCAGGAGGGGATTGCGCAGACTCTTCATGTGAACTGCTCGGGGAGCGCCGAGTTTTATGGGCGGCGGTTCGGCTGCTGGGTGAAAGCCGGGCACGGAGCCGTCAACCTGGAGAAAGCTATCTTCCAGTCGTGCGATGTCTTCTTCTACACGCTGGCGGAAAAACTGGGCATCGACCGCATCGCGAAATATGCTACCGCTCTTGGCCTGGGACAGAAGACAGGGATCGACCTGCCCAATGAAGTAACCGGCGTGATGCCGTCGGAAGAGTGGAAGATACACAACTTCAAACAGAAGTGGTTCGCGGGGGAAACGATTTCGGTGGGTATCGGTCAGGGCGCAATCGCCATCACGCCGGTGCAGTTGCTGCGCGCGATATCTGCCATCTCGATGGGCGGTCGGATGGTGGTGCCGCATGTGATCAATCCCACAGACATGCCTTCTGGCTACGTTGAGGCTGCCCGCTACACGGAGGTGAAGAACGTTCCTATTGATCCGAATGGGTGGACCTACATTACCGATGCGATGGTGAAGGTGCTGCAGCCCGGCGGCACCTCCCCCATGGCGGCCATTCCAGGAATCGAGATTGCCGGTAAAACGGGCTCGGCGCAGATTGTCTCACTTGCCCTCCGCGCCAAACACAAGAACGACGAGGATTTTGCTCAGAACGGCTGGTTCGTGGGATTCACACCGCGGCGTAATCCTGACGTGGTCGTGTGCGTGTTGTTCGAAGGCGGAGAGCACGGGAAGCTGGCCGCGCGTCTAGCGACACAAGTGATTAAGGCTTACGTCGACAAGCAGCGGCGCACGCCGCAGAAGATGGTGGAGAAACCCAAGAACAGTGGGAAAGTCGACATCGGTGCTCTGTGGACTGCGCCGGATGCCGACGGCGACAAGGAGACGCTGCAGGGTGGACGTTTCTTGATTGATCTGCCAAAGAAGCCGTTAGCTGTGGCGACGGCTGCGCCGGGGATTCGCTAGGGGCACAAGTGCGAACGCGAGTGGGAAGTGAAGAGAATTCCTCTACGGGTTTGTGGGAGTGGCTGCAGGTAAAGGGGTCCCCTTCGACTTCGCTCAGGACAGGCTTTCGACTCCGCATCGCCCTCGCTTCGCGAAGCTGATGCTCCGCTCAGGACAAGTGGATAGAGGATATTGAGCACCGAGAACTGATGAGCCGTTACGTTTCATTCCGCGATTTTGACTGGTTGCTGCTGGGCTTCGTGCTCCTGATTTGTGGTTTGGGAGTGATGGAGATCCGCAGCGCCACGGTGCACACCAAGTTTGCCGGAGCGCACATCAAGCAGATCTATTGGGTGCTGGGTGGCGTTGGGATGTTGTTCGCGATGAGCCTGGTCAACTACCAGGCGCTA
>Ga0210408_10004465_pt1 | contig 12473 bp, 17 predicted proteins | sample IncBWH4MmetaG_FD_155471 | JGI IMG/M metagenome (GOLD analysis project Ga0210408, IMG submission 155471) | Forest soil microbial communities from Barre Woods Harvard Forest LTER site, Petersham, Massachusetts, United States - Inc-BW-H-4-M | ecosystem: Environmental > Terrestrial > Soil >...
TGGCGCGGTTTCCCGTTTCTCATGGTGCAATTTAACGATCCCGATTCGAGTAAGCCAGCGTCTTTTATGAAGACTGTTTTCCTGGACTCGTTTCGAGGCTAAAACCGCAGGTAGCGCGCGCCTTTCATCTCCAGCCAGCGACCGTGCGCCGTATGCACGGCCCGCATGAGAATGCCGTCGCAGTGGCTGCATCGTAGAACTGCTCCCATTGCAGCCGCGTACAGGTGCAAAGTGCCTACCGCTGCGGTAGAGCCGCATGCCTCGCACTCGATTTGTGCGCTCGTTATCTCAGGAACGAAAATTTCCTGAAGGAGACCTCCGGCAGCATTCCCGTCCAGCACGAGGTCCGATACATTTTCAGTCATGGCGCCTATTCTCCTGAAGGTCCGAAGCGTTCCGTCTTGACGGCAAGGGGATCATGTCCAAGCTCCACCAGGAACCTGGAGACGTCCTCGACAAAAGGCGTGGAGCCACAAACATAGATTCTCGCGTTTTGGCTGGGCGGGAAGCCAGCCTGGGGAAGCAGCGCTTTGTCAATTCTTCCCCAATGGCCCATCCACCTCTGCGGCTGTTTGCGGGTCAGCGCGTGGACAACACGCAAGTGCGGATCGCCGCGCGCCATCATATCGAGCTCCTCTCGATAGATCACGTCTTCCAGGCTTCTGGATGAATACAGCAACAAGGCGGGAGCGCGAAGCTTGCGCCTGGCGCGGTGGCGGAGCATCGCCATCAGGGGGGCAATGCCCGATCCGCCTGCTATAAGCCATAGAGGACCGCGCGTGGCGACGGTCCAGACGAAATAGCCGCCGATAGGCCCGCGCAGCTCGAACTGGTCGCCGGCACGAAGATCGTCGACGAGGTAGCGAGAAACCTCGCCATTCTCCACGCGCTCGACAGTCAAGGCGAGCAGATCATCTTCTGGGGGCGAAGCGATGGAATAGCTGCGCTGCGCCTGGTAGCCGTCCTCGGCCGTGAGGCGGATATCGACATGCTGGCCCGGCAGGTGTCCCTGCCAGCTGGTTACGTCCAGCATAAGGCTCTTGACCCGATAAGTTTCGGTTACGATTTCACGCACGCGAGCGAGCTGCCACGCGAGTCGCCGCACCGGAGCGGCCGCCGTGGCCGCCGTCTCAATCACCGTCATATCGCTGCTCTTTCCAGGGATCGCCGTAATTATGGTAGCCCAACGACTCCCAGAAGCCGCGCTGATCCCTTTCCATGAAGCGGATCCTGCGAATCCATTTGGCGCTTTTCCAAAAATAGAGGTGCGGCACCAGCAGCCGGGCTGGACCACCATGCGCCGGCGCAATCGGCAGGCCCTCATATCGGGTCGCGATCATTCCCTTGCCACCGATGAGATCGGCGACGGGGACGTTTGTTGTGTAACCTCCATCACAATGCGCCATGATATAGCCTGCCGGCGGCTCCGCCATGCCCACGGCCTTCAATAAATCGTCAAATGTTACGCCTTGCCATGTTGTATCGAGCTTCGACCATTTCGTGACGCAGTGAATGTCAGTTTTGATCGTGGTCTGCGGGAGCGCCTCGAACTCTGCCCAGTTCCATTTGCCAAGCAGTGATGCACCAAGCTGAAGAGCGAAATTCCAGTTTTCAACCTTGATTTGCGGCGTCGGTCCGGCCGAAAGAACCGGGAAATCCGTCGTGACGTACTGTCCGGGGGGTACACGGTCTTTCGGCGTTTGCTCCTGCCGCCTGGACCTGAATCCGCGAGAAATTGGAGTCTCGTGCATGGTGATCACTCTGTTTTCGGGAGCTCTATGTCGGCTGTTTAAGGAATTGGAAAAGATTGATCGAGATCGAGATCCAGGGCCACATGGCCGTTCGCCACCAACATTCGGTTTTCGATTCTTCTGTTTGCGGGTATTTGCGGTTCTCCGCTGATAGGGAACACCAGGATCGATGCCGATCCCCCAACTCCAAACTTTTGGTCGAATCGTCCATCGAGAGCTTTGGTAAGTTCATCCACGATTTTGAGCCCGTGTCCCGGGTGAAAATTGATCGGGGCCGATCCGTTATCCAGCACCCTGCACTCGACAAATGTGCCTGCGCGCCATAATTCGACTCGGATCCGTCCATTCCCGCCGGCAAAGGCGTGTCGCGCCGCATTCGTTATGAGCTCGTACACAATCATCCCCAGAAGCCAACATCGATCCGATTGTAGCCGTAACCGAGACGCCACGAGGACAAGCTCTATTTTCATGCGATCCAGCTTGGATCGACTGATCGAGAGGCATAGCTTGCGGAGAGATGCCGCTGCGTCCATGCGGCCGTCATGCTCAGGCATGCGGAGAGCGTGGTGGACGTCTGCATAATGATGCATTAGCTCCGTCGCGTCGGCCAATGCGGCTTTGACCTCTTTATTGTTGGAACGTGCGGCGGCACGAGACATGACGTCAATGGCAGAGGTGAACTCGTTGCTGATTCTGTGGTTCAGCTCCTGCAGGAGCAATCGTTCCTGCAGAATTGGCATCTGGCAAGAGCGACTCGTCATAATGTGCACCCAATATTTTTTCGGTCAGCCATTATGGTGGGAACCTAAGCTTGGTGTCCATTTGTAATTGCGCAAAACCATCCGGCTGTCGCTGGGGTCTCTCGTAATCCCGCAAAACTGACAAAAACACATCAAGCGGCGTGCAGTAGGCATGCTTCAACTTGACTAGCTCCATGCCATGATTTGCTTGGTGCTGGCGGTGAGACCCTATGCCCGGCACAGCCATGGAGAACAGCGATGCGCTCAGCACTGCCGGCGCAGCCAACTACGGTAGATGCGCGAGCGGAGTCGTGATGCGTATTCATTGTGTGCGACCAAAAGCAGGCAAGTGTCATTCCAGTTCGGTCATTTCATTTCTGTGTTCGCTTTTCCTGGTGAAGGAAGGCAGCCTCTGGCGCGGCGAGAATCTGGCCGCCCGTTTCGCATTGAGCGATGAAGCCATGAGGTGAGGGTCGCCTATCGCGGTCAACTGCCCGATCTGTTCGGTGAAGGCCAAGGGAGTGGTGGCCGAGGGCGCTCTCGACACCGCCGGCACGTTCCGAGCCGATACGATTCTGGCAAAACACGATGAGAGATATATGCCCAAGGAAGTAGCCGATGCCTTGAAGAAGCAAGGCGATTGGGAGGGGCTCAGACGAATACGACCGCACGGGGGTGAACAGTCCAGTGATCACTCACCTGGTCCAGTAGCGACCTCGCAATGCGTTTTTCAATTGTTTTTGTTCTCGGACTGCTTATCGGCATCTCGGCGACCCCCGCATACTATGAGCTGATCGGCCCAGAACCCGATGCAATAACAGCCCCGGCTTTTTGGTGGTATCGGCGCGAGAACTGCTAAACCGTCTACGCATTTCCAACCTTCTCCGCTGAGTTCAAAAGCAAGTCTTATAATCACGGACGATTCGACGGCTGCCGGTTCTCAGCGCGAATACCGATCGGCTGTCCCGCGCAATCCCGCAAGACCGACTAAATCACATCAAGCGGTGTGGAGCACGGGCGCTTCAGCTGGACTACTTTCCGCACCATGATTTGGGTGCCGCTGGCGAGTTCCAATGTCCGGCACAGTCAATGGAGAACAGCGATGAGCTTAAGATTACCCGCGGTAACTGCGTCAATTACGAGCGGCGCGATTGTAGTGACCGTATTAGCACAATGGCTCTCCAGTACCAGCGCGCAGACCCCAACCAGGGCGCGTTACCTGCCCGAGTACACTGCCGCCGGCGATCTGATTCTGCCGAAGAATTTCCACGAATGGATCTACCTGGGATCGCCGCTCACTCCCAACGCGCTTAACAACGGCAAGGCCGGCTTCCCGGAGTATCACAACGTCTACATCGAGCCGGGCTCCTACGAGATATACCAGAAGACGAACGAATTCCCCGAAGGGACGATCTTTTTCAAGGAGCTGCAACTCACGTTGCCAGGGCAGAACCCCGACGGTTCGCGAACCGAGCCTTCGGGGCGGGGCTATTTCCCCGGACCGCTCAACGGCGCCGATGTGACCGTCAAGGATACCAAGCGCTATGCCGATACAAATGGATGGGGCTACTACAATTTCAATCATCATGAGCCAAAGGCACCAACTGCCAAAGTGAAACCCATAGGCGAGTGCGCTTACTGCCATATCGCCAGCGCCAAGAAAGATGAAGTGTGGACCCAGTTCTATCCCCTGTTAGACAAGTGACAAGCTCAAATCATCTCTGCTGGGGGAAGAAGGCCCTCAACGTTGTGGCGATCGCAATAGCAGGAGCATCGGCAATGGTAGCCGTCGCTGTGCATGGGCAGGTGGATACAGGTGCGCCAGGCAACGGACCAAAAGTGGAAGCTGTAGATGCGGCAGGGAATTTGCACGTGCCCGGTACCTATCGCACCACCTATGAGTTCTTGGGCAGCTGGGCGGTAGCAGCTGACCAGGGCGCGGGCTCGAAGGAGCTCCACGTTGTCTATGCATCGCCCGGCACCGTTACTGCCTATCGCAGGGATGGACGTTTCCCTGACGGCGCGGTGCTGGTGAAGGAGGTGTTTGCGGCGACAACCGGACGACGGACGACAGGCACTGTCAGCCAAGCCGCAAGCTTGAAGGGCTGGTTCGTCATGATGAAGGACGGAAGCGGCCGCTATGCCGGCAATAAGCTCTGGGGCGACGGCTGGGGCTGGTCCTGGTTCGATGCTGACAACCCGTCAAAGACGACGTCGACCAACTACAAGACGAATTGTCTGGGCTGTCATGTGCCGGCACGAGGTTCCGACTGGGTCTACATCGATGGATACCCGCCCCTGAAGCGCTAGCAAGCAAACCCGCACAACAGGATGCAGGACAGATGAGCAAATCGAATGTCTCGAATCAGCATGACAGCGAATACCACGTGCATGCGGACGAAAGCGGGAATGCTTCCGTGTCTTTCGCACCAGCTGTCAGTTGTTGGGAAGCTTGGCGCTGGGAGGTGGCCAGGGCCATGCTTCGCGGAAGCTCCACCTCGTTTATAACCCTCGGCGAGAGCCAGATGATCCAACCGAAGAGCAGACAGGAGAGATGAATATGCCGAAAGAGATGAATATGTCCAAAGAGAAGCGCATGTCCAACGGGCATGCGGGACATCTCTACATACAGACCAATGAAATTCAGAACGCCCTCATTCACTATCATCGGGCCGCGAGCGGCGCGCTTTCCGAGGTGGAACGTTGCCTCACGGGCGGCGCGGGTTCCGGGACTTTCAAGCCAATCAGCGGCCAGGAAAGCGCACCGAATGCGTTCGAAGGCGCGGGAAGCGTGGTCCTTACGCCGGATCGACGGTTTCTCTTTACTACGAATGGCGGCGACAATTCAGTCTCCAGCTTCCGCGTAGAGGAAGACGGCCGGCTTACGCTGGTGGACTGCAAGCCTACCGGGAACCCCGTGGAGGGAAGAAGCGGCACGGCCAAATCACTGGCATATGCCCCCTCGAGCGGCACGCTGTTCGTGCTGCACTCGTTCGGCCCTGATCACGTTCGGCTGATGTCAGTCCATGCCGAAGGCAAGCTCACGGCGCGTCCGGAGCGCTACACAGTGAATACGCACGACAAGCCCAACCGTGTTTCCACCATGGTTGTGGTCTCGCCGAATGAGAAATTTCTCTTTGTTGGCACCACGTTCGACGAGCCAATCGTTTCCACAGGCTTGTATCCAGATGGCTCGCCTATTCTCTGGGTCCAGCGGGCTGGCGGCGCATTCCACTCGATCGCTTCGAATGCGCCGGATCCCGATGGCATTGCCGTCTTTCCCCTGCGCGAGGACGGCTCCCTCGGCACAGCCAGGTTCTACGACGGGGGAGGCGCCTCTCCGTTCTACATCGCCTTCCTGCACGGTCGGCCGAATACCTTCGTCATCGGATGTGCCGTCGGCGACGGTGTCAGCATGGGCACCATCGAGGAAGACGGCAAGGTCAGCATCGGCCCGCTCGTCAAGATCGACACGAGCGCAGGAGTGCCGTCTGAGCTGTGTTGGGCGTCGATCTCACCGGATGACCGAACGGTGTACGCCACGAACTTTGGCTACAGCAACATCAGCAGTTATCACATCAACGGCAGCGGCCTGGAAATCGCGTGCGATCCGGCGTGCCCGAGGGTTCCGGGGGACGGCACCGCCAGGGCGCTCAACGGAACCGTGACCAGCGGCCCGAGCGACAATTGGATCACGCCGGATGGCGCCTATCTCTACCAGATCTACGGGAATGCGTCGAAACTGGTCGGCTACGCCACACAGCCGGATGGTTCCCTGAAGGAAGTCACTGGTGTGGAAATTCCATACAACAGCCCGCAGGGCTTGGCGGGATTCTGATCCGCGTAACGCGGTGCGTGACCGGGCGAGCCGGTCACGCTCGCTGGACTGAATGGCGGCGCGATGCGAGCGCGGGAATGTAGCGCGGCTCGTCAGTCCCCTAGCGAGCGGCCGCGCCGCAGCTGTGACGAGTTGGTGGAAGCCGATGTTCGACCCGACGTCACCGTCTGACTTCATCGACGATCCAAGCCCGCTCGATTCGCAGGACGGGCGTGCGTGGAATCGATCCGATAAGGCTCTGCAGCGGGCGGAAGGCTCTGGTCGGATGGTACTGAGCGGCTCTGAAAAGGGCACTCGCGTCATGGATGTCTTTGAACGCTCTCCCATTCGGATCATGTTTCCAAGGGATATTCGTGGTGTGGTGGAAGAGGCTGTTCTCGTAAATACCGCGGGCGGTATTGCAGGGGGAGACCGATTAGAGATCGCTGTGACAGCGCTGGCCAATACTTCCATCGCGGTAACATCACAGGCGGCCGAAAAGGTCTATCGGGCGTTGAACGAGCCCGCGCAAATCACGACAAAGCTGCAAGCGCTCGAGGTCGCGAAGCTCGCATGGCTTCCCCAGGAAACAATCGTATTCAATTGGGCGCGGCTGAGCCGCCAGACAGAAATCGAGATTTCTTCCGGAGCGGAGCTGCTTGCCCTCGAGTGGCTGGTGCTGGGCCGTGCTGCCCACGGCGAGGAGATGAGTGGCGGACACATAACGGACAGTTGGCGCGTCAAGAAGGACGATCGGCTGATCTGGGCGGACAGCTTCCGTATCACCGACGACATATTTGCGCATCTCCACAGGAAAGCCCTGCTTGCGAATTGCAAAGCCGTTGCAACGCTCATCTATTTCGGGCCGTGTCCAGACGCTCGGCTGGAATTCGTGCGCCACGTTGCGCTCTCCATGCAGTGCCAGTGCGCGGCGACATCGGTTTCCGGGCTCATTGTCGTTCGCTTTGCGGCGACGATGTCATACGACCTCAAGCTCGCCTTGAGCGACTTTCTCCAGCAATTGAGCCGTGAGCTGGGAGCGGGCCCCTTTGGCGTGCCGAGGATGTGGTCGTGCTGATGGCACTGCAGAATGGAGAGTAATCCGTGAACCTCACGCCGCGTGAAAGAGACAAGCTGATGATCGCGCTCGCGGCGCTGGTCGCGCGAGGGCGCCTGGCGAGAGGCATCAAGCTCAATTACCCCGAAAGCGTCGCGGTCATCACAGACTTCGTCCTGGAGGGAGCCCGCGACGGCAAGTCTGTCGCTCAGCTCATGTCCGAAAGCCGCAAGGTTCTCGCACGCGACCAGGTCATGGAGGGTATCTCCGAGATGATCCATGAGATGCAGGTGGAAGCGACGTTCCCTGATGGCACCAAGCTCGTGTCCGTTCACAACCCAATTCCGTAGGCCGCTATGTTGCGATCAAACTTGATGGGCGTGATGATGACTGGAGCGCTTGTCTCGCCGGCACTGGCTCATACCGGTGTAGTGCAAATCAATTCCTTCGCTTCCGGATTTGCTCATCCTCTAAGCGGGACTGACCACATCCTCGCCATGATCGCTGTCGGTCTTTGGGCTGCACTTGCAGCGGGCCGCGCAATCTGGATTTGGCCAATGACCTTCGTAGCAGCGATGCTGGCAGGCTTTGTGGTCGCGAGCTCGGGCGTGCCTATGCCGTTCGTCGAGCCGGCCATCTCCTCGTCGGTCGTCATTTTAGGGGTGTTTGTGGCTCTCGCGGTGAAAGCGCCGCTTTGGCTGGGCGCAGCCAGCGCCGGCCTTTTTGCGTTCTTTCATGGTCATGCCCACGGCGCTGAGTCTACAGCCGCGAGTCTCATCCCTTATGCGGTAGGTTTTGCGCTGGCCACTGCAGTACTGCATGCCGCCGGGATCGGGCTTGGGCTTTTCGCTCAAGGATCGATCGGTAAGGTCGCCTTACGTGCCATGGGCGGGCTCGCAGTCTTGACCGGACTAGTCTTTGATGGTCGGCTGACATGACACCGGGTGAAATTTTTCCAGTATCCGGCGAGATCGTCCTGAACAAGGACAGAGCCGCGATTTCTCTCAAAGTTGCCAATACGGGCGACAGACCGATCCAGGTCGGCAGTCATTATCATTTCGCTGAGACCAACGCGGCTCTCGCCTTCGATCGAAGGGCTGCGCTTGGCTATCGACTGGATATTCCGGCGGGCACGGCGGTGCGTTTCGAGCCGGGCCTGTCCCGTGAAGTTCGGCTGATCCCCTACGCGGGCGCTCGCCTGGTTTACGGCTTCAACCAGGCGGTCATGGGCGCATTGCCGCGTGCTGCCGGCACCATGGCGGATGATTGAGGGAAGCGAAAATGCCGCACACTATGAGTCGTGGCGCCTATGCGCAGATGTTCGGCCCCACGGTTGGCGACAAGGTGCGTCTTGCGGATACCGACCTCATCATCGAGGTGGAGAAGGACTTCACGACCTATGGCGAGGAGGTGAAGTTCGGAGGCGGCAAAGTCATCCGCGACGGCATGGGTCAGTCGCAGCGTTCCCGCAGCGAGGGTGCGGTCGATACCGTCATCACCAACGCACTCATTCTCGATCACTGGGGGGTTGTGAAGGCCGATATCGGCATCAAGGACGGGCGTATTGCCGGCATAGGCAAGGCGGGCAATCCCGATGTGCAGCCGAATGTCACCATGATTATAGGTCCGGGCACCGAGGCGATTGCAGGCGAAGGCACTATCGTCACCGCCGGCGGCATTGACACCCATGTCCACTACATCTGCCCGCAGCAGATCGACGAGGCCCTCTATTCCGGCCTCACCACGATGATGGGCGGCGGGACAGGGCCGGCGACGGGGACTGCAGCCACGACCTGCACGCCCGGACCCTGGCATATTCAACGCATGCTCGAGGCCGCCGACGCCTTTCCCATGAATCTCGGCATGTTCGGCAAAGGCAACGCAAGCTCGGCCGCAGCTCTCGTCGAGCAGATCGAGGCCGGCGCGTGCGGCCTGAAGCTGCACGAGGACTGGGGCACCACCCCCGCCGCCATCGATTGCTGCCTCTCCGTCGCCGATGACATGGATGTGCAGGTTGCCATCCACACCGACACCCTCAACGAGAGCGGCTTTGTCGAAACAACGATCGCAGCCTTCAAGGGCAGAACCATTCACACCTTTCACACCGAAGGGGCGGGCGGCGGGCATGCGCCGGACATCATCAAAGTGTGCGGCGAGGCAAATGTCCTTCCCGCTTCGACAACCCCGACGCGGCCCTACACCAGGAACACGGCCGAAGAAGCCCTCGACATGGTGATGGTCACGCATCACCTCGACGCGCGCATCCCCGAGGATGTTGCCTTCGCCGAGAGCCGCATCCGCAAGGAAACGATAGCGGCCGAGGACATCCTGCACGACCTCGGCGCGATCTCGATCATGTCGTCGGACAGCCAGGCCATGGGCCGCGTCGGCGAGGTGATCATCCGTACATGGCAGGGCGCCGACAAGATGAAGAAGCAGTTCGGACGCCTGCCCGAGGAGAAGGGGGACAACGACAATTTTCGGGCGCGGCGCTACATCGCAAAATACACGATCAATCCTGCAATAGCGCAAGGCATTTCCGCGTATGTCGGCTCCGTTGAGGTCGGAAAGCTTGCCGATCTCTGTATCTGGAACCCGGCCTTTTTCGGCGTGAAGCCTGCCATCGTGCTCAAAAGCGGTACAATCGCTGCCGCGATCATGGGAGACGCAAACGCCTCTATTCCCAACCCGCAACCCGAATATTACCGGCCAATGTTCGGTGCATTCGGCCGCTCATTGACGCAAAGCTCGGTCACGTTCGTCAGCCAGGCCGCGCAGGAAAAGGGCGCGTTGCCTGAAGTCGCGAAAAAGCTCCTTCCCGTCACGAACATGCGCAAAATCGGCAAGCATTCGATGGTGCTCAACAGCGCCACGCCCCGTATGGAGATCAACCCGGAAACCTATGAGGTGCGCGCCGATGGCCGGCTTCTCACATGCGAACCCGCACGCGTGCTGCCCATGGCGCAACTGTACTTCATGTATTGATACTGATATGCCGACTCATCACGCCTCAATTCATCGGCCTGCCGGACATTGGCCCCGGGAAAGCGCGGCCGGCTCTCTCACGCTCGATTTCGACGCGCGCCATCGCCGCCGCATTCGCCTGACCACGGATCAAGGCGAGGACGTCCTTCTCGATCTTGCGAAAGCGGTTGCGATGGCCGATGGGGACGCCTTGCAGCTTGAAGATGGGAGACTGCTCATAGTGCAGGCCGCTGCGGAGCCGGTTGTGGAAGTCAGGCACAAGGATCCCGAGCAGCTCATGCGCCTCGCCTGGCATCTGGGGAACCGGCATTTGCCGACCGAAATTCGCGACCAGGTTCTTCGAATCCGGCCCGATCATGTGATCGAGGAGATGCTCCATCGCTTCGGAGCGGAGCTTGTAAAGCTGCAGGACCCGTTCCAGCCGGAAGGCGGCGCTTACAGTGGTGATGGCCACCATCACAACCATGATCACAGTGAACATCATCATGCGTGATGAACCGTGCCGCTTTCCGCCGCAGGCGCTTTTGCGACTGCAGAGCTGGCTGTCGCCTGCATTCCCCACAGGCGCGTACAGCTATTCACACGGCCTCGAGTGGGCTGTTGAGGCGGGTGATGTCCATGATCGCGAAAGTCTCGTCGACTGGTTGGAAGCAGATCTTTGCCATGGCTCGGGACGAAATGAGGCGATTTTCTTCGTTGAAGCCTGGCGCTGCGCCATGGACAATGACCGGGCCAAGCTGTTTGAAATTGCGGAGCTGGCAGCCGCTTTCCGCGGCACATCGGAATTCGCGCTTGAATCGTCGCAGCCGGCGGCGGCCTGCCTCTCCACCTTGCGGCAAGTCTGGCCCGATGGGGTTCTGGACTGGCTCTCAGAAACAATCGGCCAGCGCGCTGTCCAGCCTGCTCTCGCGGTCGTTCTCGGAACTGCATTGGGAAGGCAACGAATTCCGGCTCACCTCGCGCTGCCCGCTTTCCTGCAGAGTTGGCTCGCCAATCTGGTAACCGCCGGAGTTCGACTGATCCCTCTGGGTCAAACCGATGGGCAGCTTGCCATTGCCGTGCTTGAAGTGGCGGTGCAGACCGCAAGCGCGCAAGCCGAAAACTCCACGATTGATGATCTCGGCTCCGCCGCGTTCATGCTCGAGCTCGCCTCCATGGCGCATGAGACACAATACACAAGGCTATTTCGCTCATGACCCTTGCTGTCAGGCCAGACTTCCATGCCCGCATGGGCGCAACTCCTCACGGCCCTTTCCGCGTCGGGATCGGCGGACCGGTGGGCTCTGGCAAAACTGCGCTCGTTGAAGCGCTATGCAAGCGGCTCCGGGACATCTACGACATCTACGTGATTACCAACGACATCTACACCAAGGAAGACCAGCTCATCCTCACACGCGCGCAAGCGCTGCCCGCGGAGCGCATCATGGGCGTCGAGACAGGCGGCTGCCCGCATACGGCGATTCGGGAGGATGCCTCCATGAACCTCGCCGCCGTCGCAGAGATGAGCCGGAAATTCCCGCATGCAGAATTGTGTTTTATTGAATCCGGGGGCGATAATCTCGCGGCTACCTTCAGCCCCGAGCTGGCGGACTTGACGATCTACGTGATTGACGTCGCCGCAGGTGAAAAGATACCCCGCAAGGGCGGACCGGGTATTACGCGCTCCGATCTTCTCGTCATCAATAAGATCGATTTGGCGCCTCTGGTAGGCGCAAACCTCGAGATAATGGAAGCGGATGCGTTGAGAATGCGGGGAAAGCGGCCTTTCATTTTTACGAATTTGAAGAGCGGAGAAGGCGTCGATCGAATCGCACGCTTTATCATCGACAAAGGCGGATTAGCAAAATCGGCGGCATAGCCGTCAGATCCGGACTGACTCTTGAGCTGCTCATGTCAACTCGGGGTCAAATGCGGCGGTGATCAGTGCGCTCGCATCAAGTCTGCTTTACCTCAGTCAGCCGACGTTAGCGGCTCGCGTCGGTACTTCGCGTTCGTGCCAGAAGCTGACATTCATCATAGTGCGACCTTTCTGGATCACGTTTGCTGCAAGGAAGGCACCAGATGCGGCGACTGCATCGCAACGCTTTTCACGACGGCATAGATGGCGGGAATGACGATCAACG
>Ga0210408_10004466_pt1 | contig 12473 bp, 10 predicted proteins | sample IncBWH4MmetaG_FD_155471 | JGI IMG/M metagenome (GOLD analysis project Ga0210408, IMG submission 155471) | Forest soil microbial communities from Barre Woods Harvard Forest LTER site, Petersham, Massachusetts, United States - Inc-BW-H-4-M | ecosystem: Environmental > Terrestrial > Soil >...
GGATCGCGTCTTCGCCGGCCGCATCGGCGAGATGGCGCTGGCCGGCGACGAGATCGGCGCGCGCCGCGAGCTGATCCGCCTGCTCGACAGCGCCCGCCATGAGGCGCCCACGATCGGCATGGTTCATCTGGTCGGCGCCGGTCCCGGCGATCCCGACCTTCTGACCATCAAGGCCCATCGTCTGCTGCAGCGCGCCGACGTGGTCGTCTACGACCGGCTGGTCGCGCCGGAGGTCCTGGCCATGGCCCGCCGCGATGCCGAGCGCATCCATGTCGGCAAGCAAAGAGGCCAGCACGCCATGCCCCAGGCGGAGATCAACCAGCGCCTGGTGAGCCTGGCGCGTGCCGGCAAGAGCGTGGTGCGGCTGAAGGGCGGCGATCCCTTCGTGTTCGGCCGCGGCGGCGAGGAAGTCGAGGCGCTGATGCAGGCCGGCATCGCGGTCGAAGTCGTGCCGGGCGTGACGGCCGCCCTGGGCTGCGCTGCCAGCGCCGGCATCCCGCTCACCCATCGCGATCACGCCCATGCCTGCGTCTTCGTCGCCGGCCATCGGAAGGACGGAAAGGTCGAGCTCGACTGGCCGATGCTGGCGCGACCGCGCCAGACCGTCGTCATCTACATGGGCGCTGAAACTTTGCCGCTGATCGCCAGCCAGTTGATCGCGCATGGCCTGCCGGCCGCGACCCCGGTCGCCCTGGTCGAGAACGGCACCACGAGTCGCGAGCGACGGGTCGTCGGCACCTTGGCCACCATCGAGCGCCAGGCCACGCGCGCCGGCCTCGGCGGGCCGACCCTCTGCCTGGTGGGCGAGGTGGTCGGTATCGCTTTGACCCGCGATCCCGAATTTCGCTTTGTGTCAGGAATCGGTCTCTGATATGAATAACTGTGGCATAAAAGCAACAACCAGGGGACCGGATGCGCAGTTTCGTGTTGAGCTTGGTGGCCATGCTGGCATTTGCCGATGTGGGCGCCGCCCAGACCACCCATCCTGCGGGATCGCAACTACCTGAAGTTCTACGCGGTACGAGCGCAGAACAGACCACCAAGAAACATCCGGCCGCCAAGGCGGCCGTCCAGAAGGCCTCGGTTGCCCGTTCGGCGCAACGCCCGGCCGCCGCGAAGCACACCACGCCGCAAAGCCTGCGCGGCTCCCGTTACGGCGGGTTCGCCCCCGCCCCGCCGCTGCCGCCGCCCGTGCTCGATACGACGAGCCCGCGCAGCCTCAGCCTGGTCAACGTCAACTCCGGCGAAACGCTGGCGGTGACTTATTGGTCGGAAGGCGCCTACCATCGCGACGCGCTCGACAAGCTGAACCACTTCCTGCGCGACACGCGGGACAATGCCCAGACCGAGATGGACCCGCTGCTGTTCGATGTGCTGTGGCACACCACGCAGATCGTGGGCTTCGGCGGGACCGTCGAAGTGCTCTCGGCCTACCGGTCGCCTACCACCAACGCGTGGCTGGCCAGCGTCAGCCGGGGCGTCGCCTCCGACAGTCAGCACATCAACGGCAACGCCATGGATATCCGCCTCCCCGGCGTGCCGGTATTCAGGTTGCAGCAGGCTGCCCGCTCGCTCGACATGGGCGGCGTCGGCTTCTATCCGCGCTCGGGCTTCGTCCACATCGATACCGGACCCGTCCGCACCTGGTAACGGCGATGCGCATCGAAATCGTCGAGGGCGACATCACGCGCCTCGACGTCGATGCGATCGTCAATGCGGCCAACGAAAGCCTTTTGGGCGGCGGTGGCGTCGACGGTGCGATCCATCGCGCCGCGGGCCCGGAGCTTCTGGCCGAATGCCGCGCCCTGCATGGCTGTCCGACCGGCGAGGCCAGGATAACCCGGGGCTACCGGCTGAAAGCGCGCCACGTCATCCATACGGTCGGCCCGGTGTGGCGCGGTGGCACGTCCGGCGAACCCGACCTGTTGGCGCGCTGCTACCGCAACAGCCTGGCGCTGGCCGAAAAGCACGGTCTTTCCAGCATCGCCTTCCCGGCGATCTCGACCGGCGTGTACGGCTATCCGAAGAACGCGGCGACGGAAGTCGCGGTGCGCGAAGTGAAAGCCCATGCAAGCGGTCTCGAGCGCGTGATCTTCTGCTGCTTCGGCGCCGATATGGCCGATCTCTACCGCGATTTCCTGTCGTCCTGAGCGGAGCGAAGGACCTCATCGCCGCTAGCCAAGGGCATGAGATCCTTCGCTACGCTCAGGATGACGGGCAATGGCAGCCTATGCCCCAGCGTCGATCATTGCCCGAAGCGGTTCCCCGTCTTGAGATAGTCGAGCTCGTCCGGCGTGCAGACGCGGCCCAGCACCTCATTGCGATGGGGAAAGCGGCCGAATCGCTGGATGACATCGAGGTGCTCGACGGCGTGCTTCACGGTCTCCTCGTCCTCGAACGCGGCGAACAAGGCGCAGCCCAGCTCCTGGTCGCTGAGCGCTTCGCTGTGCTGGAACGGCAGATAGAAGAAGAGCCGCATCGTCATGTTGAAGGCCGACGGATAGGACCGGGCCAGCGCCAGCCGCGCCGTTTCCAGCGCCTTGCCGTCGCCGGCGAAGGCGCGCGCCGTCTTGCGGTACATGTTGCGCGGAAACTGGTCGCACAAAATGACATGGGCCAGCGCGCCGTCGGGCGACTGCCGCCAGGAATCGAAGGCGCCGTCGACCGCCCGGTCGAAGGCCGCGTCGAAGCGGTCACCGATCTCGGCATCGAATTCCGCCGGACCCTTCCACCAGATCTCGCGCGGCTTGCCGTGGCCTGGATCGGAAAGCGGCAGGAACCAGAAATCGAGGATATCGCGGATGGACGGGCCGTCGGTCATGCGGCTTAGATAGGCCGGCGGCGCTGATGCCGTCGAGAGAGGAAACTTCGTGGGCAAGGTCAAAAACGTCCTGTTCATCATGTGCGATCAGCTGCGCGCCGATCACCTGTCGTGCGCCGGCCATCCGCACCTCGAGACGCCCGCTATCGACAGTCTGGCGCGGCGGGGCGTCCTGTTTCCACGCGCCTATGTGCAGTCCGGCGTCTGTGGCCCCTCGCGCATGTCCTATTACACCGGCCGCTACATGTTCAGCCACGGCGCCACCTGGAACCGCGTGCCCTTGTCCCTGCGCGAACGCACCATCGGCGACTACCTGCTGCCGACCGGCATGCGCGTGGCGCTGGCCGGCAAGACGCACGTGCTGCCCGACACCGACGGTCTGGAGCGTTATGGCATCGAAGGCGGCTCGGCACTGGCCGCGCTGATGCGCAGCGGCCGCTTCGAGGAGCTCGATCGCTACGACGGCCATTCGCCGCCCGGCAACGAGAGCGGCTATGCCGCCTATCTGCGCGCGCAGGGCTACAACTCCGACGATCCGTGGAGCGACTATGTGATCGCAGCGAACGGACCCGACGGAGAAAAAGTCTCCGGCTGGCACATGCGCAACGTTCATCTGCCCGCGCGTGTCGCGGAGGAGCATTCCGAAACCGCCTACATGACGCGCGAAGCGATGCGCTTCGTCGACGACATGGGCGAGCAGCCGTGGTTCCTGCACCTCAGCTACGTCAAGCCGCACTGGCCCTACATGGCGCCCGCGCCCTATCACAAGATGTACGGCGCCCAGGACTGCCTGCCGCTCAATCGCGACGACTCGGAACTGCTGGACCAGCACCCCGTGCTGGCCGCCTATCGCCAGCACGAGGAATCGGTGTCGTTCCAGCGCCCCGAGGCGCCCGGCACCGTGCGGCCGGCCTATATGGGCCTGATCAAACAGATCGACGACTGGCTCGGCCGCCTGTTCGACCATCTGAAGAAGCTCGGCCGCTTCGACGACACGCTGATCTTCTTCACCGCCGACCACGGCGATTTTCTGGGCGACCACTGGCTGGGCGAGAAGGAGATGTTCTACGAGGAGGCGTTGCGCGTGCCCTTCATCGTCTACGATCCCGATCCGGCGGCCGACGCCACGCGCGGCACCGTCGATCGCCGCTTCGTCGAGGCGATCGATGTCGTGCCGACGATCCTCGCGGCGCTGGGGCAGCCGGCGTACGAGCATCTCGTCGAAGGCCGGTCGCTGCTGCCGCTGCTGCGCGGCGGAAAAACCGAGACCTGGCGCGACGCGGTGTTCTCCGAGCTCGACTATTCCTTCCGCGAGGCACGGCTGCTGCTGAAGCGCGCGCCGCGCGACTGCCGCGCCATCATGGTGCGCACCGACCGCTGGAAGTACGTCTGGTGGCAGGATTTCCATCCGATGCTGTTCGATCTCGACAACGATCCGAAGGAATTGCGCGACCTCGGCGCCAACGATGCCTACGGCCATGTCCGCCGCGCGATGGAGGATCGCCTCGACGCCTGGCTCAAGGCGCGCAAGACGCGGGTGACGGTCGACGACGCCTATGTCGAGGCCCGTACCGCGACGCACAGGAAGCACGGGATCCATTTCGGGGTCTGGTGAGCGCGCTGTCTTGCAATTGCCATAGGCTCGACCCACCATCGAAATTGGTCACCCTTGCGTCGCGAGCGTCACAAGGACTGTCATGGCGATGAGGCTCTATCAGCGAATCACCGACATAATCCGAGCGGCCTACAGCCGACGAATCGCGACGCCGGCCGTCTTGGACGCAGCTTCATACTTTCCGGCGAGTGTGACGTTCTCCGGCACGTGGCAGGCGTTGCGTGCCGAAGCCCTGACGCTCGCCGAAGGTTTCAGCCAGATCCCGCGCTTTCACGAGATCATGGAAGAACAGGCGCCCATCTCCGACAACGATGGCCGCGACTGGCGCCTGTTCATCCTGAAGGCTTACGGCATCGAGCTGGCGCACAACATGGCCAGATGTCCGCGGCTCGCCGCCCTTGTGCGCGGCCGGCCCGAGGTCCTGTCGGCGTCGATCACCTTTCTCGGGCCGCGCAAGCACATCCCCAAGCACCACGGTCCGTTTCGCGGCGTGCTGCGCTTCTACCTTGGATTGTCGGTGCCCCAGGCCGCCGACGGCGAGCCGGCGGTCCTGATGGTTCTGGACGGCCGCTCCTATCGATTGGGTGACGGCAAGTGGCTGCTGTGGGACGATACCTATTCCCATGAAGTCTGGAACGAAAGCGATGACATCCGCATCGCCTTGTTTCTCGACATCTGGCGTCCCTATATGCCGCTCGACATGTGGCTCATGTCCAAAGCCATCCTGGCCATCACGCAGCTCGGCATCCTGTGGCGAGGCCTGGCGCAGAAATATCAGCATTAGGGGAATCCTCCTTGACTCGGTCGGTCGACCGAATTATTGACTTCCGCATTCGGTCGGTCGACCGAATTATGTCAATGCGGAGGCAGCCATGGCTGGTATCGTTGCGCTTCTCTACGGCGGGGTGGTTTACCTGTTGTTTTTCGGCACTTTCCTCTACGCCGTCGCCTTCGTCGGCAACCTGCCGGCGCCCAAGACCATCGACAGCGGCGAGTCGGGCGCTTTGCTCCCGGCGCTCATCGTCAACGTGCTGTTGCTCGGCGTCTTCGCCATCCAGCACAGCGTCATGGCCCGGCCGGCCTTCAAGCGCTGGTGGACGCGCTTCGTGCCGCACGCCGTCGAACGCGCGACCTATGTGCTGCTCGCCAGCCTGGCGCTCCTGCTGCTCTACTGGCAATGGCAGCCGATCCTGACGCCGGTCGTGTGGTCGGTGTCGAACCCGGCCGCCATCCTGCTGATCCAGGCCGTGTTCTGGATCGGCTGGGGCCTGGTGTTGCTGAGCACCTTCCTCATCAACCATTTCGAGCTGTTCGGCCTGCGCCAGGTCTGGGCCCGCATTCTCGGCCGCACCCTGCCGACGCCGGAGTTCCGCACGCCCTTCTTCTACAAGCGGGTGCGCCATCCGATCTATCTCGGCTTCCTGCTCGCCTTCTGGGCAGCGCCCACCATGACGGCCGGCCATCTGCTGTTCGCGGTCGGGACCACCGGCTATATCCTGATCGGCATCTGGCTCGAGGAGCGCGACCTGATCGCCCTGTTCGGCGACCAGTATCGACGCTATCGCGAGCAGGTCTCGATGCTGATCCCGCTGCCCGGCCGCAAGGCCAGCCCGCCGCCGGCTGAGGTGACGCATCCGCGTCCGGCAGAGTAGGCCCGGCGGAACTAGCGCTGCTCGTCAATCGTGGAGGATCTGAATGGCGCGTGCCCTGGCGAAGAAGGCGGAAACCAGCACGACGTTGCTGGAAGCCGCCAAGAAAGTGCTGCGCCAGAGCGGCCATTCGGGTCTCTCGACGCGCGACGTGGCGGCGGCGGCCGGCGTGCCACTGAGCCAAATCCACTACCACTTCGGCTCCAAGCAGGGGCTGATGCTGGCGCTGTTCGACTATCTCAACGCCCAGCTGCTCGATCGCCAGAACGCCATGTTCCACGACAGCACGCTCACGCTGTCGCAACGCTGGGACCGTGCCTGCGACTATCTCGACGAGGACATCTCCTCGGGCTATGTGCGCGTCCTGCAGGAGCTCATCGCCGCGAGCTGGTCCGATCCAGAGGTCGCCAAGGTCGTACGGGCCGGCCTCATGGGCTGGTTCGAGCTCATCGCCGGCGTCGCGCGCCAGGCCGAGCGCGAGCTGGGCGGCCTCGGTCCATTCTCGACGGCGGAGATCGCTGCGCTGATCGGCGGCGCCTTCATCGGCGGGGAAAGCCTCTATCTGCTCGGGGCGGAGAAAAAAGGCGCGCCGGTGCGCCAGGCGCTGCGAAGAGTCGGCGATGCCATTCGCAGCGCTGAAGCCAAATCGTCGACGAGGTGATGTGATGCGCGCGAAGCTGCCCACTAAGGACGGGTTCGTCGAACGCGACGGCGTCCGCATCCATTACGAGGTCTACGGGCAGGGCCGGCAGACGATGGTCTTCCTGCCGCCCTGGAGCATCGTGCATTCGCGCGTCTACAAGGCGCAGCTGCCCTACTTCAGCGAGCGCTTCCGCTGCATCGCCTTCGACGCCCGCGGCAACGGACGGTCCGACCGGCCCGACGATGTCGCCGCCTACTCGCTGGCGAACTGCGTGGCCGATGCGCTCGCGGTCATGGACGCCACCGATGCCGGCCAGGCCATCGTCGTCGGCCTCTCTTTCGGCGGCCTGCTCGCCTGCGTGCTGGCGGCGTACCATCCGGAACGGGTGAAGGCCGCCATCCTGGCCGGCACGGCGGCGGTCATCGGGCCCACCCACAAGCACATGTCGCAGCAGCATTTCATGGCCCGGCAGGAGTGCCCCGATGGCAAGCCGGTGGGCTGGAACAAGTACAACCGCGCGCACTGGCTGGCCGACTATCCCGACTTCGCCGAGCATTTCATCAGGAACATCTTCACCGAGCCGCACTCGACGCGACAGATCGAGGAAGGCATCAGTTGGGCCGGCGACACCGATGGCCCGGTGCTGGTCAAGACAGTCGAAGCGCGTACCATCGTGCCGCCGTTCGATGTCACCGAGTCGATGTATCGCAGGATCCGCTGTCCGGTGCTGGCGATCCACGGCGACAACGACCAGATCCAGCTCCATGCGCGCGGCAAGCTGGTGGCCGAACTCACGGGCGGCGAGTTCGTGACCATTGCCGAGGGCGGCCACAATCCGCTCGGCCGCTTTCCTGCCAAGTGCAACGCCCTGATCAACGACTTTCTCGACCGCCGGCTGGGCCTCGGCGCGCCCAAGGCGCCGGTCCGCCGTGCCCCGCGGGAGAAGAAGGTGCTCTACCTTTCATCGCCCATCGGCCTCGGGCACGGCCGGCGCGACATCGCCATCGCCCGCGAATTGCGCCGGCTGCATCCCCGCCTGCATGTCGACTGGCTGGCGCAGGACCCGGTGACCCGCCTGCTCGAGAACAGCGGCGAGCGCATCCATCCGCTCTCCGCCCGCCTCGCCAGCGAATCGCGGCACATCGAGGCGGAAGCGGGCGAGCACGATCTCAACGCCTTCCAGGCGATCCGCCGCATGGACGAGTTGCTGATCGCCAACTTCATGATCTTCCAGGATGCCGTCGATGCCGGCGGCTACGACCTCGTGGTCGCCGACGAGGCCTGGGACATCGACCATTACTGGCATGAGCACCCCGAGCTGAAGAAGGCGGCGCTCGCCTGGTTCACCGACTTCGTCGGCTTCGTGCCGATGCCGTCGGGCGGCGAGCACGAGGCGTTCCTGGCGGCCGACTACAATGCCGAGATGATCGAGCACGTCGAGCGCCATCCCGGCGTGCGCGACCGCGCGATCTTCGTCGGCAACCCGGAGGACATCGTGCCGCTGGGCTTCGGCAAGGATTTGCCCGCGATGCGCGACTGGATCCCCAAGCACTTCGATTTCTCGGGCTATGTGCTGGGCCAGCATCCGCATGAGTTCGGCCCGCGCGAGGAGCTGCGGCAAAGCCTGGGGTACCGGCCCGACGAGAAGGTCTGCATCGTCACCGTGGGCGGTTCGGGCGTGGGCACCCACCTGATCAAGCGCATCCTGCAGGCCTGGCCGCTCGCCCGCGCGCGACTGCCCGAGCTGCGCATGGTGCTGGTTGCCGGCCCACGCATCGACCCGCTGTCGCTGGGCGCGCCGGCCGGCGTCGAAGTGTCCGCTTTCGTGCCAAACCTCGACCGCAATCTCGCGGCCTGCGATCTCGCCTTGGTGCAGGGCGGCCTCACTACTTGCATGGAGCTTGCAGCCGCAGGCACGCCGTTCATTTATTTCCCGCTCAAGAACCACTTCGAGCAGAACTTCCATGTCGCCCACCGCCTCGACCGCTACGCCGCTGGCCGGCGTCTGGAATTCGCCACCTCGCCGCCGGAGGTGATCGCCGAGGCCATGCTGGCCGAGCTGCAAGGGACCGTGCGGTTCAAGCCGGTCGAAGCCAACGGCGCCGAGCGGGCCGCCCGCATGCTGGCACGGTTACTGTGAAATCTTTCTAGGGAGGTGCACTCGCGCCGCGTGTGCTGCTAGCATGGGCCAGTGCCGGAGCGGGCGAGGTCTGCGTGCTTGGCAAAATGACATCGAAGGCAAGCTTTTAGATGAAAAAAGTGTTGCGGATGTTGGGCCAGGCACTGGCCATCGTCGCCATGACACTGGCGGTGGATTTCGTCCTGCTGGCCACGGTGTTTTCGGGCATGAAGCGGAGCTGGGCGGATGCGGCGACCGCCTATACCGAAGCGTACATATCGACGGACTACGATCACGATCTGGCCCCGAACGCGAAGTCGGAGCGCGCCTGGGGCAACATCGTCTATTCCTGGCGGACCGACCGCTACGGATTCAGGATCGGCAACTGTGCGCCCGGCGAGGCCGAGAAAGACCGGCCGGCCATCTTCGTCGTCGGCGATTCGTTCACCGAGGGAATCGGCTCGAGCTACGAGAAGAGCTTTGCCGGACTGATGGCGTGCGACGCGGCAAAGCAGGGCAAGGCGGTGTGGAATCTCGGTGTCGCGTCCTACAGTCCGGCCATCTACCATCGCAAGATCCGGGTGGCTGCCCAGCGCCTGGGCATAAAGCCCGCCGAGATCTACGTCTTTCTCGATCTGTCGGACATTGACGACGACGCGAATGTCTACAAGGTCGCGGCGGACGGAACCGTGAGCTCGACGCCGTTTCACTGGTTCCACATCGGTCAGTTCCTCCTCGGCAATTTCGCGACCTTCCGGCTGGCCTACGACCTCTATTTGTCCTCGCCGTTCAGCACCGTGGCGGCCCTGGGACGCGAGCGCGGCCGCTGGCCGTTCGATCCGGCTCTCATGGAGAAATGGGGCTGGCGCGGGCTGGAAATTGCCGGCAACAATCTCGACAAGATCGTCGCCATCTGCCGGGAATGGAATTGCCACATGACCCTCGTCGTCTACCCGTGGCCGGAAAGCGTCGACGCGGGGGACCGCGACAGCATTCAGGTGACGCAGTGGCGGGCCTGGGCCGCCTCCCGCAATGTCCGCTTCATCGACGGTTTCGCGCCCTTTTTCCGCGAACCGGCCGAAACGGCGCTGCGCAAATATTTCATCGCCGGCGACGTGCACTTCACCGAACTCGGACATCGCCTGCTTTTTGACGAGGTGAAACGCGTCGAAAGCCTCCCGAGCCCGGAGGTCCAGAGCTCCAGAAATCCGCGGCCGGGGTCCACGCCGTGAAGGTCCTGCTCGTTCATCCCAGCGGCCTCATGTACACCGAGGTCTACCTCCGGCTCGAGCCGCTGGGATTGGAGCGGGTGGCCGCGTCCTTGCGCAACGCCGGCCACGAGGTGCGGCTGCTCGACCTGCAGGTGTTCAAGCACCGGCACTACCACAGCGAACTGCGCACCTGGCGGCCCGACGCGGTGGCCTTCTCGCTGAACTATCTGGCCAATATTCCCGAGGTCGTCGACTTGGCGCGCCTGACCCGCCGGCTCCTCCCCGACACCTTGGTGTTCGTGGGCGGCCACTCGGCCAGCTTCACCGCGCGGGAGATCCTGGCCCACGCCGACGGCGCGATCGACTGCGTGATCAAGGGCGAGGGCGAGGAGATCGCCGCCCGCATCCTGGCCGCCTGGTTGGACAGAGAGGAGCTCAGCACGCTGCCGGGCGTGGTCACGACGGCGGGCGAGGGGCCGCCGCCGCGCATGATCGAATCGCTCGACGCCACGCTGCCTGCGCGCGACCTCCTCAAAAAACGCAACAAGTACTTCATCGGCGTGCTCGATCCCTGCGCCTCGGTGGAATTCTCTCGCGGCTGCCCGTGGAACTGCACCTTCTGCAGTGCCTGGACGTTCTATGGGCGCAGCTACCGCAAGGTGAGCGCCGGCGCGGTCGGCGAGGATCTGGCGAGGGTGCGCGAGCCTGGGGTGTTCATCGTCGACGACGTGGCCTTCATCCACGCCGAGCACGGCCACGCCATCGCCGACGAGATCGAGAAGCGCAACATCCGCAAGCAGTACTATCTGGAGACCCGCTGCGACGTCCTGCTCAAGAACAAGGAGGTCTTCGCGCGCTGGAAGAAGCTTGGCCTCAGCTACATGTTCCTGGGCGTCGAGGCGATCGACGAGGAGGGGCTTTTGCGCCACCGCAAGCGGGTCAGCCTGGGCAAGAGCTTCGAGGCGCTGGAATACGCCCGCTCGCTCGGCATCACTGTGGCGGTGAACATCATCGCCGACCCGAGCTGGGACGAGGCCCGCTTTGCGGTGGTCCGCGAGTGGATGCTGTCGGTGCCCGAGATCGTGCACCTCACCGTCAACACGCCCTATCCCGGGACGGAGACCTGGACCACCGACGCGCGCGGCCTCGCCACCCGCAACTACAAGCTCTTCGACGTGCAGCACGCCGTGCTGCCCACCGCGCTCCCGCTGGAGAAATTCTACGAGGAGCTGGTCAAGACCCAGCAAATCCTCTTCAAGAAGCACATGGGCTGGCAGGCGCTCAGAAGCTGCGCCGCGATCGCCGCGGGCCACCTGATGCGCGGCCAGACCAACTTCGTGAAGACACTTTGGAAGTTCGGCGGCCAGTACAACGTGCAGAAGCTGCTCGACGATCACCGGGAGGAGACCCGCTACCCGATCGCGCTCCCGGAGCGCAAGGCGGAGAAGGTCGACGCCCGCTCGCTCTATATCCTGAGGCCCGAACTGGTCGGCACCGCGATGGCGACCGAGAGCGACCGCGTGGGCCTCGCCAACAAGGGTTGAAGCGACGCACAAGAAGCACGGCATTTTCTTCGGGATGTGGTAGTTCGGCTGCATGACGGGGGGCGCAGCCATGTACAAATCCATTCTTGCAATTTCCGAAGGCGGCCCGGACGCAGCGATGTCGTTCGGCCTCGCGGCCCGGATCGCATCGATGTTCGAGGCGACCGTCGACGCCGTCCATTTCTCGGAGTCCCGCCTGCACGATGTCGATATCGCCGCCCAAGCCATGCCCTTTCTCAAGGCCGAGTCCGATGCCAGGCTGAAGGCACGCGCTGCCGAATCGGAACGGGCCTTTCGCGAATTGATTGCGCCGATCGACGGCGCCACCTTTACCGGCGGCCAGGACGTCACGCGGGACCAGATCATCAAGTTGGGCCGCTTCGCCAACCTCCTGCTGATCGGCCGGCCCGGCGCCGATGCCGAAAACATCGCCCCGGCGACCGTCAAGACGGCCATCTACGACTGCGCCCGCCCGGTCGTGATCGGCCCGCCGGATGCGGCGCCCAATTCAGGCGCCGCGCCGATCGCGTCGGTCGTCGTTGCCTGGAACGGCAGCGCGCAGGCTGCGCGCGCCGTGGGCTACGCGCTGCCCTTTCTCGAAAAGGCCCGCACCGTGACGATCGTCGTCGCCGGCACGAAGCCCGACGATGTCGGCGCGCCGTTGCTGGTGCGCAACCTTGGTCGCCGCGGCGTCACGGCCACAGTCGACACGATGGATCCCGGCGCCGTCTCAGGCCGCGCCCGGGGCCGTGCCCTGCTGGACTATGCTCGCGAGAAGAAGGCCGACCTTCTGGTGATGGGCGCCTACGGCCATGGCGGACTGACGAACTTCCTGGGGCTGGGCGGCGCCACCGCGAAGGTGATTTCCTCC
>Ga0210408_10004468_pt1 | contig 12469 bp, 13 predicted proteins | sample IncBWH4MmetaG_FD_155471 | JGI IMG/M metagenome (GOLD analysis project Ga0210408, IMG submission 155471) | Forest soil microbial communities from Barre Woods Harvard Forest LTER site, Petersham, Massachusetts, United States - Inc-BW-H-4-M | ecosystem: Environmental > Terrestrial > Soil >...
CCTTTTCGGTCGGCAGCGGCGCGGCATGTTCGAGCACGCGTTGCAGCGCATCGGCGACCGAAAGGAGATTGCGCACGGCTCACTCCTTCGCGCGATAATGGCCGCTGCGGCCGCCGCTCTTCTCGATCAGCCGGATGTTCTCGATGCGCATGCTGCGGTCGATCGCTTTGACCATGTCATAGACGGTGAGGCAGGCGACCGAGACGGCAGTCAGGGCTTCCATCTCCACGCCGGTCTTGCCGGAGACCTTGACCCGCGCCCGCACATCGATACCCGGGCGTTTCGCGTTCGGCGTCAGATCGACCTCGACCTTGGCGATGGCGAGCGGATGGCAGAGCGGGATGAGTTCGTGCGCGCGCTTGGCCGCCATGATGCCGGCAATGCGTGCGGTGCCGAGCACGTCGCCTTTTTTCGCATCGCCCTTGCGCACGATCTCGAGCGTCGCCGGCTGCATGACCACGCAACCCGCGGCGATCGCCTCGCGGTCCGTCACGGCCTTGGCCGAGACATCGACCATGCGGGCTTCGCCTTGGGCGCCGAGATGGGTGAGTTGCTTCTTTGCCCGTGCCACGGATCACCGGGCCGGCGCCAGCGCGGCATTGCGCGCAAGCAGCGCGCGCGTGGCGGCAGCGACGTCGGCCTGCCGCATCAGGCTTTCGCCGACCAGGAAGGTCGAGATCCCGACCTTGGCGAGGCGGGCGAGATCCGCCGGCGTGAAGATGCCGCTCTCGCCGACGAGGACACGATCCGCCGGAACGAGCTTCGCCAGCCGCTCCGAGGTCGCAAGCGTCGTCTCGAACGTGCGCAGATTGCGGTTGTTGATGCCGATAAGCCGCGATTTCAGCCGCAGCGCGCGCTCAAGCTCGGGCTCGTCATGCACTTCGACCAGCACGTCCATGCCGAGCGCGAACGCCGCCGCCTCGAGCTCGGCGGCGGCCGCGTCGTCGAGCGCCGCCATGATGATGAGAATGCAATCGGCTCCAGCTGCGCGCGCTTCCGTCACCTGATAGGTGTCGTACATGAAATCCTTGCGCAGCGCCGGCAGCGGGCAGGCGGCGCGCGCCGCGCGCAAATGATCGAGCGAGCCCTGGAAAGAGGGCGTGTCGGTAAGGACGGACAGACACGCCGCGCCGCCCTGCGCGTAGGCCGCCGCCAGCGCCGGCGGATCGAAATCCTCGCGGATCAGTCCCCTTGAGGGGCTCGCCTTTTTGACCTCTGCGATCAAGGCATACTCGCCGACCGTGAGCCGCCGCTCGATCGCCTGCAAGAAGCCGCGCGGCGCACCGGCGGCCTTTGCCTCGCTTTCGAGCGTGGCAAGGGGACGCAGCCGTTTCGCGGCGGCGATTTCCTCCCGCTTGTAAGCGCCGATCTTGGCGAGAATGTCAGACATCAACTTGTCACCACGTTCGACACCTGGATCAGCCGGTCGAGCCGGCCTTCGGCCTCGCCGGAATCGACCGAATGGGCGGCTGCGTGCAGCCCGTCCTTCAGGTCTTTCGCCTTGCCCGCGACCACCAAAGCGGCCGCGGCATTCAGCAGCGCCACATCGCGAAATGCCGACGTCTTACCTTTAAGAACGTCCAGCACGGCCTTGGCGTTCGTTTCCGCGTCACCGCCGCGCAGCGCCTCAGGTTTGACCTTGTGCAGGCCAAGCTCTTCCGGCGAAATCTCGAAGGTCTTGATCTGGCCGTCTTCCAAGGCTGCAACGCTGGTCGGCCCCGACGTGGTGATCTCGTCGAGCCCATCGGAGCCGTGCACCACCCAGACTTTCTCGGCGCCGAGATTCTTCAAGACCAGCGCCAGCGGCTTGGTCCAGTGGTTGGAGAACACCCCGATCATCTGCCGCCGCACTCCGGCCGGGTTGGACAGTGGGCCGAGCAGATTGAAGATCGTGCGCGTGCCGAGTTCCACCCGCGTCGCTGCGACGTTCTTCATCGCCGGATGATGCGACGGCGCAAACATGAAGCCGATCCCGGCTGCGGCGATGCAGCGCCCGATTTCCTCCGGCGCCAGGTTGATATTGACCCCGAGCGCGGTGAGCACATCGGCCGCGCCCGAGCGCGACGACAAAGCGCGGTTGCCGTGTTTGGCGACCGGCACGCCGGCGCCCGCGACGATCAGCGCCGCACAGGTCGAGATGTTGAACGAGCCGGAAGCGTCGCCGCCGGTGCCGACCACGTCGACCGCATTCGGCGGCGCGGCGACGCGCAGCATCTTGGCGCGCATGACTGACACCGCGCCGGTAATTTCATCGACCGTCTCACCGCGCACGCGCAGCGCCATGAGCAGCGCGCCCATCTGCGAGGGGGTGGCTTCGCCCGACATCATTTGCTCGAACGCGCCGGCGGCCTCCTCGCGGGCAAGCGTCGCGCCGGTCGCGACCTTGGCGATCAATCCCTTGAATGTGTCGGTCACGATCGGGTTCTCAATTCGTGTCTGTGCTGCTTCGCCGGAATGGTCGGGCCAGCGCTCCTCCGCCCGGTCGATTCGTTCCAGGACGCAGCGATGTCGAGAAAGTTCTTCAGCATCAGATGGCCGTGCTCCGACGCGATGCTCTCGGGGTGGAATTGCACGCCATGTACCGGCAGCCGCCGATGCGACAAGCCCATGATCAGCCCGTCCTCGGTATCGGCCGTGACGGTAAGATCGTCGGGCAGGCTCGGCCGCTCCACGACCAAAGAATGATAGCGGGTCGCCCGGAAGGAGGCATTGATGCCCCGGAAGATACCGGCACCGCCATGCCGGATGGTCGACAGCTTGCCATGAACCGGGGTTGGCGCGCGCACCACCTTGCCGCCGAAAGCATCCCCGATCGCCTGATGCCCGAGGCAGACACCCAGGATGGGAATGCTGCTGGATGCTTCGCCGATAAGGTCGAGGCAAATCCCGGCCTCTTTGGGCGTGCAGGGGCCGGGCGAGAGGACGATCGCGTCCGGATCGGCCGCCATCACGGCGCTAACCGTCGCCTTGTCGTTGCGGTGCACGCGCACGGCCGCACCCAGGTCGCCCAAATAGTGGACCAGGTTGAAGGTGAAGCTGTCGTAGTTGTCGATCAGAACGATCATGGGCCCGGCAAATCACTCTACTGCCGGGCTCTTAGCGCAAATCCAGCCGCGATTAAACCGCCGTCCGCCCGTAGCGTCCGGGACTTACTGCGCCGGCTTGCCCTTGACCTTTGCAGCCGCTGCCTCGTCATGGGAAATAAGCCGTACATCGCGGGCATGCCCGAAGGGGTTGCGCGCATCCCGCAGGCAGGAAGCTTCGAAATACGGCCAGGCATTGCCCGAACAGGCGCGCGCCAGCGGCCTCGCATCGGCCCGGTCCGCCTTTGCGCCCGGCACCGAGCCGCGCGCTTCGACCTCGGCCGAAAGGCTCAAGGCGACGAAAAACGAACCTGCGAACATGGCCGATGCAAAGACGGCGTATATCGCCTTGCGCATGACACCTGATCCCTGCTTCGCGCCCGCATCTGACGTGGGGTCGCGGCGAAGCTTGCGCTTTATCGTGCTTAACGGCGCCTCGCTCTTTGATGCGCGTCACATTTTTCGACAACAGCCCGGAATTGTCCGAAGGTTCCGGCAAGGCGCGGAAAGCGCTGCGAAATCGGCCTTTTCGTCATTGACAGAGTATGGGGATATGGCCTGGGCGCGCCAGCGAACCGCCTTGCGATTGGGCGGGTCGCGGGCTAGACCCGCGCTATGCCGCATACTGCGCTCTTTGCCGGGTCGTTCGACCCGATTACCAACGGTCATCTCGATGTGGTGCGGAGCGCCGTCAGGCTCGCCGACCGGCTTGTCCTGGCTGTCGGCGTCCATCCCGGCAAGACGCCGCTCTTTTCGGCCGAGGAGCGGCTCCGTATGCTGGAGGAGATTTGCCGCCCACTCGGCCAAAGCGCCGGCTGCGAGATCACCTGCACCACATTCGCCGACCTCGTCGTCTCGGCGGCACAGCGCGCCGGCGCGACCATTCTGATCCGGGGGCTGCGCGATGCCGGCGACTTCGACTACGAGATGCAGATGGCCGGCATGAATGCGGTCATGGCGCCGGGCGTCCAGACCGTACTCCTGCCGGCTTCTCCGGAAGTCCGCCCGATCACAGCCACCCTGGTGCGGCAAATTGCCAGCATGGGCGGCGACATTTCCGCTTTCGTGCCGCCGCAAGTGGCTGTGCGCCTGAAGAAGAAATTCGCAAAAGTCTGAACGCTCAAGCCTGAACGTTGCTCCGGGAGAACACATGATCCGCATAGCCAGCCTACTGCTCGCGCTGACCGTTGCTGCGCCGGCCTACAGCCAGAGTCTCGGCAATCCGGCGGCCCTGAAGGAACAAGCGCCGCCGGTCTATAAGGTCGAGTTCGACACCAGCAAGGGCCCGTTCGTGGTCGAGGTGCATCGCGACTGGGCGCCCAACGGCGCCGACCGCTTCTACAACCTCGTCAAGAACGGCTTTTACGACAACACGCGCTTCTTCCGGGTCATCGAAGGCTTCATGGCGCAATTCGGCGTCAACGGCGATCCAAAGGTCTCCGCCGTCTGGCGCGAATCCCGCATCAAGGACGATCCGGTGAAGGTCAGCAACAAGCGCACATTCGTGACCTTTGCCACTGCCGGCCCGAACACGCGCACGACCCAAATTTTCATCAGTTACGGCGACAATAGTAACCTCGACAGTCAGGGCTTTTCGCCCTTCGGCCAAGTTGTGTCGGGCATGAAGGTCGTGGACTCGCTATATAGCGGCTATGGCGAAGGCGCCCCGGGTGGGCGCGGCCCCAATCAGACCCGCGTCCAGTCTGAAGGAAACGCTTATCTTGCCAGCTCATTTCCCAATCTGGACTATGTCAAGAAGGCGACCATCGTGCCGTAGCAAACGGCGCAGCAGCCGGATTTAAAGCCCGGCGGCAGCCGATAAGTCAGCAGCGGAAGGATTTCATAGTGTCAGCTTCAAAACAGAGTTCCTCGTTACCGCCGGGCACCGATCTGGAGAACGCGCTGGTTATCGAGACTACCCGCGGCAACGTCGTCGTTGCGCTGCGCACCGACGTCGCTCCCGGGCACGCGGAGCGGATGAAGCTCTTGGCGCGCGAACACTTCTACGATGACGTGCCGTTCCATCGTGTGATCGATGGCTTCATGGCGCAGACCGGCGATGGCCAACACGGCAACGGCACCGGCGGCTCGAAACATCCGGATCTGAAGGCCGAATTCTCGGACGTGCCGTACAAGCGCGGCACCGTGGGCATGGCGCGCACCAGCAATCCCAATTCAGCCAACAGCCAGTTTTTCATCATGTTCGAGGAGGGATCGTTCCTCAACGGCCAGTACACGGTGATCGGTGAGGTGGTCCAAGGGATGGACGTGGTGGACAAACTCAAGCGCGGTGAGCCGCCGTCCGATCCCGATCGCATGGTGCGCGTTCAGGTCGCCGCCGACGTTGAAGAGTGAGGATCAATGCGCCGGCTTGCGACCCTGATCGGCGGCGCTCTCTTCGTGGCTCTTGGCGCCGCTGACCCGGCGCGCGCGCAGCTGACTTATCCGCCGTCACCTTGCAACGTGCTCAGCGCCGAGCCTTGCCATCCCGCGGTGTGCAGCGATTTTCGTCACGGTCGCTGCCAGACTTTGCGGATGAGGGTCGCCGCTTCCGAGGAGATTGCCAAGGATAAGCAGCTCAAGGACCGCCGCGACGAAGGGCAATTGGTCAATACCATACACGACATGTTCGAAGCGCTGCGCGTCTGCTGGCTGCCGCCGCCGCCGGACAAGTCGCGGCCGGGCATGGAATACACGATCCTGTTTGCCTTCAAGAGCAACGGCGAACTGATGGCGCCCGCGCGCGTGACCTACGCCACCCACGGCGTGCCCGATGAAGTGCGCAACGTTTATCACGAGGCCGTGGAAGCGGCGTTTAGGCGCTGCACGCCGATGCATTTCTCGACCGGCATGGCTGGCGCCATCGCTGGGCGTCCGCTCGTCATTCGCTTCTTCGACGATCGCATCATGACCGAGCATTTCAAACAGAACGGCGACCCCGGCAAATAATCGAAGCCTTCGCTCCTTCCCAAGCGAAAGCGGGAAATCCAAATAAGAGCGGATGCGTCCAGTTTGGCCGGTCATGCTCTGAGTCTAAGCCCGCCGCGATCTATCTGTGATGCGACAAGGGCGGGGGAAGCGAGACCGAAATCGTCTTGCCGAAGCATGCGCACGGATCTGTTTGATTTCGCCCTGCCGGAGGATCGCATTGCGTTGCGGCCCGCGTCGCCGCGTGACGTCGCGCGGCTCCTGGTCGTCCATAGCGGCGCGCCCGCGCAACTTGAGGACCGCTTGGTCCGCGATCTGCCGGAATTGCTGCGCGCCGGCGATGCGATGGTGGTCAACGACACCAAAGTCATTCCGGCGTTCTTGCATGGCCGCCGTATCGGCCGCGGCGAATACGAGCCGGGCATATCCGCAAACCTGATCAAACGGCTCGACGGCTCGCGCTGGCGCGCCTTGGCCAAGCCGGCGCGCCGCCTCGAGGCGGGCGATGTCGTTCGTTTCGGCAGCGAAGGCCGGGTCTGCTTTCTCGATCAGCTCGACGCAACGGTTGAAGCTAAAGGGGAGGGCGGCGAAATCACGCTTGCGTTTGCGTTTCACGGCGCGGCTCTCGATCAGGCGCTGGCCGAGCGGGGCGATGTTCCGTTGCCGCCCTATATCGCCGGCCGCCGTGCCGCCGACGAGCAGGATCGCAGCGACTATCAGACAATTTTCGCGCGCGAAGAGGGCTCGGCCGCAGCCCCGACGGCCGGTCTCCATTTCACCGAAGCGATCGTGCAAGCGCTCGCCGCGCGCGGCGTTGTGCTGCACAAGGTCACGCTGCACGTTGGCGCCGGGACTTTCCTGCCGGTGAAAGCCGACGATACCTCCGGCCATCGCATGCAACCGGAATGGGGCAGCGTCAGCGCCGAAACGGCCGCCGCGCTCAATGCCGCGCGCCGCGCCGGCGGGCGGATCGTGACGGTCGGCTCGACCGCGTTACGGCTTCTCGAAAGCGCCGCGGCCGAGGATGGGTCGGTTTCCGCATTTTCCGGCGAAACCGCCCTGTTCATCACGCCCGGCTATCGCTTTCGCGCCGCCGACGTGATGCTGACGAATTTTCATCTGCCACGCTCGACCTTGTTCATGCTGGTGTGCGCTTTTTGTGGACTTGAGACGATGCAGCGTGCTTATGCGCATGCGATCGAAACCGGCTATCGGTTTTATTCCTATGGCGACGCCTGCCTTTTATTTCGTGCATCCTAGGAAGCATGTCTGAATCATTTTCATTCCGCCTTGCCGCCACAGACGGCGCCGCACGCACCGGCGCGATCATCACCGCGCATGGCGTGGTGCATACGCCGGCCTTCATGCCGGTCGGCACGCAGGCCTCGATCAAGGGCGTGCATCACGATGACGTGCGCGTCTCGGGCGCCGAGATTTTGCTGGGCAACACCTATCATCTGATGCTGCGCCCTTCGGCAGAGCGCATCGCCGCGCTTGGCGGGCTGCATGCGTTCATGCGTTGGCCGCACCCGATCCTGACCGATTCCGGCGGCTTTCAGGTGATGTCGCTCGCGCCGCTGCGGAAAATTACTGAGGACGGCGTCACCTTCCGCTCGCATATCGACGGCGCGCTGGTCGAATTGTCGCCCGAGCGCGCCGTTGAAGTGCAAGATCTGCTCGGCTCCGACATCGTCATGCAGCTCGACGAATGCGTGCGGCTTCCCGCCGAGCGCGGCGATATCGAGCGCGCTATGAAGCTGTCGCTGCGCTGGGCCGAGCGCTGCAAGCGCGCCTTTGAGGGCGCGGCGCCCGGCCGCGCTCTATTCGGCATCGTGCAAGGCGGCGACGATCCGGCGCTACGTTTGGAGAGCGCGCGCACGCTGGTCGATATCGGTTTCCCCGGCTACGCCATCGGCGGCCTTGCGGTTGGCGAGCCCCAGGACGTGATGCTGAAAATCGTTTCCGAAACGACGCCGGCGCTCCCGGCCGACCAGCCGCGTTATCTGATGGGAGTCGGCACGCCGGACGATCTTCTGCAGTCGATCGCGCGCGGCGTCGATATGTTCGACTGCGTGATGCCGACGCGCAACGGCCGCCATGGACTCGCCTTTACGCGCTTCGGGCCGATCAACATCAAGAATGCGCATCACGCCGACGATCCGCGCCCGCTCGATCCGGAAAGCCGCTGTCCCGCGGCGCGCGATTTCTCCCGCGCCTATTTGCATCATCTGTTCCGCAGCGGCGAGGCGCTCGGCGGCACGCTCCTTTCAATCGTCAATCTTTTCTACTATCAGGACCTGATGGCGGGAGCGCGCGCCGCCGTCGCCGCCGGCCGCTTTGCCGATTTTGCCGCCGAGACCAAAGACCAATGGGCCACCAAAAGTAACCGGCTCACGCATTGACGGTCACCGCGCCCATGTGCCGGGCATCGTTACCCGATGCATGTTCCGCCAAAAGAACCCGTTCCACCAAAAAAGAACCCGCCGGTCGCAAAAACATGCGGGACCGGCGGGTCACTTCACTTTCGCGCTTTCCACTAACGCAACATGCGGGCGCGACTACGCGTACAGTACAAGTGGGCTACCTCTTAACGCGCGGCGGCCCTTCACGGTTCCGCGCGGATGCGGAACCGCGCGGCGGACGCGACGCAACTCCCACAACAATACTACGCTACTGACAAAGCCGTAGGGCACGACGGAGACAGACGCGGAACCGACTGACACCATTCGGCCCATAGCCCTGCAGGGCTAACGCGGCCACAAGGGGATCGAGGTCACAAATTCATGCGAACATTCGTCACACGCCCAGGCGTGCCGGATGCGACCTCTGAGATTGAATGCGGATTCTTCGGCGATCAGCAGAATGCTGCCGCAGCGGGGACATTTGGGTCGGCGAAAATCGTGCGTGACGGGTTTCGGGGCACCGCAAGCGTATTGGACGGTCATCGTCGATCCTCCGCGACGCTCCCACAGACACCCCATCTCCCCGATGCTAGGTATGATGCGTGACCTCTGTGGCGTTGCCACGACGCGAATATGAAACTCTCGTGGCCCGCGGGAGCGAATTTCGGCCGATATAACAATGGCGGCGGCCGCATTTGCATAAAACTGCGGTCAGCGCAGGGATTTAGTTCCACGTGGAAGTCCACAGACGGGACAATTTCGCGCGGATTGACGACAGATCGTCCCGCGCCGGCTGCGTCAATTGTGCGATGGGCCGGGCATGGTCGCATCGCTGCGCTGCAGCACGGCGCACCAAGTCACCATCGAAGAGCCGGTGCCGGAGGTTCACTCTGCCGCCTGTGCGCCTGTGCCAGAACGTGCTGCTGAAAGCGCGGCATGACCTCCTCGGCCATGAGCTGCATCGACTGGCGTTCCCACGCTTCGTTCGGTCCGAGCCAGTCGACGCCGGTCATGAGCAGCGTGCCAAAAGGCCCGACCTCTTCGCGGAACGCCACGAGCTTGTCGAGCATGGTCTTGGTCGAGCCGTAGAGGGTGCAGCCATTGATGATCGCCTCGACGGTCGCTTCTTCGTCGGACATGTCCGGCCGCGGCTTCATGATAGCCAATTGGCCGACACCGTGAAGCACCGTGCGCACGTAATCAAACAAATAGTGGTTCGAGGCGCGCTCGCCGAACACGCGGTCGTAAGCTTCCGCGTCGGTCGGCGCGACCATGAGATTGCGCGCGACACGCCAGTTGTCACCCGAGGCCCGCTTGCCGGCTTCCGCGCATGCTTTGCTGTAGATCGCCCAGTGCGAAGCCACCGAATAAGTCGGCGTGATGTTCGCCGAGATGATGCCGCAATCGTTGAGCGCTGCGGTGCGCGCGCTCGACGAATGCGGGCTCGCGAGCGAAATGGAAATCGGCGGGCCGCCTTTCTGATAAGGCTTGGGCATGTAGCCGATGCCAAGCTCGGGAATGAAATTCTTCAGCCGCACATTCCAGAATTCGCCGGCGATGTCGTAGGGCGGGTCCTGCGACCAGATTTGCCGCATGATGCGGATCGCCTCGACGACCTTGCGATTGCGGATCGCGTGGTCGGTCTGTCCGAACAGTTCGAAATCCGAAAACAGCCCGCCGGGCCCGACGCCGAGCATGAAACGGCCGCGGCTCATATGATCGAACTGCGCGGCTTCCGCCGCGACCACGATCGGATCGTGGTTGGGAATGCAGACGACGCCGGTGCCGAAGCGCAGATTGTCGGTGCACGGCAGAAGGGAGGCCATGAACATCATGGGGGAGGGGATCGGCTCGCTGGTCGCGGAAAAATGCTCGCCCAGCCACAACTCGGTAAAGCCGAGCTTGTCGGCGAGCAGCGATTTTTCCGTGTCCTCGGCGAGTGTTTCGGTAAACGACCGGGCCGGCGGATGCACCGGCATCATGAAAAATCCGAGCCGCATAGTCCCCCCAATGTGCCGCCGCCGCGGTCGATCTTGAGCGACAGCCGCACCGCCGCTTCTTGATTCCATTGTGACCCTGGCGCAATCTGGCGTCAAAGGGAGGAATTTTGACATGAGCATTGCCGAATTGCGGCCGGCCGCCGCGCCGGGCAGCGTCCCGACAGCCGAAGAACTGGTTGGCCGCGCCCGTAAGCTCGCGCCCAAATTGCGCGAGCGCGCGCTCAAGGCCGAGCGCGACCGTCAGATTCCGCTGGAGTCCGTCGAGGAATATATCGACGCCGGGCTCATTCACACGCTGCGGCCCAAGCGCTGGGGCGGCTACGAGCACGACCACGAAGTCGCTTTCGACATCGCCATCGAGCTTGGCAAATCGACCTGCGGATCCTCCGCCTGGTGCCTGAACTATCTGGCCGATCACGCCTGCATGCTGGCGCTGTTTCCGGAAGAAGCGCAGCACGACGTTTGGAGCGAAAACAAAGCCGCCTGCATCGCCACATCGGCGGCGCCCACTGGCACCGTGACCGTCGTGCCGGGCGGCTACCGTCTCGACGGCCGCTGGTCCTGGTGCTCAGGCTTGCGGCACTCGCAGTGGATCATGATCGGCGGCTTGGCGTTCCGTCCCGGCGAAGATCATCCCGACATGCGGCTTTACATCGTCCCGGTCTCGCAGCTGAAAACCGACGACACCTGGTACTGCGCCGGTTTGCGTGCTTCCGGCTCGATCACCTGCATCGCCGACAATGTGTTCGTCCCCGAGCACCGCAGCGTTTCGTTTCAGAACCTGCGCGATGCGTCTTCGCCCGGCTCGAAGGTCAATCCCAATCCGATCTACCGCACGCCCTTCATCGCCGTGCATTCTTATGCGCTGCTCGGGCCCGCGCTTGGGCTTGCCCGCGGCGGCTACGCCGATTTCGTGCAATGGACGCGCGAGCGCTATCTGACCTACACGCAGCTCAACATCGCCCAACACGTGCCGGTGCAGCTCAAGGTCGCCGAGATCGCGGCGCAGATCGATGCCGCCGAGCTCCTGGCGCGGCGGGCGCTCGCCACCGCGCGCAAGGATTATGCCGGCATGACCATGGAGACGCGCACGCTGCTGCGGCGCGATTTCACCTTCGCCATGCGGATGCTGCGCGACGCCATGGACTCGCTGATCAAAATCAGCGGCTCAAGCGGGCTGATGGACAACAACACGGCGCAGCGCTGCTGGCGCGACGTTCATGCCATCTCCTCGCACGTGGTGATGAACTGGGACGTACCGGCGGAGAATTTCGGCCGCGCCGAATTCGGGCTCGCGCTCAATCCGTCCTATCCGATGTTCTAGCGCATCGTTTCGGCAGCCAACGCAACTGCCGATCGGTCTCAGATCGTGTCTGCTTTAGGCATCCGGGCGGCGCACATGTGTTTTGGCCGCAAGCAACAGCCTATGGGCGGGCTCGCGACCCAAGAACTTTGCGGACAATCGCTTTGAGATGATCGCCGGGAGGAAACAAGGTGAGGCGGAGCCTCGATCGCATTCTCACCACCCACGTCGGCAGTTTGCCGCGGCCCAATGATCTGGTGGAGCTCTATCGGAACGACGCGCCCGAAAGCCAACTCTTGCCGCGCTTGCGATCGGCGATCGCCGACGTGGTGCGGGCGCAATCCGGCTCCGGCATCGACATCGTCAATGACGGCGAGTTCGGTAAAGCGATGCGCCGTTCGGTCGATTTCGGCGCCTGGTGGTCTTACGTCTACGACCGGCTCGCCGGCTTCGAGCTGAGAGAGGAAGCCGCCAAGAAGGGCCGCGCCGCTTGGACGTTCGGCAGCAAGGAGCGCAAGGAGTTCGCCGAGTTTTACGCCGAGGAAGCAAGCGCCGGCCAGGGCGGAGCCGTTGCCGCCCAAGGGGTGCAAGGGGCGACCAGCAGCGCGCGGATGTACGGGCTGACCTGCGCCGCGCCGGTGAAATATACCGGGCAGGCCGTTGTCCAGCACGACATCGAAAACTTGAAAGCCGCGCTCGGCGGAGCCGATGTGGAGGAGGCATTCATGACTGCGGTGTCACCGGCGACGCTGC
>Ga0210408_10004470_pt1 | contig 12464 bp, 10 predicted proteins | sample IncBWH4MmetaG_FD_155471 | JGI IMG/M metagenome (GOLD analysis project Ga0210408, IMG submission 155471) | Forest soil microbial communities from Barre Woods Harvard Forest LTER site, Petersham, Massachusetts, United States - Inc-BW-H-4-M | ecosystem: Environmental > Terrestrial > Soil >...
TTGACGTTTGTCTCTACGGGGAAAGGTGTGACTAAGGGCGATGAGGACGTATGTAGCCAAGGGAGAAGAGGCCGAGGCGTTGAAAGAAGGCGCGAACTGGTTTGTGGTCGATGCCACGGACCAAGTGCTGGGCCGGCTGGCCACTAAAGTGGCGCGAATGTTGATCGGCAAGGATAAGCCAAGTTTTACGCCGTACCTGGATTCGGGCGATCACGTTGTAGTGATCAATGCCGACAAGGTGCGCATGACCGGAAACAAGGTCGAGCAGAAGATTTATTACTCGCACAGCGGGTATCCGGGTGGATTGAAGGAAGTTCCGGCGAAGCGTTTGCGCGCCACCAAGTCGGATTGGATGATTCGCGAAGCGGTTCTCGGGATGCTGCCGAAGAACAAGCTGCGTGCGCGGCGTGCGAAGAAGCTGCGGATTTATCGTGACGCGACGGGATTGGCGCGGCACGCCGGGCAAAAGCCGCAGGCTGTCGCGCTGTAGGGATTGTTTAAGAGCACAGCCTAAAGGCCGTGCTACTGAGATTCGGGGATTGTTGTTCTGGTGGGTTAGCAGCCTGCAGTATTCCAGTCTCCAGGTTTGGCGCCCCTTCGCGCTGTTCTTAGTGCTCAGGGTAAGGTAGTACGCCAAGTGTTTTTCCGCACGTTGCGGTGCCTTCCTTCGTCGAGTAGGCTACCCCGCCTAGGCGGGCAGACCCTCCATGGCGGGCAAGCCGAGGCGTGAAGTTTGCAGGTTCCGTTTTTTACCGGAACTGTTTGTAATTGAGGAGGATTCGTTGAGTTCCACGGGTACGCCCATAGCGGGCACAAACTGGTTTCTGGGTACCGGCCGCCGCAAGGAATCGATCGCGCGCGTATTTTTGCGCGCCGGCTCGGGCAAGTTCACGATAAACAAGCGCACGGTCGAACAATACTTTCCGAATTTCGCTTGGAAGCACGACGCCACCGAGCCGCTGAAGTTCACCAGCCTGACGGACCAGGTGGATGTGGTGGTGACCGCGAATGGCGGCGGGGTTGGCGGGCAAGCCGGCGCGGTGCGCATGGGATTGTCGCGCGCGATTGCGAAGTTCAATCCGGAGCTGCGGCCCTCGCTGCGCACGAACGGTTTTCTGACGCGCGACTCCCGTATGAAGGAGCGCAAGAAGTACGGGCAGAAGGGCGCGCGCAAGCGCTTCCAGTTCACGAAGCGTTAGTTTTTTGACGCCTGGCGGGCGTCGACGAACTCCGCCCCGGTTTACCGGGACGAGATCATGGCCGGCAAGCTGCCGGCAAGAAGGCTGCTCTCCAGCGTATCGAGGTTATGTCGATGCGCCGCCGCAAGCAGCAATCCTTAAAGGAGGAAACTTGGCAGTTGAAATTACGATGAAGGAGCTGCTGGAGGCCGGAGTTCACTTTGGCCACCAGACGCGCCGCTGGAACCCCAAGATGAAGGAATACATTTTCGGGGAACGCAACGGCATTCACATTATCGATCTTCAGAAGACCCTCAAGATGTTCCGCGAAGCGAGTAAATTCGTGAGCGAAATCTCGTCGCACGGCAGAACGGTTTTATTTGTGGGCACCAAGCGGCAGGCGCAGGAAGCCGTGGCGGAAGAAGCCAAGAAGTGCGGCGCATTCTTTGTGAACCACCGCTGGCTGGGCGGCACGCTGACCAACTGGTCGACCCTGCAAAAATCCATCAAGCGGCTGAAGCTGCTGAAAGCCATGAACGAAGATGGCCGCATGGCCGAGCTTTCCAAGAAGGAAAGAGCACGGCTGGACCGCGAAATGAAGCACCTGTTTCAAAATCTCGAGGGCATCGAGAACATGGCGCAGCTTCCCGACGCGATGTTCGTGATCGACTCGAACGCGGAAGAGATTGCGGTGAAGGAAGCGCGGCGCATGGGCGTGCCGGTGGTTTCCGTGGTGGACACCAATTGCGACCCCGACGTGGTGGACTGGATCATTCCGGGGAACGACGACGCGCTGCGCGCGATTCGTCTGTTTACGTCGAAGATTTCGGAATCGGTGCTGGAAGGACACAATCTGTACCAGCAATCGCAAGTGGCGGACCAGAAGGCCGCGGCGGATCAGGCGCTTGTGGAAGGTGTCGAATACGTGGACACCAGCGCGTACGAGCAGTACGAGAAGCAGGAAGGCGATTTTGTAGAAGGCGAAGTGCCGGCGGAAGCGCCGGAGGCCGCGGAGACAACCGTCCCGCCGGACGAGGAATCCCGGTAAGCAAACTGCGCTGGCACAGGATTTCATAAGGCCCGGCGCTCAAGTGCAACCTTGGCGCCGGGCCGCTTTGCAGGTAGTGGCATCGAACGGCGCTACCAAGCGAAGCGACCGAGCGCCACAGAGAGATCCGGATAAAGAAAGAAAAAGGATGACTACACAACCATCAGCTATGCAAATCCCAGCACATCTTGTGAAGGAATTGCGCGAGCGCACCGGCGCGGGCTTCAGCGATTGCCGAGCGGCGCTGGTGGAAGCGGCTGGCGACGTCGAGAAAGCCATCAACATCTTGCGCAAGAAGGGTCAGGCGGCGGCCATGAAGAAGGCGCAACGCGAGGCCACAGAAGGGCTGGTGGGGCACTACATTCACGCGGGCGGAAAAATCGGCGTGATTGTTGAGGTGAACTGCGAGTCTGACTTCGTGGCGCGCACTTCCGCGTTTCAGCAGCTCTGTCACGATATCGCCATGCACATTGCGGCGCTCGATCCGCGCTATTTGCGGCGCGAGGAAGTCACTTCGGAGATGCTGGAGAAGGAGCGCGACATCTATCGCGAACAGGCGCGCGCGACGGGAAAATCCGAGCAGGTGGTGGAGAAGATCGTCGCCGGGAAGATGGAAAAGTTCTACGAGGAGAATTGCCTCTACGAACAGCACTACATCCGGGACGAGTCCGTCACCATCAAGGAAATGATCACGCAGGCCATCGCCAATTTGGGCGAGAACATTGCGGTGCGGCGCTTCGTGCGGTTTAAAGTGGGCGAAATAAGCGGGGCCACGGGCTCGACGGTGGAAACGGCGCCGGCTTAATCCATTCTTTCTAATTAGCGAAGAGCGTCCTGAGATTAGGACGCTCTTTTTTTGGAGTGCGGCACGCATTGCCGCTGCTTGTGCGGCGGCTGGCATTGTTTGTTACAATTCCGACGGATTTTCGAGCGCGTACCGGAGAATCATGGCGAAAACGACAGCCGCGAAGCGGGTCCTGGGCAAAGCTGCGAAGAAAGGCGAGTTGGTCTATAACCGCATTGTGCTGAAGCTGTCCGGCGAGTCGTTTCAGGGACCGCAGGGATTCGGGATTCACGGCGAGACCATTCAGGCCATCGCGCGCGAACTGAAAGAAGTGCACGCGCTCGGCGTGCAGATTGCCATCATGGTCGGCGGCGGAAACATTTTTCGCGGCGCGCGGCAGAAGGGATTTGAAATTGATCGCGCCACCGGCGACTACATGGGCATGCTGGCGACGGTGATCAATGCGCTGGCCTTGCAGGATGCGCTGGAGAAGGACGGCGTGTTCACGCGCGTGCTGAGCGCCATCGAGATGAAGCAGGTGGCCGAGCCGTTTATCCGCCGGCGTGCCACGCGGCACCTGGAGAAGGGCCGCATCGTGATTTTCGCCGCGGGTACCGGCAATCCTTATTTTTCAACCGACACCGCGGCTGCGCTGCGTGCCATGGAAATGAAGGCCGACGTGATTCTGAAAGCCACGCGCGTGGATGGCATTTACGACGCCGATCCCGAGCAGGTGGCGGACGCAAAATTCTTTCAACGGATTACGTATCGCGACGTGCTGCACCAGGGGCTGAAGGTGATGGACTCGACGGCGATTTCGCTGTGCATGGACAACGGCATGCCCATCGTGGTGTTCAACATGAACACGCACGGGAACATCAAACGCGTGGTGATGGGCGAGCGTGTGGGCTCTACGGTCACCCCGGCGTGAGCAAGCGGTGCTGCTTCTGAGGATGAGGGATATGACGACGATTGCAACAACCAGGGATGCGATGGCCGCGGCGAAAACCCGCATGGAAAAGGCCGTGGACGATTTTCGCAAGGATTTGGCGACGCTGCGCACCGGGCGGGCGAATGCTTCGCTGCTCGATAGCATTCGCGTGGATTATCACGGCACGCCCATGCCGGTGAACCAGCTTGGCACGGTGACCGTGCCGGACGCGACGATGATCGTGGTTTCGCCGTGGGATCCAACTGCTGTGCCGCTGATCGACAAGGCCATTCGCACCTCTGACCTGGGACTGAATCCGACCAACGACGGCAAAGTGGTGCGCGTGCCGATTCCTTCGCTGACCGAAGACCGGCGCAAGGACATTGTGAAGCAGCTGCACAAAGTCCTGGAGAATCACCGCACCGCGGTGCGCAACATTCGGCGAGACTTGAAAGAAGCCATCGAGAAACTGGAAAAAGATAAGAAGATCAGCGAAGACGAGAAGAAGCGCGCGCTGGACGAGCTGGAAAAGCTATCGCACGCGGAGACCAAGAAAATCGAGGATCTGAGCGCGACAAAAGAAAAAGAAATAATGTCCATCAAGTAGCGCCGCAACTCCAAAAATCCCCGACACCGATCGCCCTGCCGGACCTAATTTGTGTCTTCTGTTGTTAGCGGCTTACCGCGGCCCTGATTTAGTGTTTCTTTGGATCGGACGCCGCCGAAGCCGCCTGTTTGGACGAGTCGGCCCCTGCTCGCTCCAACGTGAACTCCTGAGCCTCATCGCTCTGTACTGCGCGGACAAAGGCGTTGTAATCGGCGGCGCGGTCGGTGGGAATTTGGCGCAGCAAGAAATTCAGATGGCGCGAGGCGGTGATTGAGCCGCCGCTCGCTTGATATCTAGACGCGAAGGTCGCGTAGTCGCGCTCGACGGACGTTCCAGTGGGCGTGCGAACGGCAGTTCCCTCCGGAAGATGCAAGGTCAAGTGAGTCTCCACATCCAGAGGTGTGCCCAGATCGATCGTTGAACTGGCCGTGCCCGAAGCGGCTTTGCCCGGCGGGTCGGGCAATCCAACCTGCGGCAGCAGCGCCGGAACGCGCACCGGCTTCTTGGACCAATCGACAAATTTGGGCTGGGTGATTTCGTACTCCACGATAAACGGCTTTCTTGTCGAGTAAGGATCCGAAGCAGTCACGTTTGTGATCTTGCCCCTGAAACCGTCGGACAACGCTAGTAGTTGCGCGACTTCGCTCCATTTTTCCCGTGGCGACTGATGAAACGCGAGACGGAGCAGAAGTTCGTTTTGGCCTCGCATGCTATACGCAACGTTGGATTTCAGTGTGCCATCAAGCCCTATTACCGCGCTGATTGTAACGCGTTGAGCTGAAGGGAAGGGCGGGTCAGTGTTTAGCTTTTCCCACTCGTGCCCGGTCGAGCTTAGGTAGATAAAACCCCGGTTCAGGACGAAGACGCACTTGCCTACGTTAGCGGGAATGACGCCAAATGGCGCCACCTCTAAACTTGGATCGGTCCAGGCGAAGTAGCCCTTCTCATTACCCGAGCGCGCCAACAAATGCGTGAAAACTGTGGGTCGTGGTACACCTCTCTCATCGCAGTAACCCGTGAGACCCGCTTCCGTACCGAGGCTCGCCGCTGTGGCTAATGCAGTGAAAAGGGCAAACTTGTCTTCTTGGCTGCCATAGCCTGAGGCAAGGATTTCTCTAGCAGGCCTCGCGACGAACCCGGTAGCTCCCAGAGGGAGGTCAATCGTAGTGATCTTCTTGGAGACAAAATCGTATAGCGCCTCAACGCGGCCACGGGTGGTACGAGCAGCCTTGGTCAGTTCGGATGCTTTCGCGGCAATTTCGGCCTCTATCTTTTCACTTCTTCGGGATGATTCATCCATCCATTCTTCAAGGGTTCGTGTTTTCTCCGAAAGTTTAGAGCTGCGATCAAGAACTACATCAAGGTGCAATGAAAGCGTGAGCCAATCGATGGTCGAGAGCGCTACGTCAGGTTCAGCGTTCGACGATTTTCTCGAGTTTGTTGATAGTGCTGCACGTAGAACGGCAGGGGCGATATCCCAGTGGTAGGCCGCGCGTGCGGAATCACCTTCTCCTGACTTAACGGCCGAAGCGGCGGAAGCGATGGAATCCATGACGATGCTCGGCTTGCGTGAAGCCGGTAGATCAAGATCGAAGATTTCGTGTTGGACGACGCCGGAGCGGTCGAAAGCGTGGTCGAGCCAGAAGTCGGGGGCGAGCGGGTGATTCGACGTTGTGGTGACTACGCGATATTCGAGGACGTCGCTGGGGGTGAGGCCAAGGATGCGCACGGATTTGACGCGGACGTCTTGGTAGGCAGGTGCGTTCACCACGGCGGGATTGGGCTGGTCCGAGATAGCGCTGGGGAGAATGTCGACGGTGCCGCCGCCGGAGTGGGTGATGCGCACTAGCGGGAATTCGATTTGCTGGAACGACCGGTTGTAGTCGAAAGCTAGCCTGGCGAACTGGCGGGCGCCGAGTTCGTTGTTGATGTGTACGCGGGTGTGCACTTCCTTGCGGCTGTCGCCGTTCGCTTCAAAGCGCACGCGCGTTTCGAGCAACTCGATCTGGGCCGGGAGCTCCGGCGCCTTCTCGGATGCTTCGGGCGATTTTGGTGCTGACTTGGCCGCGGGCGGAGCGAGTTCCTGGCAGCGCGCTGGCAGCGCGCTGAGTGCGCAAAGCAAGATTAGCCCGCAGACCAATCGCGGTGACAAAAAGTCGGGAAGTCGCCTCACCTGTGCCTCGTTGGGAGTGTAGGTCGCGCTGAAAATCAGGTAAAGCGGCGATTCACGGGGTAGTTTCCGGAAAGAAACATCTCCGTGTCCGAGTTCGTTGCCCGCGGTGGTAAGCGTTTCTCTTTTCCGCGAGTCTCAGCGTCCTCTGCGTCTCTGCGTTAGCCCTTGAGTTTCTTTTCGTATCGCGTGCAACTGAAACCGAAACTAGTCGTGCGCGTCTGACGTGATAGTCTGGAGTGCGCCCATTGGCGCAGAGGAGTTGAGCTGATGCGTAAGTTGCTGGCGAGCGTCGGAATGTCGGTCCTGGGTTTGAGCCTGGCTTGCGCAGGGCTGGCGCGAGCCGACGAGCGCTTCAAAGGTCCCGAGGAAGATGGCACCAAGCCGGCGCTCACGAAAATTGCCGGCGAGGGCATGATGAACTCGCACGCCTTCCAATACCTGACGGAACTGAGCGACAACGTCGGCGCCCGCGTCACCGGCACTCCCGAGGCGCAGAAAGCGATCGACTGGGGCATCGCCAAGATGCGCGCCATCGGCTTGGAGAATGTGCACGCCGAAAAATGGCAGCTCTGGCGCGGCTGGAAGCGCGGCACCGCGGATGCCGAACTTCTTTCGCCGATGCGCCACAAGCTGCATGTGGACGCCATGGGATGGACCGGTTCGACCCCGGCAAGCGGTGTGGAAGGCGAAATCGTTCCCGTGAATTTGCTCGACCTCAAACAGGAGACGAAAGATCTCTCCCGGCTGAAAGGCAAGATCGCGCTGGTCGTCTCCAAGGGCACGCCGAAGAAAAGCTTGGACCTGATCTTCGCGGACTTCGGCGACTTTCTACGCGCCGCGCACAAGGCGAGGGCGCTGGCCGTCATCGGCGGGCAGGGTGGCTCGAAAGCCAGCGGAATGAATCTGACGCATACGGGTATCCTCGGATTCGACGCCGACTTCGCCATCCCGGTCGTTTCCATGACCGCCGAAGATCAAGGCCAGCTCGAACGTTACCTGGATGCCGGACTAAAGCCGCGCGCCAGATTGAATATTCAAAATACTTTCACCGATGGACCCGTGGAAAGCGCCAATGTAGTCGGCGAAATTCGCGGCCGCGAAAATCCCGATCAAGTCTTTGTCGTCGGCGCGCACCTTGACTCTTGGGATCTCTCCGAGGGAAGCACCGACAACGGCACGGGCTCCGCCAGCGTGCTGGGAGCCGCCGATGCGATTGTCCGCTCGGGAATGAAGCCGCGGCGCACGATTCGCTTCGTGCTGTTTACAGGAGAAGAGCAAGGCCTCGACGGCTCCTTCGCTTACATCAAGCAGCACCATGCCGAGCTCGCAAATCATCTCGGGGATTTGGTGCTCGACGAAGGCCAAGGCCCGGTCAGCGAATTCCAGTTGGGTGGCCGCGACGATCTTATCTCCAGCTTTCGACCATTTGCCACGGCGCTCGGCAATATTCGCGAGATGAAGGTCGACGAAAAAGTGGAATCCGGAACCGACACGCTGCCGTTTTCGATGGCCGGTCTTCCCGGCATCAACATGAACCAGGACTCACCGGACTACAGGTACACGCACCACTCTGCGGCCGATGCTCTCGAAGCTGTCAAACCAGACGTGCTCACGCAGAATGCGACCCTAATGGCTCTGACCGCCTTCTGGATTGCTGATCGTCCCGAGCGTTTTGCGACTCCATGGCCTGCCGAGCGCACTGCGAAAATGCTGCGCGCGCAGGGCCAATACGATTTCCTAAAGGCCTTCAACCTGTGGCCTTACGGCGATTTAGGCGCTGGCGAGAAGCCCAAGGAGGATTAAAGGCCTGAAAAAGACTCGCTTTTGACCGTAACTAACAGATTTCTAATGGTTTAGTCAAGCCAAAAGACAGCGCAGGGCAAGGTCGATGCCAAAGCGCCGTTTTCCACAGAGTTTTCTTGCCGCCTGTGGCGAACTGATTTGACAGAATGCGGTGTTTTCCTTATACTGCGTAGTTTGTCAGGGATAAGTTAGCCCTGTAGTTGTAGTTGGAAGGAATATCTTCGGTCCCGGAACATAGCAAGACGGAATGGGACAGAAGAGCGGCCGGAATGGGGCGCCAGCCCCGCAAAGCCGAGTAAGCCTCTCCGAATCGAAGCCGGAAGCGTATTTCTGCCTTCTGGAATGCGTACGGAGTTTCTTGCTGGGGGTTTTTCTCCGGATTCGCAGTAGACCTTTCAGCCTTGCTGTGCGCTCTCGCGCAGTTTTGTGTGCGCGCTATGCGGGAGCCGCGCCCTTCGCATCGCGTTTTTGCGATGCCTGGGGGACAAAAATTTCTGCGCGCGATGGGGTCGACCGCCGTACGGTCGCATAGAAGAGGAAAACTGTGCCGACGTTTTCGCAATTAGTACGCATGGGCCGCGAGAAGGTCCAGGTCAAAACGAAGTCGCCCGCGTTGATGGGCTGCCCGGAAAAGCGCGGCGTGTGCATTCGCGTGTACACGCAGACGCCGAAGAAACCGAACTCCGCGCTGCGCAAAGTCGCGCGTGTGCGCCTCACCAACTCCATAGAGGTGACCACATATATTCCCGGCGTCGGTCATAACTTGCAGGAGCACTCGATCGTGCTGGTGCGCGGCGGGCGCGTAAAGGACCTGCCCGGCGTGCGCTATCACATCGTGCGCGGAACTTTGGACGCCGCAGGCGTCGAGAATCGCAAGCAGGGGCGCTCGAAGTATGGAGCGAAGCGGCCCAAGGCTGCGCAGAAGTAAGAAGGAACGAAGCAAGGAAGTAGCGAAGGAAAGATTTAGGAGCGAGCGAGAAACATGCCACGCAAAGGAATCATCGCCCGGCGCGCACAAGCCACGGACCCGGTGTATGACAGCGACCTCGTCGAGAAGTTCATCTGCTCGATGATGTGGGAAGGCAAGAAGTCCACCGCGCAGCGCGTGTTTTACGGCGCCATGGACCAGGTCGCCAAGAAGAGCAACGACGACGCACTGAAGATTTTCAAGAAGGCCGTCGAGAACGTGAAGCCGGTGCTGGAAGTGAAAACGCGCCGCGTGGGCGGCGCGAACTACCAGGTTCCCGTGGAAGTGAACCCGTTCCGGCGGCAATCGCTGGCGATTCGATGGCTCTTGCAGTACTCGCGCGAACGCGCCGGCAAGACGATGGTCGACAAGCTCGCCGATGAGTTGATCGACGCGGCCAACGCGCGCGGCGGCGCCATCAAGAAGAAGGAAGACGTACATCGCATGGCCGAGGCCAACAAGGCTTTCGCGCATTATCGCTGGTAAGGCTTAGGAGATGAGGGATCAAGTGGCAGAAGCAGTAGCAAATCGGACGAGCGAAAAGAAGGCACAAGACGCCGTGGGACGCGTATTCAAACTCGAGGACACGCGCAATATCGGGATCATGGCGCACATCGACGCCGGCAAGACGACGTCGACCGAGCGCATCCTGTTCTATACGGGTGTGACTTACAAGATTGGCTCGGTGGACGAAGGCACCGCCACCATGGACTGGATGGAGCAGGAGCGCGAGCGCGGCATCACCATCACCAGCGCGGCGACCACAGCTTCGTGGGACCGCTTCGGCAAGAAATACCGTGTCAACATCATTGATACACCCGGCCACGTCGACTTTACCGTCGAAGTGGAGCGCTCGCTGCGGGTGCTAGACGGCGCGGTCTGCGTGTTCGACTCCGTAGCCGGCGTGCAGCCGCAATCGGAAACCGTGTGGCGCCAGGCGGATAAATACCGTGTGCCGCGCATTTGCTTTGTGAACAAGATGGACCGCATGGGCGCGGATTTCGATCATGTGATCCGCACCATCAAGCAGCGCCTGGGAGCGCGTCCGGTACCGCTGCAGTTTCCGCTCGGGCGCGAAGACAATTTCATCGGCATCATCGATTTCCTCGAGCAGAAAGTCGTGGTTTGGCTGGAGGAGGGGCTCGGCGCGAAGTTTGAAATCTTTGAAGTCGCAAAGCTGTGGGACAAAGCCTTCGTCGATTCCCGGCCGGACGTGGGCGCGGCGCTCAAGGGCGCGGCGATCGACAAGAAATTTTACGACGAACATCGCAATAAGGTCGTCGAGTACATCGCCGAGCACGACGATGAGTTGGTCGACAAATATCTAAATGGCGAGACGCTGACGCTCGAGGAAATGCGCAAATCCATTCGCAAATCGACGCTTGCGTTGAAGATCGTGCCGGTGCTGGCGGGCTCGGCGTTTAAGAACAAAGGCATTCAGCCGCTGCTTGACGCCGTCGTCGACTATCTGCCTTCCCCGGTGGATGTGCCGCCGGTGGAGGGTATTAATCCGGATAACGAGGAAACTGAATTGCGTCGTGCCCGCGATAACGAGCCGTTTGCGGCGCTGGCCTTCAAAATCATGTCCGACCCGTTTGTTGGCCACCTGACCTACATCCGCGTTTATTCCGGCGTCCTGAAATCCGGCAGTTATGTTTACAACCCGGCAAAGCGCACCCGCGAGCGCATCAGCCGCTTGCTGCAGATGCACGCCAACAAGCGCGAGGAAATTGAAGAAATCTACGCCGGCGATATCTGCGCCTGCGTGGGCCTGAAGAGCGTAAACACCGGCGACACCCTCTGCGACGAGCAGAAACCGATTATTCTCGAAACCATCGACTTCCCGGCGCCGGTCATTTCCGTGGCCATCGAGCCCAAGACCAAGGCCGACCAGGACAAGCTGGGCGTGGCCATGCAGCGGCTCGCGCAGGAAGATCCCACGTTCCGCGTGTCCACCGAACCCGATACCGGGCAAACACTGATCTCCGGCATGGGCGAGTTGCACCTGGAAATCATCGTCGACCGCATGCTGCGCGAATACAACGTGCAAGCCAATGTCGGGCGTCCGCAGGTGGCTTACCGCGAAACGATCCGCAAGAAAGCGGAAGCGGAAGGCAAGTACATCAAGCAGACCGGCGGGCGCGGCCAGTACGGGCACTGCGAAATTATTCTGCATCCGATGCCCAGCGCTACGCACGAAAACATGCACGAGATGTCCACTGATGAGCTGGATGCGCTGGCCAAGGAAATCGTCGGCGGTCCGGGCGGCAAGTGGCGTTTCGACAAGGACCATCGCTTCCTGTTCATCGACAAAATCGTTGGCGGCTCCATTCCGCGCGAATTTATTGCGCCGATTGAAGCCGGCATCCGCGAAGCGTTGGATAACGGCATCCTTGCGGGCTTCCCAATGGTCGATGTCGCCGTGGTTCTCGTGGACGGCAGCTACCACGACGTGGATAGCTCGGAAATGGCCTTCAAAATCGCCGGCTCCATGGCCTTCAAGGAAGCTTGCCACAAAGCCAAGCCGGTTTTGCTCGAGCCGATCATGAAAGTGGAAGTGGTCGTCCCGGAAGAATATATGGCGGCCGTATTCGGAGACCTGAATGCCCGGCGTTCCGCGATTCAGGGCACGGAGAGTCGCGCCGGCAGCAACGTCATTCGCGTGGAAGTTCCATTGTCGCAGATGTTCGGCTACGCCACCGATTTGCGCAGCCGCACCCAGGGACGCGCCACCTTCACCATGCATTTTTCGCATTACGCGGAGGTGCCTGCCGCCCTCGCCGACGAAATCGTGAAGAAAGTACGCGGAGAGAAGTAATTCTGTTTTCCGGGATTTTGCAAGAAATTAGATTGAGGGGAGAGAGATGGCCAAGGAGAAATTCGAGCGCAGTAAGCCGCATGTGAACATTGGGACCATTGGTCACATTGACCATGGCAAGACCACGTTGACCGCGGCAATCACCAAGGTGTTGT